>Ga0210402_10003896_pt1 | contig 13820 bp, 11 predicted proteins | sample IncBWC7MmetaG_FD_161055 | JGI IMG/M metagenome (GOLD analysis project Ga0210402, IMG submission 161055) | Forest soil microbial communities from Barre Woods Harvard Forest LTER site, Petersham, Massachusetts, United States - Inc-BW-C-7-M | ecosystem: Environmental > Terrestrial > Soil >...
CGAATGTTTCGGTACATGCGTCTGGGTTTGTCGTGGCAGGTGCTCGGGCAACGGCCGCCGCGCCGGTTTCGCTTGGATCGTGGGCTGGGAAGGTTCGTTCGCAGGACGCTCGATCGACGGCGTTGTCTCCTCGCCAGCTTGTGCTTGTTGCAAATCTTCCAGCCGTAGTTCCAGCTGTTCGATCTGCCGCTCCAGTTTCTCGCTCTTGGGCCCAAACTGCATCCGCCGCAACTGGCTCAGCAGCAGCTTCAGATGCTCGATCTCCGTCTCCCGCCGCAGCAACTTCTCGTGCGTGGCAATCCGTTCTTGGTGCTCTGACAACAGGAGCGCCTGCAATGCTTCTCGATCTAACTTGCTCAGATCCGGAAGTGTCGGCGCTAACATGAGCCGCAGTATGCCACGAACCTGCGCTCACTCCAACCGGAGAGCGCACAAAAATCTGTGCAAATCCCCACACGTATCTACACCGCCAACTGCGGATCCCACGTGCGCTCCGGTCGCCGCCAATCAATGCCTTCCAGCAGCATCGACAACTGTGCCCGAGTCAGTGATACCACTCCTTCCGTCGCTTGCGGCCAGACAAACTTCCCTCTCTCAAGACGCTTGCAAAACAAACATAGGCCGTCACCATCAAACCAAATTAGTTTCACCAGATCGCCTCTGCGGCCGCGGAAGATGAATACTTGGCCTGACATCGGGCTCTTTTCCAGCTTGGTTTGTATCAGTGCACTCAGCCCGTCGAAGCCACGCCGCAGATCGGTGACACCTGCGGCAATCCAAATCTTTGTGTTGCTGGGCAGCCCGATCATCGCTGTAGACACTCCAACAACACACGCAACAACACCGGATTGGCGTCGCTTTCGACCCGCACTTGCGCATGCTGCAGTTGGATGTGAATCGTGCCCGCCGAGGAGGCGAGCAAACCACCAGGTTCCGCACATGAAGCTGCTGACGGAGTGCAACTCTCCCCAGTTACTCGCACCGGCAACAGTTTGGCCTCGCTCCGCCGTCTCAGTCGCCCCGCCCGATATAGCCTGCACCAGTTGAAGACCAGATTGGCGTTGACTCCGTGCGCCCGTGCGACCCGCGCCACCGATGCTCCCTCGGCCAATGCCTCTTCGACAATCCGCTGCTTCTCTTCCAGCGATCGAAACTGTCGCTTCGTTGTAACGGGTTGCGTGTAAGTGTCCATCATCGCTCCACGTGGACACTATCGTTGGTGTCCGCATCGCGAGCTTGACTTGCGATTACACGCTTGTCCAGACGGCCAGAGGCGTACGCTTACGGCGGATCGTGGAACCCAGCATCTATTTCAGCTCTAGCTGCCATCTCCTTCCCTGTCCGGTAGATTTGCTCAAAATCACCTCTCGCCTCTCTCAACACTTTCAACAGATTCGTCACCCATACGACGCATGATCGCGGTACGACTCACTGGAATTCAATCACTTAGTTCAGGACGACATTTGGCATGAGCCTTGCCTTCTGTATGAGTAATGGCACGGAAATTCCAAATGGAGATTGCGGCTATGATTCACACTCAATCCCCCTCGCTTCTGCCGCGAAATGGTCATTCTGCTCCCTTCGTCGAGTTGCGACAGTCGCTCCCCAGCAAAGTTGCGGCCGTCTCTCCATTCACTGAACAACTAATGCGGTTCATCCTGAACTTTCGAATGCGGGATGGAAGTGAAACCGACATCGAGATGGCCCTGCTTGAGGCCCTGGCGAATGCGGTGATCCACGGCAACGGTGACAACTCTTGCAAGAGCGTTTACGTCACGTGCCGTTGCTACATGGACGGAGAAGTCGCAATCACGGTTCGGGACAAAGGGCGAGGTTTTGATCCCCGTGTTTTAGTGGATCCAACCCTCCGAGAAAACTTGCTAATCACGCACGGCCGTGGAATCTACCTCATGAAGACGTTCATGGACGAAGTTTCTTTCGAAGAAGGGGGCGCGGTTGTCATGATGCGGAAAAAAGCTAACGCAAACTCAGCCGAACAGAGGAAACCATAATGACGAGAACATTTTCAAGGTTCGCACTCGCAATACGTCGAGCCGGCGCCCTTATATGCATGGTTCTTTTGCTATCCGGCCTCGGCTTGGCGCAAAAAGTGGTGACCGCGAGAGCTAACATTCCATTCACATTTTGGGCGGAAGGCCACGAGTTTCAAGCTGGGGATTATCTCTTCGACAACGCTGTCCCAGGTTCAGCCTCGATCCATCGTGAAGGAACAAACTCAGCTATTGGGGTCTCAGTCATCCTCTATGCCGTTCCGTCAGAAAAAGAAAATCCCAGAGTGATGTTCGTTCGTCGAGACGAAAAGTATTTTCTAGTTGAACTCTGGGGTGTCCAAGACCGGCATGTGGTTACCGCCGAATTCGAACATCGCGGCGAAGTGAGCGAACAACAGCGCCAAGTGCCATTGACGATTGTGGAGCAAAGCGGCGAATGATTGTCCACAACAGGCGGTCAGCAGCACTCCAGCGGACACGTGGCGGATCACAAGAGAAGCCTTCCTGCGGCTCTGGCATGTGGAACGCGAAGGACTCCAGTCCTCGCCTAGCACAGAAGAGGTCACGATGATAAACAGAGTCGTAAATGCAGTCCTTGCTCTTGCATTGTTTGGCGCATGTGCACTCGGTCAGGACCAGGGACAGTCACGAACGGTGGCCAGCGTCAGCGACGTGCCAGTGGATAATCCCCAAAGCACAACCTCGCTGCGCCCGAGGTTCGAGTCACGCGACAGGAGTCCAGTCGCCATTAACCGGTTTTCTCCTTATTACTGGAAAACTACGCCTGTGGGCGATAGCGCCCAGTTACTCTCACTCTTTTGTAGGGCATGCAGTGTTTCCACGGGTGTTGAACAAGACCTGCCGCTGGTTTCTGTTCTGCGGGACACCCTTGGCGATCAGACCAATGAAAACGATCGAGTCACATACGTTTGGCTATTGACCTCTGCACATCCTCGCATGGGACAGCGCATTCTGTCGGCGATTCCATTCTTCTATTGGCGAATAAGCAAAGGGTCGAAATCGGTAAGTAAGCATGACACCGTGCCATTCATGGATCTGAGCGCGCCTGAGAATCAAATGATGACGCGGGTTGGGCAAGACCTCCTGCAATGGACCGCCTTCAATCCTATGATAGCGCCGATAAGGGCCTCGACACACGCGTACGACACCAACCGCCAGGAAGACGAGAGGCTGCATATCGAAGAGGCTATCAGCTATCTGCGCCAGGCACCGGTTTCGAATGACGCCACGGGCTTAACACAGGTGCAACTCGATACCGTAGTCGGCAAGCTAAAACTGCGCGAGATACTCCTCGGCGGCTTGGGGACCGACAACCAGGCAGCGCGAGTAGGGATGCAATCGGATTTTGAGCAACAGCGCATCCGCAGCCGGAACAGAGAGCTTCTCCGGCAATGGGCAGAGAAGACAGGATTGATATTCGAGCCGCTGAGTCTGAATGGAAACCAGACCCAGTTCGCCATCCTTTGGTTCCCTCAGTCAGAATCAGCTGAACCAGAGAACCTTTCGCTGCAGTCGATCTGGAAACTCTTAGCCATTCGAAATCCGTGGACCGACGAGAGCCTAAAGACCTGGAAAGGTCCCGTTTACCAGCGCACGCTCGATAAGAACAGGTCGGTAGGCGTTATTCCGCTGGCGGTCTACAGCCTTGATTATCCGAAGCAGCCGCTGATCCTGATGGATTTTCGGCACAAGCTGAGCACGCGGCGACGCGAAGTGGCGCAGCGCTCGGTCAACGAACTGATTACCGGAGTGCTCGGAATTTCGCATTTCGCAGATTGGTACTTCTATATCGCTTTCGATCTCCACCGCTTTATTGTTGAGCGGCGCGGAGCGGCGCTGGACGAAGGCTCCCGGCTTGACTGCTATTCAGATTTCCGCGTCAATCTGGCGCTCGATCGCACGATTGATCCATCGCTCAAGAAAGACATGGAAACCCGAATCCGGTGGCTGGCGGTGAATCCGCTCGAAGCTGCGCCGCAACGCGAAATTCAGAATGCGATTGCGCGCTACAAAGTGCTCGAGAAAGCAGCCGACGATGGCGATTTGATAGCGCGAGTCGACCAGGAGCATAGGTTTGAGTTGTCCTCCTTCGGCGAAAGCGAGAAGACGAAACTAACGAAAAGCATGCTTCATGTTGCCACCTTGGGTTTTTATAAGCAGCAGGCCAAAACCAATGACATTTTCATGCTCGAGCACGAGCGCCACGTAACGTATCAGTTGAACTTCTTGGACTCACTCATTCAGGCTCAAACTCCACCTGAGATTAGTTACGACAGTGAACGTATCAAGTCATCTGTGCGTGAACTAAGCAGTTTGATGCCGTCGATCGCGGCACCCACTGTGCGGTCGCACGCGGAAGCCACGTTGGAACATCTGAAGAATCTATCGAAAGATGATGATCTGCGAACAGACTGCACAACGGCACTTGCTCTTATGAAGCAAACCGATGCTTTCATACGTGTCAGATCGGCCGGACTTGCAGCTTCTTCTACCAGCGCCCCTGACGGCTTTTCTAATGGGGGAACGGAATGATTCGCGTCCTGGCAATGATCCTGCTCGCATGTGGGCTTGCATACGGTGTTGAGTTGCCCGCAAAGCGAGTCGTCATTCTCAAGATCGACGGCCTGAGTGCGGATTTGCTCTATCGCAACATGCAAGAGAAAGATCCAACCACGGGAAAACCTCGGCTGCCATGGTTCGCTCATATCTTCAGCCAGAACGGCACGGTGTTCGAGAACTTCTACACGCGCGGCATCAGCCTGTCAGCGCCGTCGTGGTCGATGATAGACACCGGCCAACACACCGTTATTCGAGGTAACGCAGAGTACGACCGCTACACGGGTGAGGTTTACGACTATCTGAATTTCTTCCCTTTCTATCTCGGCTACGCACGAGGCCGCGAAGTGGACATGCCGGGCGTGGAAGTGCTGGATGCTGCCGGGATTCCGCTCTCGATCGATGCGTTCGGCTATACGCACACGCACGAGAGCTTCCAATTGTTTCAGCGTGGTGTTCGGTGGCCCACTCTTGAGCATTTACTCGGGCGGCACTTTTCAAAGAGCCATCTACTCGCGAGGCTTGAACACGCAGGCCCGCCCTCTTTCGAGGAAGAACTCGATGACGAAACAACGTCCGAACTCACAGCGGCACTGCAGGAGCCTGAAATTGTCTATCTGGATTTCTTTACCGGCAGCCTGGATCATATGGCCCACGCCACGAACGATCCCGCTGCCCTCCACGAAGTATTGCGGCGGCTTGACACTTTGGCAGGACGTATTTGGACCGCTATCCAGAACAGTCCGATGGCGGACCAGACCATTTTTGCCGTGGTTTCGGACCACGGGATGAACAACGTTCCGGGAATCATTAGTCAGACCTTCCCCCTTCCTGATCTGTTCAATAGCGCTGATGGCGGGGCCCACCATGTGATGACGGATCGTTACGAACTCAGCGACTACAAGCTGAAGGGGCTAGATCCGCTAGTTCACCGAGTCACTACGCCTAGCACATCTTCGTTCTACCTGTCGGGGGAAGCGTCGCGATATCCCACAGCATGGCTCGACACTGACGGAAACGAGCGTGCCGCAGTGCATTTACGCAACAGTGACCTGAATAAGATTCATATCCTGCTGAAGGAGCTTGCAAGGCCGGAACTGCAACCCCAGGTGCGGAAAGCCGCTGCAGCTTACCTGCGCGAGACAATCGATCGCCATCGGGAGCAATGGACCAAAACTGCCAACGACCTAGATGAGGAATTGGCGGCCTTAAAGCAACAGATTGAATTCCGCAAACAAGTCACTGCAGAGCAGCCGAAGAAGTGGACTCCCGACCAAATCGCAGCCGGTGACGACAAGGGAGGGCGACGCCTTCAAGACCAGTTGCATGCCTGGGAACGGGAGTATACGAGTTACACTGCCTATGTCTCGCATGTGCGCGGATTGCTTGCTTTGAATCCTGATCCGAGCCGCCCGCTACGGATGAAGATTGAAGATCTCGTCCCGGAGCTCTCGGCAGGCGATAACAATACCATTCGCGAACTGCAGCACTATGTTGTAGGTCACTCGCCAGACGGACTGGCGCTTGATGCTGCCGGTCACCTCGATCCCGATCGCTCGTTCCGCTACGTGGACAATTTCGAACTGCTAGATTCACAGCGAGTGCGCAACAATCCACAGTCTGCACTGTCTTCGAAGCCTATCGATTTCATCGCCGCGTCGTTGCCGGACACTGATTCGAGCCATGCCTATTGGTTGTACGGCGACGAAGATCATCAACTTGTCATCCTGACTGATCGTGAAGGAAACATTGCCATCCGACCGGTTGCTCATTTGCATCAGGGCCAGGAAGGCAAAGTGAGGTGGTCGGAACAATCTTGGGCTCCTGGATTTCCACTGCGCCTGTTCGAAGATTCGGAGCTTCAGTTACCTGTCGGAAGCGATCGCGGCACTTGGCTGAGCGCGTGGCATACCGAGCGCGAGTGGATGCACGCGGTGCACCGGTGCAAATACTCAAATGCGGTGATTGGGATACCGGAAGAGTTATCGCCGGTCGCAGCCAATGTTCCCGGGCCGCAGGGCGTTAACCCGATCTTGCTGCGCTTCGAGCGTCGGCGGCGCGAACTGGTGCAGGCTGATTTTCATGTGTTTGCGTCGGACCACTGGAACTTCAATTCGCGCTTTCCGAATCCCGGCGGAAATCACGGAGGCTTCTTTCGCATTTCCACACATTCTGTCTGGATGTTGTCAGGAACCGGCATACCGACGAGAGTGGTGACCGAGCCGTACGACAGCTTGAATTTCGCGTCCACGGTCATGAGCCTAACGGGTCAGAAGCCGCCAATGACGGACCGCGTGGTTACGTTAATAGAAAAAGACAGTGGCTCTGTCGCGCATGCAGAAGAAGGGACGTTTGTTCAGCCACGGAGAGAGGAGCTGAATGAGCCTGACACTTTGAAAAATCCAATCGCGCCAGGAACGCGACTTGTTTTAAGAGGTGATACGAAACAATGAAGAACCATAGTTTCCCACGCCGCGCGCCAGGTGGCCCGGGCATTGAGCCGCGGTGGACACACGGCGCCAAAGTTGCCGTCGGTACAGCGTATTCGACCTCAAGCCGAGTGTGGTACACGCTCGATGCCGGCTGTGTAACCGAGGTCTACCACCCAACGATTGACACTCCGCAGATACGTGACCTGCAATTCCTTTTCACCGATGGCGAAACCTTCTTCCATGATGAGCGGAGGAACTTTACCTCTGAAATCGATTGCATCGCTGAAGCAGCACTGGGATTTGAAGTAACGAACCGGGAGAACGAAGGCCGTTATACGGTTCGGAAAACGATCCTTGGAGATCCGTATCAGAATTGCCTGCTTATTCACACGCGTGTTGAAGCACCGCCTGAATTGCTGTCCAGGCTTAAGATGTATGTCCTTTGTGCACCGCACCTCGAAATCGGCGGCTGGCACAACAACGGCGAAATTCTAGACATTGGTGACAGCAAGCTTCTTCTCGCACACAAGGGAAATACATGGCTCGCGATAGGGGCCACCGTTCCGTTCACCGAAGCATCTTGTGGATATGTCGGCGTGAATGATGGCTGGACCGACCTGGCCGACAACTATCGCCTCGATTGGCAGTACGAAGAGGCACTAGACGGCAACCTCGCTCTGACTGGCGGGCTCGATCTTTCTCACCGTACGGAGTTTACGGTTGGGGTCGCCTTCGGCACAACTCCGCACGATGCGCTGAGTACTCTTGGTCAGTCGTTGAATATTCCATTCGAACGAACGCGCGAAGCGTTCATTCATCAATGGGAGCAAACCTCCAAACGGTTTTCGCTTGCGTCGAAGTCCAACAATGCCAAGCTGTATGAACGCAGCGTGAATCTTCTGCTCGCCCACGAAGACAAGACATACTCTGGAGCAATGATCGCCTCGCTCAGCATTCCATGGGGCGACCAAAAGAGCGATGAAGAACTGGGCGGCTATCACCTGGTTTGGACACGGGACCTCGTGAAGTCCGTTACTGGCTTGCTGGCCGCTGGAGATACAAGCACGCCGCTACGCTCTCTCATTTATCTTGCCGTGTCGCAGCGGGAAGACGGCGGCTTTTACCAAAACTTCTGGCTTGACGGCCGACCATACTGGACGGGCGTTCAGCTCGACGAAGTTGCATTTCCAGTTCTGCTGACATGGAGACTTTGGAAGGACAAAGCTTTGGGCAACTTCCTTCCCTTTGAGATGGTTCGTCGTGCCTGCGGCCTCCTCATTCGCGAAGGGCCGATCACAGCGCAGGATCGCTGGGAAGAGGCAAGAGGGTATTCGCCATCCACTCTCGCAGTGCATATAGCGGCATTGATTTGCGCGGCTGAGTTCTTCGATGACCGGGGTGACCACGGTACTGCTGAGTTCGTTCGCGATTACGCTGATTTTCTTGAATCACATATCGAAAGCTGGACTGTCACAACACAAGGAACCCTAGTCCCGGGGATCAGGCGTCACTATATCCGTGTCAATCCCGCCAGCGCAGCTGACTGCGCCGATGAGGACCCGAATTGCGGTACCCTGGTACTCGCCAACCAGCCTCCAGGCGCTCGCAATGAATTCCCGGCGAAAGAGATCGTTGATGCCGGGTTTCTGGAATTAGTACGTTACGGAATTCGGAGCGTCAACGATCCTATTATTAAGGACTCACTCCGTGTCATCGATGCCGTGCTGAAAGTTGAAACGCCGCACGGTGCGGCTTGGCGCCGATATAACCATGATGGCTATGGCCAGCGCGAAGACGGGTCGTCTTACTCGGGCTGGGGTAAGGGACGCCCCTGGCCTTTACTGACAGGCGAGCGCGGGCATTACGAGATTGCCGCGGGACGTGACGCTACACCTTATTTGCGGGCTCTGGAAAACTTTTCGCAAGGCATCGGGCTGATTCCGGAACAGATCTGGGACGGGCCAGACCTGCCCAACTACTATCTTCGTTTCGGTGGAACAACCGATGCGGCCATGCCGTTACTTTGGGCGCATTCCGAATACGTGAAGCTGCATCGCTCTGCTGCGGACGGGCGAGTCTTTGATTTAGTTGAAGCTGCGTACGAGCGGTACGTCAAAGGAATTGGCGAACGCAAAACCATGGAAGTCTGGAAGCCGAATCGTCAGGTCCAAACGGTACCGGCCGGCACGCTCCTGCGGATACAAGCGAACTCTCCGTTTCTACTGCATTGGACGAGCGACGACTGGCAACGGTCGAAAGATGTGAGGTCACAAGGAACAGCGATCGGGATTGAGTTCGTGGATATTCCGCTGCCCAAGAAGCAGAAGAATCCCATTCAATTCACTTTCCTGTGGCTGGACGAAGATAGCTGGGAAGGCAAGGACTATATCGTTAACGTGCGAGAACCAGAGGTGGCGGCACACAGCAGTGGAAATTCTTCGCGAAAAGGGAAACTGCATCGCCAAGGGGCAATACCGGAATAGAATGTGCGGGCAAGCGAAGACCTTGGCTGCACAGGAGTTTTACCTGGGATTCCGGCAGCGACATGTAATGAGGGCAATGAACGCGAACGTCAAATTGAGGAAGTCTCGGCAGTTGCGACCTGAGACAGCACGGAACGTATTGGTGATTGACGTAGGTGGCACTCATATAAAAATCTATCTAATCGGTCGCCACCAACCGATAAAGATCGACTCCGGTCCTGCCATGACGCCGAAGAAAATGATTCGGGCTGTTCGCACAGCAGTAGATGGCTGTCGGTACGATGTTGTATCCCTCGGCTACCCCGGCCCGGTCGTGCATGGGAAGCCACTTCACAATCCTGTGAATCTTGGTCCTGGTTGGGTTGGGTTTGATTTTCAGAAGGCATTTGACCGCCCCACTCAAATCATCAATGACGCTGCCATGCAGGCACTCGGCAGTTATCGCGGCGGACGTATGCTATTTCTCGGCCTGGGCACCGGGTTGGGATCAGCTCTGATTGTGGACGGAGTACTCGAGCCCATGGAGCTGGCACACCTGCCATATAAGAACGGGAAGACGTTCGAGGCCTACATCGGCGACTCCGCCCTTAAGCGGCGAGGACCGAGGAAATGGACCAAAAGTGTGTTCGATGTGGTCGCAAAACTGAAGAACGCGTTGCAAGCAGACTACGTGGTACTGGGCGGTGGAAACGCAAGACGGCTTACTACTTTTCCGCCACGTATATTTCGAGGAACGAACGAGAACGCGCATAAAGGTGGTGTTCGGCTCTGGCAGCCAGGAGGCAAACGGCCGCAGGCAACCACGGCGAGATTTTCGGAAAAGGAGGTTTTATGCAACTCGGAATGATAGGTCTCGGACGTATGGGCGCTAACATGGTACGGCGGCTCATCAGGAAAGGGCACAGTTGTGCAGTGTTCGACCGATCTCCACTCACCGTGGGCGAACTCGTCAAAGAGAATGCGGTCGGAGCAGATTCTCTGATCGATCTTGTGAAAAAGCTGGCCAGGCCACGCGCAGTGTGGCTCATGGTGCCCGCGGCAGTGGTCGATCAGACAATCTCGGACTTGTTGCCGCACCTAGAAGCGGGCGACATTCTGATCGACGGTGGGAACTCCTATTACGTCGATGACATTAGGCGCGCAAAAGACCTCGCGCCCAAACAGATTCATTACGTGGACGTGGGCACCAGTGGTGGCGTGTGGGGCCTCGAACGTGGATACTGCATGATGATCGGCGGGGAGAAGGATGTCGTCCAGCACCTCGATCCCATTTTCTCAACGCTCGCTCCGGGAATCGGCGACCTATCGCGCACCCCGGGTCGCGAGAAGCTCGATAGCACTGCTGAGCAAGGCTACCTGCACTGCGGTCCGAACGGCGCCGGTCACTTCGTCAAGATGGTCCACAACGGAATCGAATACGGAGTCATGGCAGCGTACGCCGAAGGACTGTCCGTGCTGCGCTCAGCAAACGCTGGCAAAAAACAACGCGGTGTCGATGCCGAAACCACTCCGCTTCGCGATCCCGAACACTATCAGTACGACTTTAATCTGCGAGATGTGGCCGAAGTATGGCGGCGGGGAAGTGTGATCTCATCGTGGTTACTCGATTTAACTGCGACTGCTTTGGTTCAGGACCCAGAACTTTCGAAGTTTGCCGGCCGAGTATCTGACTCCGGCGAAGGCCGCTGGACAATCAGAGCCGCAATCGACGAGGCGGTGCCGACCCCGGTTTTGACCGCCGCGCTTTACGAACGCTTCAGCTCACGCGGCGAAGCCGACTATGCCGACAAGCTATTGTCCGCGATGCGCTTCGAATTCGGTGGACATGTGGAAAAACCGGCAGAAAAATCTGAGGCCGCTTAGGGAGATATTCATGACCAATTACCACTCGGATGCGCTCGTGTTCTTCGGAGCCACCGGCGATCTTGCGTACAAGAAGATCTTCCCATCGCTGCAGGCAATGGTGAAGCGAGGACATCTGAATGTTCCCGTCATTGGTGTGGCCAAGGCTGGATGGAATGTCGATCAACTCCGGGCTCGCGCAAAGGACAGTCTCGAGAAGCACGGTGGACTCGATCCCGCTGCTTTTGAGAAATTGACACGCCTATTGCGCTATGTGGACGGCGACTATCAGGACCCCTCGACCTTCACCGTGCTTCGCAAAGAACTCCAGGATGCACAACGTCCAGCGCATTACCTGGCGATACCGCCGGTTTTGTTTGAAATGGTGGTGGAGCATCTTGCTGAATCCAACTGCGCCCGAGGTGGCCGAGTTATTGTGGAGAAGCCCTTCGGGCACGATCTTGCCTCTGCGCAGGAGTTGAATAAAGTTCTGCTTGGTGTTTTCGAGGAAGGCGACATATTCCGCATCGATCATTACCTCGGAAAACGCGCAGTGAACAACGTGCTCGCATTCCGTTTCGCCAATACTTTTGTGGAAGCCTTCTGGAACCGCAACTACATCGAGAGTGTCGAGATCACGATGGCCGAGGACTTCGGAGTACAAGGACGCGGAGGCTTCTACGATCAGACCGGGGCCATCCGCGACGTAGTTCAGAACCACTTATTTCAGGTGCTGTCGAATCTGTCCATGGAGCCCCCCGTTCAATCCGACAGCGAGTCGATTCGCGACGAGAAAGTGAAAGTGCTGAAAGCCATTCCCCCAATAGAAGAAAAGCATCTGGTACGGGGTCAGTTCCGTGGCTACCGCGACGAAAATGGAGTAGCCAAGGACTCGCAGACCGAAACCTTCGCCGCCCTAAAACTGGAAATTAATTCGTGGCGCTGGAAGGGCGTGCCATTCTATATTCGTGCCGGCAAGTGTTTGCCCACAACTTGTACCGAAATTGTCGGTAAGTTTCGCAAGCCTCCAACCCTCGTTCCCGACAGCCTGCTCGTAGAAAATCATCTGCGGCTGCGGTTAAGTCCGGACATTACGATCGCGATGGGGATGATGAACCTACTTCCAAGCTCAGAAGGATTTGCACTTCAGACAGGAGAAATGGTGGCCAGCCACTCTCCGGTTGCGGACGAAATGGATGCATACGAACGTGTGCTAGGAGCAGCAATGGCCGGAGACAGCACGTTGTTTGCACGCGAGGATTACGTTGAACAGGCTTGGCGCATTGTAGAACCCGTGCTGAAGAGCAACACGCCGGTTTATGAGTATGCGCCCGGGACCTGGGGTCCGGAGCAAGCGGCGCGTGTAAGCCCGCCCGCAGGTTGAGCTTTTCTTAAGCGACACAATCACACTGTAGGTTAGGTTCGATAATTGGCGCGAATCCGTGATTCCGAGTGGATGACGTTAGAGCTGTATCGGAAGCGATGGTTCGTTGAAAATCGTTCAGACGGACGCTCAAGTTCTGGGGACGTTAAGGGGACGATGACAGATGTCGCCCGGTATCACCTCGCACCAAACGACGTCCGCCGACACCGTTTGATATCAATCAGTTACATCTCGTTGTTGCCCTGTCACGACCCTTGTCGATCAGGCAACCCGCTGTTTCCTCGAAGAGCACAGCTTTAGCGCGATAATTCTCCCTACATTCGCACAACCTGCTTCACCCAAGTCAGAACGCCTGCCTGTCACGCAGGAGGCCGCGGGTTCGAGTCCCGGCAGGTCTCAATGGTCTCGATCTGCAGAAACGCATCGCCAGCGATCGGATCGACATGCCAATCATCTTCATTACGGGTCACTGTGACATACCGATGTCCGACCAGGCCATGAAAGCGGGCGCTATCGAGTTCTTGACGAAGCCATTCGGCGACGATGTGCTGTTGGGTGCCATCCGAAACGCCATCGAACGCAGCCAGGCCGCGCTTGGTCGTAAAGCAGAGACACGGGCGCTCGGGGACTATTACGAGTCGCTCACGCCTCGCGAAAGGCAAGTTATGGCCATGGTAGCCGCCGGTCTGTTGAATAAACAGGTTGGTGGCGAGCTCAACATCAGCGAGATCACGGTAAAGGCACACCGGGGTCAAGTGATGCGAAAGATGAAGGCCGACTCTCTCGCCGATCTGGTGAATATGGCCGCGAGACTCCGCCTCGCCCGTTCGCCGAAAAACTGACGCTCTCTCGGCCAATGCCGCGCTACGGATTACGCTACGGTTCTGTTCCCGCTACCGGGAATTTCCAACGACTTAGAGGTCGTCCGCCTCTTGTAAGTCTTTTTAAGTCGTGTATGGGCCGTTCTTTCACGGCGGTAACACGGGTTCAAATCCCGTCGGGGACGCCAAATCTTATCAACGGCTTAGAGGAAATCGTCCTGTTTCCCGCAGGCACAAAAAGGCACAAATTTCACCCGAATTCCGCCGCG
>Ga0210402_10003897_pt1 | contig 13819 bp, 10 predicted proteins | sample IncBWC7MmetaG_FD_161055 | JGI IMG/M metagenome (GOLD analysis project Ga0210402, IMG submission 161055) | Forest soil microbial communities from Barre Woods Harvard Forest LTER site, Petersham, Massachusetts, United States - Inc-BW-C-7-M | ecosystem: Environmental > Terrestrial > Soil >...
CAACAAAGATGGAATCGCAATATAAATATGCACCTTCCAGCGGGAAAACCCAGACCAATGATGCCAGCTGCTCCAGATTTCACGACAGTGTTATTCGTAGCATTAACGGCAGCAAAATATTGGCCAGTTATTGATACCTCAGCGATAGTAGCTTTCTCCAGTGCAACGGGCCCTCCAGCGTAGGTGCCGGTGGTTGAATCACCGTAGTTCATAGTGACACTTGCCCCAGAGGCATTAAGAGACGACGACTGATAGCGAGCTGCCGAAGAGCCTTTGCATGCGTCAGTGTCACAGACATCAGAAATTACCCAAAGATCACTCGATCCAGTGTCTGGAAGACTGTCAATACAAAACCAGATTCCAAGAAAATGGTACTGACCGAGATGAACGGCGGTGGTTGTGCTTCCCAATTCAATGGGGACTGTGTACAACCTTAGACATGGATGTTAGTTTTCATTTCATCGGTCAAGGGTGTTTGCTAACAAGTCCAAATTGTCACCAAGGGCAATTGATCCGCTGACTCCACCCCTCTTATGTATCCCACCTGCACCAGTGCTTCTGTGAATAGGAAGATCAAAACCTCGCACGCGTTCGACCAAGCCCGCATTATGGCCCGCAAAGGGTAGTGCGAGACTAAATAGCGGTAAGATGAGAACGAAGGCGAGGAGGTCGAAAGAAGAGAACATTAATTCGAGCGCCTGCGCCTTGAGAACCGAACAACAAACGGGGGACAAGGAGAGAAGGAATAAACCGCAGTGGTAGTCTAGACGAAATCAATGCCATTGCCACCTACTTTTAGCTGGCAAGAACTTGAATACCTTGGCCATTATCTTACGTAACATCAGCGCCCTGGAGATGTCCGACGTCACGGCAAATTCCGGTAATCCAGGTTGCAGCTGGCAGGCACTGAATGGCAGTGCACCGGCAACTTGAAGTTTCAAAAGTCATACATTGTACATTCCGAGCTCGCACTGCGGCCAAGTACAGTACTGATAAAGTAAAACCACTAGGTCGGATCGTGTTACGCATTCCTCATTGGCACTCGCTGATATCACCTGCTCAGCTTTACCCCGACAATTGACGGCACAAAGTTGTCCGGGACGCCTGACTCGGAGCCCGACAGGCCTGATATTTGGTGTGCAATTAAATTTATGAGAGCATTTGCACATGTACACAGGAGGGACGATTCTTGCGGAGACTTGAATCAACGCACAATTCACAACTTGAATGTTCCGATCATATGTTGATCATATGGCAACGCTGTGATGACACTGTTACGCTTGTGAAGCTTAGCCGCTCATGATGCATAAGGTATACAAATCATTTGTTATATATAGTCAGGTCCGAGTTGTAGGGATACAGTTGATTGTTTGTAGGAAGGTTGCATTCAGATATCAATTAGAAGGGGAGCTATAGAAACAAGAGGGTTAGCCATGGGCGGTAAGGATGTCTGCGGCTGACCATGCACTCACGGCAACACGCATTTTCCAATGGATCACATTTTTGATCGGGCGGGCAAAGAATGAGGCAAGCTGTCTCTGGAGTTGTCTGGCAAGTACTATTGTTAGCACCAAATAGCAATCAGAATTGAATGTCACATGCTCTCAAAATGCCTTCCGGCTGCGAATGTCTTTGGCGGTGATACTCGGGCTGTATCGTGCAAGAATGGATGCCGTGATGATGAAGTGCCTCGCGGATTTTTGCTGCGACAAGCATGAAATCGTGATTTCGAGAGGTCAATACGTGGACCGATGCGACAATTTTAGATTCGGAGAGCTGCCAGATGTGTAATTCGTGGAGCGAAAGTACGCCTTCGACATTCAGTATAGACGATCTGACTTCGTCAGACGAGATTGTAGCCGGCACGCCTTGCAGGAGAATAAACGAAGCACTGCGGACTGAGAAATTTTACGTTTAGAAGAAAGAAGTAAAGGTGTCGAGTGTCTTACCAAGAGGCAATGTTGAAGAAAGTATGATGATGGCGATAACAAGACTAATTACTGGGTCAAGGTAGTATTTGGGGTGCCATGAGGTAAGCCAGATGACAAGTCCCGTCACGATGACGCCCACGTTTCCTAGAGCATCACCGAGAACGTGAAGGACAAGAGCTCTCATATTCATAGATCCAGCATGACTGTGACCATGCGAGTGACTGTGGTTTGTAGAACTACCTGGGGAATGAGAGTGTCCGTTAGATGATACAGCACTGCCTTCAGCAGACGCGGCGGAAGGGAAAGTTATGGTGTGCTTGTGTTGCTCCAATATCCCAGTCGTGTTGACTAGATGACCACCGTCTGCTCCAACGGAAGGACGGGCGCTGAGACGATCCCGTCCGCGCCGCGATGGAGAAGGCGATCGAGCCAAGGCTATTTCGTTTCCGGTTTTTACGAGGGAAAGTCGGACGGCTACAGGGTGATCGTGCAATGATAAATAGGAACCGGGACGTGAATGTCTATGAGGACGGATGGCAACCCTTTCACTGGGTGTAGGACCACCAGAGATCGTTCTCGTACCGGTCGGTGCAGTGATACCAGGCGGTTTGGATGACGATGTATCAGTACAGATGGGAACACCTTCAGTATCGACAGAGATTGTTCCTGTAGGGATTGACGCAGTGATACGGGGTGGTTTGGATGACGAGTTGTGAATACGGGTGGAAATTGTTTCAGGGGGTATGACATCGCCAGAGATCGTTATCATACCGGGTGGTATTAATGATGGGGTGTGAGAGTGTTCATGGGAATGACCGTGTTCTTGTATACATATTCAGATTGTGGCACTTCAAGGAAGAAAGTCGTAGTGGACTGACCATGGAAAAGGAAGAGGCCGATGACATTGAACGCAAGGCCTACTGACCCAACTATGACGACCAGACGAGGATTCGAGATTTCTGGGCGGAGAACAATCAGCTTTGGATAGATATGATGCAAAGGGATGATGTACCTTGTGTGTGGACAAAGCGTTCCAGGGCTTCGAGAGAGATAGAAAAACAAAGAGCGAGAAGGAACACGCCATTTATGAGTGCGGCAAGTATTTCGGCTCTGTGCCAGCCATAGGAATAACGCGCATCCGTAGATTTTCGCGCAGTCAACTAGATGTGCCTGTAATGGATCTATCGTACACAATAATGGGACGTAATTCACCTTGATAGCCGAGAGGGCCACAATCAAGCCCAAGACATCACTGCCGGGAGCTAGTCAAATGAGGTATTCTTGCTCGGAGAGAAGATTGTGAAAAACTTTAGCATGTGGAAACTATCTGCGACGAGCGCAAGCGAGCCTACGGAGTAACCTACGCAAACGTTGTCAGTGGTCTGCACGTTGGGGAAGAAATAAAGAGGTGTATACCAACGATGAGTTCAACGAAGAAAAAGATGGTATCAATAATGAGGAGAAGAGTAATTTTTGCTGAGCGAGACATTGCCATCTTGGAGACACAGTCGCGAATTGAAGATAAATGTGAGAAAAGCTGTGGATGAGTACCACTGGCCAGCTGAGGCAATTATTTAGCCCAACTTTTGGCAGTCCTGCAACAATTGTCGAACAGCTCAGACTGCTCAGCTGAATGCTCTTGGGAGAATTTTGTAGTGGCCACCGGGCAAGTTCAACACCGGTTGCCCGTACGGTGACCCGCGCGGTTTCGTACGGACAACCACAAGGCAGCACTTCTGAGAGCCCTATTAGCTCATAAAATCAGGTTCTTACACGGTGGAAAAGTACCCAGAGATTTGTAATCACCTTACGGACAAGCGGCTCAACTCGAGCCTTCTGAATAGAAATCTTGAAAGAGATGTCCGCGTTCTCCGAGGACGAACGAGCCGATGCACGGAGCTTCTGGATAGCCTCTTCCAGGCATTTTTGTCTTTCGTCAGCTCTTCTGTGACATGGAACAACCAACCCATGCTACAGAGCAACTTGAAAATGAGAAGTAATATCTCTGTTTGCATATATTGTGCAACGGCCTCTAGACTCATTAAACTCCGACAGATCATTCTGTGGCAGGGCATCATGATGCGACGGAACTACCGAGTGAACTCGCCAAACACATAGTAACATGGCTGAGTATGAAAACACAGGATGTCGGAATGCAACGCAAAGACTTAGACAAGGTTATGAACAATGTGGAAGACTTAGTAGGACTTAGGGGAAACTTGAACTAAACTTGAACTTGAAGTGGGGAAGTGGGGGATGACTTGTTGGTAAAATCAATGATGTACAGGGTTTTTGTGCTAAGAAATTTGAGACTAAAAATGTAAGAAACAAAAGAAACAATAAAGTCAGAAAAGATACAGAATATAGAACAATAATAATGATGAGGGGATGACTCGGATGAGGAATCACAATGGAAAACTCAGAAATAAATCATAGTATATGGTAAAAGCAAGATAGGGGGAGGAGGAATGTGACCCAACCTTGATCTGATGTGATCAGCTGACTAACAAGTGACTGGGATTGTCTCATGTATGTGGTGTAGATGGAATGATGATGAGAAAACAATAGAAATGTCACATGATAGTCTCTGTGGAACTTGAGGTGATACAATGTAGGCATGGTGTGGAGCAAAGTACAGGAATAAAGTGTGGAAACATGGAGCATAGCTTGCAGTATGACTCAGGGTATTGGAATGATGTGAAACATAATGCAGAACATTGATTTAGTTGGTTTATGTGTCGTGTCCAGAGGCTGACAATGCATATCAACACATCCATCCAGCATCCTCATCCAACCATTCCTCCTTGTTCTTGGTCACTAACATGTCATTGGTTTGATCCTATTTGGTACCTCAAATGTTGGCAGATTGAAAATCATGATTGCCAATGATGTCTTTGAAGCTTGATTGTGATTTCTGAACACCTCCATTCCAGTACCACTCCCCTAAGCAAAATGAGCTACAGTTTGGATATGGGTAAAATGATGGTGGAGTGAAGGTGGAAGGAGAAGGTTGAGGTTGAATATTGGACAGCTCATCCAGTTGATTGTGCTCCTCCAGATCATGTGAAGGGAGCTCCAACACATTGTATCATATTGAGAGTCCAAATATGTTGCATTTGGTTGTGAATACTTGGTGAAGCCAATGACATAGTGAGTAAAAGCTCAAGATAATCCCACTCTCTGCTGTTAGATGCAAGGTGGTGGAAGCAATGGACTGTGTGAGGGGTGGTGGCAGTAATGGTGGTGGTGGTAGTGGCAATGGATCCCTAAACTGCAGATGGAGTTGACAATTAAGTCTGTGGGTCCAAGGTCTACACTCCATCAAACTCATGTTGACATCTGTAGAATCAGTAGAGTTGTCCAGCAGAGTCTACAAGAAAATGGTTAAGGTTAAACAATCTTATCATCATTATCAACAAACAAAAAAAGGCAAACCTCCATTGAAACACTTGGCACCACCTGCAACTCAAGCACCAAACCCGCTGCCAGAGGTGGCTGTTTGAGCTCCAAAGAATCAATCTCAAGATGATGCCTTTTGGGGCCTTTCCAGAGCTGTTTTGCCTTGTCCAGGGCACTGGCCAGGCACTTTTTGGATGACTGACATGTGCACTTGTGCTTCATGAAAGTGCCAGCTGCAAGAAAGATTGGCCACAAACACAATCCAAATGGTAGTTACTTTCCCATACTTAATCTGGAGGAGTGGAAAGAATAGTCAAAACAGAAGTCACAACTGGATATAAAAACATTGATATTGCCCACAGGTCTGACTCATGTGATTATGAGTCAGATCTATCAAAATACACTGGTTGTGATTATTATATGATGACACTTAGGAGGACTTTCTGCTGAAAAAGAATTGAGGTCCATGCATGCTTGGCACTCACATGGTTGGATAATGTGTGATAGGGAGGAGCTGTGTTGAAGCCATGTCTGTTATGCTACATGCTATGAGGAAAAGTGGTTTATGAGAAAATAATTAATATGGGTGTACAGTTGGGCTGACTGAAGAGAAGGAAAAAGCAGGATTGAATTGGGCAAATACTGTGCAAAAAAGGCTTCTAATCATGTAACCCATCACCTGATGGATTCCGAGCAAGAAGCCAGTGGAGCCAGTGAAAATGAGAAGTGAGGATGGCCAGAAGGAAGGCCTCTTTGTGGGATAGATAACAAATTGACTGTTAGAAACCAATTAAGTTAGACTATTGCAAATTAGAAATGTGAATGATACAGATGTTGAGTATATGTCATGTACAACAGTGATCTCTCTCTCTCTCTCTCTCTCTCAAATGTGGTGGGATAGTGTCAAGCAAGGAACAAGATGGGAAAGCAGGATGGAGAAAATGCAACTGTGGAGGAGAGTGGTGAACCGGAGAGCCAGCAACCCTAACATGGTATACCATGCTTAAATGGAAGAATTATGGAGAAGTTGGAAGAAATGTAGCAGCAGCATATCACAGGCAATACCATGTAGCATGAAAAATTAGAAATATAGTCATAGAACTCATAAACTGCTTTGCTCAATTTTCTGCTGATGTTATATAGTCTCTCCAATCCCACAGACACCATTTTCCACAAAGGCAAACTTAAGGTATTTCATTTTTTGGGAGGGTTTCTATGGAAACCTTAACCTATGTCTCCCCAGATTTATTTGCTGGCAACAATCAGGCCTGCTTCATTTGCCAAAGAAGAAAATAATGACTTGTCATCAGCAAGGAGCTTCTGGGGAGTATCTAGTTCTGCAATCTATATAATCTCAGTTTCAAATATAAAACTGAATATGAAAAGTACTCACTTGTCCTGCATCCATGACAAGGACACGATCTGACTCAATGATGGTATTGAGACGATGTCTATTGTATAATGAGTTACATGAGTAAGGCTATTTCTGAAATGAGTGAGAAGGCCCACATACGCAATCGTAAACATAGTCATACTGGAAAACACAGGTCCTCGTAGAATATTTTGAATAGCTAGATCTGTGTCCAAGTCCACTGCAGATGTGGCTATTTGGGGTTTGAATTCATCCATTAAATTGTAGACATTTTCAACACATACCTTCATCAAGTACGAGAATTTTTGACTAAGAATGTATTGTAAATTGACACAGTTTGAAGGAAGGTGGATCAAACCATACCTTGCGTAACAAAGCTCTTGCAAAGCATAAAAGCTGTCTCTGACCAGAGGAAAGTGAATGGCCACCTTCTCTCACTGGAGCATCAAGTCCTTCTGGAAGGCTTTCAACATATTCCTTCAAATGTACCTGCATAATAATAATAAATAGGATATGATAGAAAAGACTAAGAACTGCAACTGACCTGGCTGAGAGTAGCCCAGATATCAGTGTCCTGATGTTGTCCTACAGGATCAATGTTTTCTCGTAAAGTCCCCTCAAATAGATCTGGTGACTGGGGAACAATGGAGATTGCAGAACGCACTGAGAAATTCACAATTAGGCTAGTCAGTAATAATCAAGATGTGACATACAATCATGAAGCCCAATTTTACTGATGTCAACAGAATCAATAAGAATCTTGCCTTTGACTGGTTCAATGATGCGGAAGAGGGCAAGCAGTAGCTGAATGTCAAGATTTAGCTTGAGCATTCAAAGTTTCTACAATGGCAAGACTCAACAGATGACTTTCCAGCTCCAGTCCTACCACAAACACCAATTTTTTCTTTGGGTTTCTACAGAATTCTTCAATAAGCTGTCAAAGGCAATAGAGGAATGTAACAAACAATAGACATTGATATATCCTTCAGTATTAGGTCTAGTTCTGGTCGATATCGAGTGGAGTATTGACTGCATAGATGAACTTTAAAACACAGAAGGCATTTTAATTCAGTGAGAGCGCACCAAAATTCTACTGCCCCTTGAGAAGGCCAGGACTGATTAGGTTTGGTCTCGGGAATCTCACTGGGAGCCTCAGAAGGCACTTGTATTTGATGGAGGATACGCTCTACACTAACAATGTTCTGTTCAACTTCACTTGCAGATCGCACAACCCAGTTCTGTCACAAATTTTCAGTGTGTCAATGATGCTAGGGTGATATCAAGGACTTACAAGTGATGAGGTTGCATTCAATGCATATGACAAGACAAGGCCAACAAGACCTGCATCCACCCCAGTTGTAATCAGTGCTCCCATTGCCAACAAGGCTACTATTAGAATGATCGTGGCCCCAATAAACTCCAGTCTCACTGCAAGCCAACGGTTGACAGATATGCTTGGCAAGTAACAGATTTGGTTATGGTCAATAAACTGTTGATTAACAGCAATAAAAGCAGATTGTTGGTTGAAAGCACGAATGGTTGAGAGGCCAGCCAATGACTGAGAGAACCATGCAAAAATGGGTGAACGGGAAACTGCATCCATGCGCTTCAGTTCCCTGGAGGTGGCAAGGTAGTATCTAGCATCATAGGTGAGCATATAGTGGCATGGAAGTTTGTTTGAATTGCACCTCATGACTCTGATGTAGAACCAACCAAGAGGGATCACAGAAATAAGGAAAGGTGGAAAACTTCCACCAATGACAACAATAATCGAAAGGCAGACAGCAAGCGTGCGGCAGAGGCCTTGTATCACCTGATGATCTTTCAGTACAAATAAATTTGTATTAAGAATATATGACGAACTCGAGCAAGAATTTGATCCACAACATAGGTGTCGCGTGAAAATAGATTCAAGATTCTGAAAGGATCGGTTAAGGAGCTTAAACATTCATCCCTGACATTAAAACTCACCGGCCAGTAGGAGTCAGCTCGAAAAAGCTCAAAGGAGCGCGTATGACAGAGTTCAACATCTGCGTGGAAAGTTTGCCATCAACAGGCCCCGAGTGATAAGAATGGATGACATACGGAATCATGAAGGTATCGTGCACTCCGGAGCGCGCACAGCACCCACATCAGGACAGCCGCCGCTCCTCCAAGCAGGGTAGACGATGCCGAGAACAGTCCATAAATCAACAGATATCTGAACATCCCAGAATTGTTGCCCATTTCCCGATTGTGCTCGCCCCAATTCCGCAACGTGAGATTGGCGAGAACAGATACAGCTTGCTGGGTCACAGTTGCAAGTAAAAACAAGAAAAAGCCTTCCTTTGATGCGGCTTCGATGTACTGCCGGTAAACATCCCTTTTCACCTGGCCCTGCTCTGTGTGTTCTTTGCTCATTCCATTCGATGACGAGAAGTGGCCTAGGGTTGGTTCCGCGAGGTTAGCCCTGGCAAAACTTGTTCGATGCCGCAGTTTTTCAGATAGAGTTCCAGCATATCCTGGCAACCCCACGTTGTCCCCAGATACAATAACATCCTCCTCTCGTGGGGTGACACTGCCACTGGAGATAAACGGTGTTGATGATCCAGAACTCCTAGTTCCGTGACCTTTGCTGCATTGTTCAAAGGCGACTCAGTACTTGACAAACATCTCTCCAGATTCACATACACTAGCTTGTATAGTTCCCCTTGTGTATCAGCCATCAGAGATTTGAATGAACCAGTTTCGAGAATTATCCCTCGACGGATGAACATAAGTTGATCGAAATGTTCCAAAAACGCAATACTGTTGGTAATCAGAATCCGAGCTTTGGTGGCAAGTAATCCATGCGGTCCGATGACATGGTCTGAGCAAGGAAGACACCGACATTATTAGCCAAGCGCGGGAACATCCTGGATTGTAGACAATACGTACCAAAGACGTGGCGCGCGACATGACTGTCCACTGCGGCAAGGCAATCATCGAGAAGCACTCTGGTGACCAAAGTCAGTATCGGTCCATTCCAAGGGGGGAAAATAACATACAAATCGGCTCTCGCATACACGGCGCGGGCAAGAGAAATGCGTGCACGCTGACCTCCACTGAGCTGTGAAGAAAGAAGCTTAAATGATCATGTGGGATGGGATAAAAACCTGGCAACATACAGTTATTCCTGTTGTCAAACACTGAAAAGATGAGCCGCTGCAAGGTAAATGTTCAAGACCATCCACGGACCTTTCTCCCCAACTTCAGTTCGGTCACCTTGCGGAAGAAGAGCCAAATCTGGTCCAAGGGCACAGGCTAATTAATGGATAGTCATGAAAAGGAAGGACAATAGAAACAGATTATTGTAATCGCACCATCAATTACTAAGTTGTAGAATGTCTCTTCATATTCATGGGAGAATAAAATATTTTCCCGCACTGATGCAGAGAGGATCCTGAATACATAACTTAGGGGAGAAGACAGAGAGATTTAGAGTAGACAAACCAAGGATTCTGGGCAGCATATGAAACACATCCAGATATCACTACCTCGCCTTGTACCCGCATCATGTCGCCAATGATGGCAGCCAACAAGCTAGTCTATAATGCTGTCAGATAGGGTCAAATATGGGAGGTGGGCCAATACCTTGCCAGCACCAACACGTCCAAGAATGCCCACGAGCTCCCCCTTTTTCACAGTCAGATTGATATCCTCCAGAACAGGCACCGCTGTGTGTTTAGACCAGCAGAAATCTCCTTCTTTGATAGACAGTATCTATGGAAATAATGAGCTACGGCCCAAGTAACCATGTCATGTAGTACAAACCTCATCACCAACTTGTAGATCGGGTTTCTCAATTAGTTTACGAGCATTTGGTTGCAACTCATCCGCTTGCAGAAAAGCGGACAAGCGCTGGACGGACACCATTGCTTCTATGATATTGGAGGTCACTTGACTGAACTATTCCGTTTACGTTAAAGATATTGAGTGGGACGACAACATGAACACAAACCATCGCAAGGGGGAATTGCAACAACATGAACAACGACATTGCGGGGAAGATGACGTCGGACGTTAAGGCCCTCGAGGAGGTCAGTGCAGCAACCGCAAAGGAGCTAAATGCAACCAGTAAGGGAATACCACTCCATAATGTGGAGCTGAAAGCCTGCGGACAGGGTCAGGAACACGATAGGCAAGAATGAGCCAGCGGACAAACAGTAACAATGCCGATTTTCTTTAAATTCTTCAATTCCAAGTCATTGCGAACAAATAAAACTCGGCGAATGAAGGTGAATTCCCAAGCATATAGTTTAATACTGTTAAAGCATTGATCAGCCATATACCGCTGGAGACAATACGACAACATTACCTTTTGATGTTCGATAAAAGTTCACTCATGAGGCGAGTTCGCTTATCCTTATGTTTCATCTGCTGTTCCTGCATGTGTTTCAAGATTCGCGCGATGACTAAAACAAGTTACGGTTAGTGTTCTGTAACAGACCGGGGAGACAGATACTGACCGGTGTTAAGTGGGATCGAGAAGATCATGATTCCCACACCAACAAAGGCAGACCATCCGAGAAGGTTATAGAGGGAGACGAATGCCAATGTGATCTGCGGACCAGTGAGTTTGTCGTTTACTCTCTACGCCCTGTAATCGCACCTGGAGGGGACCGGAGATGGCAATAAGACCGTAGGTGCACAAGTCTTGGAGCCTAGTTGCATCGACAGACATGAGGTTGACGATGTCACCGGATGCACGCCCGCGTTCGTCATTCGAAAGAACCAAAGCTTTCGCATAGATCGCGGTGACCAGACCTGCACGGACACGCATCCTGTAACACCAACAAAAAGGCCTTCAGTCTCAAATTCATAAACGAAACATGAAAACTGACCCTGTTTCAAAGGCGCGTTGGAAGTACTGCATGAAAGTGGTAAACAAGACAAGAGTGGACAAAATAATACAAGGACATGCCTGATTCAATGCGACAATTTGCACTACGGACGCAACGAACATGATAGGGGCAATCGAGAAACCTTCCATTGGATTCGGTCTTCGCGAGTGGCCTTCCTTCGGACCAAGCTGCGCACTCTGATACCATGAGATATAGGCAAGTAGCCAGCGAAGAAGTTGCGGTTGAACAAATACGAGGCAATCTTGAAAAACTTTCAGACCTGCAGCCACAGCATATGGCCCTCCGTATGCAACAAACAGGGCTTTCCATAATGTGCTACGTGCGGATATTAGTCATGATCGTGGAACGCTATAAGTGAATTACTGTTTCGCCAAAGCTTTTTCAAGGTCTTTTCCCAGATTTGCAGACTCATCGCTAGGCGGTATAGACGGCAGGTCATATTCTGTGATAAACTGCGATGCCCCTTTCTCCATCAGCGGCGACATCCATCCAAAGGACTAGATTTGGAAATGCAAGCTCACTACTACGCAGTTGAACTGTTAATGAGGGACTTACCCATCTGCTGAATATGTTGGCAGTAATAACTGGGTTCTCGAGGTGTGATTTGTCTGTCAGTTGGCGACCCTTTTGATCGAATTCCGGGCCTATACACTCAAGTGCAAATGAAGCAAGCCCAAAGGTTCCGACGACACATTTGAGGCTAAGCACCCAACGATAGGAGTTGAAATCTTTCAATAAGACGGTTCGAATCCATACTGCTAGTCCGGTTGTAAACAATGGCCAGAAGACGAGAAGGATCGAGGAAGAGGTCCGAGTCCGAGTATGGTTGAGATATGTGAGGAAGAGTGCGGCGACCAGAGCAATGGGTTCGAAGATATATGATTGAAAAACAGGGACTGATTTCGGCGAACGTGAGACTACAATAAGATTAGTTGCACTTGCGGCGGAAGCGGCGGTGAGTAATGCCTGGCTCGAAGTTAATTATTCATCCCCTGGTAAGTGAAAGTGTTACACGCACTAGCTTTCCTCGTAATATCCACAAACTCTTGGAAGATCTAACCATCGCGTCAGACAGAGTCAAGGAGAGTGATCGTAGCATAGCTGAAACCAGCAAGAGACCAAGGAGGCCAGAAAGTATAATGCCTTCTTCGAAACATAAGGTCGTATCGAAGTCGCGAAGACGAGAGATAACTTTCCATCCTTCAGGATCATGACATGTAGCCATCGCAGTAAACATCAGCGAACCGCCGTTTCTTTGTTTGACTCAGCCAGTGTTTGTGAAAGCGTGGCACTTGGGTTCGCGATATATCACATGATAGCGAGCTGATAGCGAGTGAAATTTTGGACGGGTTTGTGATGGTGAAAGAAAGAATCAGGCATTTTGAGAACAGATCAATGGTTGAGTTCAGCCATATAAAGCGCTCAAAACTCTGAATGACCAGTGCAAGGACAAAGAAGGTTGAGGAAACCCAAAGGAAACCATGTTTTATTTCACACATCCATAAGTATACAACAGCTGAGAACATATTGTATTAGTACTGAAGGGAATGGTGTAGGCACTTGTTGTAATGAAATGTTGGGGTGTAGAGGTGCAAAGGCGGCTTTTGAGGTGTCCAAGGACTCAGAGTAATTGATAACATTCGTCGGAAGGCCTACCTCCCCACCAGCCCGCCGAACTCCCAAGGTCCAAGTCATTGTCTTCAACATCCCTGTCTTGCTGTCCCTACGGTTCTCATTGTCCTCAACTCCACATTGGCTCTGCACAGCGCACATGCACCCAGCAACTCCAGATAACAAAAGAAGGAACCAGGGAACTCGATCACAGACTCGTCAATCCTGTATTTGGTAGAGGGACGACTCGGATGACCCCGAAGTGGCAGGCCCACAGTCACTGCACCAGACCGCTAGCCTGAGTCCACAGAAACATTGTGCTGAGTGGTTCTTTCAATCCTTGTAAGCGGTCTACTAGTATGGAATCCAGTGGGCCATGGACGATAGACTCGGAACAGACATTCGTGACGCAATCCAGACGTGGTATCTCCCGGTTAGCGTGACATGTCACGCGTCACGTCCTGGCCTGCTACTACATCGGGAAATCGAGGAAGGAATGACAAACATTTACAATTGATTACAAGCTAAATAATTTGAACAATATACATAATTATTGTAGATGGTCTGGTAATGAAAGATCTACCACAGTGAAGTTGATGAAAATCACAAAGTATCTCAGAGTT
>Ga0210402_10003899_pt1 | contig 13811 bp, 12 predicted proteins | sample IncBWC7MmetaG_FD_161055 | JGI IMG/M metagenome (GOLD analysis project Ga0210402, IMG submission 161055) | Forest soil microbial communities from Barre Woods Harvard Forest LTER site, Petersham, Massachusetts, United States - Inc-BW-C-7-M | ecosystem: Environmental > Terrestrial > Soil >...
TAGTCCGTACGGGGGGAATTTATTCGAGCGTGGGGCAGAAGTATGAGCCCGTTGATGTGAACACGCTGCTTTATTACAAGGAGGCGAAAGACGGACAGATTCTGGAAGAGGGCATCACGGAAGCGGGGTCGATGGCGTCGTTTATCGCGGCGGGTTCGGCTTATGCGACGCATGGGATCAATACGATTCCGTTCTTTATTTATTACTCGATGTTCGGGTTCCAGCGGATTGCGGATTTTATCTGGGCCGCGGCGGACATGCGCACGCGAGGGTTTTTGCTAGGCGGAACATCGGGTCGGACGACGTTGTCCGGCGAAGGATTGCAGCATCAAGACGGGAACAGCCACGTGCTCGCTCTTCCGGTACCGAACCTCAAGGCTTACGATCCGGCGTACGCGTATGAGATCGCGGTGATTATCGAGGACGGAATCCGCCGGATGTATAAGGATGGCGAGCATCTCTTCTACTACATCACGGTGATGAACGAGCCGTATGCGATGCCTGCGATGCAGGGCGACGTGCGCGAGGGCATTTTGCGCGGGATGTACCGGTTCCGAGAATCACAGAATAAGAGAGGGAAATTGCGCGCCCAGCTTTTTGGGAGCGGGGCGATTCTGAACGAAGTGCTGCGGGCGCAGGAAATCCTGGAGACGAAGTACGGCGTCGCGGCGGATGTGTGGAGCGTGACGAGTTACAAGGAGCTGTACAACGACGGGATCGAGGCGGAGCGGTGGAACCGGCTGCACGCAGGCGAGAAGACGCGGATGCCATACGTTACCCAGGTGTTGGCGGACGCGCCGGGGGTGTTGGTAGCGGCTTCGGACTACATCAAGACGCTTCCGAACATGATTGCCAAGTGGATGCCGCGGCGGCTGGCGGCGCTCGGTACGGATGGCTTCGGGCGGAGCGAAGGCCGCGCTTCACTGCGCGATTTCTTCGAGGTCGATTCGAAGTTCATCACGCTGGCCACGCTGCACGAACTGTTTTCCGATGGAAAGATTGAACGCTCAGTTCTGGACAAGGCGATCAAGGATCTCGGGATCAATACCGAGAAGCCGAATCCGGTCATTTCTTAGGCGGATTTCTTAGGCGGATTTTTCCGGGCTTGCTGCTGCGACCGAGAGGACTTCGGCGGGTTTGATGCGGCCGGTGGCTAGTTGCGCGACCAGTTGCGCGTTGGCTGCAAGAAAGTCGTAACTTCCCAATTCCTTTGGCAATACCCAAGCGATTTGTTCGAATGGTTTGGGTACGAGTTCGACTTCGCGAACCTTTGCGGCGAAGAAACGAATCTCGAGAGCTTGTGGCCGGTCGGCGTATTGATGGTTCACTCGTCCGATTTCAACGGCTTGCTCAAGAGTCGCTCCTAGCTCTTCGCGGAGTTCGCGAGCGAGGGCAGCTTCTGGTTCTTCACCTTCTTCGACTTTGCCGCCCGGAAATTCCCATTTTAGCGGAGAACTGTCGTTTCTTCGGCGCTGGCCGATGAGCAAACGGCGATCTTCGCGCTCGATGACAGCCGCGACGACGATCAAGTGGCCACCCGCGCAGCGCGTATGAGTTTGGCCAATTCCTGGGCGCCTTTTACCAATGGTGGGGCGGGCGTGTTCAACAATTCATCGCGGATGACATGCACGCGGCGGCTACGAATGGCAGCAACACTTTTCCAAGCTTCGACCTGATATGCGATTTGAGGTTTGGCTTTCGCTCCGGTGGCGGCCCATGCGAGGACAATAATTTCGGGATCAGCCGCGGCGACTTGCTCGTCGGTCACGGTGCAACCGGCCGGCAAGACCATGTGACCTCCGGCAATTTCGACCAATTCAGCTACCCAGGGCGGGGAACTGATGCGTGGGTTGGACCATGCTTCGCAGTAAACGCGGACACGGCGTTTGTTACTGCGGTTTTGTTTGGCAATGACCGCAAAATCCTTACTCATGCTACGGACAACGCGTTCCGCTGCAGCGGGCCGATTCGCCAAGCCGCCGAGCATGCGAATATCGTTCTCGACGTCGGCCAGCGATCGCGGATTCATGGCCAAGAAATTGAGCGGGCGCTCGAGGAGCTTGGCGACGGTTTCTTGCTTGTAGGGAACGGAACCGATGACCAGAGTTGGCCGTAAGCGCAGAATTTCATCGACGGAATTCATGTGCCAGCAGTCCCCGAGTTGGGGCAAGCCGTTGACGGGAGCCACATCGGTACACCATTTGGTGACGCCAACCAAGAAGCGTTGTGCGCCGATGGCGCAGAGGATGGACGTGGCGCTAGGGGCCAGCGAGACAATTCGAAGGTTGTGCGCCGAGGCCGATTTCACGAGAGAAGTGTAGCAGAGGGTGCTATTCCACATCACTTCGCGGCGAGACGGGGCACAGCAGTGCTGCGCCCCCACACTGGCCTATTGTTTGTCGTAGATGTCGACGGGCCGCGTGTCGTTGCGCAGTTGGTCGAGGTTGATCCAGTAGTAGGCGCCGAAGGGTTTCTTTTCGGGCCAGACTTCGTCGAGAGTGTCGGCGTCGTAGAGTGTGCCAGCTTTCATGACCATCGAGATGTTCACGGTGTTGTGGATGTCGTCGAGCGGATTGGCGTTGAGGATCATCAGGTCCGCCAACTTGCCGACTTCGAGCGAGCCGAGATCTTTGTCGGCGCCGAGAAAGTGCGCACCGTGAACGCTGGCAACTTCGAGAGCGCCCATATTGCCGAGCGCGGGCGCAAGCATCCACACTTCCCAGTGTGAGCCGATGCCGTGCGCCTGCCCGTGCGAGCCGATCGCGCCGTACCCACCGTTAGCGATGATGTCTGCCAGTCCTTGTCCCTGAATACCGAAGTGATAGTCGGTGAGCGGGCGCATCCAGCGGCGGCGCAGGTGCGGCATCAACTCGCGCCAAGGCGTCCAGCGCTGGAGCTTGGCGTCTTTCCACACGTCGCTGATCTGATCGAAATATTCCTCGTTCCACGGCGCCGTGCCGCCTACGGTGAAGGTGGGCGAATAGACGGTATGCGATTGCCCGAAGAATTTCGCGACGTCACCGTAGAGCGGAACGTATGGCGTCGGATGCTCGAAGCCGGTCTGCCCGTCCATGATCATCGTCACTTTGTGAAGCAGGTCGCTCGAGCCCTCGCCGGTAACGCGGAGATGCTGCTTGCGCGCGACTTCGGTGATCCACTGGCGCTGCTGGCGATCCGGCTGGAGATATTGCTTGAGCGCGACCGTGCCGTAGGAAGCCAGGCGAGTGATTTCGTGTTCGGCGACTTCGTAACTGGTGATCTCGTTGTGATTAGGGCCGCTGCCGTTGAGTAGCGGCGTCGCCGTTGAGTAGGTGCGCGGGCCTACGGATTTGCCGGCTTCGATCATCTCGGCCAGCGGGAAAACTTCTTCGGACCATGTCGAAGGATCAAGCGTGGTGGTGACTCCATAAGCGAGATAAACAGCGGACTCGAAATTGTGCGTGGGATTTACGCCGCCGGACTCGCGGTGATGATGCGCGTGCATGTCCACCCAGCCGGGAATGATGGTCTTGCCCTTGGCGTCGATGATCTGGCTGATGCCGGAAGTCGAGCAAGTGCCGACACAGGCGATGCGCCCAGCTTTGACTACGATCGTGCCGGAGTCGATCACCTGTTTGTTGGCAAGCGTAACGATACGAGCGTTGATCAGCGCGACGGAGCCTTGCGGAATGGCGCGCGGGGTCGAGAGGTGGATCTCCGTCGTGTCCGTCTTGCCGCTATCCACGTGATAGACGAAGTATTTGTTGGCGCTGCCGTATTCGATGGTATTTGCGTCACGCCAGTAGGGATAAGCTCCGCCATCGAGGCTGGCAGGCTTGATGGTGAAAACAGGTGCCTTCCGATCAAACTTTATGCTTTCCTGCCCTGTGGCTGAAAGCGGCAGCGGCGCAACATAGACGTTGTCGCCTTCCTGATACGCCACTTGCGTCCCGTCGGCAGACACCTGAACCATCGTCGCATTGGTGAAGGATGCGTGCGTACGTCGGTCCGAGCCGTCCTTCTGTACAGAAACCAGATCGGTGACCGTCTTGGCGGAAAATGGGCTGTCGCCTTTTTCCACGCGATGTTCGACAAAATAAATGCGGCCACCGGGGCCGAATTGCGCGCGTGCGCCAGGTCCATCCTGTCCGCCAAGCCGAACGAGCGTTTGCGCCTCGCCTCCCGCCGCGGATTGCAGCACGAGGTCATACCATTCATTGCGCGCCCAATCGCGGCCGCGCAGTGTTGCACCAGAGCCGCGAGAATAGGCGATCGTCGCGCCGTCAGGGCTCCAGACAGGATTCAGGTATTCACCAGGCGTCGTAGTGACTTGCTGCGGATCGCCGCCCGTTGCGCCGATCGTCCACAGTTGCCCGTGCTTTTCATCATCCCATGAGGCGAAGGCGATGCGCTTGCCGTCCGGCGACCAGGCCGGCGAGAATTCGCCTGCAGTGAAGGACGCAGGCGTGAGGCGCTCCGGCTTGCCACTTGGCAAATCCATGCGCCAGAGTTTGCCGACCGACTGAAACACAAGATGCTTTCCGTCCGGGGAAGCGCTTTGCCATCGGATGAACTTCGACTCGAACGCATCATCGCGAATCGGGAGTGGCGAATAGGCCATCTCCGAAATCGTGCGATGCACGTGCGCGGTGAAAGGAATCGTGCTGACCTTCCCGTCTGCGATGGATAGATGCCGAAATTTCCCGCCTTGCGATATGAACATCGACTTACCGTCAGCAGCCCAAGCCATTCCCGGAAGAATCGGCATCTGCCGCGAGATTTCCTCCGATTCGTCCAACTCGATCGGATCCATCAGCAGACGCTCTTCACCGGTTTGCAGATCACGGAGCCACAGCCCAGTGCGCGGACCAAAGACGTGGCCTTTGTAGGATTCGGTGCCGTCCGGAATACGCCGGGCGAAAGCGACGAATCGCCCGTCGGGGGACACTTCTGGAGCGATGCCGCCGCCACTGGTGCCGCGATCCTGCTGCTCGGCTTGGCCTCCCGTGATTTCCTCGATTTTCCGCGTCCCCAAATTCATGCGTCGAATTTGCGCGCAGCCCAGCATGGGATCCGTGTGACCGAAGGGCAACGGCGAACAGAGCTGTGAATCAAAATAAAGATACTTTCCGTCCGCCGAAATCGAATGCCAACCAGGAGCTTTGTCAGCCGCGACAAGCACGACACCTGCGCCGCCACCCTTGTGATACAGCGCCAGCAACCAGTTGAATCCCGCGCCGCCTTCCGGCCGGGTACCTTGCCGTTGCACCACGATAAAATTGCCGTCGGGTGTCCAGATAGGGCTCATCGCGCGATCCTTGTTGTCTGTGTAGACGGAGCGCGGATTTCTTCCGTCGGCATCCATCAACCACAGATTGTTTTGTCCTTTGCGATCGCTAATGAATGCGATGGTCTTCCCGTCAGGCGAGAAACGTGGAGTCTGGTTGATCGCGACGCCGGAATCCTGCGTAAGGCATTCGGCTTTGCCGCCCTCGACCGGCATTCTATAGACGTGCCCCAGTAGATCGAAAGCGATCCACTTTCCGTCGGGAGACAGGCTGAGCGACATCCAGGTGCCTTCGCTGGTGTCAAAATCGATGGTGCGCGTGGTGCCGCGAGCCTTGGTGGCGTCCCATTCCGCGGGCGGCTTTTCCTGTGCGACCACCGCGGGAGCAAGCAAAACTGCCAAGCCCGCTAGAACAACCAGCGCGCACACACTGTTCCATCGCATCAATTTCATTTCGAACCCCTCGCAGGCATTTCGCCCAGCACCGTCAGTATCCGTGACCGCGCTTGTATCACGGAAAAGTCCACCCAGGCAAGCGCGGATCTTGCTTTTGCAACAAATGTTTCTCGGCGTTCGGTCCTGGATTTGACATAGCTCAAGGCGTGTGATGCACTCTCGGAGAAGTTTACCGAGGTGATCGTCCATGTCCCGCAGGGTTGCGTCCGCCATTTTTCTCTTCTTGTCTCCAGCCGGTGCTTTCGCGCAGTCTTCGCCGAACCAAAGTCCCGATGCAAACGTGGTCAAATTTCACGCGACTCGCGAAAACGTTAAGTACGTCTATGGCGTCGCCCCTCCGGTGGCGCGACTACACGCTGGCAATATACTCGAAGCAAACTCGCTGGATTGCTTTGCCAATGTGATCCAGAAGCCCGGCGATAGGCTTTCACTCGTCCCGGGAGACAATCCGCTGACAGGTCCCTTTTTCGTCGAGGGAGCAGAGCCCGGCGACACGCTGGTCGTGCACGTTCTCGATTTGCAGGTGGACAGCAATCAAGGGGTTGGCGCGTTCGCTCCGGGCTTCGGAGCACTGAACCAAACGAACTATACGCCGATGCTCCACCAGGCCCTTCCGGAAAAGGTTTGGTTTTATCCGATCGATCACGCGGACAATACCGGAACATTTCAGGCACTCGATTCCACTTTCAGAGTGAAGATTCCGTTACATCCGTTTCTAGGGTGTATTGGCGTGGCCCCGGCAAATGGCGAAGCGCGCAGCTCCGTTGTTCCAGCCGAATTTGGGGGGAATATGGACGCTCCCGAAGTCTCCGCGGGCAATACTCTGTATTTGCCGGTGAGCGTACCGGGCGCGTTGCTCTATTTCGGCGATGGACACGCCGCGATGGGCGACGGAGAGGTGGCTGGCACCGCGATTGAAGTTCCGATGCGCGCCCGATTGCGCATCGACGTTTTGAAAGGGAAGCAAGCGCGATGGCCGCGTTTCGAAAATGCCGAGCGCATCATGGCCGCGGGAATCTACCGCCCGGTAGATGATGCTCTGCGTATCGCCTACACCGAACTGGTCAACTGGATCAACACGGACTACGGTCTATCCGTGCAAGACGCCTACCAGTTGCTTTCCCAGGTCGGCCATGCGCATTTGACCGAGATGGTCGATCCGAACTACGTTGTAATTGCGTCGATCGAGAAGAAGTATCTGCCGCCGAAGAAAGAAGCGGCTCACTAGCCGCATCGTTCGCTCGTCTGAATGCTTGCAGAAATGTTCAGCGCCGCTGTCTTAGATCATTTCGAACATCCGCGCAACGCCGGCGCGCTGCCCAATGCGACGGTGCAAGTGGAAGCCACGAACCCCGTCTGCGGTGACGTGCTGCAGCTTGCTGCACGAATGGGAGACGGCCGCATAGCCGAGATCCGCTTCCTGTGCCGCGGATGCACGACTTCGATTGCCTGCGCCTCGCTGCTGACCGAGAAGCTCGAAGGCACGTCGCTCGGAGATTCCCAATCCATCAGCGCCGAATTGCTCTCTACTGAACTGGGTGGCCTGCCTTCCGCAACATTTCATGGCGCACAGCTTGCTATCGACGCGCTCCACTTGCTCGTAGAACGCTTGAAGCATCGCTAGACGTTTTTGTTGCGTAGTTTGTCGAACGCATCAGGATCGTTCAGATTCAAGATGCAGCCTTCTTCGTTCGTGCGCACTTCCTCGATATCCGTGGCGTGCGCCCAGACCACTGCGCGAGCTCCCGTCTCCATCGGCGCCGATAGCAGTTCGGTGTACAGCGCCGCTGAAAAGATCACGGGATGACCACGTTGCGTGTCGTATAACGGAAGGACGATGGGCTTGTGCGTCGCAAGGAAGCGCTCGATCAACTCATGCACCAGCGATGCACTAATCAACGGGTGGTCGATCAGGAAAAGAATCATGCCATCCGTGTTCGCCGGCAAGCTACGGAGCGCCGCTTGAATCGAGCTGAGCTGTCCCGCTTCCCAATCAGCATTGATCACGATTTCATCGCCGCTCAAGTGCACCGCCTTGGCGATGGGTTCGGCATGCGGACCGAGCACCACGCGCCGCACACCAATCTTTGGATGGTGGCTGACGTCCAGCAAATGTTCCAGAAAGGGCCGCCCCTGGTAGGGAAGGAGCGCCTTCGGTGAGCCCATGCGGCTAGAGGCACCGCCCGAGAGAATCACGGCGGCGAGCATGAGTCCTCGCTAGTCTTCGCCCGAAGCGGACCGCAGTGCCGGGCGGGTTTCGTACTGTAAGGTCTTGTGGGTTGCCGAGGGCGCGCATCGTCGCACCGCAACCAACTCGGCCACGATGCTGATGGCAATTTCTTCTGGTGAGAGCGCGCCGATCTCTAACCCCATGGGTGCGTATACGCGCGTGAACTCTTCGGGACGATAGCCTTCCTTTTCGAGTGCTTTGTAAACCGAGAGCACCTTGCGCTTGCTGCCAATCATTCCGATGTACCGGGCGTCGGTTCGGACTGCCCAGGCAAGCACATTCATGTCGTCTTTGTGCCCGCGCGTAACGATCACCAGATACGTTGAAGCGTTGGGCCGAATTTTCTCGAATGCTTCTTCATAGCTGAGATGAATTTCTTCGGCCATCGGGAAGCGCTGGACATTCGCGAACGTTTCGCGATCGTCGACAACCCCCACGGCGAATCCGGCGCCGCTCGCCGCCTTGGCTACCGCAGTCGAGACGTGCCCTCCACCGAAAAGATACAACATCGGCTGCGGCAGAATCGGCTCGACAAAGACTTCCAGTGTTCCTCCACAAATCAATCCGTTGTCGTAGCTGGCCTCATTGTTCAGATTGAAGACCATCTTGCGCGGCGCTTCCTTCTGCATCACTTCCTTCGCCGCAGCCCAAACTTCGGCTTCCACGCAGCCTCCGCCGATCGTTCCAGCGATGGACCCATCGTCGCGCACCAGCATCCGCGAGCTTTCATAGCTCGGAATTGAGCCGTTGGTGTGGACGATCGTGGCCATGGCCCCGCGCCGTCCAGCCCGCCGCATCTTCACGATTTCCTCGAACAGGTCCATTCCAGCTCCAGAATTCACGCTACGCCGCGCCGTGAGTCCTGTCAATTCTGCCCGGCTGGACACTTGCTCTGTACGCCGCTAGACTTTCCACGCCAAAATTCAGTGGTAAGAATAGTTTTGAAGGGATGAAACTACATGAAGGCTATTCTCTTTCGAGCACACGGCGGGCCTGAAGTCCTCGAGTACGCTGACGCACCGAAACCGTCCATCGGCCACGGCGAGGTTCTGGTGCGCGTTCGCGCTTGCGCTCTCAATCACTTAGATATTTGGGTGCGCGGCGGAATGCCCGGTGTGAAGTTTCCGCTTCCGCACATTCCCGGCAGCGACATTGCCGGCGAAGTTGCTGAGATCGGCCCGGGCGTAACCACCGTTCGCGTCGGCCAAAAAGTCGTTCTCGCGCCCGGCGTCTCTTGCGGTAAGTGCGCGGCGTGCGTCGCTGGGCTCGACAATCGTTGCCGCGATTTCACCAATCTTGGCTACCTGATCGACGGAGGTTGCGCCGAATTCGTCCGTGTCCCTGAAGTAAATTGCTTGCCGTATCCCGAAAATCTTTCGTTTGAAGAAGCTGCCGCTACTCCGCTCGTATTCCAAACCGCATGGCACATGCTCATCGGCCGCGCGGAACTTGCTCCGGGCGAAGATGTTTTAGTTCTCGGGGCGGGAAGTGGCGTCGGCACCGCCGCGATTCAAATCGCCAAGTTTTTCGGCGCTCGAGTCATTGCCACTGCCGGCTCTGACGAAAAGTTGGCTAAAGCAAAGGCTTTGGGCGCGGATGAACTCATCAACCACAAGACCCAGAAGATTGCAGTAGAAGTCCGCCGGATCACTGCCAAGCGCGGCGTCGATGTTGTCTTCGAACACGTTGGCACAGCGACGTGGGACGATTCGGTTGCTAGCCTAGCTCCTTGCGGCCGCTTGGTAACTTGTGGCGCCACGACGGGTTACGACGCAAAAGTCGATCTGCGCTTCCTCTTTGTGCGCCAGCTTTCGCTCCTCGGTTCTTACATGGGTACCAAGACCGAACTGCACACCGTGATGAAGCTCGTCGCTGCGGGCCGCCTCAAGCCCATCGTCGATCGCGTCTTCCCGCTTGCGGAAGCCGCCGCGGCGCACCGTTATCTCGAATCCAGTTCGCAATTCGGCAAAGTCGTCCTCAAGGTCTGAGCCCTGCGATTATCTGATATTCTCGGGCCCGCAGACGTCTCGTAAGAGTGGACGCGAATCCCTATGGCCAGCATTCAAGCGCATCTCGCGGTGTGGATTGTCAAATGGCGCGTCAAGCGCCGGCTGAAAGGCGTGCGCGACCATCGCGTCGCGCGCCAGATTCTTCGCCCCGATCCTTACAAGGTGCCGTCAGGCATCCGCATAACTCCCGATCGCGTCGGCGGCATTTCCGGCGAGTGGGTGGAAAGCGGCAAACCCGGCGACACGACGCTGCTGTATCTACATGGCGGTGGCTACTTCGGCTGCTCAGCGGAGAGTCACCGTCCGATCACTGTCGGGTTTGCCTTGCAAGGTTTTCGCGTATTCGCTCCGGATTATCGACTCGCGCCCGAGAATCCATTTCCCGCCGCAGTCGATGACGCGACGGCCGCCTATCGCGGTCTTCTCGTTGCGGGACACCAACCGGAGCGCATGTTCATCGCTGGAGACTCCGCAGGTGGCGGACTCGCGCTATCTCTTTTGCTCGCACTCCGCGCGGCTTCTCTCCCGCTGCCCGCCGCCGCCGTGCTCTTTTCGCCCTGGACCGATCTTGCTGCCACCGGCGATTCCATTCGCACCAACGCCCCCAGCTGCGCCATGTTCAACGGCCCGGATATTGCGCCGACCGCGCGCTACTACCTGGGCGAAGCCGATCCCCGTAACCCGCTCGCCTCGCCGCTCTATGCCGATCTTTCTGGCCTTCCGCCGTTGCTCATCCACGTAGGGGCCGATGAAGTTCTGCGCGATGATTCCACACGTCTGGCCGAGCGCGCCAGAGCCGCCGGAGTTTCTGCAGAAATCAAGATCTGGCCCGTCGTTCCCCACGCGTGGCAGCTGGCCGCGCCCCTGGTACCGGAAGCTCGCCAGTCGCTGCAAGAGAGTGGCGCATTTTTGCATGCCCGGATCAAAAGCGCATGACCGCCAACTCCGCCGCCGTCCCAACTCCCGACACTACGTCCGTTGACGTTCTGATCGTCGGCGCGGGCTTCTCCGGCCTAGGCATGGGCATCAAGCTGCGCGAAGCCGGAATGAATTCGTTCCTCATCATCGAAAAGAGCGCAGACGTCGGCGGCACCTGGTGGGAAAACCGCTATCCCGGTTGCGCCTGCGACATCCCGTCTCACTTGTATTCCTTTTCCTTCGAGCCATCCGCCGAGTGGTCGCGCATGTATCCTGGCCAGCAGGAGATTCACGATTATCTGAAGCGTTGCGTCGAACGCAATCAACTGGCTCCGCACATTCGCTTGAACACTGCCTTTCAAGACGCCGCCTGGGACGAGCCCGCGTCCCTTTGGCGCGTCACCACCGCCGGCGGCACGCGCATCAATGCCCGCGTCCTCGTCTCCGGAATGGGCGCTCTGCACGTCCCCACTTTTCCCGCAATCCCCGGCATCGATTGCTTCGCCGGACCATCCTTTCATTCTTCCGCGTGGAATTACGACGTCGATCTGCAAGGCAAACGCGTCGGCGTCATCGGCACCGGAGCCAGCTCCATTCAGTTCGTTCCGCAAATCGCCAAAACCGCCGGCAAGCTGCATCTTTTCCAGCGAACCCCAGCCTGGATCCTGCCGCGCATGGATTTTGCTCTTTCCGAAAAGTGGAAAAGCCGGTTTCGCCGTTTTCCGCTTCTGCGTCGCGCGCTTCGCATAGCACTCTTCTGGCGGCAGGAAGTCCGCGTCTTCGCTTTCATTGGCAACCAGACGTTGCGCAAGTTCTTCGAGAAGTTTGGCCGTGCCCACCTTGCGAAGCAGGTTTACGACCCAAAGCTGCAAGCCGCCCTCGCTCCCAACTACCAACTCGGCTGCAAACGCATTCTCGTCTCCGACGATTTCTACCCGTCGCTCAATCGCCCCAACGTCGAACTCGTCACCGATGCCATCCAGGAAATCCGCGAGCACAGCATCGTCACCAAAGAGGGCACCGAGCGACCGATCGACGTCCTAATATACGGCACCGGCTTCCGCGCAACTGAGCCTCTGATTGGCGCGCGCATCGGCGGCCGAAGCGGCGTGGAAATCCACGACGCATGGCAAAAACGCATGAGCGCCTATCTCGGTATCACCGTCAACGACTTCCCTAATTTCTTCATCCTCCTCGGCCCCAACACCGGCCTCGGACACAATTCCGTCGTCCTCATGATCGAAGCCCAAGTTCGCTACGTGATGGACTGCCTCAAGCTCATGAAGAGCCGCAATCAGCGCGTAATGGAAGTCCGGCCGGAAGTGCAGCAAAGTTTCGTCGAAAACATCTACCGCCGCATGACCCGCACCGTCTGGCTCTCCGGCGGATGCCACAGTTGGTATCAGGACCAGAAAACCGGCGAAGTCACCACTCTCTGGCCCGGGTCCGTCGTCTCCTACATCCGCCGCACCAGTTCCGTCTCTCCGTCCGACTATCAATTTACGCCGTAGTCGAACGCGACAAACATAGCGATTTGTCTACAGCCTCCCCGTGTGCGAAAATAGCCGACGACGAGGCATTATGAGCACAACTCTCGGCAAGCACGTCACGCTGACCAGGCCCGACGATTTCGGCAAGCTTCTCGAAGACGAAGGCATCATCTTCACCACGCTCGATAAAGCCGTGAACTGGGCCCGCCGGAGCTCCATCTGGCCTCTCGGTTTCGGACTGGCTTGCTGCGCCATCGAAATGATGTCCATGGCCGCCGCCCGCTTTGACGTAGCCCGCTTCGGCGCCGAGGTTTTCCGCCCGTCGCCCAGACAAGCGGACCTCATGATCGTAGCCGGCCGCCTCTCGCAAAAGATGGCGCCGGTGGTCCGCCAGCTCTACGATCAAATGCCCGAGCCAAAGTGGGTCATCTCCATGGGCGCCTGTGCCACCTCCGGCGGCGTCTTCAACAACTACGCCATCGTCCAAGGCTGCAACCAAGTCATCCCCATCGATGTCTACGTCCCGGGCTGCCCGCCTCGCCCGGAAGCCCTCCTGTACTCGATTCTCCAGTTACAGAAAAAAATCGACAGCGAAAGGGGTTCCTTCAAGCGCGCTTTGAATCTGGCCTAGTTTCCTGAGCCGGCGCCTTCTGCAGTACGTTCGAGGATTCGCGAAATGAGCACCCCCGATCCTGCTCGCCAACTTCTCCGTCACGCGGTAGCAACCGTTGCTTACCGCGGTTCCAAGCCCCTGCGTGGCGCACCCTCATCATTTGCGTCATTCCGCGCCAGCGATACCGCGCGTACCCCGGTTCAAATCCTCGCCCACATCGGCGATCTCTTCGACTGGGCCCTATCCATAGTCCAAGGAGAGCAAACCTGGCAGAACTCTCCGCCGCGTGACTGGGAAGCCGAGATCATCCGTTTCCACAAATCGCTGGAGAGCTTCGACAACTACCTCGCCTCCTCAGAACCGCTCCACGAATCGCCAGAAAAGCTCCTGCAAGGTCCTCTAGCCGATGCGCTGAATCACGTCGGCCAACTAACCATGCTCCGCCGCATGGCCGGGTCACCCATCAAAGGCGAGAACTATCACAAGGCCGATATCTCAGCTGGCCGCGTCGGCCCGGATCAGCCGGCTCCGCGCCGCGAATTCGACTAGCTGCGTTTTCTAGGGCCGCGACCACATTTTTTAGTTGCGCCGCCACCACCGCTGGAGCAGACTATCCCACTCCCGGCCCCAGCGGCACCGCTCGCCGCTTCGACTGCCAATTCATCGCAAGGCCGCCTGCACAGCAGTCAGCCGAAGGCTCACCGTGTCCGTCATAGAACGAAGGCGCTATCCCCGCACAACTCCTCCCCGCAGTCTGCTAGTCGCTTGGCAAACCGCAAACAACAAAGGCGTCTCGCGTCTGGAAACCATCGCGCTAGGCGGCCTCTTC
>Ga0210402_10003900_pt1 | contig 13810 bp, 10 predicted proteins | sample IncBWC7MmetaG_FD_161055 | JGI IMG/M metagenome (GOLD analysis project Ga0210402, IMG submission 161055) | Forest soil microbial communities from Barre Woods Harvard Forest LTER site, Petersham, Massachusetts, United States - Inc-BW-C-7-M | ecosystem: Environmental > Terrestrial > Soil >...
GCCCGGCGGGGATTTTTCGTTCTAGAATGAGGTATTGTTTGGGTGCAGGTGCGGTGGTTTCCGACGATAGGGGGCTCGCTCGGTGAAACGGTTTACTCCAGAAGAGCCGTTACGCTGTTCTTTCTGCCATAAGACACAGGAGCAGGTGGAGAAACTGATCAGTTCTCCATCGGAATATCCACGCTCGTATATTTGCAACGAGTGCGTGGGCGTCTGCCAGCAGATTCTCGAAGACGAGAAGCGCGAGCAAACCAGCCCCGCGAATCGCCGTCTGCCGCGTCCGCCTGAGATCAAAACCTTTCTGGATAGCTACGTAATCGGACAGGATAAGACCAAGAAAAAACTCGCAGTCGCCGTTTACAACCATTACAAGCGCATTTTCCTGAATCGCCAGCCCGGCGACGTGGAACTCTCGAAATCGAATATTTTGCTCGTCGGCCCGACGGGAACCGGAAAAACTCTGCTGGCACAGACGCTCTCGCGGATGCTCGACGTGCCTTTCGCGATCGTGGACGCCACGACGCTGACCGAAGCGGGCTACGTCGGCGAAGACGTTGAGAATATTATTTTGAAGCTTTTGCAAGCTGCCGATGGAGACGTCCAAAAGGCGCAGCAAGGCATCATATACATAGACGAGATTGACAAGATTTCGAAGAAGGACGAAAACCCTTCGATCACGCGCGACGTTTCGGGTGAAGGCGTACAGCAGGCCCTGTTGAAGATTCTGGAAGGCACGGTCGCCAACGTTCCGCCGCAGGGCGGGCGCAAGCACCCGCACCAGGAATTCACGCCGGTGGATACGACCAATATTCTGTTCATCTGCGGCGGCGCTTTCGTGGGCCTCGAGAAGATTATCGAGCGGCGTGTGGGGCAGAAATCTCTAGGCTTTCACGCGGACGCGCAGCCCACCACGGCATCGCGGCGCAATATCGAAATGCTGGAGCAGGCGCAGCCAACTGACTTGATCCGCTACGGCCTGATTCCCGAATTCGTGGGCCGGCTTCCGGTGATGGGCGTACTGAGCGATCTGGATAAGAGCGCGCTCGTGCGCATTTTGACTGAACCGAAGAACGCGCTGGTACGTCAGTATCAGAGGCTGTTTGAGTTCGAAAATGTGCGCCTGAGATTTACCGACGATGCGCTCGACACGGTGGCCGATTTGGCCCTGCAGCGTAAAGTGGGAGCGCGCGGATTGCGGATGATTCTTGAAGATTTGATGCTCGAAATGATGTACCACTTGCCGGCTCAGCGAAAGCTACGCGACTTCGTGGTCACCGCGGATATGGTGAAAGGCCGCGAGATCAATTGGAGCCTCCTCGAGAAGGCCGGCTAGCCGCAGCTACTTGGAAAACATTGAGACAAACTGATTCGATGTTCAATCGGGAAAAACTCGAAGTGAAACGCGTGCCGATGATGCCGGTGCGGGATATGGTCATCTTCCCGGAGATGATGCACCCGTTCATCGTGGGCCGGGAAGCCTCGGTCCGCGCGCTGGAAGAAGCGCTTGCAGGCGACAAAAAGATTTTCCTGGTCACGCAGCACGACGCCTCGATTGACGATCCGAAACCTGAAGAGATCTATCAGGTCGGGACGCTTGCGAACATTGTGCAAAGCGTCAAGCTGCCGGACGGAAACATAAAGGTTCTCGTCGAAGGCACTGAACGGGCCAAGATTGTCCAGGTGACGAGCGAAGAGGGCTTTTTCCGGGCTTCGATTCGTCTGTTTCCCATTAAAGCGGAGCCTTCCCCTCAGTTGGAACAGGCATCCAGCCGCGTTACCGGACTGTTCGAACAGTATGTGAAGCTTTCGCAAAGCCTTAACTACGACACGATGATTGCCGCCGTCCGCGTCGAAGACGCAGGGAAACTTTCTGACGCGATTGCGGCAAACCTGCAGATACCCGTCGAGGAAAAGCAGGAACTGCTGGAACTTTTTGAACCGCTCGAACGCTTGAACCGCATCGCCGATATTCTGGAAGTTGAAATCGAAAAGCTGAATGTGGATCGCTCCGTCAATACCCGCGTAAAGCGGCAAATGGAGCGCGCCCAAAAAGAGTACTACCTCAACGAAAAGCTGAAGGCGATCCAGAAAGAACTCGGCCGCGGCGAGGCGAGCGAGATTGACCAGCTGAAAAAGAAGATTGAAACGTCGGGCATGCCCGAAGGGCCGCAGGAAAAGGCCCTGCAGGAGCTGAAGCGGCTTGAGATGATGCCGCCGATGTCCGCGGAGTCCACTGTTTCACGCAATTACCTTGACTGGCTGCTGGCCGTGCCCTGGAAGAAGCGATCCAAGGAAATTCGCGACATCAAGCGCGCGGAAAAAATCCTCACCGAAGATCACTACGGCTTGGAAAAAATCAAGGAACGCATTCTCGAATATCTCGCCGTCCGGCAACTGGTGAAAAACCCGAAAGGTTCGATTCTTTGCTTCCTGGGGCCTCCAGGAGTGGGCAAAACGTCGCTTGCGATGTCCATCGGGCGCGCCACGGGCCGTAAATTTGTTCGCGTATCGCTTGGCGGCGTTCGGGATGAAGCCGAAATCCGAGGCCATCGCCGAACTTACATCGGCGCGCTGCCTGGGCAAATTATCCAGATGATGCGCAAGGCGGGCACAGTGAATCCAGTGTTTGTGCTGGATGAAGTGGACAAAATGTCCACCGATTTTCGCGGCGATCCGTCCGCGGCGCTGATGGAAGTTCTTGACCCGGAGCTCAACCACTCCTTCACTGACCATTACCTCGATGTGGAATATGACCTATCGAAGGTGATGTTTATCTGCACTGCGAACGTACTGCATACCATTCCGCAGCCGCTGCAGGATCGCATGGAAGTGCTGCGAATCCCAGGCTACACGGAACAGGAAAAGCATCAGATCGCGCAACGATTCCTCGTGCGCCGCCAACTGGAGGCCACCGGGCTGACCAAGGCAAATCTGAAATTCACGGATGAAGCCGTCACAAACATTATCCGCAATTACACTCACGAAGCGGGCGTCCGGAATCTGGACCGCGAAATTGCGAATGTTTGCCGCAAAGTGGCGCGAAAAGTTGTCGCCGAGGGGCACAGCTTTAACGCCGAGATTACGCCGGCAAACATCAACGATTATCTGGGAATCATAAAGTACCGTGACTTCCTGGCGCAGAAAAAGAATGAGATTGGAGTTACCACGGGGCTCGCGTGGACCGAAGTTGGCGGCCAGGTTCTCTCCACAGAAGCCACGTTGATGCAGGGCAAAGGGCGCCTGACGCTTACCGGCAAACTCGGGGACGTGATGCAGGAGTCGGCGCAGGCCGGCATGAGCTACGTCCGATCGCGCAGCCACTTGTTCGGCTTGCCCAAGGATTTCTACCGCCATCTCGATATTCACATGCACGTGCCCGAAGGCGCCATCCCGAAGGACGGCCCTTCCGCCGGAATCACAATCTGCACTTCGATCGTCAGCGCGCTGACGCGCATTCCCGTCCGTTGTGACGTCGCCATGACGGGCGAAATTACGCTTCGCGGCAAAGTGCTTCCGATCGGCGGCACCAAGGAAAAATTGCTTGCCGCGCATCGCCTGGGTTTGCGCACCGCGATTCTTCCGAAAGACAACGAAAAAGACCTGGCCGAAATTCCGCCGGAGATTCAAGCGCAGATGTCCATCCACTTCGTCGAATCAATGGACGAAGTGCTGCAAATCGCCCTCGAGCGTCCGCTGCCGGTCGTTAGCCTTCCGCCAGTCGAGGAAGTGGATCCCAAGTTCGGCGCGGACATCGCGCAGGACAATGAATTGACCAATTAATATTATTGGCCGGCCTGTTGGCTGTTGGTGAAGCGGGGCCGACAATTGATTCGTATAGCACGTCTGTACGACAGCATGTTCTGGAATCTGGCCATGCGGCTGTTCGAACCCACCAGGAGTCCATTCAAATCACGATCGCGCCCGCTTGACGGGCTTGAGAAGGAAAGAAATCGATGAGCGTTAGCCTTGCAGAACTGAAAGACAAGAACATTACAGACCTGGCGAAGATAGCCAAGGAATTGAACATCCCCGGATCGTCCGGCATGCGGAAGCAGGAGCTAATCTTTCAGATCCTCCGCGCGCAAACGGAAAAGAACGGCCTGATTTTCTCGGAAGGCGTTCTCGAATGCCTGCCGGATGGCTTTGGCTTTCTTCGTGCGCCTGAATACAACTACTTGCCGGGACCGGACGACATCTACGTGTCGCCGTCCCAGATTCGCAAGTTCGATCTTCGCACGGGCGATACGGTTTCCGGCCAGGTGCGTCCGCCGAAAGACGGCGAGCGATATTTTGCTCTGATCAAGGTGGAAGCCGTCAATTTTGAGGATCCGGAAGTTGCGCGCAACAAAATTTTCTTCGACAACCTGACCCCGCTGTACCCGCAGGGCCGCATTCGTCTGGAGACAACCAAAGAAAATCTCACCGGGCGGGTTCTCGATATGCTTTGCCCCATCGGCAAAGGGCAGCGCGGGCTGATCGTCGCTCCGCCGCGCACCGGTAAGACGATGATGCTGCAATCTCTGGCCAACTCGATCACCGCCAATCATCCGGAAATTTCGCTGATCGTGCTGCTGATTGACGAGCGGCCTGAGGAAGTCACGGACATGCAGCGCACGGTAAAGGGCGAAGTCATCAGCTCGACTTTCGACGAACCGCCGCAGCGCCACATTCAAGTTGCTGAAATGGTCCTTGAAAAGGCCAAGCGCCTCGTCGAGCACAAGCGCGACGTGGTGATCCTGCTCGACTCGCTCACGCGCCTCGGCCGCGCGTATAACGCCGTGACTCCGCCATCGGGCAAAGTTCTTTCCGGCGGTATTGATGCTAACGCTTTACAGCGCCCGCGCCGCTTTTTCGCCGCGGCTCGAAACATTGAAGAAGGCGGTTCGCTCACTATTATGGCCACCGCTTTGATTGACACAGGCAGCCGCATGGACGACGTGATCTTCGAGGAATTCAAGGGCACTGGCAACATGGAAATTAACCTCGACCGGAAACTGGTGGATAAGCGCGTATTCCCGACGATCGACATCAACCGCTCCGGGACTCGTAAGGACGAACTGCTATTGCCGCCCGACGAGTTGAATCGCATTTGGGTTCTGCGGAAGGTGCTCAGCCCGCTGTCAACGGTCGAAGCAATGGAGCTTTTGCTCGGCCGACTATCCAAGACGAAAAACAACGCGGAATTTCTGGCTTCGATGTCCAGCCCGGCGTAGTTATTCAACCAACAGGTCGAATTATTTCACGTCGCGTGCGCAGCGGACTTCCCTTTCGCCAGCATAACCACCAATCGCGCCACTTCTTCCGGCTCCATCGCAGTGCTGTCCACGACCACGGCGTCACGCGCTTGAACTAACGGCGAAGTTTTGCGCTCGCGGTCGCGGCGATCGCGCTCGTGAATTTCCTCAAGTGTGCGCGGCAGGTCAATGGCGTCGCCTTTTTGCTGATGCTCGCGCCAGCGACGCTCGGCGCGTATTTCCGGCGACGCGGTCAGAAAAATCTTCAACTGTGCGTCGGGGAAAACCACGCTGCCGATGTCGCGCCCTTCCATAACCACGCCGCCTTTTTCTCCGGCGCGCCGTTGCTCGGCCACCAACACTTTACGCACGCCGGAAATGACCGCCACTTTTGACGCTGCCTGCGCAACTTCGGGCGTGCGAATCGCCGTCGTCACATCCTCGCCATCGAGAAAAACCTGCTGCGCACCGTTCTTCTGCCGTAAATCAACGCGCGCCTCGCTGGCGAGCGCGGTCAGAGGATCATCCGCTTGAGCGGGACCGCCCGCTTCGAATGACATGCCGCGCCTTAGCGCCTTCAGAGCAACGGACCGGTACATCGCGCCAGTATCTATGTAGACGTAGCCCATCATCTCGGCGACACGCCGCGCAACCGTGCTTTTCCCGGAGCCCACCGGACCGTCAATCGCGATGATCAAGTTTTGCAGGTTACACTCCTAAGGTCGTTATTCTGAGGACCTGAATCCGGAACCAAAGAGAGATCCTTCGCTTCGCTCAGGATGACGGCTCATCAAATCCGTAGTTTCGAATTCCTCGAATTAAATTCGCTTGAACGCGCGTTCGATTTCGCGCACGGAATACCGCAGCACGACGGGGCGTCCGTGCGGGCAGCTCATTGGGTATTCCGTTTTTGCGAGTTCGCCGAGCAGCCATTCCATTTTTTTCGTGTCGAGCGGCGTGTTTATTTTGATCGCCGCGTGGCACGCGGTCGAAGCGGCGATATTCGATTGCAGCGAATCGATTGACACGGCCTGATTTTCGCGCGCGATACCATCGAGAATTTCGAAGAGCAGCCGTTCCGCGTCCGCGCTGGTGATTCCGGCGGGCGCGGCCTGAATCGCCACGCTGCGCGCGCCCATCAGCTCGGCTTCAAATCCGTTGGCGCGCAACTCCTCCGCAATCTGCTCGAAGACCACGAGTTGGCGTGGATTCAGTTCCAGAATCAGCGGGACGAGCAGACGCTGCCCGCCCAATTCGCCTTCGCGGCGAGCGCGCAAATGCTGCTCGAAAAGAATTCGTTCGTGCGCCACGTGCTGGTCAATAATCCAGAGGCCCTCGCCGTTCACGGCCACAATAAAACTGCTGTTCACCTGGCCGAGCGGCTTCAGGTCCGCAATTTCTTCCGGGTTGGGCAGCGATCCCGGTACAGCACCGGGCACATCGGCGAAAGCGGGCGAAGGCGCGCTATCAACTTGCGCAGGCATTGGGAAATTGATCGTTCCTTCCGATTCAAAACCGAGGCGCTGCGCGAAAGGGCGGTCTGGAGCAACAGTCAATTCGAATGTTTCAGCGACGGCAGTGCTAGACGCAAACTCGGTGGGAATTTCAGCGCGTGGCGGCCCGGGCAAAGCTCCGGGCACGATTGCCGCAGGTGCCTGCATTGCCGGTGGAACACTTATTCCTGTGCTATAGGCTGTGGACTGCACGGCTGCCGCCGCTGTGGCGGCGCGCGCGGCGGGAAACCCCGGAATCGGGCGCGCAATGGAGAGCGCGTGACGAAGCGCGTCGCGCGTGAAATCGTGAACGAATTGCGGATGCCGGAAGCGCACTTCAATCTTTGCCGGGTGAACGTTAACGTCCACTTCCTGATAAGGCAGATCGAGGAAAAGCAGCGTCACCGGAAACACGCCCGGCGGCACGATGTTGCGATACGCCTCGCCGATGGCGTGGAGCAGCAAACGGTCGCGCACCAGCCGCCGGTTCACGAAAATATAAATTCCATTGCGATTGCTGCGCTGCACTTCGGGCCGCGAAGTAAATCCCGTCACTCGAATCGTCGCAGCTTGTTCGTCCGGCTCAATCTGCGGCTCGGTAATCGCCGATCGCACTGGCGCTTCATTCGGCGGGATCTCGGTGAGTTCATCGAGCGCCTGGCGGCCGAAAACCTGATAGACGCGTTCCGACAGTTTTTCCACCGGCGCGCAATCGAGAATTATCTGCGACGGCGTTTTCAGCAGGAATTGCACTTCGGGATGCGCGAGGGCATAGTGCGTTACCAGAGAAGCGATGTGACCCAGTTCCGTGGTTTCGGATTTCAGGAATTTTCGTCGCGCGGGCACGCAATAAAAAATATCGGAGACGCCGATCGAAGTGCCTGCAGGCAGGCCCGCAGGCTTCACATTGATAAGCTTTCCGCCCGCGAATTCGATGCGTGTGCCTTCGGCGTCGTCAGCCGCGCGCGTTTCAAGCAGGAGCCGCGAAATTGCTGCGATCGACGGTAATGCTTCGCCGCGAAAGCCGAGGGTCGCAATCGAGAGCAGGTCGTCAGCAGTGCGCAGTTTCGATGTGGCATGGCGCTCGAACGCGAGCAGCGCGTCGTCGTGATTCATGCCGCTGCCGTCGTCAACCACGCGAATCAGCCGCTTGCCGCCCGATTCCACTTCGATGCGAATCGAGCGCGCCCCCGCGTCGAGTGCGTTTTCGAGCAACTCCTTCACCACTGACGCAGGCCGCTCGACCACCTCGCCCGCCGCAATTTTGTTCGCGACAATTTCCGGAAGTATGCGTATGCGACTCATGCCCGGTGATCTTTCAGAGGCCGGAGCTTCAGCGCCGGCGTTCCTATCTGTGCTACCGGGGCTTTAGCCCCTGAAGCAATTTCTAGATACCTGTGGGGCGCCGGATCCAGCGCTTGCGGACAACTCGCAGAAGAATAAAGCCAATCTTCTGGATTTGTAGAGAGCTTGGCCCGCACAGGATTCATTCGGATGTATTCGGCTTTCACACGCCAATCGCAAGCATCGCGAATGGTCCGATCATGAAAGCCCTCTTGCCAGATTTCCATTCTTTGATCCCGCTGCTCGTGAATCTCGTGCGAACTGCCTCCCTTGATCAATTGAACGGCTTTTTCGAGGCTCGTGGTTGCAGAAGGAGTCAGCAAGAGATGGAGATGATCGGGCATTACCACAAACTCGTGGAGCAAATAGAATTTTCGTTCGCGATAACGAAACATTATTTGCACGAGAATTTCGGCGATTTGAGGCACTTGGAAGACGTGCTTGCCCTGCCGGCACTTCGTGGTCACGAAATAGGAACTGCCTGCCGCTGTCCGATGTCTCGGTGTCGCCATTCCCATGCTTCCTTCAGGGGCTAAAGCCCCTGGTTTTGCCTGCCGTTACGCCGGGACTGAAGCCCCGGCCTCCGAAGGCAACGACATCCATGTTCGTCGCTCAAACTTTTTCAACTGACACAATCCACATGCCGGAGCTAAAGCTCCGAAGCCCTCAACCTCTTTCGCGTGCCGCAATTTTGTTCGCGAAGATGTCCGGAAGTATGCGTATGTGCGACATAGATCTATTTCGCTGACTCCTTGATCGCGATGCCCAACTCATCGAGCTGCGATGCATCCACCGACGAAGGTGATTCGGCCATCAAATCCACGGCGGCGGTGGTTTTCGGAAATGCGATGACTTCGCGAATTGATTTTTCGCCCGCGAGCAGCATTACGACGCGATCAATCCCGAGCGCGATGCCGCCGTGCGGCGGAGTGCCGTACGTGAGCGCATCCAGGAAGAATCCGAAGCGTTGGCGAGCCTGCTCGTCTGAAAGTCCGAGCGCCTTGAACATGCGCGCCTGCACATCCTGCCGGTGAATTCGAATGCTGCCGGATCCAAGCTCGTTGCCGTTCAGCACCAGATCGTAGCCTTTCGAGCGGCATTCCCACGGCGCGGTTTCGAGCTTGTCGAGATCTTCTTCATAGATTCCCGTGAACGGGTGCTGCGCGCTGACCCAGCGCTTGCCGGTCTCGCTCCATTCAAAAAGCGCGAAGCCCGTGATCCAAGCGAATTCCCATTTGCTGCGGTCAATTAAGTTCAGTTTGTCGCCGAGATGGAGGCGAATCTGACCCGCGACGTGCAGTGATGTATCGGTATGCGGAATCTGGTCTTTCGCAGCGGTCGCAACGATCAGATCTCCGGGCTTCGCGCCAACAGTTTCGGCAAGTTTCTTCAGTCCCTCTGCGCCGAGATTCTTTTCGAGCGGAGATGAAATCCCCTCCGCCGTGACTTTCACGGTGTACACGCCGCGCGCGCCGGCGGATTTGGCAAATTCCGCCAGTTCGTCGAGCTGTTTGCGCGACCACGTAGCCGCGCCGGGAGCGACCACGGCCTGCACGTTGCCTTCGATGCGCAGGGTTTCGCGGACCGGCTCGAAAAACTCCGTTACGTTCTGCAATTCCATGCCGAAGCGCAGGTCTGGTTTGTCTGAACCGTATCGGCGCAGCGCTTCCTTGTAATCGAGGTGGCGGAACGGTCCTTTGGCCTGCACGCCAACGACGGCGCAGGCGCGCTCCATTACGTGTTCGATCACTTCGAAAATATCCTGCTGTCGCGGAAACGACATTTCAAGATCCAGCTGCGTGAACTCAAGCTGGCGGTCGGCGCGAAAATCCTCGTCGCGGAAACATCTGCAAATCTGGAAATAGCGGTCCATGTTGGAAATCATCAATATTTGCTTGAAGATTTGTGGCGACTGCGGCAGCGCGTAAAACTGTCCGTGGTGAATACGGCTCGGCACCAAGCAGTCGCGCGCGCCTTCGGGAGTGGAGCGCGTGAGTATGGGAGTTTCAATCTCAAAAAAGCCGATTTCGTCGAGCGCTTTGCGAATCTCGAAAATCACGCGGTGGCGCAGCTCGATATTGCGGTGCAGGCGCGGGCGGCGCAGATCGAGATAGCGGAAGCGCAGGCGCGTCTCCTCGCTCGCCGTCACTTCGTCCTCGATCTGAAACGGTGGCGTCTTCGAATTATTCAGTATGTGCAGACGCGATGCCACCACTTCCACCTCGCCGGTGGCAATTTCAGGATTCGATTTCTGGCGGCGAATCACGCGGCCTTCCACAGCGACCACATACTCCGAACGCAGGTCTTCGGCTTTCGCGTGCGCCTGGGGATCGAGCTCCTTATTGAAAACGATTTGCGCGATTCCGGCGCGGTCACGCAGGTCAATAAATATCAGCTGGCCCAGATCGCGGCGGCGATGGACCCAGCCCATCAGCACAACGTCCTTTTCTGCGTCCGATGCGCGCAGAGCGCCGCAGTAGTTTGTGCGTTTCAAGTTTCCGAGAGTGTCAAGCACGAGTTCCCCTTCGTTCCGATTCCAGATATTCGAGCAATTGATCTTCCGACAGCTTTTGCTGCTCCGCGTCGGCCAGTCGTTTCAGCGTATATGTGGCAGAAGCAATTTCGTCCTCGCCGATGATCAGCGCGTAACGCGCGCCAAGCTTATCCGCAAGTCCCAGCGATTTCTTGAATTTCAGCTCCTCGGGCGGTAGCTCCACGGCCAAGCCCGCTTCGCGCAACTTGCGCGTTATCGAAACCGCAGCGGGATACGCTTTTGCACCCATCCACGCTACGAAAACCGCCAGGCCCGGCAAGAGCGGCAGTTTTCCGCCCTCCTGAATCGAAAGAATGGCACGGTCGGTACCGATCGCGAAGCCGATGCCTTTTGTTGGTTGACCATTGACAAGCTGGCCCCCGAGAAGTTCGACCAAGCCGTCATAGCGGCCGCCGCCGCAGACGGCGTTCTGCGAGCCGAGCCCCGCGGCAGTGACTTCAAACGTGGTGCGCGTGTAATAGTCCAGGCCGCGAACCAGGCGCCAGTTTTCTTCGTAAGCGATGTGGCGCAATTTGAGTTCGTCTTTTAGTTTCGCGAAATGATCTCGGCAATCCGCGCAAAGATGGTCGGAGATGCGCGGCAGCTTTTCGATGATAGGCTGCTCTTCGGGCAGCTTCGAATCGAGGACGCGCAACGGGTTCGTCTCGATGCGGCGCTGGCTGTCGGGCTTGAGCTGGTCTTTCACCTTGCGCAACTCTTCGCGCAACAGCTCCACATATTTCGGGCGGCAATCCTTGCAGCCGATGGAGTTGACGTAGAGCGTCGTTTTCGTGAGCCCGACGCGCGCGAAGAAGACCAACAGCATTTCCAGGATTTCCGCATCAATCGCGGGCGCGTCCGACTGCCCGAGCACTTCCGCACCGATCTGGTAAAACTGGCGGTAGCGCCCCTTTTGCGGCCGCTCGCGCCGAAACATCGGCCCTGTGTAGTAAAGCTTCTGATTCCCCGGTAATCCGTGCATCCCGTGCTCGATGTAGGCTCGCACAACGCTGGCGGTCGCTTCAGGGCGCAAACTTATTAGCTCCGTCGCGCCGCGCGAATCTTCCGGCACAATTTCACTACGAACCGCTTCTGCTGGCAAACTGCGCCCGGCGGGGAACGTGAACATTTCTTTGCCAACAATATCCGTGTCGTCACCCACTGCGCGCGCAAAAAGATCCGTCTCTTCGAAAATCGGCGTGCGGATATCGCGGAAGCCGTAAGTCTCGAAGACCTCGCGGGCAGTCTGTTCGACGTGGTTCCACAGGACGCTATCGGGCGGAAGGATATCGCGGGTGCCTTTAATGGCGCGAAATTGGCGCTTTTCGGTCACGTAACACCGTGGGGTGCAAAATGGTTCAAAAGTTTACCTACGCCGCCTTCGAATCTGCAAATTTTGCGGCGGCGACCTGCCCAATTCTGGTTCAAGTTACTGGCCTCTGATGAGTGTCGATTAGAATGCACACCGGCGATGCAATTAAAGGGCTTAGATACGATTCTAATCGGCAGAGTGTCGATTAGAAAATCGTTCTTTTCCGGCCGTCCTTGCGGCCTGACCAGGCCGGGAAGGTACGCCTCGCGCATAGCTAACGACCGACCTGGCATCCTCCCCAAACTCGACCGCCGATTGTACATATTTCCCTTTCTCCGGCGGGCAAAAACACGCCATCGTTACATTCGCATAGATGAGGAACAGATTTCAATTCGCTTTGGTGTAAAAATTCGGAGTACGCGACCGTGACGACGCGGCCCGTCAATCGGCATTCTGAGCTTTGTAGGATTCCGAATACCTCACGTAATTGCGAGCGTAATGGTCGATTGAATCGTTCTCGGCGCCGGTTAGCGCGCGACGGAGTTTGCCGGGGTGGCCCATGAACATGCTGCCGGGCGGCACTTCGGTGCCTTCGGGAATCAACGTGCCGGCAGCAACGATGCAGCCTTCGCCAATCTTCGCACCGTTGAGGATCACGCTACCCATGCCGATCAGGCAGCGCGAACTGATCGTACAGCCGTGGAGAATCACGCCGTGGCCCACCGTGACGTCATCGCCAAGAATGAGCGGATGGGTTTCGCGCATCACGTGCAGCACGCTGCCATCCTGCACGTTTGACCGCGCGCCGATGCGGATGAAATTCACGTCGCCGCGAATCACGGCGCAGGGCCAGACGCTCGATTGTTCGCCGATCACAACGTCGCCGATGATGACTGCTTGTGCGTCAATGTACGCGCTTGCGGCGATCTGCGGCATGCGTCCGTGATAGGGCCGGAGCATTAGAGGATTTGCACCACGGGGCCTGCAGCAGCCGCGTTCACTTCAGCAAGGCGGGCGATCACATTGCGCGCCACGTTGTAAATGCTCTTGCCGCCAGGCGCGTCCTCGCCAAACGACGCGACGGGCTTGCCGGTGTCTCCCCCGATGCGAATCTGCGGGTCAATTTCAATCTCGCCCAGAAATTTCGCGCCAAACGCGGTGGCCATGCGCTCGCCTTCGCCGTGGCCGAAAACGTCAATGCGTTCGCTGCAATGCGGGCACGAAAAATAGCTCATGTTTTCGACAATGCCGAGAATTTCCACGTTCACCTGGCGGAACATTTCGACCGCCTTGCGCACGTCCGCGAGCGCGACCACCGATGGAGTGGTCACGATCACCGCTCCGGTGATGGGCGCGGTCTGGATCAGCGTCAACTGAACATCGCCAGTACCGGGCGGCAAATCCACAATCAAATAATCCAGTTCGCCCCAGCGAACGCTGCGCAGAAACTGCTGAATCACGCTGTGCAGCATCGGCCCGCGCCAGACGAGCGGTTTATCGCCTGGGCTCAGCAGGCCCATCGAGATCATTTTCAGGCCATAGGCCTGCACGGGGATGATGGTTTTCTCGTCGAGCGCGCGCGGCTGCTCGGCCGTGCCCAGCATCACAGGGACGTTAGGACCGTAGACATCCGCGTCAAGCAGGCCGACAGATGCGCCAAGATTTTTCAGCGCTATCGCGAGGTTCACGGCAACGGTTGTCTTGCCCACGCCTCCTTTGCCGCTCGCAACGGCGACGAGGTTCTTCACTCCTGGAATCGGTGGATGCGAGGGCGCGGCTGGTGCTGGTCCCGGTGGCATTTGTGTCCTTTCAAAGGGGGCTGTTCTGATGGCCCCCGGCACGCTGGAGCGAGTTTCAATCATAAACTGCCGTCCTCGCATCAGCAACACGCCAG
>Ga0210402_10003901_pt1 | contig 13808 bp, 9 predicted proteins | sample IncBWC7MmetaG_FD_161055 | JGI IMG/M metagenome (GOLD analysis project Ga0210402, IMG submission 161055) | Forest soil microbial communities from Barre Woods Harvard Forest LTER site, Petersham, Massachusetts, United States - Inc-BW-C-7-M | ecosystem: Environmental > Terrestrial > Soil >...
GGTCGTATCGGAGGCGTTGCACGGGACGCCGAAGGTGTCGATGCCGTCCCCGTCAAAGCCGAAGATCGGGGTGCCTGTGGTGGTTTGCACCAGATGGATCGTTGAAATCGAGTGGCCGCTGTTGTTGACCACGCCGATCGAGGTGTCCTCGATGCCGTCGAACGGCGCGCTGCCGGTCAACACCGTGGAGATTGCCCCACCGGGACCGAAGGTGATGATCGCACCACAATCGGTAGAACTCCCGACCACCGGGCAGACGCCCGACGGTGTAGCCTGGGCCGGACTGCCGGCGAAGGCGAAGCCGGCGAGCAGCGTGCCGGCCAGCAGATAAGAACTGTAACGCATGAACTAAGCCTCCTTGTTCCCCATTCCTCAAGGGCAACAACGCAAGGCGCATGCCAAAATAGTTAATACAATTGTATCAATAACTTAAGTGGCGCCCGCCGCGGGCTTGAGACCAGAGTGTAAGGTTCTCCGACTCGCCAGTTTTTTTGGACATCCGGCGTCCCCGCATGACGGACCCAGGGCCGATCTGCCGTTGCGCGTCCTGTGCGCTCAGAACTGCTTCAACAGCCGGTCGATGTAGTCCAGCTCCTGCTGCGGGCGGGCGCGTTCTCCGCCACGCCGGCGCAGCTCCTCCTGGATTTCCTGCATACGCTGGCGCTCCCGCTCCGCCGGCACGGTGACATCGGCACTCTCGTCAGCGCCTGAGCTCCCCTGGCCATAGCGCCGGCCAAGCGGATCGCGGCCCGGCTGAGCCCGATCGGGCGGCCCCTGACGCCAGCCGCGGCCCGGGCTGTCGTTCTGCCCGTCCTGCAAGGTCATGCCCATCTGGCCGTCGCCGTCGCCCTCCTGGTCGCTGCCGTCCTGACCTTGCTGGGGACCGAACTGTTTGGCCATCGCCTGGCCCATCTCGCGGCCGCCCTTCTGCAACGCCTCTACGGCCTTCTGCTCCGATGCACCCGCCCCCTGGTCGTTGCCCTCGCCCAACTGCTTCCCGGCATCGCGCATCGCCTGGTCGGCTTCGCTCAGGCTTGGAGGCACATCGCCCGTCAGGTCGCCGAACTGCTGCATCAATTCGCCGAGCGCGCGCCGCAGCGCCTGCTGGACCCGCCGGTCCGCGTCGCGTTCAGCATTCTCGTCCGTTGGCGTGGTGCTGGGCCGGTTGCCGCGGAACCTCGTCGTCTCATCGACGCGGCCCTGTGAGTGGTCGAGCAACCCGCCCTGCCGGCCGATCATGTCCTGCACCGCACCCATCTGCTGCCGACCTTTCTGGCGCTGGGCCTGGGTGCGCTCGCCATCCCGTCCGTGTTCGGCGCGAGCATTGCGCAGTCGGTCGAGCATGCGCTCCAGTTCCGCCATGCGCTGCTGCGCCTCGTCCATGCGTCCCTCGCGCGCCGCCTCGCGCGCCTGCTCCGCCGCCCGGTCCATGTCCCGATTGGAGAGGTGCTGGGCATTCGGATCGAACGGCATCTCGTCGTTGTTTCGGCGCGCCTCTTCCGCCAGCGCCTGCAGATGCTGTTCGATGGCCTGTTCCAGCTCCTTCAGCCGTTGGTCGAGCGCCTCGCGGTTGGCATCGTTCGGCTCGCGGATCGCCTTGTCGAGCGCGTCCCGCGCCGCCTGACGTGCCTCCTCCAGCGCGCGAGCGGTGCGCTCGGACTGGCCCTCCTCCAGATGCAGCGCGAGATCCCACATCCGCTGCTGCGCCTGGCCGACGGCCTCGGGCGCCTTGTTCAGCTCAAGCTCGTAATAGATGGCGCCGAGGTTGACGTAGGCGCCGTAGTCGCCCCCGAAGGCATCGGGCGCTGTCAGAAGGGCATCCAGACCGTTCGCCGCCGCCGCGCGATCTTCCGGATGCAGGCTGAGTTCCCGTCGGATCGCCATCAGCGCCCGCGACACCGGGTTCTGGAACGGTCGCTCCGGCAGCACGAATTCCTCCGGCCGGCTCTCCCCGGTCTGCCCAAGCGCGTCTCGCGCGATCAGCTTCGCCGTAACCGCAAGTCCCGCCCAAGGATGCGCCGTCAGGTCCTGCTGGCTGACACCGTGCGCCGACTTCGGTGTGCCGCCCGGCAACGGCAGGCTGACCACCAAGGGCGGCGCGTCGGGGCGGTCACGAAGCCGCAATTCCGCCTGCAGCGATACCACGCCGTAGTCATCGCTGGTCTGCCATGGCAGCCGGCTCTGCTGGCTTCCCGTCGCGCGGCCGGGCGGCTCGCTCCATTCGGCCGTGGGCGGCTGGTCGGCGATCACCGTCAGTTCCCATGCTGCCAGATCGCGCCCGTTGCGGCGCACCGTGAGGTGGCCGCCCTCGGTCAGGTCCCGATCGGCCTGGAAGCTCGTCCCGTCGAGCGCGCGCAACGGCTCCCAGCGTCCGTCCAGTGACAGGTTTGGAGTGCCGGAGCCGCCAGTGACGCTCACCGTGAGGCGTGCGCCGGCCGGTGCGGAGACCGCGCCTCCTTCGGCCTTCAGGAACATCGGCGCCAGCCGCGTATAGGCCGGCGGCGTGATCCAGGCCTGCAACTCGGTATTCGGGGGCGGCACGTCGCGCGGCAGCGTCGGCTCCATCGCCTGCGCCAGTCGCGCGGGCGCATCGTCGCCGGCAATGGCGATGGCTGCGACCAATGCGACGACCAGGGCTGCCCGCAGGGCGCGGGGATCGCGCCGTGCCAGCCCGGGCCGCGGCAGACCGACGCGCAGCCGGCGCACCTGCCGCACCGCGCGCATCACGTGCACCTGCCACAGAGCAACCGCCGCAGCATCGGGCCCCAGGCTGCCGCGCGAGGGCCGGTCCGTGAGGACGGCAAGTGGGCGGTGGGACAGGCCGGACGCGACCTCCAGCCTGCGGTCGGCAGCCTTGTCGTCCGGCGCGGCGATGCCGTAGATGCCGCGAGCCAGAAGCCCCACGATCAGGAACCCGGTGATTGCCAGCAGGCCGATATGCGCCCAAGCCGGCAGCAGGCGCGGCAGATCGAGCAAGGCGACGCAGACGAACAGCCCGGCAATTCCAACCGCAGGCCACAGCGCCGGCCAGATGCGTTCGAACAGGATGGCGGCGCGAGCCAGGGCGCGACGGCTGGTCAACCGGCGCAACAGACGATCGGTCTCTCCGCCTGGGGTGTTCATCCGCTGTCCTGCATCCCCGTATCGCTCATTTCAGCCAATCTGGCACGTGTTCGGTCCGCCACAAGTCGGCATGTGTCTGGCGGTCGCGTATTACCGACCACATCACGCCATCGACCATCACTTCCGCGGCAATCGGCCTTGCGTTGTATGCCGAACTCATCACCGAACCATACGCGCCGGCGTCCAGGATTGCCACGCGGGCATCGGGCGCGAATGGCGGCAACAGACGGTTGCGCGCGAAGGTATCGCCTGACTCGCAGACCGGCCCGACAACATCGGCCGGCGCGACGGAAGCGACGGCATCGATGGCGGAGACTGGGACGATGCCGTGCCAGGCCTCGTACATCGCCGGGCGCACCAGATCGTTCATGGCGGCATCCAGGATCACGAAGCGGCTGCCTTCTGTCTGCTTCACCAGCAGCACGGACGCGAGCAACAGGCCCGCCGGCCCGACCAGCCAACGGCCTGGCTCGACTGCCACGCGAACATCCAGCTCGTGCAGTGCGCCACGTATCGCACCCGCAAGAGCGACGGGGCTCGGCGCAGGCTCGTTGCAATACGGAATGCCGAGGCCGCCGCCGCAATCGACGATGGTTACTGGGTGACCGGCAGTGCGAAGTGCCCGCACCAATTCGGTCAGGCGCTCGAATGCGGCGCGATACGGCGCAAGCGACAGGATCTGGCTGCCGATATGAACCGCGAGCCCGATTGGCTCGATGCCCGGCAACGACGCTGCGCACTGATAGAGCCCGATTGCGTCGGCGTAGGGAATGCCAAACTTGTCCCGTGCCCGGCCGGTGGTGATCTTGGCGTGTGTGCCGGCGTCCACGTCCGGGTTGACGCGCAACGCAATGCGTGCGGTGCGTCCCATGGCGGCGGCCAGTCCGGAGAGCATGTCGAGTTCCTCGGCGCTCTCGACGTTGATCTGGGAGATGTCCTCATCCAGCGCCAGACGCAGCTCGCGCGGGCTCTTGCCGACTCCGGAGAACACGATCCGGTCGGCCGGGATGCCGGCCTTACGCGCGCGGCGCAGTTCGCCTTCGCTCACCACATCGGCGCCTGCACCCTCGCCGGCGAACAGGCGCAGGACCGCGAGCCGATCATTCGCCTTCACCGCGTAGTGGATATGCGCAGTCAATCCGGCATCGGATAACGCCGCGGCAAGGGCTCGGTAGCGCCTGCGCATGGACGACGCCGAATAGACCCACGTCGGCGTCCCGACTTCGTCGGCGATGCGATTCAGCGGCACTTCGTCGATCACCAGCCCATCCATCGCATGCATGGTCAAATGCGGCCGGGCGGAGATCAGCTCGGCAATGCTCGGCTCGGATGTATCAGCAACGGTGGTGGACAAGGCGGACATTTCCAAATGTAGCAACCGAATCAGTGCGTCGGATAGATCCGTGGCCAGGTGATCTGATCCGGCGGCCCAGGCGGCGAAGGCGGCCCCTTCTTGCCGCATGCCGCCAGCATGACCGTGCCGACCAACGCAGCAATGATAAGGGCTAGCCTCATGCCAGAACTGCCTGCCATCGCTCCGCCTCGCGCTTCACGTTGGCCGGCGCCGTGCCGCCGTAGCTGGTGCGCGAGGCGACCGACGCCTCGACTGTCAGCACCGAGAACACATCCGCGGTGATGCGTGGCTCCGCCGACTGCATGTCGGCAAGCGCCAATCCGGAGAGTTCCACGCCCTTCGCTTCGGCCATCGCGACCAGCCGCCCGGTGACGTGATGCGCGTCACGGAACGGCAACTTCAGCGCGCGCACCAGCCAGTCGGCCAGATCGGTCGCGGTGGCGAACCCGGAGCCTGCGAGTTCCCGCATCCGCGCCACATCGGGAGTCATGTCGCGCACCATCCCCGCAATGGCGGCGAGCGACAGCGCCCACGCCTCGGCCGCGTCGAACACCGGCTCCTTGTCCTCCTGCATATCCTTGGCGTACGCGAGTGGCAGGCCCTTCATGACAGTGAGCAGCGCGACCAGCGCGCCAGTGATCCGACCGGTCTTGGCCCGCACCAGTTCGGCCGCATCGGGATTGCGCTTTTGGGGCATGATCGAACTGCCGGTGGTGAATGCGTCCGAGAGCCGGATGAACCGCCACGGCGCCGAGCACCAGATGACGATCTCCTCGGCGAACCGCGACAGGTGCATCGCCGAGATCGCCGCCGCGCCAAGGAACTCCAGCGCGAAGTCGCGATCCGACACGGCGTCGAGCGAATTGGCGGTCGGCCGGTCGAACCCCAGCGCCTGCGCGGTCATCGCGCGGTCGATGGGAAACGAGGTCCCGGCCAGTGCGGCGCTGCCCAGCGGGCATTCGTTCAGGCGGCGGCGGCAATCAGCGAGCCGGCCGCGGTCGCGGTCCAGCATCTCGACATAGGCCAGCAGGTGGTGGCCGAACGTCACCGGCTGCGCGGTCTGCAAATGGGTGAAGCCCGGCATCGGGTTGCCGGCATGGTCCGCCGCGCGATCCGCCAGGGCGCGCATCGCGTCGGTTAGCTGCTCAGACAGGCCGTCGATCGCATCGCGCACCCACAGCCGAAAATCCACCGCCACCTGGTCGTTGCGGCTGCGCGCGGTGTGCAGACGCCGGCCGGGCTCGCCGATCCGCTCGGTCAGCCGCGCCTCGATGTTCATGTGGATGTCCTCGAGCGCCGCATCGAACGGGAAGTGTCCGGCCTCGATTTCTTCCGCGATCGCTGCTAGACCTTCGCGGATCGACTGCTCATGTTCCGCTGAAATGACCCCGACCTTTGCCAGCATCGCGGCGTGTGCGAGTCCACCTTGGATGTCCTGCCGCCATAACTTGCGATCGAAGCCGATGGAGGCATTGATCTCCTGCATCACTACCGACGGACCGGCCGCGAAGCGCCCACCCCATTGCGGGTTCGCTGCGGCGTTCCTGCTGTCCGGCGCCTTACTCAAGGAAGGGTTTCCATCGTGCCATTGATCACGCGCCGGAGCCTGCTCGCGGCGGGCGGGACCCTAGCCGCCGGCCTGATCGCGCGCAAACCGCGTGCGGCGATCGTATTGGGTGACATCTCGAGCCATCTGGTGCTGACCGACCCGCCGGTGGCGCCACCGGACGTCGTCTTCGTCTCAGCCGATGGCAAAGAGCATCGTCTGACGGAATTCGTCGGCCATGGCATGGTGATCAACCTGTGGGCGACATGGTGCGTGCCGTGCGTCGCGGAGATGCCGGCTCTCGCGGCGCTGTCGAAAACCCTGGCGCCGGACGACATCGCCGTGCTGCCGTTGTCATCCGATCGCGGAGGGACGAGCGTCGTCGAGGCATTCTACGAGGAGCACGGAATCATGGGGCTACCGGTGCTGCTCGATCCCAAGGGGGCGGCAGGGCGCGCATGGCGGGTGCGTGGCCTGCCGACCAGCCTGATAATTGACAGGAAGGGCCAGGAGCGTGCGCGGCTGGAGGGTTCGGCGGATTGGTCGACGCCAACGGCAGCAGAGACGGTGCGAAAGCTGGTGGCGGCCTGAGGCCTACTTCAGCACCGCAAGCGCCGCCAGTCCGCAGGCATACGCCGTCAACAGCGCCGCCAGGATGCCCCACATGTATGCCTTGCCCGGCTTGTCGGCGAGATCGGCCTTGGTGGCGAGGTACGGGATTTGCGCATCGATCCGCGCGACCATTGTCCTGAGGTCGTCAAGGGTAGTCTTCATGTCGTGCAAGTCGACCTCCAGGCGTGAAACTCTTGGTTCCAGACCAGGATCGTAATAGCCTCCGCCCGTTCGTTCAACAGGTATGTCCAAGTGCGGTACTCCACTGCGTTTGGAGTCCCTTACGCCGCAGATGCCAAGCCGCGGTTAACCGCCCTTCAACGCGCCGAGCAGCGTGTTCTCGGTCAGGATCTGCGGCAGCACGTCAGGCTGCCCGCGCGGAGGGTAGTACACGTAGAGCGGCACGCCATCGCGGCCGTTCTCGCGCAGATAGTTGGTGATCGCCGGGTCCTGACGGGTCCAGTCGCCCTTCAGATAGGCAACATGATGATCCGCGAAGGCGCGTTGCACGGCGTCGGTGCTGATCGCCACCCGCTCGTTCACCAGACAGGTCACGCACCACGCGGCCGTCATGTTGACGAACACCGGTTGTCCTTCTGCCCGCAGTGCCGCCAGCCGGACGGCGCTGAATGGTTCCGCACCAGCCGTCCCCACCACGCCTGTGGAAGGGGCCGGCGCGGTCGCGATGCCGCTCAGGACAGCAAGCGCCGCCAGCAAGGCCGCAGCGGCAGCCGTCTGACCGAGACGGCGGCTGCGGTCGGTGGTCCCCTGCGTGATTCCAAGCACCCAGGCGGCAAAGCCCAGCAGCACAAGGCCGGCAGTGGTGCCGAGCACGCCGGCAGGGCCAGCCTGCTGACTGATCACCCAGATCAGCCAGGCGCTCGCGGCATACATCGGGAAGGCCAGCGCCTGCCGGAGAACCTCCATCCAACGCCCGGGCTTCGGCGCTGTTCGTCCAATCCCAGGCACCAGGGCCAGCACGACATAGGGCATCGCCATGCCGAGACCCATCGCCAGGAACACCATCATCGTCACTGCCGGCGGGGCTGCGAGGCCGGCCGCAATGGCGACCCCCATGAACGGCGCGGTGCAGGGCGTTGCCACCACCACCGCCAGCAGCCCGGTGAAGAAACTGCCAAGCTCACCGCTATGGCGAGTCAGGCCTTGACCGGTGCCGACCAGGCCCGTGCCGATCTGGAACACGCCCGACAGGTTCAATCCGACCGCAAACAGCAGCCAGGCCATGCCAGCGACAAACGCCGGCGACTGGAACTGGAACCCCCACCCGGCCGCCGCGCCGGCGGCGCGCGCCGCAAGCAAGGCCGCACCCACGACGGAGAAGGCCACCAGGACGCCCACGGCATATGCCGCGGCGTGCAGATGTGCCCGGCTGCGTGGCGTACCCGCGAGCCCGACCACCTTCATCGCCAATATCGGAAACACGCAGGGCATCAGGTTCAGGATCAGACCGCCCAGGAACGCCAGGCCGAGCATGCGCTCGATCCGTACCACCGGAGCCGGAGGCGGCGGCACCACGCCGGGAGCGGCGTGCACCTTCACGTCGGTCTCGAGTCCGCTGCGATCACGTACCGTCAGGATACCGGCCAGACCGTCCGCCGGCCGGAATGCCTTTCCAGTCTTCAATGCCAGGGTGAACCCGCCTTGCCAGACGGTCAGCGGCTGCGCCGCGCTGTCGCGTATGACCCCCGGCGCGTCGGGGATGAACCAGGCGTCAACCACCGTTGCGGCCGACAGTTCCGGACCCTGCACCGACAGTGTTCCGTCGCCGGCCACCACCGCCTGCCAGGGCGAAGGATGCGGCACCCGCCTGTCGTGCGCCGCGAACAATAGCGTCTGGGCCGATGGGGCGACGATGCCTGCGGGCAGGTCCAGGCGGAAGTCGCCCTCCTCCGGCACGCAGATGTCCTTGCACACCAGCCATTGGGCATGTGCCTGCACGGCAACGCCATCGGCATCCTGCCCCGGCGTCACGGTCAGCGGCAGCAGCAGATCGCCCGTGTAGGCGTAGGTCATAAGCTGGCCTTCCGCCATGCGTTCCGGCGTCGGCCAGACGATTGGACCGGCTTTGCTGCCGGGCGGCAGGGTCAGCTCCACTTCGGCGGGGATCCCGGCGTCTCCGGGGTTCTGCCAGTAGGTGTGCCAGCCAGGTGCGAGCCGGAAATGCAGACCGACGCGGAACGGCGTGCCTGGCGCGACGGCGTCGGTGTCGGACACCAGGGACACGGTGGCGCGCGGGCTACTGACCGGCGTGCTTTCCAGAGCGCCAGCAGGGATGGCAGGGCTCGCGAACAGCACGAGCAACAAAAGAGTCTTGAGGGTCCGCAGCATGGGTTCCCTATAACACGATCTCGTGAGCATATGCGGTCAAATTCGTTATATGATCGGCATCGCACAGGGATGAAGCTCCCCGAACTCCCGGTCACCGAAGCCATCCCGTCCATGCTCGCGGCACTCGCGGCCGGACGCAATGCCGTGCTTGTAGCACCGCCTGGCGCCGGCAAGACCACGATCATTCCGCTGACCCTGCTCGACGCACCCTGGCGCGGCGACGGGCGCATCCTGATGCTGGAGCCGCGCAGGCTGGCGACCCGGGCCGCGGCCGCGCGGATGGCAAGTCTGCTCGGCGAGGCGCCCGGCGGCACGGTGGGCTTCCGCACCCGGCTGGATGCGGCGGTCTCGGCCGCGACCCGGATCGAGGTCATCACCGAGGGTCTGCTGGTCCGCCGGCTTCAGTCCGATCCGGGTCTGGATGGCGTCGCCGTGGTGATCCTCGACGAGGTGCATGAGCGGTCGCTCGAGTCGGATCTGGCTCTCGCTTTGTGCCTCGACTTGCAGCGCGTCCTGCGGCCGGAGCTGCGATTGCTTGCGATGTCGGCCACCGCCGATGGGGCGCGTCTCGCCGGCCTGATGAACGCCGAGGTGATCGAGAGCGCGGGCCGGATGTTTCCGGTGACCGTCGGGCATGCCGGGCGCGACATCCCGGGACCACACGAGCTGCCGGAGGCGATGGCCCGCGCCGTGCGTGCCGCCCTGGCAGCACATGACGGCGACATACTGGGCTTTCTTCCGGGCATGGCAGAGATACGCCGGACCCAGGCGGCGCTTGAAGGCTGCGGTGCGCTCGTGCTGCCGCTGCATGGCGACCTGCCGCCGGCCGAGCAGGACCGCGCATTGCGGCCTGCCGAGACGCGTCGCGTCGTGCTGGCCACCTCGATTGCGGAGACCTCGCTGACGGTCCCCGGGGTGCGCGTTGTGATCGACGGTGGGTGGCGTCGCGCGCCGCGGCTGGATCCCGCCACGGGCCTGACACGGCTGATGACATTGCGGATCTCGCGCGCTGCCGCCGAGCAGCGGGCCGGCCGAGCAGGTCGCGAGGCGCCGGGTGTGGCGATCCGACTTTGGTCGGCGGCGCTGCATCGCGGCCTCGCTGCCTTCGACCGGCCCGAGATCCTCGAGGCCGAACTGTCGTCGCTGGCCCTCGATTGCGCTGCGTGGGGCGCAGCATCCGGCGATCTGGCGTTCCTCGACCGCCCGCCGACCGGCGCGCTTGCTGCCGCAACGACGCTGCTGGCCGAACTTGGCGCATTCGATCGGGAGGGACGCATCACGGAGGCCGGCAGGCGCATGGCCTCGCTGGGCGCGCATCCGCGGCTCGCGGCGATGATGCTGGCCGCAGAAACGCCTGGAGAGGCAGCGCTTGCATCCGACCTCGCAGCACTGCTCGAGGAGCGCGACCCGTTGCGCAGCCCCGACGCCCCGGCGGATATCGGCCTCCGCCTGGCTGCGATCGCAGACGGCGATCCGGCCGCTGATCGTGGAGCGCTGTCCCGCATCCGCCGTGTTGCCGGCCAATACCGCCGACGGCTGCGCCTGCCTGGCGACGCGCGCGCCGATGGCGACCCCGGCCGGCTGCTTGCCGCCGCGTTCCCGGACCGGATCGCCCAGCGGCGGGGTGAGCCCGGGACATTCCGTCTCGCCGGTGGCGGCGGAGCTCGGCTGCCACGTGCGGACCCGCTCGCCACCGCGCCGCTGCTCGCGGTCGCCGCGCTGGAGATGAAGGCCTCGGCGCGCATCCGGCTGGCGGCGCCGCTCGATCCCAATGCCTTGCCGGCCATTCTGGCGTCACGGGTGACCGAGCAGGTGGAGACCGGCTTCGATCCGGTCTCCGGCGCGGTGCTGGCGCGGCGCCGGCGCCGATTGGGGGCGCTGATACTGGCGGACCGCACCGAACCTGCCGATCCAGCGGAGATCGCGGCAGCGCTCGCCCGCGCGGTAGCCGCCGACAGACTGCGCACGCTATCCTGGACCGATCAGACGCGCCAGTTCCAGGCGCGGGTTGCGCTCATGCGCAGGATCGAGCCCGCCGAACCATGGCCGGACCTGTCAGACAATGCGCTGACCGCGGGCGTCGGGGAGTGGCTTGCACCGAGGCTCGCCGGCCTGTCGCGCCTCGGCGAGCTATCGCGCCTGGACCTGCACGGCATCCTGCGCGGCCAGTTGGCGGGGAGCCTGGCCCGACGCCTGGACACTGAACTTCCGGTGCATCTCGCGCTTTCCGGTGGACGCGCCGCGATCGACTATACACAGCCGATTCCCGTCGCTTCGGCCAAGGCCCAGGCGTTCTATGGCCTGGGCGTCACGCCGAAGCTCGCCGGCGGCCGGGTGCCGCTGCAACTGGCCCTGCTTTCGCCGGCTGGGCGGCCGGTGGCTATCACCGCCGATCTGGCGGGGTTTTGGCGAACCGGCTGGTCCGATGTCCGCCGCGACATGCGCGGACGCTACCCAAGGCATCTCTGGCCGGAAGACCCGTCGCGCGGCAGCGTCGATTCACAGTCCGGGGCAAACTGAACCGATCATCGGCGCGCCCGATTCTTGTTGCTGAGCCGTCAACATGCCATCTGCTGCACACGCATGATGCATCCCTTCGGGAGAGAACCCGCCCAAATGACCCTGTCCTGGCGTCCAAGGGGCCTGATCCTGGCCCTTGCGCTGCTTGTCACCGCCTGTGCGGCCGCGGCGCCCGGCGATGCCGTCGCCCGCTCCGCCCCCGATAGCTTCTCGCCGCTGGTCAAGCGGGTGCTCCCGGCCGTTGTGAACATCGCGGTGACGGAAACCGTCTCCGGTGGCGACGTGCTCGGCGAGTTGCCCCCGGAACTGCGCGACACGCCGCTGGGGCGGGAATTCCGCCGCCGCTTCGGCAATCGCCGCGAGGAGACGATGGGCGCCGGCTCGGGGTTCATTATCGATGCGTCGGGCCTGATCGTGACCAACAACCATGTCGTCGGCCATGCCGACAAGATCGTGGTCTCACTCACCGACGGCACACGGCTGCCGGCCCGTCTGATCGGCACCGACGAGCTGACCGACGTCGCGTTGATCAAAGTCGCTGCGTCCGGTCCGCTGCCCTACGTGGCCTGGGGCGATTCCCGGCAGATGGAGGTCGGGGACTGGATCATTGCCGCCGGCAATCCGTTCGGCCTGGGCGGCTCGGTCACCGCGGGCATCATCTCGGCGCGTGGCCGGGACCTGGGCGCTGGACCATTCGACAACTTCCTGCAGATCGACGCGCCGATCAATCCGGGCAATTCCGGCGGGCCGATCTTCAATATGGATGGGCAGGTGATCGCGATCAGCACAGCCATCGTGTCACCCTCGGGCGGCTCGGTGGGCATCGGCTTCGCCACCCCGAGCGAACTCATCAGCCCCATCGTCGAGCAATTGCGCGGCGGCGGCCGCATCGAACGCGGCTGGCTCGGCGTGTCGGTGGAGGATACGAAGAATGGGGTGTCAGTCGCCGGCGTGGACCGCACCAGCCCGGCGGGGCGTGCGGGGATTCGCCAGGGCGATACGATCCTCGCGGTGAACGGCGAGCATATCGAGACATCGCGCGGTCTGATCCGCACGATCGCCGCCGTGGTCCCGGGCAGGGATGTAAGTCTGTCGATCCGTCGGCAGGGCCGTGAGATGGATATATCGGTCACGATCGGCCGGCGCCCCGCGGAAGGTGCGGGCTGAAGGAGCAAGGGCATGCGAATCCTGGTGGTGGAAGACGACAAGGACGTGGGCGCCTTCGTCGTGCGCGGGCTGAAGGAGGCGGGCCATGTGGTGGAACACGCCGACAATGGCCGCGATGGGCTGTTCCTGGCGGCCAGCGAGACATTTGACGCGGTCGTCCTCGATCGCATGCTGCCGGGCGGCATCGACGGGCTGCATCTGGTGGAGACGCTGCGGGCACAGAAGAACGCCGTGCCGGTGCTGATCCTGTCGGCCCTGGCCGATGTCGACGAGCGCGTGCGCGGCCTGAAGGCCGGCGGCGACGACTACCTGTCCAAGCCGTTCGCGTTCGCCGAACTGCTGGCGCGAGTCGAGGCCCTGGCGCGCCGCTCCAAGGGCGAAGGGCCGGTAACCAAGCTGGTCGTGGAGGATCTCGAACTCGACCTCCTGTCGCGCCAGGTGAAGCGCGCCGGGCAGAAGATCGACCTGCAGCCGCGCGAGTTCCGCCTGCTGGAATACCTGATGCGCCACGCGGGCCAGGTCGTGACGCGAACGATGCTGCTCGAGGGCGTGTGGGACTACCACTTCGACCCGCAGACCAACGTGATCGACGTGCATGTCTCGCGGCTGCGCCAGAAAGTGGACAAGCCGTTCCCGACGCCACTCATCCACACCGTCCGCAACGCGGGCTACATGCTGCGCGCCGAGAGCGCGTGACGCCGTCGTTGGCGCTTCCGGGTTCCTTGACCGCGCCAGCCATCGACGCGCCCGGCGGCCGCCGCACGGGATTGCGCCTGCTGCGTTCCGCCGGCGTCCGCTTCGCCGTGGTCTATGCCCTGCTGCTCGCCCTCAGCGCGGCGGCGCTTGCACTGTTCCTCTGGTGGGCGACCGCCGGCCTGCTTGACCGGCAGACCGAAGCGGCGATCCAGGCCGATGCCCAAAGCCTGTCTGAGCATTTCGCCGCGGGCCGGCTGCCGGGGCTGGTGCTGACGATCGAGGATCGGCTGACGCAGGACGTCGAGGACGATTCCGTCTATCTGCTGGTCGATCCGGCGGGACGGCGGATTGCCGGCAACCTGTCGCACTGGCCGCAGGAAGTCACCCAGACCGCCGCGTGGTACGAGCTGCCGATCGAGCGCGCCGGCGTTCCCTCGTTGG
>Ga0210402_10003902_pt1 | contig 13806 bp, 9 predicted proteins | sample IncBWC7MmetaG_FD_161055 | JGI IMG/M metagenome (GOLD analysis project Ga0210402, IMG submission 161055) | Forest soil microbial communities from Barre Woods Harvard Forest LTER site, Petersham, Massachusetts, United States - Inc-BW-C-7-M | ecosystem: Environmental > Terrestrial > Soil >...
GAACTGGGCGAGACGTCAGCGCAAAGATTCATCTACGTTCTGGATGGAAAGCTGGTTTTCGAGACAGAAGGCAAAAAACAGCAACTAGGCCCCCGAGATTTCACCTACATTCCGCAAGGCGTCGCGCATCACATCAGCGCCAAGAGCACGAGCCGAGTCTTAGTCATCGAAAAACACTATCAGGCTCTTGACCAGGCGCCTCAGCCCAAGTCAATTGTTTCCGGCGAAGATGAAGTTAAAAGCCAGGCCCTCAATAACGATTCCGACCTGCAAGTGAAATGCCTGCTCCCAGACAACCCGAGTTTCGACTTTGCCGTAAACACCATGACGTACCAGCCCGGTGCCGCGCTCTCCATGGTGGAAATGCACGTGATGGAGCACGGACTTATCATGCTCGAAGGTGGCGGAATTTATCGGCTGGGCGATGCCTGGTATCCGGTCACTGCTGGAGATTTTATCTGGATGGGTCCGTGGTGCCCGCAGTGGTTCGGCGCCATCGGCAAGAAGCCGGCGAAATACCTCATCTATAAGGACTGGAACCGGCACCCGCTCGCTCCGCGCTGAACATGAATCTTGCCATTGATTGCGAACGGCTGAACTCGGAAATCCAAGCGCTCGGGCAGATTTCCGAAGCCGAGCCGCCTGTCGTCACCAGAATTGTTTTTGCGCCAGCGGATCTTCGTGCTCGTGCTTGGGTCATCTCGAAATGCAAAGAGGCCGGTCTTGACGTGCGGCAGGATGCCGTCGGAAACACTTTTGCGCGTTGGAACGGAAGTGACGCGAATGCCCCGGCTGTTGGCACCGGCTCACACATTGACGCCATTCCCAACGCTGGAAAATACGATGGCGTGGTCGGGGTCCTTGGCGGACTGGAAGCCATTCGAGCTTTGCAGCGCAGCGGATTCCAACCGAAGCGTTCGATCGAACTCCTGATTTTCACTTCGGAAGAGCCGACGCGGTTCGGAGTTGGCTGTCTCGGGAGCCGGTTGCTTTCAGGAGCACTATCCGCAGAGTCTGCCGAAAAATTGCGTGATTCTAACAACGAATCGCTCGAGAAAATTCGCCGCGAGGCGGGATTCGAGGGCCGGCTTCAGGATGTAAAGCTGGCGGCAGGGTACTACCATGCCTTCGTCGAGCTGCACATTGAACAAGGCCCACTGCTGGAGCGAGAAAAAATTCCGCTCGGCATTGTGGAACGAATTGCCGCACCAGCTAGCGCGAGGGTTGTTCTTGAAGGTGCAGGTGGCCATGCGGGCGGAGTCTTGATGCCGGACCGAAAGGATGCACTCTGTGCTGCTGCAGAACTCGTGTTGGAAGTAGAAAGAGCCGCGCGTTCCACCGGTGCGATGGATACGGTGGCCACGGTGGGTATCTGCGAAGTTTTCCCCGGAGCGGTAAACAGCATTCCCAGCCGCGTGCGCCTGAGTTTGGATGTGCGTGATACGGATCTCGCTCGCCGTGACGGTGTAATGGACGAAATCGCCCGCGCCACGGAAGCCATCTCCAAAAAGCGGCAGGTCGCCGTACAAACGGAACTCTTGAACTCCGATGCGCCCGCAGACTGCGCTACGCAAGTGGTCGAGGCGCTGGCGGATTCCTGCCGCAAACACAAATTGAATTTTCTTCCGATGGTCAGTCGCGCCTACCATGATTCGCTTTTTATTTCCCGCATCGCCCCCACCGGCATGTTCTTCATTCCTTGCCGCAAAGGGTATAGTCACCGCCCTGATGAATACGCTTCGCCCGAAGACATTGCTCGAGGCGCGCTGATCCTCGCGGAAACACTCGCGAAATTGGCGGGTTAGCTGAGTCCTTTACCTTTGATTTGGGTTATCCTGCCAAAAAGTTCATGCGCTTCGCTTGATTTTTTTCTAGCGCAAACTGGGCCTTGCGGTGCGCCCGCAAAACGGGCAGAGTGCCAAATAGATTCCCATGTCCTCTGATTTCATGCGCCAGGCGATAGCTTTGGCTCTCGAGAATATTCGCGATGGTGGCGGTCCCTTTGCCGCGTTAGTCGTGAAGAACGGGACTGTCGTTGCAACCGGTGCGAATAGAGTTACGGCCACCAGCGACCCCACAGCTCATGCGGAAATCGTTGCCATTCGCGAAGCTTGCCGATCTCTCGAGTCGTTTCAACTTGATGAGTGCGAACTCTACACGACCTGTGAGCCGTGCCCCATGTGCCTCGGCGCGATCTATTGGGCGAGGCCAGCGCGAGTTTATTTCGCCAGCACGGCGTCCGATGCCGCCGCGGCGGGTTTCGACGACGCCTTCATATATGACGAGTTACAAACGCCTTCGAACGAGCGGCGCATTCCGATGACGGAATTGCACCGAGCGGAAGCCCTTGTCATTTTTCAGGAGTGGCTGGCGAAATCGGACAAGAAGCCGTACTAGCTCGCAAGCCGTAAGACCATTTGCGGCATGGAACGTTCTCACTTTTTCCTATGCCGCCGGGCTATAGTAGGAAAAGTTTTTTGCTACCAGGAGAGTGGTGTGTCCACGCTCAACACACAACCAGGGAACCCGGAGCTTGTAGCGCGCTTTCCGGAGATTCATCCGCCTTTCGATAACGTTGCTGCAGTCACCGAAGCAAATCGCTGTTTGTACTGTTTTGATGCTCCATGTACGGCCGCGTGTCCTACGCATATTGACGTTCCGCGGTTCATCAAGAGAATTGCCCAAAGCAATTTGCGCGGCTCGGCGCTCACGATTCTGGACGCGAATATTCTTGGCGCAAGCTGTTCTCGCGTATGTCCCGTGGACGTCCTCTGTGAAGGTGCCTGTGTCTATCACCGTTACAACAAGCAACCCATCGAAATTGGCCGGTTACAGCGGCACGCCATGGACGCATTTTTTCAAAATGGTGCCGCTCTTGTACAAAGGGCTCATGAGCAACGCTCGGGCCGCGTGGCCTGCATCGGCGCGGGCCCCGCTTCGCTCGCATTCGCTGCGGAGATGCGCCAGCGCGGTTTCGCAGTGACTATTTTTGAGCGAAAGCCTCTGCCCGGCGGGTTGAACACGTACGGCGTTGCAGAATATAAACTTCGTTCGAGTGACAGCCTTCGCGAGATTGAACTGATCCGCTCCCTGGGCGTGGAATTCCGGTTCGGAAGCGAAATTGGCGGTGAAGCAGCGTTTGCCCAACTCGAAAAGGACTACGATTTCATTTTTCTAGGCATCGGGCTTGGCGCAATGCGTTCGCTCCAAATTCCGGGGGAACATCTCCCCGGGGTGATTGACGCATTGAAGTTTATCGAGGGTTACAAGACAGGTGGGAAGCTTGAGGTTGGTCGCCATGCGGTGGTCGTTGGCGCGGGAAACACTGCAATCGACGCGGCCCGCGCCGCCTTGCGGCTTGGAGCCGAGGACGTCCAGATTCTCTATCGGCGCGACGAGCCGAGCATGTCCGCTTTCCTGTTTGAATATGAACAAGCCAAAGAAGAAGGAGTAAAGTTCCACTGGTGGTCGCAACCGGTGGCGATTCTGCCATCTCAAGGACACGAGGGCATCGAAGCGATAGAATGCGTTCGCGTCCGTTCGGGTGCGAATGGTTCTCTCGAGAAAGTCCATGCTTCCGGGTTTCGAATTTCTTGCGATATGGTGATCCCCGCCATCGGCCAGTCGCCGCTGCTTGAATTTCTCGAAGCGTGCCGAGGCGTTCGAACGGATAACGGCCGCATTCAAGTGGACCGTGCCACGGGCCAAACTTCGCACCCTAAATATTTTGCCGGTGGCGATTGCGTGAACGGCGGTCGCGAAGTTGTGGACGCGGTAGCTGACGGCAAGCGGACCGCGCTAACCGTGGCAAAAATGCTGGAGAAGGCGCATGCCTGATCGAATCGTTACCCCAGACATTTCCGTAAATTTCGCCGGGATCTCCTCGCCAAATCCATTTTGGCTGGCTTCCGCACCGCCGACCAATTGTGGCGAACAGGTGATGCGCGCATTCGACGCGGGCTGGGGCGGTGCCGTCTGGAAAACCATCGGAGACCCAATCACGAACGTTTCTTCGCGTTATTCTTCCCTGGACTGGAACGGCCAGCGGATGATGGGCCTGAACAATATCGAGCTCATCTCCGATCGCCCACTCGAAGTAAATCTTCGTGAAATCGCCGAAGTAAAGAAACGCTATCCGCGCCACGCAGTGATTGCCTCTCTCATGGTGGAATCAAATCGCGAAGCATGGCACCAAATCGTGCAGCAGTCGGAAGACGCCGGCGCGGATGGCCTTGAATTGAATTTTGGATGTCCTCACGGCATGAGCGAACGCGGAATGGGCAGCGCCGTCGGACAGGTGCCCGACTACGCGGAAATGATTACGTCCTGGGTGAAGGAAAAAGCGCGCACGCCGGTGCTGGTCAAACTCACGCCGAACATCACGGACATTCGCGCCGTCGCACGTGCGGCAAAACGCGGGGGCGCCGACGGCCTTTCTGCAATCAACACCATCAACTCGATCACGGGAATTGATCTCGACACTTTTATTCCGCGTCCGAACGTTGATGGTAAATCCTCGCACGGCGGCTACTGCGGACCTGCGGTCAAGCCGATTGCGCTCAACATGGTTCAGCAAGTACAGAGCGATCAGGAATCTCGCCTGCCCTTAAGTGGCATCGGTGGAATCTCGGATTGGCGTGACGCAGTGGAATTTATCTTGCTTGGGTGCGGCACGGTGCAAGTCTGTACTGCCGTGATGCATTACGGGTATCGCATCGTGGAAGATATGGCCGACGGCCTTGCCAATTGGATGAGTGAGAAAGGATTCGCCAAAATTTCCGATTTTCAGTCGCTTAGCCTCGCCCGTGTGCAGGATTGGAAACATCTCAACCTCAATTACAAAATCGTCGCCCGCATCCACGAAGAAAAGTGCATCGGCTGCGAGCTCTGTTATACGGCGTGCTGGGATGGCGCGCACCAGTGCATCCATCTCGATCGACTGGGGGCGAACAATCATCACCACGCGACGCCAGCCATGCGGGAAGCCTTGAGCAAGCAGGCCATCGCCATGACGCCGATTCCTAAGCTGGATCACGCTTCATCCAACAGCAGTAAGGAACCTTATCCCACGCCCCTCGCGCGCATTCCCCGTGTGGACGAAGCAGAATGCGTCGGCTGCAATCTTTGCTCCCTTGTCTGCCCAGTGGACGGCTGTATCACAATGGAGCAAGTGGAAACGCACTTGGCGTCGCAATCCTGGGAGCAACGAACAGGCAATTCTGCAAATCCAGCAAGGAAGTGCGATTGATGGGACTGCTTATTCGGAACGGCACGGTCGTCACCGCGGGAAAAACCTTCGCAGCAGATATTTTGGTTGAAGGCGAAACCATCAAAGAAATTCGCCCAGGAATTGCGCCTGCTCCCGCGCACAAGACGTTGGACGCCACGGGCATGTTGCTCCTTCCCGGCGGAATTGATGCCCACACGCACCTCGATATGCCGTTCGGCGGAACAACCTCCAGCGACGATTTCGAAACAGGCACGCGCGCTGCGGCCATCGGCGGCACGACGTCCATTGTTGATTTTGCGATTCAGGGCCGCGGCACACGCATGCGCGACGCACTGGACACTTGGTCAAGAAAAGCACAAGGCAAAGCGTGCATTGACTACGGCCTGCACATGATCGTCACCGATCTCGCCGGCGCGGGCCTTGAAGATATGGACGAATTGGTCAAAGAGGGCGTTGCGAGCTTCAAGCTCTTCATGGCCTATCCCAATGTCCTGATGGTGGACGACGCCACGATTTTCAAAGCGCTGAAACAAACTTCAAAAAACGGCGCTCTGATTTGCATGCACGCGGAAAATGGCAGTGTGATTGATGTCATCGTGCAGCAGGCTCTTGCCGAAGGCAAGACAGCGCCCATCTATCACGCGCTGACACGTCCCACGATTGCCGAAGCCGAAGCGGTGAATCGCGCAATTGCGCTGGCGGAAATCGCGCACGCGCCGGTGTACATCGTCCATCTCTCCTCAGAAGACGCGCTCAATCAGGTACGCGAGGCGCGCAGCCGTGGCGTTCCGGCCTTCGCGGAAACCTGCCCGCAATATCTTCTGCTCTCTATCGATGAAATGAAGAGGCCCGGCTTCGAAGGCGCGAAATATGTCTTCACGCCTCCGCTGCGGGAAAAAGAAAATCTGCCGAAACTTTGGGATGGCCTCAAAGACGACAATCTCCAAGTGGTATCTACAGACCATTGTCCTTTCTGCTTTGAAGATCAAAAAATTCTTGGCCAGAACGACTTTACGAAAATTCCCAACGGCGGTCCGGGTATTGAAAACCGACTACAGCTGCTTCACCACCATGGCGTGAACGAAGGCAAACTCTCGCTAAACCGTTTTGTTGAAATTGTCTCGACAGCACCGGCACGCATTTTCGGCATGTATCCGAAAAAAGGAACTCTCGCGCCAGGCAGCGATGCAGACATCGTCGTCTGGGATCCAAAGGTCGAGCACACGATTAGCGCCAAAACCCACAACATGCGCGTGGACTATTCCATGTTCGAGGGCTTCCGTGTCCGCGGCAACGCGCGGCTGGTGTTCTCGCGCGGCGAGCTGATCGTCGAAAACGGCAAATACCTCGGCAAGGCGGGCCGCGGTTCCTATTTGCGCCGCACGGCACGTGGTGGTGCTTGGGCATGAGTGCCAGTCACGACGCAAGCCTCTACAACGAAGACCTCGCGCCAATCCCGTTAGAACGCCGCACCTGGGGCACCTACAACTACGCCTCGCTCTGGGTCGCGATGAGCGTCTGCATTCCCACCTACATGCTCGCCTCCGGCTTGATCGCCGCCGGAATGAGCTGGAAACAAGCGATCGGCACGATCCTTCTCGGCAATTTGATCGTTCTGGTGCCAATGATCTTGAACGCCCACGCCGGCACAAAATATGGAATCCCGTTCCCGGTTTACGTTCGCGCATCCTTCGGCGTTCGAGGCGCAAATGTCCCCGCCGTGTTGCGCGCGCTTGTGGCTTGCGGCTGGTTTGGCATTCAGAGCTGGATCGGCGGCCAGGCGATCTACTCCATGTTGGGCGTGCTCTGGCCGAGCATCGCTGGCCATGCCGGAGTCTCCTGGGTGTGCTTCCTGACGTTTTGGCTCTTGAATATGCTCGTCATCTGGCGCGGCATTGAAACAATCAAGTTTCTGGAAGGAATCGGCGCGCCGTTCATGCTCGGTGTCGGCCTTCTTCTCTTGTGGTGGATCACCCGAAAAGCCGGCGGCCTCGGTCCCGTGTTGAGCACGCCCAGCAAATTCAAAACGACCGCGGAATTCCTGCACGTTTTTGTTCCTTCGCTCACCGCAATGGTCGGCTTTTGGGCCACGGTCGCATTAAACATTCCGGACTTCACGCGCTATGCGAAATCGCAAAAAGCACAAATGACTGGCCAGGCTCTCGGACTGCCGACCGCGATGACTCTGTATTCGTTCATCGGAGTTGCAGTCACATCCGCGTCGGTCGTAATTTTCGGCCACGCGATTTGGGATCCCGTCGCCTTGCTGGGCCGTTTCCATGAGCCCGTAATCGCTTCGATCGCCCTCGTCGCTCTGCTCATCGCTACACTGAACACCAACGTCGCAGCCAACGTTGTCTCTCCGTCCAATGATTTTTCGAATCTTAATCCGCGTCTAATCTCGTTTCGCACTGGAGGTTTGATCACCGGTGTGATCGGCATCCTCATGATGCCCTGGAAGCTGCTCGCCAATGCGGATAGGTACATCAACGGCTGGCTCGTCGGCTATTCCGGCTTGTTGGGTCCGATCGCGGGAATCATGATCGCGGACTATTTTATTGTTAGAAAGCGCAGCCTGGATCTCAACGCACTCTACCAACGCGGTGGACTCTACGAATACTCCGGGGGATTCAATTACAAGGCGCTAGTGGCACTCGCTTTGGGGGTTTGTGTAGCGCTGATTGGTCTGGGTGTGGATTCGTTCCGTTGGCTGTATGATTACGCGTGGTTCGTCGGATTCCTCATCTCCGCCGGTGCGTATTGCATTTTGATGGGTAAACAGCCTGCCGAAGTGGGACAATCTGCGCAAGCAAACGCCGTCGAACCCTAATATTCTTGCAACAAAGCACTAATACAAAACCGGTTCTAAAGTTAAGGGGCAATTTGTATGAACGATTCACTCACGTCGGCGCAGGTAGTTGAATCCACAAAAAAACTGAACTATGGCACCTGGCGTTTTCAAAAGAGTTGGAATCCTTTACACGTTGTTGACGCAGAAGGTTGCTATTTCATTGATGCCACGGGCAAACGCTATCTGGATTTCTCCTCGCAACTGATGTGCGTCAACCTCGGCCACAAAAATCCAGCTGTGATTCGCGCGATAGAAGAACAGGCGAGAGCGCTTCCCTACATTGCACCGTCCTATGCATCCGACGCGCGAGCCAAACTCAGCAATCTTCTTTTGGATGTCTTGCCGAAAGGTCTGGAAAAATTCTTTTTCACCACTTCCGGCACGGATGCGAACGAAGCAGCCTTCAAAATCGCCCGCATGTACACGGGCAAAACAAAAATCATCGCGCGTTATCGTTCCTATCACGGCTCAACGACAGCTTCAATCGCTGCCACTGGCGATCCACGCCGCTGGGCGATGGAACCACTCGGCAAAGCGCAGGGCTTCATCTTTGCGCCTGAAGTCAATTGCTACAACTGCCCGATCAAGCACACCTATCCGTCCTGCGGAGTCGCTTGCGCTGACTACATCGAGCACATGATCGTAAACGAGAGCAACGTCGCCGCCGTCGTGCTTGAGCCGGTCGTCGGAACGAATGGCGTGCTGATTCCGCCTGCCGAATATTTTCCAAAACTCCGAAAAATCTGCGATGCCCACGGAGTCTTGCTGATCGCTGACGAAGTCATGACCGGCTGGGGCCGCACGGGAGAATGGTTCGCCGTGAATCACTGGAATACGCAGCCGGACATTCTAGTGACCGCCAAAGGGATCACTTCCGCCTATGTTCCCCTCGGCCTTTGCGCCACCACGGCAAAGATTGCCGCACACTTTGACGATCACTATTTTGCCCACGGCCACACCTATGAAGCGCATCCCATGACGCTTGCTCCGGCCGTGGCCACAATCCATGAAATGCAGCGCCTCGGCCTTGTTGAGCGCGCCAACAAAATCGGCGCCTATCTTGGCGACAAGTTGAAAGCACTCGCGGCCCGCCACCCTTCCATTGGAGACGTGCGCGGCATCGGTCTCTTTTGGGCAGTCGAACTCGTTAAAGACAAACAAACCAAGCAGCCGTTGAACACCATGCGCGACAAAGTCGAAGGCAAGCCGCTCGTCGTCGATCAAGTTGCCGCCGATGCAATGAAGAGCGGCGTTGCGCTGCAAGCATGGGTCAGCCATTTTGTGATTGCCCCGCCGCTTATCATCGAAGAATCGGAAGTGGACGCAGGTGTGGCTGCATTCGACGCGGCTCTTTCCATTGCCGACGCCGCCATCGCCGCAAAATAATGCGCTAGAATCAGTTTTGATTCGGAGTTGTGGCCGGCGCGTTCGCGGGAGGAGCTGAGGAAAGTGTGTCCTCGGCGCGAGTAGCGCCATAAGCCTGATTGCCTTGCCCGCTGCGCCTTTCCTCCGCAAGGGCATTTAGCCGCGCAAATATTGCCCGTTCCGCCTCTGCCTTTTCTGGCTGATTCTGCCTCGCGTAGGCCTTGGCAAGATTGAAATGCACTTCCGGGCTCCCGGGTGCAAGCCGAGAGGCCAACTCCAATTGTGTGACGGCGAGATCGATGCGCTTTAGCTCCAAATATACGCGGCCAAGCGCGTAGTGAGCTTCGGCTGAATTTGGCGCAAGTTGCACCGCGTGCTCCGCAAGTGGTTGAGCATCAGTCGGGCGATGCTGTTGCAGGCGAGTTAGCGCCAGTTCGACAAAAGGTGCAGGCTCCTTGGAAGATTGTTTCGCTTCCAATTCGAATTGTTCCGCCGCCTCGTCGTAATTGGAAAGAGCGGACGACGCTTTTCCATAAATAAAATGAAGCATGGGCGTTCCAGGGTAGTCCGCAATCAACTGCTTCACTTTCGGAATTCCAAGGTCGTACTTGCTTGCCGTAAGCATCGCCACAGCCTCCCCCGTTCGCGCCACGAGGGAATTCTGCGTATCTATCACTTCGCCGGGGAGCTTGGCGATACGCAAAGATGCCAGCCCCAAAACAAACTGCAACTCCTTGTCTGACTCCGCGTTCAGCGCGTGATTCGCCAGAACTTGTGATGCCTTTTGAAATTGCCCTGCGCGCGTCAGGAGCATGGCGTAATGATAGCGAGCCGTACGCACCGCCTCCGGTGCACCGCTCAATCCCAGTTCTTCCCCGCGTTCCAGGTGGATTAAACTGTTGTCGTAATCTTTCAGTGCAAATTCGCAAAGGCCCATCACGGCCCACGCCGCTCCCAAATTCGTATGGCGCACCGTCCAGGATTTCAAGGCTGCCAGAGATTCCGCAGGCCGCCCTTGCGAGTAGTCCAACATCGCAAGATTCCAGAGCCCGTCATCCCAGCCAGGCCGAATCTGCAGCGCTCTCTCATAGTTGGCGATCGCTTCTAGCGGCCTGCCTTCCGCTTGTCGCGCCGCGGCCGCACGCGCAAATTCTTCAAAGGCGGTATCGTTTGTTGAGAGTGCTCTGCCCGAACTAGCTCCCTCGCTCGCGTCTGATCGCGTATATAGCCTGGCTATTCGCGGATCGGGCGACGCCGAACCAGCTAGAAGTTTTTCTGCATCCTGCAGTTCTTGAGCAGCGGAGCGCTTTCCCTTCTTCAACTCAATTCGGCTCAGCGCAATTTGCGCCGGCGCATTTTGCGGAAATATCTTCAATTCCTGTTGAAACGCCGCTATCGCTCGCTCCTGATCGCCAGAAGCCGCAAGCGCGGAGCCGTATCCATAGTTCAGGAATGGGGTGTCTGGATATTTTTGCGCAGCCTTGCCAAACGCGAGAATGGCATCTTGCATCCGGCCCTGCGCAAGCAACGCCGCTGCTTCACCCACTTCGCTCACCACAGCGTCTTTGGAAGGGTCAACGTCCCGCGGCAGCAAGCCAACATGCAGCGTCGCCAGCCCCAGCGCAAATTGCGCATCATTCGGAAGCGGCCCGCCGGCGAATTCCTGCTTCAGCAACTCGATACTCTTTTCGAACTCCCCGGCCCGATTCCTCAGCAACGCCAGGTGATACCGGGCGACCCGTCCCGTATCTTCTTCTCCTGCTTTCCCGCGCGCGAGTCCTTCTTCCAAATCCCTTTTTGCAGAGTCATAATCCGCAATCTCAAATTCGCAGAGTCCCAGAAAGTTCCAGGCCGCGCTCGCCTGCGGCGCAAGTTTCATCAGCGCCTGGAACGCCGGAATTGCCGGCGCAAATTGGTCCGCGTCATACTGCATTGTCCCTACATACCACCAGCCCTCGGCCCATTCCGGCCTCAGTTGGACGGCTTCTTTGTAAAACTTGATCGCCTCATTAGTCTTTCCGGCCTCGCGCGCTTTTGTGGCCGCCTGCGCTGCGCGATCAAATTCAGGTGAGGCGGTCTGGCCGTATCCAGGTTCGACCGCAAAAAGCGCGGCAAGCACAAAAACACTGATATATAGGGAAATGCTTTTGGCTGGATATCGCAAAGAACGTGAAGTAAACCGCATGAAAGGATTGGTCCTGAATCCACTCTCCGCGCAGAGTAACACAATTCCGCGCTGCTTCTTTTTGGCTCACTTGGACTTTTGCGCCGCCATGCTATCTTAACTGAATGCGGTCATCCGGTTTCTTGCGGCGCCTCCTTCCGCGCCGGTCCTCCAGACGAGTTTTCCTCGAACAACTCGCATCATTTGGCGGCACCGCAGCGTTCCTCCGTAGTCCTTTTGGATTCGCGGCTCTGCCCAATCCGCTCCCCGCATTTGAAGAGATTCCCGCCGAAAGAAGCGGAGTTCACTTCGTTCACACTGCCGGAAAATCCCCACAGAAATTTCTCCCGGAGACCTCGGGAGCCGGCTGCGCGTTTCTCGACTTCGACAACGACGGTTGGATGGACATTTATTTAGTAAACAGCGGTAAGTGTGATTTTTACACTCCAACGACGCCGTTGCGAAACGCTCTTTACCGCAATAATCGCGACGGCACCTTCACCGATGTCACGGAAAAGGCCGGCGTCCTGGGTGGCGGTTATGGAATGGGCGTTGCCGTCGGCGATTACAATGCCGACGGGTTTCCCGACCTGTACGTCACCCAATACGGCCGCAGTATTCTCTATCGCAACAATGGCAATGGCACCTTCACGGACGTCACGGAAAGAGCCGGTGTCTCGGCGCCTGGATGGAACTCCAGTGCGGTCTGGTTTGACTATGACAACGACGGTCGCCTTGATCTCTTCGTCTGCCAGTTCGTCGAATTCAACAACACGCTAAGCTGCGGCGTGGATCATGACGGTACGCATCACTACTGCATCCCGCGAATTTTCAATCCGCGTCCCAGCTGGCTGTTTCACAACAATGGTGACGGCACTTTCACCGACGTCAGCAAGGAAACCGGTATCGCGGAGCATCTCGGCAAAGCGTGGGGAGTGGTTGCGACCGATATTAACAACGACGGCAAAATGGATCTATTCGTTGCCAACGATACAGTTGCAAATTTTCTCTTCGTGAATCGCGGGGGAAAGTTTGAAGAAGTCGGACTCGCTTCAGAAATCGCTTACAGTGCCGAAGGCCGCGCTCGTTCCGGCATGGGCGTCGATTCCGCCGATTTTGACGAAGACGGCTGGATGGACCTTTTTGTGGCGAATATCGACCAGGAAATTTTTTCGCTTTATCACAATTTGCACGATGGAACGTTTGAAGATGTATCCATCCCAATGGGCATCGGAATGGATACGCGTTGGATGAGCGGCTGGGGCTTGAAATTCTTCGACTACGACAATGACGGTGACCTGGACCTCCTCCTCACAAACGGTTTCCCCGACGATCTCGTCGAACAATACTCGCATCTGGTCACTTACAAAGAGCCGCCGCTCCTCTTCCACAGGGAAGGGAAGTCGTTTCGCAACGTAAGCGCGCAAAGTGGTCCGGTCTTTTCAAAATCCTTCTCCGCCCGGGGTATGGCCATCGGCGATTTCGATAATGATGGCGCCGTGGACGTGCTTATCTCGGTCAACGATGCGGCGCCGGTTCTGCTTCGCAACAATTCCGCTAAAGGGAATCACTGGTTGGGAATTCGCCTGGTTGGGCGCAATTCAAATCCTGATGCCGTCGGCGCGCGAATCTCTTATCAGGCCGGCGACCTGAAACGAAGTCGTATGAAGGTTGGCGGCGGCAGTTTCCTCTCATCCCACGATCCACGTATCGTCATGGGCATTGGCAAACGCAAACAAATCGATTCGCTTGAGGTGAAATGGCCGCAACCCAGCGGAACAATCCAGCGCTTTACGAATTTGCCCATCGATCGTTACATTACGCTCACAGAGGGCTCGGATAAGTGGACCTAAGCGATCCTCTCTGCGATTCAACCGCCAAACAGATTCTTCAGCATGAACCACAGATTCGCGGGCCGTTCCGCAAGCCGTCGCACGAACCACGGATACCAGTAATTCCCGTAAGCCACCAAGACGGCTGAGCGATAGCCTTCTGCCGCGAGCCGTTCCTGTTCTGCTCGCTGTATTCCGTACAGCATCTGAATTTCCACAGTGTGCCGAGGCATTCCTTCTTTCGTAGCAAATTCCTGTAGGCGCCGAATGAGCGGTATGTCATGCGTCCCAAACGCCCCTCGTACCATTCGCCCGTCGCGTTGAGCGCGCAACATCTCCTGCCCCAGCGAAAAATAGTTTTCAT
>Ga0210402_10003903_pt1 | contig 13805 bp, 12 predicted proteins | sample IncBWC7MmetaG_FD_161055 | JGI IMG/M metagenome (GOLD analysis project Ga0210402, IMG submission 161055) | Forest soil microbial communities from Barre Woods Harvard Forest LTER site, Petersham, Massachusetts, United States - Inc-BW-C-7-M | ecosystem: Environmental > Terrestrial > Soil >...
GGCCGTCTTCCGCCTGCCCGAGCACATGCAGCGCCTCATCGACTCGGCCAAGATCTACCGCATGACGCTGCCCTACTCGCTCGACCAGCTCTCGAGCGCCGTCGTCGAGCTCATCGAAGCCAATGGCATCGCGCCCTGCTACGTCCGCCCCATCGCGCTGCGCGGATACGGCGAAGTCGGCGTCAATCCCAAGAACTCGCCCATCGAGGTCTACATCGCCAACTACCCCTGGGGTAAATATGTTGCCGGAGACGACGGTGCCGACGTCTGCATCTCCTCCTGGAACCGACTCGCGCCCAACACCATGCCGTCGCTCGCCAAGGCTGGCGCCAACTACATGAACTCGCAGCTCATCCGCATGGAAGCCGATATCAACGGATACGCCGAAGGCATCGCGCTCGACGTGAACGGCTACCTGTCCGAAGGATCTGGAGAAAATCTGTTCATCGTGCGCAACGGAGTCATCTACACCACGCCGCTCGCCAACTCCGTGCTCGCCGGAATCACCCGCGACTCGGTGCTCACGCTGGCCCGCCACCTCGGCCTGAGCGTCGTCGAGCAGGCTCTCCCGCGCGAACTCCTCTACATCGCCGACGAAGTCTTCTTCACCGGAACCGCCGCCGAAGTCACGCCCATCCGCTCCGTCGACCGTATCCCGGTAGCGGACGGCAACCCCGGCCCCATCACAAAGCAACTAGCCGATGAGTTCTTCGGAATAGCAAACGGCCTGAAACCCGACCGCTTCGGCTGGCTAACCCCAGTCAACGTAAGCGTCGAGCAAACCGTCTCGGTATAGTTAGCCAATATCTGCACACGGCGAAGGGCAGCCACAACGGCTGCCCTTCTTTATTGCAATAGTGGAGAGGAATCCTGGGACTTAAATCCCCGGTAGAGCAGATTTATCATGTTCCAAACCCACTCCGCATCCTACATAGCCGCCTCCGCAGATTCTGGCACTATCTGAAGTGATACCGAAGAGCCCGCCTCCCGGAACACTCTTGCATAAATGGAAGCTGCCGCTCACGTCCACACCTACACCGCACTCGATCTCAATGCCGAATCTGCTCGCAAGCTTGTTCGCCAAAGCCTCGGCGCTCGTGACCGTTGCTCCAAGCGGGCCAAGGTACTTTGTCAGGTCAAGTAGCGCAATAATCTCTAAATCTGCGTCGCACAACGATCGCGGAGTAATCAGCGCTCTAACCTCAAGCCCTGCAGCCTTAAGCGAGGCTCTTTCACCCGGCTTGAGTGCAATAGGAAAGCCGGCGACCCCGGCAGCAATATCCAGCGATTTGTCTTCCGGCTTGCAGCCGGGCGCACATGTTCCACACTTGAGCGTAGGCAGAGAGTTGATCTTCGTAGGCTTTACGATGTCTCCTTCAACAAAAACATACGCTCCCCACCAGCCAGGGCCTCCAAGTAGACCCTTGGTAACAACGCCGCCGCCGGCCCAGAACCATCCGACGACACTGACTTCCCCGGTGCAAGCGTCATAGCACAACTGGATGGAGGCAACAAATCCCGCCTCCGGCTTGACCGAGCCTCCGCCGGAACGTTGAACCATATATCCCAGCGGAAACGTCTGCACCAGCGTTGTGTCACTCTTCGCGCCAGGAACAAGCCCCGCATTCGATGGAGGCGCTTCCGTGGACGCGACCAGGTCGCTGGGTGGCGCGGAGACCTTTACGCCACCATATCCCGACATGGCCGTAATCGCCTCCTGCGCAAAAGCTCTTCCCTCGGCCACGTCGATCTCATATCCAGGCACGAAGTGGCTCGTATCTTTGACCTGGCTGCGGTTGCTCGCTGCCGGCGTGGCCCCGCTGGATTCTCCCGGCGTTTCCCCCTCGGCCTCGGGCGTGTATTGAACGGACAGATCGTCGATCGGCTTTTGACTGATCCCGCCATTTTGCTGAATCACATGCGTCAGCTCGTGCGCAAGCAACCTTCTCCCCTGGGAACTATTGGGTGAATACTTTCCAGAACCAAACACGATATGGGGTCCCGCCGTATAGGCCTGCGCCCCAATGGCAACAGCTGACTCGGCTGCCCGTGATCCCGTATGTACCCGCACTTGGCTGAAGTCATGCGCAAATCTCTGCTCCATGTCGGTGCGCACTTCCGCTCCCAACGGTTCGCCTGCCGAATGCAGCACATCATGCACGATGCCAGGCGCTTCTGCTCTCGCTCCGGAGGTCGACGCCTGCGCTGCCTTCTGCTGAATGTGCGGTTTCTTGTCCTCTTCTTCGCACTCGGCGCATTTTCGCCTCACACCGGGCGCTGAGTGCCTGGGAACGCGAGCAGGCGGAGACGTCTCAATCTGTTCAGCCATCCGGTCCGCCTCGCGCTCCAACGGATCATCGGTCTGCCCAATCAGCAGCTTAGGCTGTATCGGTCCAAACCTGTCATTCGGTGTGACGTTGATGGTCGATGGGCCTGAGGAGGAAATATGGGAATTTGGGTTAGGTTCCACATGGTTCGGCTCGTTCCAGTTCGAACCTCCGCCGGGTTATGTTCTTTGCTGGCACCGGAGGCACCCAGGTCCCATGCCCGATAAAGAGACGGGATGGACAATACTCGGTTCGTATCGCTATCTGTTTTCGTTAGCCCTGAATTGTGCTCGGAGAGAATGGAGTAGGTGTGGGATTTCGAACGGTTGGCGGCTTCCGACTCCGTTCCTGGTTTCCCTTTGGAGATTTTCTCTGCAATCATGATGGTCCTTCACCGGAGTTGAAGAGAGTGCCGGAAGAGAGTCCCAGGATTGGTTCGGGCCCTAAAGATGTTGCAAAGAGTATGTCATGATTCTTGGCTTATACGAATGTAAAACCAAAATGTCGAGGAGTTGGCTCGGACCGAGAACATGGAATCGCGGAACGAAAAGCGATAGCTTCAAGGTGTGAAATCCTTGTCAAGCCCTCTGGCCCCCAAAATTTTCTAACCCACACATTCCAAACAGGAAAAACATGAGGAGCTTTGACATACTATTACCGCCAAAGATTGCTAAAATAGATAAAGGGAGAAAAAGCCCGCCTCACCGGCGGGCTTTTTGTATTGCAACTAAAGACTTTAGACGTAAACCGCGTTATTTCAATATTTTACGGCGACTCAAATAAAGGCCGAATGTTTTCAAAGACTTAGACACCCTCCCCTCTCAGGGGGCGCCACAATGAAAGCGAATACTTCGAACTGAGGATGGGCGCAGCCCATTACAGCCAAGTACCTGTAGAAATAGTAATTTAGCGGAAATATACCGGGGGTGGACCGGAGCGTAGCCCTCTCGCCGGCCCTCTGGACAGGGCGGTCTTCAATACAGAGAGAGATGGCTCAGAGAGTGCCCATTCCACCGTCGATCAGCAGTTCGCTCCCCACCGTGAACGCAGCCTCGTCGGAGGCCAGAAACACGACAGCGCTGGCAATCTCGCTGGGAGTCCCAAACCGCCCAGCCGGGACCTTGCCCTGGATGGAGGCGGCAACCTCTTTGAGCTGATCTTCGGAGAAGCCGAGCTTGCCATAAAGCGGCGTCGCAATCGGACCTGGGCTGACCGCATTCACGCGGATGCCGCGCGAAATCAGTTCGCCGGAGATCGTCCGTGCAAGCGAAATGAGAGCGGCCTTGGTAGCAGCATAAACGGTCGTCCCGGGCATACCGATATGCGCGTTGACCGAAGTGTTCATAACAATCGACGCAGGATTCGCAAACACCGGCAGCAGCGCCTGAATCAGGAAGTACGGCCCCTTCACATTCAGGGCAAACGAACGGTCGAACCCGGCCTCATCAAACTGCTCCAGCGGCCGCATATCCACGCTGCCCGCGTTGACGAAGAGGATGTCGAGCCCGCCAAACGCCCTCTGGATGGCCTCCGCAACCTGCTTCTGCGCCGCAACGTCGCTCGCGTCGGCAGGGATCACCAGCACGTCAGGCCCTAGTTCCTTGCGTGCCGCTTCGAGTGTTTCCGGATTCCGGCCGGTGATGGCCACGCGGGCGCCCTCTTTCAAAAACTGCTTGGCCGTTTCCAGCCCGATACCAGTGGTGCCGCCCGTAATCAGAGCGCGCTTGCCTTTAAGCCTGTCCATATTCTCAATCTCCATTCTAGACTTTACAGTCTATATAACGATAGGATTCGAGGTTCGGAGAAAAGTTGCAGCGATTTATTCGAGAGATTGGAGCGCGACAGACGCGATGGTTTCAAGCGCCTTCGGCTCATGGCTGACGCGCGCCGTCGCGCGCATTCCCTGAATCGTGGCCACAAAGAAGCGTGCCAGTGCCTTCACATCTTTGTCTTTGGAGATTTCCCCACGCTCCTGCGCCCGCGTCAGCGCATCAAGGAAAACTCGTTCGACTGTCTTCTGGTTGTCACGCAGAAACTCAGCCACTTCGGTGTCATCCGCAGCACGCTCCATGTTGGCGCTGAGTAACAGGCATCCACGTTCATGCTCAGCACGACTTTCACGAGCCAGATCCACCAGCAGCTTGGCAAACCCTGCCTTCACCGAACTGTCGCCAGCGAATAGCTCGCGCAACATGGCATGGTTGCCATCGCGATAGTGCGTCAACGCCTTCAGGTAAAGCGACCGCTTATCGCCAAACGTGTCATACAGACTCTGCCGCGCAACACCCATCTCCTGCATCAGAGCATCAAGAGAAGTATGCTCGTACCCTAACCGCCAGAAGACATTGACTGCAGCCTCAAGCGCTTCTTCCGGATTGAACTCTTTAGTGCGGGCCATATCAGACTCTACAGTCTGGATGATCTAGGCCCTGTGTTCGATGCGCATTAATTTGTTCGCCACAAGTGCCACCAGAAGATATCCGAGATACACATAAGGCAACCATGAGTATGGCGCTTGCGGCATCGGATACAGATTGCCCACAAAAGCCGCAAGCATGGCGACCGCTCCGGTAACAGCAATGCAGAGTGTTAATTTGTTCAGCGATTGCAAGTGCCTCAAACGAATGGGCAGAGCAACGCAGACAAGGCCATACACGGTGATAAAGCCATAGGTTGCGAGCGAGCCCATCCAGCCATAGATGTCGGCGCTCGATGCGCCGCGCGCCGCGAGCACCAGCGCAGGAAGAAGCACGGCAAAGGACGTGACGAGCACAGCAAAGTGCGGCGTCTCATTACGTGCATGCGTGCGCCGCAGTGCTCCGTGCACAAGTCCATGATGTGACATGAGCATCACTAATCGCGCCGCGGCCGTGATGCAAGCCAGAGTGCAAGCGAACATGCTGAACATCGCGCCAGCATCGATCACCAAACCCAGCACAGAGATCCCCGCTTGTTGCGACAGCACATGCATCGGAGCCGGGCTCTGGTCCAGAGTCAAACCTGTGGGACGAAAGCCGAGAACCTCCGTATATGCAGCGACCATGAAGAAAACACCCGCACCGATCGCACACTGCAGTACAGCCCGTGGAATCGTTCGCAGCGGCTCTTTCGCCTCAGCACCCAGTGTCGTTGCGCTCTCGAAACCGACAAAGCTGAACATGGCCAGCACTAGGCCAAGGCGAATTCCCGAAGGAGACGCACCACGAAGGGAAAGCTGCTCCCGATCGATATGCAAGCCGTGCCTGAAAAGGATCAGCACAAGGACGAGCACGATGCAAGCAACGGAGATTCCCTCCATCCAAAGCATCGCCTGCGCCGAAACTTTCACATCGCGATAGGCCAGCCACGAAGCCGCGAATACAGCCCCTGCAACGAGCAGCGTGGCTGGGGCCTCGTGTCCGGAAAAAGTATTGAGTAGCACGTTGGCATAGTTGATGAATCCGCCGGCAACCGAAGATCCGGTGGCAACATACGCCAGCAGCAATGCCCATGCGGCGAGGCTGGCCAGCGCGGGAGGCAGCGAAGTCGTTGCATAGCTGTAAAGCGATCCCGGCGACGCGGAGTGCCGCGCAAAAGCCGCTATGAGCAAAGCCACCAGGCCGATGCCTGCCGTGGCCAGCAGATACACCAACCAAGTACCGTTGCCCGCCAGCGCAAAGACGAGCGGAATCGTCATCGCGGGCGTAGTTGTCGGCGCAATGGTCGAAACCGATTGAGCCAGCACCTCCAGTGGCGAAAGGACGCCATGCCGCAGGCCATACGCTTCTTCCCGCGGGCGTTGCGGTAAAACAGTATCTGAGGCCAAACTGCAGGCTCCCTCTCTTTAGATTTTTGAGGCTGGAGCGTTTAGTCTGCGGTGGAACCACAGGCAAGTCAAGAGATTCTGTACAAAGAAGATTGCGATCGATGAATGATTACGAAGCTATGCTCGCAGTAGCGATCAAAGAAGCGCGGCAGGGTCTTGCAGAGGGTGGCATCCCGATCGGTGCGGCGATCTTCGACCAGACGGGAAAGCTAATCGCCTCGGGGCATAATCGCAGAGTTCAGCTTGGAGACCCCTCGGCCCATGGCGAAACCGACGCCTTTCGCAATGCTGGACGGCAACGCTCGTATCGCAATCTCATCATGGTCACAACGCTCGCACCCTGCTGGTACTGCAGCGGTTTGATCCGTCAGTTTGGCTTTCGGACGGTTATCGTTGGTGAGAGCCGCAATTTCCAAGGCGGTAATGACTGGCTGCGCTCGAACGGAATCGAAGTGGTTGATCTCGACAATGCAGAGTGTGTCACGCTTCTTGGCAACTACATTCGTGCGAATCCCCAAGACTGGAATGAAGACATCGGCGAAGACTAGCTCTGTCAGGAAACAGTCTGGTTTGAAGTTTTCTTTGGATGAGAAGCACTCTGTGAGGCTATCCGTCCATGGTGGTGTTCGAGAAAGCCCGGCGATGTTGGATCGAATGGAACATCAGGTGGAATGTTGCCGGATGCGACTTCGACGCCTTGCTGTGCGCTCCAACCGGGCAGCTCCTGGCTTCCGGTGATGAGACGGGCACCGTGCGTGAATGTGAAGTACGTCCATGCCCACTCAAAGAAAACAGCGATACGATTGCGGAAACCAATCAGAAAGTAGATGTGAATCGTTAGCCACGTGAGCCAGGCCATGAAGCCGCTCCAGTGCGCTTTGAAGGGCCATTCGATTTTGGCGACCGCGGCGAGGCGGCCAATCGTGGCCATGTCGCCTTTGTCGAAATAGCGGAATGGCTTTCGCGATTGCTGCTTCAGGTCCTGTGCAATCATGCGCGCCACGTGCGCGCCCATCTGCATCGCCGGTTGAGCGACACCAGGGATCTGCCTGCCACCCTGCTCGACGTGCGCGAGATCACCGCAAACGAAAATCTCCGGATGTCCTTCAGGATTCAACGTCTTATTGACAAGCACGCAGCCGCGTCTATCAGTCTCCACGCCGAGTAGTTTCCCGAGTGGCGAGGCCTGAACGCCCGCCGCCCACAGAGTCACCACAGCATCCAATCGCCTGTCGCCCACCATTACATAGCCTGGCTTGACATCAGTAACCTGCGCGCCCGTGTGCACTTCTACTCCGAGGTCATTCAGTTGCTCGACTGCTTTCTGCGAAAGGTCTTCCGGATAGGCAGCGAGAATGCGCGGACCACCTTCAAGGATCAGGACCCGCGCCATGGTGGGATCGATGTGGCGAAAATCCTGGCGCATATAGAGCTTGGCGATGTCGCAAATGGCGCCGGCCAGTTCTACACCGGTGGGACCGCCGCCGATGACTACGAAGTTCAATGGAGGATGTGAGCCGGTTTCAAGCATCTGCCTCTCCGCAAGTTCAAAAGCCAGCAGCACACGGCGGCGAATTTCGGTCGCGTCTTCGACTGTTTTTAGGCCCGGGGCATATTGAGCCCATGCGTCGTTGCCGAAATACGAGTGCGTAGCTCCAGTAGCGACAACGAGATAGTCGTAATCCATCTCGACGCCGCTTTTCATGCAGACACGTCGCAACGTGGTGTTGAAACCGACAGCCTCATCCATCAGCACCTCGACATTCTTATACTTGCGAAGAATGCTCCGAATGGGTGTCGCGATATCGGCCGGCGAGAGCACGGCGAGAGCTACCTGATAGAGCAGCGGCTGAAAGGCATGGTGGTTGCGACGGTCGATGATGGTGACGTCTATCGGCAGTTTTGCCAGTGCCATTGCCGCGTTGAGTCCGGCAAAGCCACCGCCAAGGATAAGGACCCGAGGCCTACGTCCAGCTTCTACAACCGGAATCTGTACCTGTGTTCCGCTCACGGGCAAGCCCATGGCACCTCCTCGTGAAAATTCAGCTACAAGAAAGATGTTCTTGACCGGAAAATCGATACAACCGAAAATCTATTTGTTCTCCGATTGCGGCACTTGATTCTGGGCATGGGCCCAATCCTCAACCAACTTATCGACGACAACATGGCCAACCGAATAAGCGCTTTCAAGCGCCGGTAGAAATCCGGAATACTTGCCCGCCTTCTCCGCCGAAAGGCTTTCCCAAGCTGTCATTCCGGGAGGAGGCTGGTCATAGTTGCTCACCGTGCGCAGGACCAGGATACGGTTCCAATCAGCGTTGCCCGCATGCGCCAGAAACTTAAGAGATTGAAGAGTCCCGGTATCTTCCATTCCAGTGACTGCAAAATTGCCCTTGCCTCTGGTGTAGTAGCTTACCCAGGCATTCGCCCACGCATCCATTTTGTGTCCATGCCAGAAGGTTGATGCGGAGAGATCGTCACCGATGAAAACAAATGGTGGCTTCTTCGCCGCTGGCTGGCTGAAGTGTGATCGCCGCTCTGCTATTGCTGTGTTGTCTGGCAGCGGCAGGTCTTTGGTGAGTTGATAAGCCCATTGAACCAACGATGCATTCAATTCATAGACTTCGTCAAGCTCGGTGTTTACGGGCTGCTCATATGGTGTGGATTTGCGCAGAGGCACATATCCCGTAGGCCAGTCTGGAGGAATTTCGCGGGCATCGATCTCGTGCGCGAGGTCGCCATCGACGACCCAGTGTGCCCACACTGCTGAGCCCAGAGACACATTTGCGGGATTGCCTCCGGCGATTCCGGCAACGACCCAATAGGCATGCGTTAGATCGAACCGCGGATCAACGCCCAAAGCCATGATGGTTGCGGCTGCCTTGGCTGTTCCCACTCCCGTCAGAACGCCGAGCACCCCGTTGCTGTTCATGCGGAGATCGTGATTGCCCGCTGGAAATGGGATGACCTTGTCGAGATGCTCGCGCTCGACCCAGTATTGAAATTCACCGGGAGCATCACCCGTGTCGGCTCCTTGCTCATACATCGCGACGACTACTACTTTCACGACGACAGGCGTTTCGGCAGACGCAAGAACGCTCAATGAAATTGATGCAAACAACAACAGCCAGCGTGAATAGCTGCGGATGGACATAAGAAATCCCAAGTAAAGATGATGAGGGCGACATGATCAGAGTAACCCAATTCCTTACGGATGCTGCTCGATCTCAAAATTCAGTGAAGCTACATTGCCGATCACTGCAGTTATATAAAGACGTGTCGGCTCTCCGTTCCCGGTCAAAGGTGTCAATGTCACCAGGCCATCTGAACCGGACGTTGCCAGCACTGTCTGCGTTGCGAGGACGGGAGCGGATGGACATCTTCCTTGCACAGGACAATCCGGCGTCCACTGATCCAGCGTTTCATAGAGTGCGACTGAGCCTCCCGCCATTGGGTGGCCAACTGCGTCGGTCACCCGCAAAACGACTGAAGCAGGCGTTGCGCTTGCGCTCAGCGTCTGTCCCGCGCCGCTGACTGCTGCAAGCTGCGCTACCTCCGAGTGAACACTGTAAATTTGAAATGTCGCGCAAGTTGTGTTTCCTGGCAGACAGGCGTAGGGCAGGGCATCTGCGCCTTCGGCGAGCGGACCGATGTTGAGTTGTGGCGATGCGATTCCATTTGCATCGCTTGTAGCCGCAACCGTGGCCGGTGTTACCCCTGTTGCTGCAGACCAGTTGATATTTTTCCCTGCAAGGGGAGTGCTGCCATTCAGCACCTCAGCCTGAGGTGACCATGAAGCTTTGCTCCAATCGCGATGTAGAGGGTCGGCGTAAGCGCGACGATCGCAGGCGGAGTGCTGCCACTAAATTCCGTGATCACGCTAGCCCCATCGCTTAATGAAGCCGTGATCTGCGCAAGTGCCGTTGAGCTGGCGAATATGCTCATCGTTGCCAGTCCGTCGCCGCCAGATAGAACAGGGCACGTGGATTGGCCGCAGCCGAGCGACGCGGTTCCTTCTGTTACCGTAAAGGTTACAATTACTCCCGCTGCCGGGGCTTGTGCGCCCGGGGCCAGCGCCTTCACCGTGAATGGCACTGGAAACGCCGGTGGCCACTTGTACCCGGCGGCGCGGTCACGATGCTGAGCGCGTCGCCCCCATCGCGTCGTAGCTCAGACCATCTTGAATCGCCGTCACACCGAGCGTTGCGGGATCGCTCACGGTAAGAAGCACGACTCCCTTTGCGCCGTTGGCTGGTGGAGCGATTGCCGTGATCTCCGTCGGTGTCACGCTGGTGACGGCTGCCGCGATACCATTCACAGTCACTACGGAATTCGGACGAAAGCCGACGCCGCGAATGGCTATCGGTCCGCCATTTAGCGAAATACGTGTTGGCATGACGCTGTCGGCGTAGAGCAGGCGGCCCCAATAGAGATAGTCGGGACGACCATCGCCACGACTGTCGGCCACGCCCACTGTCAAATAACCTTGCGCGACCGTTGCCACTGATAGTGTTGTCAGCCCAGCGTGATCTCCATTGAAGGGCTGCGTTGTGCTGCTGACGGGCTGCGCGCCGGGGGTATCTGTCCCATTCCATGCCCCAAGCACAGGCCGCGCTTTGTTTTCACTCGGCCGGCTACTCTCGTCGAGTGCTACGGTTTCGATCGTCAATTCGCGATTCGCTCGTATGGGCAGATTGAACCATCCTGTATGACCATAACCTGTAATTCTGCCCGTCCATTCGCCGCTTGCGGGGATGCGTGCAGGTTCAAGTTCATTGCCATCGTTGGCGCTATAGCTTTCGTCAGCGGAGTCCTGGATCACGACGTCCTGCGTGACAGATGATCCCGCCGTCAGACCATCCAAGTTGACCATGGGCATCGTGCCTGATGGGCTTACTTGTCCCTGGGTGTAGGGGCCAACCGAAAACCCTAGCGCATACAGAGGATTGAGCGGCTCAAAGCTCAGTTGGTAGTCGGCGATGGTTGTGCCCAGGGGCAGAGGGACACCGCTCAGGTCAAACCATCCCTCCAATGTCTGGTCGTCGCTGCCGTACTTGTTGAATGGATTGCCCTGGCTGTCGCTCGAGCCATTTACCGGATTCGGTTGAGCTCCCTGAAAGATCGATCCGCTCACAGCCGTTACCGTATAGCGAATGTCGGGAGTATCTGTTCCCTGCTTCAGCGGGCGCAGCACGACATTTACGCCTTGCATGCCCTGTCCGTTTTTGAAATGCACCGTTCCTTTCACGGAAATTGTTGCCGCCGCGGTCAGCTTCTTACCGGGAAATGCGCTCTGATTGGCCGCCGTGACCGGATACACCCGATTTACCACGGCAATGTCGTCATAGCGCAGCGTCATGCCGTTCGGTGTGCATGGAATCCCGTTGAAGCTGCATACGTATTCGACAGGGTGCATGATCGGCCAGCCTGAGAGACCGTCGGCCGTGATCTGGTCGCCTGCAAACATCGACTCGTTTGCCTGCGACCAGTCGAGGCCTAGAAGCCGGCCGAAGGCTCGCACCATTTGATACTGCATGACCGAGAGTTGCGCATTGTTTGCCGCAGAGAGGCCATTCAGGAACATCAGTGCATGCTGAATCGTGCCGTCGGTTGCTACGTTGTCGACAATGGTCATCACGCCGTTGCCACGGCAGTCGCTGGCTGCGCTTGCTCCGGCTCCGAAGAAGGTGTTAATCACTGAGCCGTCAGCGTCGTAGATGATGCCCAGTGGTTTCGAGGTTGCGGTCCACTGAACATCTGCCGGGATCGTGATACGGTTCGGCCCGGCGATTACATTGGAGCCACTTACGTCTTCGTTGAGGCTGCCTCCATTTGTGATACTTACCGCCGCTGTTGGCACGTTGTTCCAAACATTAGCGGATTGAGCGACCACACTCATCATGAGTGCGTGATACGCAAGAGTCGTCAATGCTCCCTGATCGAGATAGTAGGACATCACTCCGTTCTTCCAATGAACGGGCTGGCGTTTGACCGATGTATTGAAGTAGCTGGAGCCGGCTACCCAGCGCTGGCCACCGGCGAATGCAGTCTGTGTCAAGGCCAGTATCACAACCAGGAACGAGAACTTGCGGCAGGAGGAGAACATGTCTCCATTCGGCCACGGAACCCGTTTACTTTAGCTACTAAAGCGTGTCTGGTTGGGCTGCTGGTTCCACTCTGAAACGCGGCCGAAAGACGAGTTCGGAAATGGGAATTGACCCACTTTTACTCCTTGACAGCCGACGAAGAACGATCAGATTTCGGGGAAGAAATCGAAGAAGGCGTCGATGCTCTCTCGTAGTTGCGCCTTGATCTGTTCGCGTGAGCCTTCGAGAATGTGCATGGTGACGCGCGCCGAGTTTCCGTTCTTTAGCTGGATGGGCGCATCGCCCACCTCTGCGATTTCATCGGCAGGAAGGAGACGTAAGCCATAGACCAAAGTCAGGTTTGCCATGACGCTATCTTAAAGCCTGACTGGGCGCTCGCATCTTTTCCCGGCACGAAACATCTATCACTTACGCCTCAAAAGGTACAATCAAAGTTTGACTGCCACCATGTCTGACACCGTACGCGATACCGTTATTCTTGGCTCCGGCTGCGCCGGGCTTACTGCCGCCATTTACACCGCCCGCGCCAACCTGAAGCCGCTGGTGGTTGAGGGCCATGAGCCCGGCGGGCAGCTCTCGATCACGACGCTGGTCGAGAACTTTCCCGGCTGGCCGGAGGGCATTCAGGGGCCGCAGCTCATCGAAAACATGAAGCTGCAGGCTTCACGCTTTGGCGCCGAATTCCGCATGGGACACGTGGTTTCCGTGGATCTGTCGAAGCGCCCATTTGCCTTGAAGGTCGGCAGCGAGTCGATTCATGCCCGCACGCTCATCATCGCCAGCGGCGCTTCGGCACGGTGGCTTGGGCTTCCGTCGGAGCAGGCGCTGATCGGACACGGCGTTAGCTCGTGTGCCACCTGCGATGGCTTCTTTTTCAGCGGCAAAGAGATTGCCGTGGTCGGCGGCGGCGATTCGGCGATGGAAGAAGCGCTCTTCCTCACGCGCTTTGCCACCAAGGTGACCCTTTTGCATCGCCGCGACCAGTTCCGCGCGTCGCGCATCATGCTCGATCGCGCCATTGCCCACCCCAAAATCGAGTTCCGGGCGAACACGATCATCGATGAAGTTCTCGGGGTCGACCAGAAGGAAGTGACTGGTCTGCGGACCCGCGATACCGTCACCGACGCAGAGTCGATTCTGAACGTCAGCGGTCTCTTTCTCGGCATCGGACACATTCCGAATGCCAAGATGTTCGAGGGCCAGATCGATCTTGATGAAGACGGCTATGTGAAGACGCACAACAACGTCTTTACCAAGGTCGCGGGCGTCTATGCCTGCGGCGATGTTCAGGACCGGCGCTATCGGCAGGCGATTACTGCTGCAGGAACGGGCTGCATGGCTGCGCTTGAGGTCGAAAAATACCTCGAAGAGCACGGGCGGTGACCCTCCCCCTGCCCTTTCTGGCTAAATTCCTCATTTGAAAGGAAGTTAGGTATATTTCCGATCGGAATCAACCCTGTAAAGGGACCAATATACTTGACTCATCAACCCGTGCTAACTATTAGATTTCTCAAGGCCTTGCGGGTTTACGCGCTTTCGATCCGGAAGATTTAAGTCAAGCATCTT
>Ga0210402_10003905_pt1 | contig 13799 bp, 11 predicted proteins | sample IncBWC7MmetaG_FD_161055 | JGI IMG/M metagenome (GOLD analysis project Ga0210402, IMG submission 161055) | Forest soil microbial communities from Barre Woods Harvard Forest LTER site, Petersham, Massachusetts, United States - Inc-BW-C-7-M | ecosystem: Environmental > Terrestrial > Soil >...
AAACCGGTCACCTCGGCGCCCCCGAGAAAGTATTTCCCACCGGTCGCCGAGTGCAACAATCCCATCACCGACAACAGCGTCGATTTCCCACAACCCGAGGGGCCGCTGATGGCAACGTATTCGCCTTGCTCGATGCCCAGATGAATGTCGTCCAGCGCCGATGTTTCCATCTCGTCGGTTTGAAAGATCTTCGTAATGCCTTGAAGGTTGATATAGGGCTGACTGGTCATGGTCGATCTCCGAAAAGGATGGCGTTGCAGAGGGGGGTGCTACTCGTAACGCAGCGCATCGCCCGGTTCCAGAGCCACGGCGCGGCGGGTGGGCAGATACGACGCCGCCACAATGACGGTGACGATGAGAAGAACGACCGACAGCGTAGCCAGGACCACCCGGGCGAAGATATTGGTGATCGCGGCACTGAGGGCCGGCATCACCATGATCCCCAAGCCGATGCTGACAATAGCCACGGCGAGATAGATGGCGCCCTGGCGCAGGAACATCGACGTCGCGCGCCACGGCGTCGCGCCCAATGCCCGGCGAATGCCAACTTCCTGTGTGCGTTGCGCCACCGAGCGGCTGATCAGCCCGAACAGGCCTGAAGCCGCGAGCAGGGCCGTTATCAGCGAGATTACGACCATGACTGGTATCAACGCCCCGGCGTCTGTCCAGAGCGCGGCCAGGTAGACGTCGAGCGTTTGCAGGTTGTACAACGGCAAATCCCGATCGACCGCGAAGGCTCCTGCACGCAGAGCGGCTCGACGACCGGCAAGGTCTCGCTGCTTGCCTGAGTAGAACGCCTCTGCCCGGACCCCTGCCTGGCGAGCGGCCTGACTGTCGGCACCGCTCCCGTTCGGCAATCTGACCAACAGTTGAAACGCCGGAGGAACCGCCTGCCGCAAAGGCTGATAGAGAACCCCGTTGTCGGCCCCGCCGTCATATGGCCGGCCAGCCACCGTCGAGACGACACCGACTATCGTGAGCCATGAACTCTTGTCCGAGGGGTTCAATTGGACGCGCTTGCCGAGAACGTCACGATCGGGCCAATCATGCGCGGCCATTTTCTCATCAACGACGGCGACCCTGAGTGAATCGTTGTTGTCGGTGCTGTCGAACAGGCGACCTGAGCGCAGGGCCAGCCCCAGCAGCTTGAAATAGTTCTCCGAGACCACGGCCACCCGCACAGTCGGCGTTTCCCGGTTGTTCGCTCCCGGCCGCGATTCGATGACTGCCGGGACCTGCGTCGGATTGGTGGGTGCGGCCGTGGCGAAGGCCACTTCCGCGCCCGGGATCCTGCTCTGGATTGCCGCGGTAAGGTCTTCCCAATAATGGAGGCGCCGAGCCGGCTCGGAGTACCGCTCGCCAAAGACGGTGGGAGCCGTCGAGAGGATGACCTGAGAGGTGTCCAGCCCGATCGGTTTATTCACCTCTTGATCGATGGCGGTGATGACATTCGCGCAGACCACCAGTACCACGCAGGAGATCATCACCTGCACCCCGACGAGCAGGGCAACACTCTTATTGCTGCCGCGAAGCGCCACGCCTTTGCCGCTGCCCGCCAGCACGACCGCCGCGTCCTGCCTGATAATGCGCCATGCAGGAATGAGGGTACTGAGCATCCACATCACGATGGCGAAGAAAACGGCGGCCCCGAAGTCGGCCATACGCAATTCCGGGACATACCCGGGACGTCCTGTTCCCTGAACCTGCGACATAAAGTCGGCGACGCCTCGAGCCCAGCGGATGCCCATGGCAGCGAGTCCATACCCGACCGCGAGCCCAAGTAGGATGACCAGCGCGGTCTCGATCAGACATTGCCGCAGCAGACGCGCACGCGATGAGCCCAGCGCAGTCCGCAGAGCCAGCTCGCGGCTGCGCTCGAGCAGGCGCGCGAGAAACACCATACTGATGTTCACACAGCCCAGCAGCAACACCCCCGCGGCCATGATCCCGAGCATTTTTACGAGCGGCGCGTCGGGATGCGTATACATCCTCGGCGCGGGAAAGATCGCAATGCGCCGAGTGGAGCCGAAGAGGCTTGGATACTCGCGGTTGACCTGCTCGACCGCGGTATTCATTTCATTCAGAACGCTGTCGGCGTTTTGATCCGGGCCCAGCGTGATCATCGGCGACATCTTCATCGACGACTCGCCCGGCCGCGCCAGATGCGGCATGTGCAGCGGCTCCCACAGCTCGTAATCCTCGAACGCGAAGAAGCCTTTCGGCATCACCGCGACGATCTGCACCGGTCTCGCGTCGATGCGAACGGTCTTGCCGATGATGGCCCGATCGGCAGCGAAGTAGTTCTGCCACGAGTCGTCACTGAGGATTGCCACCGGCGCCGCCTCCGCCTGACCGTCGCTTTCCTGGAACATGCGGCCGAGATGGGGCGCCACACCGGTGGCAGCGAACAAGCGCGGGCTGAGGGCCGCGGCGCGCAGGCTCGTGGTGGCCTCGCCTTCACTGAGAATGGCCACCCGACCCTCGAAGGCGCCAAGATGGTCGGCCAACCGCTTGTGCGCGAGCAGTTCCTGATACGTATACGCATCGACGCTCGGCCTGGCTGCCGTATCGGTGCCGTCGGGGGTGATCTGCACGCTGTACCAGCGCGCGGCGAATGGATAGTTTTTCCAGAGGATGCTGTACATGAATGTGAAAATCCAAACCGCGAAGCCCACACTGAGCGCAACGACGCTCGCGCACATGAGCGAATAGCCCCACGTCTTCTTCAGCAGGCGCCACGCGTATTTCAGATCGAACCAGAGATTCATGAACACTCCCGGAATGAGAACGTCGATTGATGGATCGAGGGGCCACTCGAACGTCGCCACGGCGGCCTCACGGCCTCAGCGCCGCATCGTCACTTCGCTGCCAGAAGCGCGAACTTCGGGTTCGGGGATATTGCACGCTCTTTGTCGAGAATGCCTTGCATTTGGGACAGCATGCCGGCGACGAACTCGGGTGTTCCCAGATTCGCCAGGACATAGGGAAAGTATCCACCGTCATCCATATCGACCGAGTACTCGATCTCGAGCTCGCCATTTTTCAAAGGGGTGTATCGCCAGGTGTTGTTCAAGTGCTCGACACGAAAACAGCAATCATGCGAAGGAAGCCTCGCCGGAGCGGCGGTGACCTCTACGAGCAGCGCTTTGGTCTCGGGAACCAGAGACAAACGCTGCGCGGCCAGGAACTCTCTCGGGCGGAAATTGAACGGGTAATTCATTCTGAAGAATATGAGCTGGTGTTGCTCGTCCACCCTCTCGAGCACCTTGGCTCCGACACAACCGGCCCACTTGCAAATCTCGGTATAAATCTGGTCATCCATGCTGGACGCCATGGCGATCGGCAGCGTCGAATGCACCCGCGCAATGCCCTTGAACTGTTTCCTGGCCGAGCCGGGCTTCTTCATTGAATAGACGGTGATGCCGTTTTTTGTGCCGCGCAGTTGCCATTCGCCGGATCCGGAATACTTCCAGATCAAATGAGCCGCCACGGCGATCGCGGCGAGACTCAAACAGCTGATCAAGAAGATTTTCGCCAGCTTTTTCATTGGTCCTCCGTGCGAACGAGCCGATTCCTGGATCGATCCGGTCAAAAAGTCACCGGCAGGGCGTCCAGTCCACGGAAGAAGGTGGTCATGCCCCACTCCGGCGTCTCGTTTGCCAGTTGCAGATTGGGTAGCCGCTCCAGCAGCCGCGAGAAGCCAAGCCGCGCCTGGGCCCGGGCCAATGGCGCGCCGAAGCAGAAGTGGGCGCCGAAGCCGAAGGCGACATGGCGGTTGGGCTGGCGCGTGATGTCGAAGGTTTCCGGCTCCGGAAATATCTCCGGATCCCGATTGGCCGCGCCGATCACCGCGCTCACCTGCTGCCCCTTGGGAACCATCGTCCCCCCGATCTCCACCGGTACCGTTGTCATCCGAAAAGTCGCTCGCTGAATGGGACTTTCGTAGCGCAGCATCTCTTCGACCGCCGAGGGCATGAGGTCGGGTTGACGTTGCAGCAGGGCCAGTTGGGCGGGATGGCGCAGTAAGGTCAACATCCCGTTTCCGAGCAGGTTGGCCGTCGTTGTATGGCCGGCGATAAGAAGCCCCATACACATGGCCATCAACTCGATCTCGGTCAGCCGGTCCTGGTCGTCGCGCGCGGCGATGAAGGCGCTGACGAGATCGGCCGCGGGCTCCCGCCGGCGCAGGTCGAACAGGTCACTGAAATAGTAGGCCAGGGCCATCCCTGCTTCATCGCCTTCTTTGGCGGCGGCTCCGGTCCGCAATTCATCAACGGTGCCTCTGGCCACTTTTTCGGACCAGCCGTGGAACTTGTCACGATCTTCGGGTGGGACGCCGAGCAATTCCGCGATGACGATCGCCGGCAGCGAAATGGCGAAGTCCGCGATGAAGTCCATGCCGCCGTTCGGCAAGACACACGCGATGAGCTCATCCACGATTTGCGCGATCCGTGGCTCAAGGTCTCTGACCCGGGCCGGTGTAAACGCCAGACTGGCCAACGCGCGCAGGCGGGTGTGTTCCGGCGCATCTTTCGAGAGCATGGTGTGGTCGAAAAATGTCACCTCCGCCGGCGGCTTCACGCGCATCGCATCCTTGGTCGTATGCCCTTCCTTGAGAAGCATGAGCGCATCCTGATAGCGAGTCACCAGCCACATACCACCGGTCGGACCGCTATGGGCCTGCCAGAAGGGAGCACCGGTGTCGCGGAGCTTCCGGTAGGTCGGATAGGGATTCGCAAAGAACTCCGGGCTGGTCAGATCGATGCCGTCTATACCCATTCGTTTTTCCTTTGCATTACCGCGACGCCTTCCGTGGATCGCACGTCCGAGGCATTACGATTTCTCCCACGGGAACAGACCATGCTCGACGTAACGGGTGATCGCCTGCAAGTTCTCGACGTCGGAGAACACTTCCCGGTTGCCGGCAACCGCCGCCGATTTCTGATTCTGCAACGGGCCGCTGATGCGACTCATGTAGGACTTGTAGCGTCGAATGGCGTTCTTCGACAGGCGACGCAAACGTTGCAGATGACGGCGCAACAAGACTTCGCTCACCGGCTCAACCGCGTCCACCAATCCCCAATCACAAGCCAGCATCGCCGAAATTGGCTTGGTCATCATCGTGAAGTAATTCGCCTTCTGAAACCCGATGCGGCGTATCAGAAAGGGCATTACGCAGGCGGGATACAACCCAAACAGCAACTCGGACAGGCTGAACTGTGCCGTTTCATCGGCGAGAACGATATCGCTTGCGGCGACGAACCCCACGCCTCCGGCATTCGCCGTGCCGCGCACATGCGCGATCGTCACGTACGGGCCGGTTGCCAGGCGCAGCCACAAGTCGTATAGCGGTCCGGGCCCGGGGCCCGCGTCCTGCTCATTCGCCGTGTTCGAGGCGATGGCCTTGAAATCGGCGCCAAAGCAAAACACCTCAGGTGATCCGCTCAACACCACGACGGTCATGAACTCCTCGCACCTGGATAGAACCTCATTGCACTCAGTCACGAGCTGACTGCTGATCGTGTTCCTGGCCTCGGGCCGGTCGATCTGTAAGAAACAAATCGACTCCTGGAACTCAACTTTGATCGTTTCGTAGGTGGCGATACTCAAGGGGCTACTCATGGCGCTCCCAGCAGAGCGCCGTGTTGATGCCGCCGAAGCCCATGCTCAAGGTCAGCGCATTCTCGATTTGATGATCGATCGGCTCGTCTGTCACCCAATGGAATTCCCGCTCGATCGGGTTTTCCAGATTGCGCGTCGGATGCAACCGGCCGGACTGCATCTGCAGCAAGGTCGCAATCACTTCAACCGTACCGGCGGCGCTCAGACCGTGACCAATAAGTGACTTTGTCGCATTCAAAAAAACGCCGGTCAACCCACACGCCTGAAGGGCCTTCAGCTCCGTTTCGTCGCCGACGATCGAGCCCGTGCCGTGCGGATTCACATAATCGATCTGCGCGGGCATCCATCCGGACGCATCGAGTGAGATCTGAATTGCCTGCATTTCTCCCTCGAGCGAGGGATCAGGATTGCGGTTACCGTCCATGACGATTCCCCAGCCGCGCAACGCCGCGTACGGAGCCAGACCGCGGCGCTGACTCGATTCCAGCAATTCGATGACCACCGCGCCGCTCGATTCGCCGAATATGAATCCGTCGTGATCACGGTCGAAGGGACGACACGCGCGCGCGGGCTCGTTCCCATAACGATCCGACCCCATCGCGCCGGCTGCGCGCAGGGCCCGGCACTCCCAATGCGACAAATCCATCAACGCGCCCAACGCAATGCACACATCGACCTGATTCGTGAGTACCGCCTGCGCCGCTTGAACAATTGCCAATTGACCGCTCGCCGACGCGCCGCCCACGGTGTAGGCCAGGCCGCGAATCCCGAACTGCGCGGTACAAAAGCCGCACAGATCCGAGTCCAGGAACGACAGCGCGTACGTCGGCCGCACGAACGCCGGAGAGTCGCGATGGGCCTCGTGAACCTGAGTCAACTCGCGCTGCTGAATATTCGATCCACCGACGATCAGGCCGATACGGTGTGGATCGACGTCGTCCAATCGCGCCTCGATCCACGCTTCCTGCAGCACGAACAGGGCAGCCTGCGCGGACAGCGAGGCGGCGCGCAGCGTCTGCCTGGTAATACCTGGAGAAAACCCGATTTCGCCAATCTCCGCACCGAGATACGCCGACTCCCGCTGGCGGCCCGGGCGCTGCATCACGCCAAAGGCGGTCTCACCGTTGAGCAATGAGGTCGCAAACGCGGCCTTGCCTTGCCCGGTGGCCGAGAGGACGCCTATCCCTGTTACGACCGGTTCAGACCGCATCGATTTTGATCAGAAACAGATCAGCCAACTCGCCGATATTCTTCGGACCGAACAACTCGATACGCGGAACCGATAAGTTCAGTGACTCCTGCACAAGCATGGCGATTTCGGCGCGATCCATGGAATTGGCGCCCAGGTCGGCCAGACGGTCCGACGCCACGAACGGATGCGCCTCGAGGCCGGACACGATGTCCCGCGTATGTTGCGCGATCAGATGCAGGATTTCGTTCTTCGTCATGACACACCTCGGCTCTGCTCTTGTCAGTCCGACAATTAAGTGACTTGTTGATTTCCGCGTCAGCTACCGCACTCGCTCGTCGTATCGCGCGGCGATTCCCGGAAGGCCGGCCGGCTCACGCGACCGTTGCGGGAAACCGTACCCGAATGCGCTGATCGTCCACGATCTTGCCGTCGAGCAATGACACCTGCCGTTCGGCCTGCTCCGCCGAGCGCGGGTCGTGAGTGACCATCACGATCGTGCTGCCCTGACCGTGAAGGCCGGCCAGCATGTCCATGATGAGCTGAGCGTTCTTGGAATCGAGGTTGCCCGTAGGCTCGTCCGCCAGAAGAACCCTCGGCCGGCCCACCAGCGCACGGGCGATGGCCACCCGTTGCTGTTGACCGCCGGACAACTGCGCGGGGAAATGCTTCTGGCGCTCCGACATATTCACCTGTCCCAGCGCCGCGCTCACCATTTCGTGCCGTTGTTTCCGGGCCAGGTCGTTGCGGAACGTCAATGGCAGCTCGACATTCTCGAATGCGCTCATGTCGCCGATCAGGTTGAACGCCTGAAAGATGAAACCGATCTCCCGATTGCGCACCCGGGCCTGCTCGGTGAGGTTCAAACCGGTCACCTCGGCGCCACCGAGAAAGTATTTCCCACCGGTCGCCGAGTGCAACAACCCCATCACCGACAACAGCGTCGATTTCCCACAACCCGAGGGGCCGCTGATGGCAACGTATTCGCCTTGCTCGATGCCCAGATGAATGTCGTCCAGAGCCGATGTTTCCATCTCGTCGGTTTGAAAGATCTTCGTAATGCCTTGAAGGTTGATATAGGGCTGACTGGTCATGGGCGATCTCCGAAAAGGGCGGCGTTGTAGAGGGGGTCGCTACTCGTAACGCAGCGCATCGCCCGGTTCCAGAGCGACGGCGCGGCGGGTGGGCAGATACGACGCCGCCACAATGACGGTGACGATGAGAAGAACGACGGACAGCGTAGCCAGGACCACCCGGGCGAAGATATTGGTGATCGCGGCACTGAGGGCCGGCATCACCATGATCCCCAGGCCGATGCTGACAATGGCCACGGCGAGATAGATGGCGCCCTGGCGCAGGAACATCGACGTCGCGCGCCACGGCGTCGCGCCCAATGCCCGGCGAATGCCCACTTCCTGTGTGCGTTGCGCCACCGAGCGGCTGATCAGCCCGAACAGGCCTGAAGCCGCGAGCAGGGCCGTTATCAGCGAGATCACCATCATGACCGGTACCAGGGCCCCGGCGTTCATCCAGAGCGCGGCCAGATAGAAGTCGAGCGTTTGCAGGTTGTGCAATGGCAAATCCCGATCGACCGCGAAGGCTCCTGCACGCAGAGCGGCCCGACTACCGGCAGTGTCCCCGTTCGGCAATCGGACCAACAGTTGGAATGCCGCTGGAACCGCCTGCCGCAAAGGCTGGTAAAGAACCCCATCCTCGGGCTCATACGGCAGTCCCACCACCGCCGAGACGACGCCGACGATCGTGACCCAGGGACCATTGTCCAGGGGGTTCAACTGGACGCGTTTGCCCAGGACGTCCCGATCGGGCCAATAACGCGCGACCATCTTCTCATCGACAACGGCGACCTTGAGTGAATCGCTGTTGTCGGTGCTGTCGAACAGGCGCCCCGAGCGCAGGACCAGCCCCAGCAGCTTGAAATAGTTCTCCGAGACCACGGCCACCGGCACCGTCAGCGTTCCGCGGTTGTCCGCGCCCTGCCGCGATTCGATGACGACCGGGACCTTCGCCGGCTTGGTGGGAGTGGCCGTGGCGAAGGCCACGTCCGCACCCGGGATCGTGCTCTTGATTGCCGCGGTAAGGTCTTCCCAATAGTGAAGGCGCCGGCCTGGCTCGGAGTAACGCTCGCCGAAAACGGTGGGCGCGGTCGAGAGGATGACCTGAGACGTGTTCAGACCGATCGGTTTATTCACTTCCTGTTTAATAGCGGTAATAACGTTCGCACAGACCACCAGCACCACACAGGAAATCATCACTTGCATGCCCACGAGAAGGGCCACACTCTTGTTGCTGCCGCGAATCGACGCCCCTTTGCCGCTGCCCGCCAGCACCATGGCGGCATCCTGCCTGGTAATGCGCCATGCAGGAATAAGCGTACTGAGCATCCAGATCACGATGGCGAAGATGACGGCGATGCCGAAGTCGGCTGCCCGCAATTCCGGGAGATACCCCGGGCGTCCGGTTGCAAAGGCCTGCGCCAGGAAGCCGGCGACGCCTCGAGCCCAGTGAACGCCGATGGCCGCGAATCCGTACCCGGCCAGGAGCCCGAGCAGGATGACCAGCGCGGTCTCGAGCAGACACTGCCGCAGCAGACGCGCACGCGATGAGCCCAGCGCAGTCCGCAGAGCCAGCTCGCGGCTGCGCTCGAGCAGGCGCGCGAGAAACACCATACTGATGTTCACACATCCCAGCAGCAACACCCCCCCGGCCATGATCCCGAGCATCCCAACGAGCAGCGCGTCGTTGTGGGTGTACATCCTGGCCGCGGGAATGAGCTCCACACGCCGCGTCGCGCCGAAGAGGTTCGGATAATCACGGTTGACCTGTTCGACCGCGGTTTTCATTTCATTCAGAACGCTGTCGGCGTTTTGATCCGGGCCCAACGCGATCATCGGCGTTACCATCATCGCCGAGTCGCCTGGCCTCGCCAGATGCGGGATGTGCAGCGGCATCCACAGCTCGAAATCCTGAAACGCGAAGAAGCCTTTCGGCATCACGCCGACGATCTGCACCGGTCTCGCGTCGATACGGGCCGTCTTGCCGATGATGGCCGGATCGGCAGCGAAGTAGCTCCGCCAGGAATCGTCACTGAGGATGGCCACCGGCGCCGCCTCAGCCTGCCCGTCGCTCTCCTGAAACATGCGGCCTAGTTGCGGAGCCACGCCGGTGGCCGCGAACAGACGCGGGCTGCTGACCGCGGCGCGCAGACTGGTGGTGGCTTCGCCTTCACTGAGAATGGCCGCCCTGCCCTCGAAGGCGCCTAGATGGTCGGCCAGCCGCTTGTGCGCGAGCAGCTCCTGATACGTATAGCCATCGACGATGGGCCGGGACTTTGCCGTGGCGTCGGGCGCGATCTGCACGCTGTACCAGCTCGAGGAACCGGCGAACCCGAGGCCTTTCCAGAGGGAGCTGTAGGCAAGGGTGAAAATCCAGACCGCAAGTCCCACACTGAGAGCAACGACGCTCGCGCACATGAGCGAATAGCCCCACGACTTCTTCAGCAGGCGCCATGCGTATTTCAGATCGAACAAGAGATTCATAAGCAGTCCAGGAATGAGAGACGTCGTTTGTGGATGGTGGGGCGCGGGGGAGCGTTACTTCAACAGGATGCGGTCTTTACCCTGCCACGCGCCGATTTCCGAGGTGATGATGCGGTCGCCCGCTTGCAGGCCCTGTAGTACCTGCATATCGTTCAGCGATACTTTGCCCGTCTGGATCGTGGTTTTCGTCGCATAGTGACCAGCCGCATCCAGCTTGTACACGCTGATCGTTGCCTCGTTCTTGACGTAGGAAGGTCTGCCGACATACAGGGTGTTCGGCAATTGGCTGATATAGACCACGCCTTCGACCTGCAACTGCGGCCGGGCACCGGCCGGCAGCGCACCCTGCAGATCGACGTCCACCACCACGGTGCCGTCCGTGACACCGGGGTCAACGCGCGTGACAGTCCCATTCACCGTCCCATTGTGGGTATCGACGAGTGCTTTTTGGCCGGTCTGCACCAGGGTGGCCTCGCGCGCGGGAACCTTGAGCTCGGCGTAGAGTTGATCCTGCCGGGCGATGCGGCCGATGGGGCTGCCCGGTTGCAGTTGTTGCCCGACCTCGACGGTAATGGCTTGCACGATGCCACTGATCGTGGCCACGACCTTCAAATCAGCGGCCTGGGTCCTGGCGCGATCCAGCGCGCGGGCCAGCTCGGTGACCCGGGACTTCTTGACGGACAGTTGCACCGGAATATTGTCGCGCAGCTTTTTCAGACGGCTCGCTTCGATGGGATACGTCGTTTTCAGCTGGCTCAAATCGAGTTCGGAGCGCTTCAGCTCAATTCCCGAGAGGAGGCCCTCATGAGCCAGAGCCTGATCGGATTCCGTTTTCACCCGCGCTTTTTCAAGACTGAATTGCACACCGGTGAGCACCACTTCCTGGTTCAACACGGTGTTCTGCAGCTCGGCCTCTTCGGAGTGCAGTTCCGCCACCGCCCCTTCCCACGCCGATTGCGCTTCTTCCGCGCTGGCGACGAGCTGCGGATTGGCGAGCTCCACCAGCACCTCCCCAACCTGCACGACCGCACCCGGCTTGATATCCGCCTTTGCCACGCGGCCGGAAACCTGAGCGGCCAGTTGTTCTATATGTTTCGACAACAATTGCCCGTTGGCGCCGACCTTGATTTCCATCGTGCCCCGCCGAACGGTTTCAATGCTGAGTGTTGTCCGATCGATTCGTTGCGTGCTGAAGTCGATATTGGCCAGCACCACCCCACCGCCAATCAGCGCGGTCGCAATCGCGGCGATGACCGAGACGCGTTTGATCCCTGATGCTTTGGATTTTGTTTTTACGCGATCCATTTGGAACCACCCGTCACTTCTTGATGCGCTGCCGCCTGGATTTCATGTTCACTATGCTTTGCCCTCTCGGTTACATGAACCGTTCGGAGGACCTCGGAAAATCCCTTAAACACTTCCACAGAGACTCAAAGAAACAACGCCGTCCCATGACGCTACTCGCCCTCGCGGGGCACGTCTGTGCAAAAAGAGACAGGTCGACCCCGTCGCGAACGCGCGGGTCTCCAGCGCTGGAGCGGGAGGGCCTGCGCGCGCTCCGCGCATCGCCACAGGCGGCAGCGGACCGAGCGGTCGACCGCGGAATTCGCGGAACTTACTCCCCTCGCCGATCGCGGCCGGTCTGGGCTGCTTTCAACTGCGCTAGGACCTCGCGCGGAAACTCCACGGCCACTGACTTTCTGAGAATCGAGACCGACACGATCAGCCGCAGCGCTCCGCGCTCTTCCGTCACCACGCCGGTGTAACCGCTGAACGCACCTGCCTCGACGCGCACCGCGTCGCCCGGGGCGAGATCCATGCGCGGCGTGAGAAAGGCGCCGCGGTCCTGAAGCTGCCGGATCTGCAGCAGCTCGGCGGTGAGCTGTGCCTGGTCCGAAACCTCAATCATGTTGGCCACGGCGCTCGTGCGCCAGAGCGTTTGCCGAAGACCCTCTACGCGGCGCAGAAAGATATAGCCCGGGAACAGCGGCAGATGCGAAACGAAGGTTCTCCCGGAACGCTTCTCGGTCTGTTTGATTTGCGGGAGATAGAACGGCATGCCGCTGTCGAGGAGAAGCCGTGCCACCACCTTTTCCTGCCGGCTGCGCAGATGCGCGATCTCCCACGGCGCCTCCTCGGCCGGGAGGTCGAACAGGTCGTCGGGAAAGATTTCGCACTCCTTGGTCAGAATCGGCATCGCACCCATTCTAAGTCCTCGGCTGGCGGTGATGATCGAGGCAACCGTCGATTGCTTCGCGGCTGACCAGCACCTCGGGCTCGAACTTTGCTTTTCGTCGCGAAACGCTTGCGAACGAAGGAGAGAGAGCAATGCATCGAGCCATCATCGTGACGATACTGACCACACTCGCTACTACCGCTTTCGCGGCCGATCCTCCGCCTGCCAAGGCGTGGACCTCGAGCCTCGGCGCGGGGCTGGCCATCACCAGCGGAAACACCGATACGAAGAACTACAACCTGGCCTTCGGCACGAAGTACGACCCGAAAACGAAGTTCGTGTTCAAGGCTGATGCCCTCTATCTGCGCGGCGACTCGAACGGGGTGACCCAGGTCGACAAGATGTCGGCCGACGCGCGCGGCGAGTATTCGCTCTCGGACAGGACGTTCGCGTTCACCGAGGTGTCGTACCTCCGCGATCCGTTCAAGGATCTCAACTACCTCGTGGCACCGTTGGCGGGGGCCGGATACCGGATCATCAAGAGCGATGCGCGGAACCTGACTGTCGACGGCGCCATCGGCGCACAGTTCGAGAGCGATACCGGCGCCGGGCGGTCGAGCGGCGGGGCGGTAAAAGCCGGCGAGAACTTCGATCAGGCGCTGTCGCCGACGAGCAAGGTAACGGAGAAGCTGACGGCGCTCTGGAAGACGAACGACTTCGGGGATGCCCTCTACCACTTCGACGCCGGCCTGACCACGGCAGTGGCAGCGCGCCTCGAGCTGAAGCTGGCCTACGTCTATGACTACAAGACCAAACCGCCCGTGGCGGGCATCAAGAAAGGCGACAGCGCGATCTTTGCCGCCTTGCTCGTCAAGTTCTAACTCGGCAGCGTTGGGTGCCCAAGCTCGGCCGCCATCCGACGTCAAGGTTGTCTTCCGTCTTTGTCAACGCCGGCCATGGAGGAATGGAAAACGGCCAAAACTGGCAAGTCGGCGAACCCACGAGGCTATGAATGGGTTCTGCGGGGCCATGAATGGACTCCGCGAGGCCATGAATGGGCTCCAAGAGGCCATGATTTGACTCCAAGAGGCCATGAATGGGCTCCACGGGGCCATGAATGGGCTCCACGAGGCCATGTTTGGACTCCACGAGGCCATGTTTGGACTCCACGAGGCCATGTTTGGCCTCCGCGAGGCCATGTTTGGCCTCCACGAGGCCATGTTTGGCCTCCACGAGGCCATGTTTGGGCCTCCAC
>Ga0210402_10003906_pt1 | contig 13798 bp, 11 predicted proteins | sample IncBWC7MmetaG_FD_161055 | JGI IMG/M metagenome (GOLD analysis project Ga0210402, IMG submission 161055) | Forest soil microbial communities from Barre Woods Harvard Forest LTER site, Petersham, Massachusetts, United States - Inc-BW-C-7-M | ecosystem: Environmental > Terrestrial > Soil >...
GCCAGCTTACTGCCGCGGTCTTCCAGGTGGCCTTGACACGTGAGGCACCGGAGCACCGACAAGACCTCGTCAGCGAGGCCGGACTGTTTGAGGCTTGAGGATCCCGTCATAAGTTGCCTTGCTTAAAATCTGCGGCCTGCTGCCTTGAGCCAATTCCGGAAGCGGCTGGCTCGTAATCCTCACCAGAGCGCAGGTGTAGCCGATCACGAAATACGGATACAGATTGTATTCGGTGGACGCGAAAAACGAGCCCGCCACATACGCCGCGAGACCCGCCCACAGAGCCTGCGTGAAAAGCTTGAATTCCGGATCTTCCCGGTACTGATGTGACTTCCGAATCAGCGTAATGTTCTTGAATGCGGCTCCGATCGCCATCAGAAACAACACCAGCGCTGGGATGCCCGATTCCGCGGCCAGCTCCGAGTAGGCGTTGTGAGCCACCTTCCAACCTTCATCGATCAACGGAAAGCAACCGGGCCCCACCCCGAGCAAGGGGTGGGTGAGCGCCGTGATGACGCTTTTCTTCAGCAGCTCCTTGCGGGCTTCCAGAGATCCTTTGTCGCCTGAACCTTCTACGTTTCCAAGGAAAATACTCTCGACTCGCGCTCGATAGTAGGAGCTCGACATTGCCACAGCCAGGCTCATCACCAGGATCACAATCGTGGCTACCACCAGGTGCCGGCGCTTCCCCTTGATGCCATATTCCCAGACACAAACGATGACCACGATAACCATCGCCAGCAACCCGCTTCGCGACGCGGTCAGTACAACACCGAGACCCATGAATGCCAGAGCCAAAGCCCACACGCCCTTCTTTAAACCTCGGGCATGCAGCATGAACGCCATCGCCAGAGGGAAGCTGATGGCGATGTTGATGGCAAGGTCATTGGGGTTCGAAAGAATGCTCTCCTGTATGCCGGAAAGCCGACCGCCCTGGTTGTAGTGACTGAGTGCGATCGAGAAGAAGGTCACGAGCGCAACCGCGCTGGCCTGAATCCAGAGCAACTTCCGCAGCTCCCGCGTGGTGACTACCGCCATGCTGATCAGCATCGCCACCACCACGCCCTTCGCGTACTTGTCAAAGACAGTGTGAAAGGCGCCCCCGGGCCATAGGGCGAAGGGGATGCAGATCGACATTTGCAGCAGAAGCAGCCAGAGGATCTTGACCGCTGTCGGCACCTTCACCTTGCCGCCGACCATTCCGCCAAGCAGCGCCACAAAGGCGATCACCCCGGCGATTCTCGCCATCGGTATGTGCGCCAGGACGCGGATGAAATCTTCGGGCCTGTAGTAGTAAAGAGCGAAGAACGCCACCAGCGCGCCGAATACAAGCGGACGCCGCGGCAAAGCCTCGGCTCGCTTTGCCAGCCCAGCGGAACGTTCTCCGCCTCTCGCCGATATCGTCTGTAACGTCATGAATGCGTTCTTCCGATTCCCTTCTGCCTCCGCCTTGTCCGGCCCTGCCCGGCTAGGGCGTCTTTACCTCAAACTGGTCAAAAGGCACAACGATATCGTGCGGCAAAGTCAGCATCCGAATCCTGAGTACCTTGTCGGTGGGAGGCGCCCAGCGTTTGTTTTCGTAGAGCAGCAGGTTCTCCGTCTTCCAACTCGGTTCATTGCTCTCGATATGGAATCGTCCCAGCAACTGGAACTGATCGCTGTGCAACTGCTCCCGCAGAATGCTCTGAGCGTTGAAGCGCGTAAGCGGGTTCTCTGACACCACGACAAAGCGAATGCCATCGCGGCGGAAGGCCTCGGTCAAATCCTCCGGGCTATGCAGCAATTCCTCGCTGCCTTCGCTAGGCCGGATATCGTCCGCATACAGCACCTTCCGCAAGACCAGAAAATGTCGCGCCGGATCGAGCGCCCGCATAAAGAATACGAAGTTGCCCGGCACCGGCCCGTCAAAAAGAACGATCCCCGCGTGGTATTGATTCACCAGTTCAGCAGCCACGTTCTTGTAGCCCGAAATGTAAGGCCTCTGCTGGCTCCAGGCCGGCACCACCAACCCCGCAACCACCAGAATCGCCACCGCGCGCATCGCCCAGCGCAGCGCCGGAAGCTGGAAGAACTGCGTCAACAGTCCGATGGCGAAATACACCAGCGGCGGAAACCAATAGATGGCAAAGCGCGCTTCCCTTTGCCCGAAAAAGGAGAAAGTCAAATAGCCGGCGACGATCCAGCACCCCATGAGGAGAGCCTGCCCGCGCTTGTTCCAGCGCCAGGCCAACAACAATCCCAATCCCGCCAGCACGAGCAACGCAGGTGAAAAGGAATTCGGCAACGTGCCGGGGTAGTAGCTGATCCGCTCCCACCCGCTCATCTGGTGGGAACCCAGATCCTTCGCCACGGCCTTTCCCTGCATGAAAAGCATCAGCACCAGGAACGGTCCGGCCACCAGCGCTACAATGCCTCCTACCGCCAGGGCGTCCCGCGAAAAGATTCGTTGCCACTTGCGCGTCGCCAGCAGCGTCAGCGCGCAGAAAACCACTAGATACACGCTGGTTTGCTTGCACAAGAGTGCCGCCGTAAGCCAAAAACCAAAAGCATAAAGAGAACTTCTGCGCCCCTGGTTCAGATACCGGATCCAGTGCCGGATGGCCGCCACGCAAAGAGCGAGAGAAGGAATCTCCAGCATCACCGTCTTTTCGAACACCAGCACCATCGGCAGAAGCCCTAAGACAGCCGTGCTGATGGCTGCCGTGTAGGAATCCTGCAGTTCTTCCACGAGCCGAAACCATTGGTAGAGCAGCAAGATGGTGAAGAAAATCACGGTCAGCCTCGCTGCGATCACCGAGGGCCCTAGCACCAGGTAACTAATGGCCTCGAACACATAAAACAGCGGCGGCCAGTGGAGTATGGCTACGGCCGGATATTGCGCGTAGTACGTATATGCATATTGCACGGGATGACGCAGCGGCAGGTCGTGCAGCGCGTCTGCTACGAACAGGCCGGTAACGCCGTGCTGGGCCTCATCGATGTAATAGTCGAATTCGCCCCTTTGGATACCGCGGCAGGCGACGATGCAAACCAGCGCAATCGCTCCCAGCAGCAGGAACCACCGGCCCCACGGTCCGGAGCGAGCCGAGGGCGGAGCCTCCCCGACTTCCGGCTCATTCTGCTCATCCACGACCGCGCTCGTCTTCAACGCGTCCATGCTGCTCGTCTCCCCACAACAAAATTGACCAGAGCCACTGCCGCCGCTCCATTCAGCAACACAAAAGCTCCGGCCGCATCGGCAATGCGCGCCAGAATCCCGCGTTTCAGCAGCCGGCTCAGCGCCAGCGCACTCAGCGCGTAGAACAGCAATTCCAAAATCAATACGGTCCGATAGAACGGGCCGCTCATCGCCAGGGCCAACGATGCGAACAAGAGCGCCGCCAGAGCCAGGGGAACGGCCAGCCGCAGCAGTTTATGGCTCACAAACTCAAACCGGATCGGATTGCTACTGCCCAACAGCCACGGCGCCAGCTGCACCAGCTGATAGTTGCCGCTAAGTGTGCGCACCTTCCGCGAGAATTCTCGTCCTGCCCCCAGGTTCGGGCTGTCCCATGCCCGCGCCCGCGCGTCGAACACTACCCGTTTCCCCTGCCGCACCACTTGCATCGGCAGGTAAACATCATCCAGGATCGTTCCCGGCGGCACCTCCGTCAGCAATTCCCGGCGCACGGAATACAACGCGCCCGTGGCGCCCACCATCGAGCCTGAAGCCGACTCCCATTCCCGAACCTGCTTTTCGATCCGCCAGTACAAGCCCACGCCCCGGCTGCTTTCACCTTCGCTGGCATCACCCAGCATCAACTCACCACTCACGCAGCCGACTTCCGGGTCGGCAAAATTCTCCGCCAACCGGCGCACCGCTTCGGGTTCGATCTTCTGCCGCGCGTCCGTGAACACTACAATCTCCCCATGCGCCAGCTGCAACGCGTCGTTGAGCCCCGAGGCCTTGCCTCGAGACAACTGGTTCAAAACCACTTCCACGCGCGAATCGCGTGCATACTCACGCAGCGCCGTCTCGGTCCGATCCGTCGATCCGTCCGAGACCACGATAATCTGGCAGGACGGATAATCCAGCGTCATTAAGTTGCGCAGTTTCGCTTCCAGAACCTGCTCTTCGTTGCGAACCACCATGGCAATCGACACCGGCGGCGTGTACGGGCCTCGCTTTACCGGGCGGGTGCGCCACAGCATGCGCAGCCGCAACCAGCAGGCATATCCCACATAGGTGTAGGAAATGAGGCCGAGCGCCACCCAGAACACCCATTTCACGCCTGTGCCTCCCGTCCCATCTGGCCCGGGCGGACCTGCGCCGAACTCCTCTCAGATTCGAGATCTCGTCCTGCGCTCCCTCGCAATCTCATTTCGCACCCCGGCCCAAAACCACGATCTTGATGGTCTGGAACATGATCAGCATATCCAGAAAGATGGAGGCATTCTTGATGTAGAAAAGATCGTATTGCAGTTTCTCGCGTGCATCTGCCAGCGTGTTGCCGTACTTGTACTGCACTTGGGCCCAGCCCGTAATTCCCGGCCTCACCATATGACGCACGCCGTAATACGGAATCGCCTTGCTCAGCCACTCCACGAATTCTGGCCGTTCCGGACGCGGTCCCACGAAATGCATGTCTCCCTTCAGCACGCACCACAGTTGCGGAATCTCGTCGAGGCGCGACACCCGAAGAATCTTGCCCACCCGCGTGATCCGGGGATCATCGTCCGTCGCCCAGGTGGCGCCGGTATCGGCCTCTGCATCCTGCCGCATGGTCCGAAATTTGTAGCAGTAAAACGGCACCCCTCCCCTTCCCACACGTTTCTGGTGGTACAGCACCGGCCCGCGAGAGTCCAGCTTCACCGCCAGCATGATCAGCGGCAGCAGAGGCAAGGCCAGCACCAGGCCGATCAACGCGACAGAAAAGTTCAGCAAGCGGCGCACCAGCCGGAAGAAGGTACTGAAGCGAAAGCCCTCGACAAAGATCAGCCAGCTCGGATAAAGGTGCTCTACTTCGATTCGTCCGTAGATCTTCTCCAGCCACGAAGTCGCTTCTTCCACCTTCACGCCCGCCAGCCGCAGGTCCAGCAACTCTTCCACAGGAAGCGTGCCCCGCCGGTCCGGCATCGCGACGATAACCCGCTGTACACCGCTGTTCCTGGCTAACCCGACCAGATGGTTCGCCACCGTCTCGCGCGTCAGCTCGCCTTCAATATTCCCCGTCCATCCCACAACTTCGATGCCCAGCGCCGGCCGCCGCAACGCATCCAGCAGCCTCTGCGCCCGTTCTCCCGTTCCCAGCACATAGACCCGCTCGCGAAAGTAGGGCTGCTGCACAATCCAGACATATGCTCCCCGCCAACCGAAAAGGGTCACTGACAACAACACCAATCCCCACTTCACGCCGGGGAGAAAGACCCGGCCGGGGAGGAAATAAGGATAGAGAAAGTCCACCGCCGCCAGGGAAAATGCCAGCACACACAACACCACGACCAGTCGGAAGATTTGCTCCCATTTCGCGCCCAGGCTGGCCGAATCGTACGCATCCAATCCGTGAGAGAGCAGCAGCACAATTGCCGTCACGCACGCGATCTTCAAATACCCGCCTTCAATATTGAGCAGAATCCAGTTCCTCTCCGGATTCAGCCACCATATCGCCACTACAAGAGAGCACCCCACAAGCAGAGCTTCCCCTGCCAGCAGCACCAGCGTTCGTACCGGGTAATAAACCTTGAACAGAATCAAGTCCGACTTCCCCCTAGGCCTTGTACGACTCGTAGTAGTAGCGCGCGTAGGGCTCGTCCGCGCGGGTGCCATTCAACACCAATCCCACAAGCGCCTGGTCGGGGAATTCCTGGCGCGCCCTGCGTGCCGCATCGGCCGGCGTTACGTTCGAGCGCACTACCATCAGCACGCCGTCACACGCCTTGGCCAGCACACTCGCATCCGACACCGGAACTGCCGGAGGCGAGTCGATGATGATCCAATCAAACAGCGGCTCGACCCGCTGCAACAGCAGCTTCAGCCGTCCGTTGCCCACCAGCTCCGCTGGGTCCGCCACCCCGGTTCCGCTCGGGATGAAGAAAAGATTCTCCAGCGGTCCGCGCTGCATAATCGAGAACTCATCATTCCGGCCCATCAGGTAGTCGGAGAGCCCTGGATCGGAAGTGGTACCCAGCATGTTGTGCAGCTGAGGCGCGCGCAAATCGGCATCGATCAGCAACGCGCGGCGTCCATGCTGACGCACCATGACCTGCGCCAGGTTCGACGCCGTGAATGACTTGCCTTCCCTGGGCAGAGCGCTGGTCACCAGCAGCTTGGTGAGCGGCATCTTCTCCCGCACGCTATAGAGGCGTGAACGCAAGGTGCGGAATTCTTCCGTGCCGCGCGCATTGTCGTCGCCGTTCAGAAAGAGCATGGTGGCCCGATCCGGCTTCCACTGCAGTTGCGCACAACGGGCCAGCAAGGTGTCGGTGTTGAACGAACTGCCAAAGCCCGGCATTGCCGGTTGAGTGGCCGCAGGCATTCCTTCCTGAGTGGCCGGAAATTCCGCCGCATCCGCCACCGGAGTTCCGAAGCCGGGCTGCGCCGCGCCTCCCTGGATCGCTGCCCGCTCCTGCTCCGCTTTTTTCAAGGCTTCATGAATTCGGCTCATAGTTTCCTTTCATCGGGGAGGTCTTTCTCTTCCTGCCGCAACCGGTCGGCCAGCGTGGCCAGCGACCGCAAGGCATCCACCAAATCAAACTTATCCCCGCTCGGCGTCGGCACCGGCGTGGTTCGGGTTCCGGAGGTCGTGTTGTCGCCCAAGTCGAAGTCCCGCGCCACTCCGTCGACCACCATCGGCCCAATCATCTTCTGCTGATCGACAAACGCGCTTACCAGGCAGTGCTCGCACAACAGGTTGATCACGCGCGGAATTCCCGACGCATAGTGGTGAATCGCCACCAGCGACTCCGGTTCGAAAATCTGCTGCCCATTCGAACCCGCGATGCGCAGCCGCTGCTGCACGTACGCCTTGGTTTCGTCGAGGGTGAGCGCATGCGTCTTCGCTCGCAGCGTCAGACGTTGCCGCAATTGCCGCAACTGCGGCTGCTTCAGTTTCTGTTCCAGCTCCGGCTGTCCCACCAGAACGATCTGCAGCAGCTTTTCCGTGAACGTCTCCAGATTCGTCAGCATGCGAATCTCTTCCAGCACTTCCTCGCTCAGGTTCTGCGCTTCGTCGACGATCAGCACGGCCGTCTCTCCGGCGCGATAACGGTCCAGCAGCCAGTTGTACAGCCGCAGCAGGACCTGGCTCTTCGCCCGTGAGTCGCAGGGGATGCCGAAGTCGGCCATCATGTAATCCAGAAACTGGGGTACATTCAGGCGAGAATTGAAGATGAACGCCGTCGCCACCTGCTGCAGCCGCAGCCACTCCAGCAGCTTGTTGATCAGCGTGGTCTTGCCCGTCCCCACTTCCCCGGTGAGCAGCACAAATCCCTTGCGGCTCTGGATTCCGTAGGTCAGACACGCCAACGCCTCCTCGGTGTGCCGCGTTAGAAACAGATAACGCGGGTCCGGATTGACGTTGAACGGGTTTGCTCGTAGTCCGTAGAACTCTTTGTACATAATTTCCCCGACCGCCGGCTTCGCTTAAACTCCAACCTTGTCTTTGTGTTCATCGGGACTCTTGTTGCGATGCCAGAACTTGAACCTGCCGTTGTTGTTCGGCACCGCCACCAATCCCACCCAGGGCACGGAAACCAGCATCGGCAATTCCAGCGCCGCCTCCGCGTCAGCTTCGGTGCGAATCGAGTTATCCCGAATCTCGAACCACATCGCGAGGGCAATTCCCAGGGCCAGTCCTGCTCCCAGTCCGCCGGCGGCGAATAGCAGCCGGTTCGGAAAACTTGGAGCACCAGGCAGGGTTGCCGTGTCCAATAAAAACATCTGCTCGCCCTGAGACTGGTTGTTCATTCTTACCGTCAGATCGGCAGAGCTCTTCTTGGTCAGTAGCTCCTGGTAAGTCTTCTGCTGGTTCTCGTAATCGCGCGTCAAAGCTTTGTATTGCTCTTCGACCGCGGGACTGAGCGAGACCCGGTTCTGATAGGTCCCTATTTCATCCTGCAGCCTTTTCTGGGAGCGGGTTGCCGCCGAAATCAGCTCTCCATATTGGTGAAGTTGCAACCTCAGCTGGCGTATTTCTGGCGGCTCCGTGGCCGAACCTTTCTCGCTTCCCGCATCGGTTGCTTCGGTGGGCGCGCTGTTAATCTCGGCCAGTTTCTTCTTCACTTCGGCGATGTCGGCTTTCGCTTTCACCACATCCGGGTGATCGGCGGTGTACTTCGCCTGTAATTGCAGCAGTTGCGACTGCAAGTCGGAAAGCTGCTTCTCCAGTGTTTGCGGGTTAGTCGATGATTGTGAAGATCTCCACGCCCCCAACTGCTGGGCCAGCATCGATTCGGTGTAAGCTCTGTCCTGTTGCGCGCGGCTGAGCGTCTGAGTATTGGCTTCCAGTTGCGTGTTCAGGCCCATCAGAATTTTCAGATTGCTGTCTTCGTCGCCGGGAAGCTGTCCCACGTACTGTTTCTTGAAAGCCGCGAGCTTGGCATCCAGCTCATCCAGATTGTGCTTCGCGTCTTCCAATCCGCGACTCAACACATCGCTGGTGCCGCTGGCGGCCGCTTGTATGGACTTCAGATTCTCGTCGACCAGCAGCGTCGTCAACTCATTGCAGATCTGCTGCGCTTCCCGCGCGTTAGCCGACGTATAGGTCACGTTGAACCCGCCTCCTGAACCGCCTTGCGAGCCGGGCTTCTTCTTGGGGCTGGTCGGCAGCAGATCCGTGGGCACCGCTTGCACGTCCATGTTTTGCCGGATGTTGTCGATGATGTCGCCGACTTCCCGGCTGTTCTTGCCCGGGTACATTCGCTCCACCACAGGCTGCAGATCCTTCTGGCTCGTGATCTGCTGCTTCAGGGTGGCCATGCGCGCGTTGATGTCGGCGGTGACGACCGGCTGCACCATGTTCTCGGGCACTTTTTGCTCTTCCACCAAAATCGTCGACTGCGAGGTGAATTTTGGCGGAAAGGCGTACGACACCAGGAATCCCGCCAACGGCGCCAGCAGCGCCGGGATCAGAATCATCTTCGCCCGCCGGCGCAACATCGCCAGATAGTCGTCCATGGTTAATTCGCGATTTTGAATCATGTTCGTATTCTTTCTGGCCGAGCTCCCAAACTTGTCTTGCTTGGCAAGATGGGGAATTCTGGCCGTTGCAAAATCAGTCGATTCGGATCGGGCGGGGGGTCCAATCCAATCCAAACGTGACTACATTCCGGTTCGATATACGGTCGCAAGGAGCGGTCCCGCCGCAAAACGAGCTATCAAACGACAGTTCATTGAACTGGTAGCTGGCAAAAGCATGGAAGTTCCGCCCGAGCGCCCGGTGTACCCCGGCTCCCGCGAATCCGTATTGGTACGTGTTTGCCGCGACCCCAGGACACGGAGGCAGGTTTGGGTTCGTCTGCCCTGGGCTGTTGCAGGTACTTAACTGCTGAAAACTCAGGTTCTGCAGACGGTCGTTGTGTGCATACCCGATGTCGGTGAATGCTCCCCACACCCGCGACAGCGGGCGGCTGGCACTCAACCGCACAATGTCGCTTTGCGCTCCCGCAAACAAACCCGATCCGCTGGTCTCGATCCGCCGATACGTCAGTTCGAGCGAGGTTCTGGTGAACTTGTAGCGCAGTCGAGCCTGGGCCGCTACCCCGATCTTGGTGGTGGTAACGGTAGTAGGATTCACCGTGTCTGGGGGCGTGCAGAGCAGGACCGGAAGCGAGGGATCGCTGCAAACCTCACCTTGCGAATTGATCCTGGTAAATTGCGGCCCCGCCCCGAGCAGCAAATCCATCCGTCCAGAGATCCGGTGCCCGTAAAGGCCCTCGATAATGTTGGAATGGAAAGCCGTACCCGCGACTGAAAAATCAAAGCCCTGATATCCATAAACCACCGCGATCTGCGTGTGGGACGTCAGAATTCGGTCATAGCCGACCTGCCCCGATGTCTGCGAGCTGCCGATGAAGGGCCCGCCCGTCGTCACGTTGTTGCCGAAATAATGCGTGAAGGCGTATCCACCCGCGGCCGTGACGGACGACTTGGGCGTCAGGTTTTCCGATACGTCCGCCAGGCTCACGTTCAGGATGCGCGGAGTGAGTCCTAGGCTTCCCAGCCCGCTGCCTCCCCAGAAACCACCGAACGGGCTGTTTCCCAGCGACGATATTCCCTGCGAGCCGATCGAACCGTAAGCCCCTCCGAAGTTGCCTTCCGGCAAATAGCTGAAGCTGTCGCGCACCGACAGTTGCCCTCTCTTCCAGCTGATCTTCTGCTCAAGATCCATCTGTTGCAGCGACTTAAGGCTGTGACCGCTCAAGCTGTAATATCCCACGCCTCCGACGTAATCGACCGCCAGATCGTAGTTGCTCCACAACCGTTTTAGCGTCAAGCTGCCCAGGCCACGCGTCACCGACGCGATCCCCGAACCACCCAGAACGTTCCCGGCGTTCGAGTCCGCCGACTCGCTGAACGTCGCTCCCGGCTGGAGATAACTGATTGGGGCCGCATGCGGCTCCAGCGATGGCAGGTCGATTCCCGACAACGGCGGATTTTCGCTCACCAGAGGCGGCGCATTCTCCTGCCCGTAGGCAGGCACCGGCTGCTGGCCGATCTCCGGAGCAGTCCCGTTGGCTGGTGGCGTGGTACTGTCTTGGGCCCACGCTGCGCTCAGCGCGAAGGCCAGCATACCCATGGTCCAGATGTTCTGACGTTTGATCATCGCGTTCCTACGGGACCACCACAGTGTCACCCGGTTTCAGTTCGATATTCTGCTCGGGATGATTTCCCTTGATCACTTCTTTGTAATTAAAAGGCAACTTTTCCTGTTTGCCGTTCGTGATCCGCAGCAAATAGATTCCCTTGAGATTGGCGAATTGGGTAAATCCCGCATGCGACAGCGCCTGCAGCACGGTCATGTGCGGAAGCAATGCCATCGCGCCCGTGTGCTGCACTTCTCCGGATACAAAAATGCGCTGGCTGTTCATGGCCGTCACCACCACCGTGACCCGCGGATCGGCAATGTACTTCCTCAGCTTCTCCGTGATCGAATCTTTCAATTGCAACGGAGTCAGGCCGGCCGCCGTGACGTCGTTCAACAGCGGCATGGAAATCTTCCCGTCTGGACGTACTGGCAGGGCCTCGGAAAGATCTGGCTCTTTCCACACCGAAATGTGCAGCATGTCGTCGGCGCCGATCACGTAATCGGACGCAGTTGACGATCCCTGCGCGTCCGCGGCAGGTTTCGCGGTGCTGGCATCTCCGCTTTTCTGCACCGCGCCAGTCTGCGCCGCCAGAACGGCCGCCAGCAGGCCCATCCACATCAGCACTGCCAACCTCATCCTTCTCTTCATACATTCTCCGCCGGAGCTAGGACGCTCCATATTCTTCGTATCCAATCTGCTTCAGCTTGTAGAGCAATGCCTTGTAACTGATTCGAAGCTCTGCTGCGGCCCGCCGCCGGTTCCACCGTGTGCGCGTCAAAGCACTCAAGATCAGTTCTTTCTCTGCCTCATGCGACGCCGCTCGCGACGCTGTCTTCAGCGAAATCCCGCCGCCGTTGCCTCCGGCCGGCTTGTGCAATAGCGCGCGCAAACCTCCCATCGCAAGCTGTTCATCTCCCAGCGCCACTAGCACCCGGGCGGCATCTTCCAGCTCCCGCAAGTTTCCTGGCCAGGAATAATCCTGGAAAAGGCGCTGCGTTTCCGGGCTCAATTCCGGCACCGCGCGCCGGAACTCCTGCGCATACTTGCGCAGGAAGTGCCCCATTAATAACAAGATATCTTCTTTGCGCTGGCGCAGCGGAGGCAATCGTAAGCAGACTCCACTCACCCGGTAATACAGATCTTCGCGTAGACGGCCCGCTTTTACCTCGACCTCCAGATCGCGGGCGCTGCCACAGATGAACCTCGCGCCACCCCCGCCCGATGCTCCCCCACCCGTGCCCTGAGGCATTGCGCTTTGCAAGCGCGCCTGGCAATCCAGGCTCAGGTCCGCCAATTCCTCCAGGAAGATCGTTCCACTGCTCAAAGGTGCGTTCTCATCGTCCTGCGGAGCGTCTAAGTCCTTTGGTTTCATGGTCGAGCACTGAAACGCAAGGAACGGCTGCGCGCTTCGCCGCGACAGCTCGTGGATTCGTCGCGCCGTAGCATGCTTGCCAGCGCCAGCCTCCGCGAGCAGCAGGACAGGCACGTCGCTCTGCGCCAGCTCCCGGATAACGCCCTCCACCGCGCGCACCGTCGCACTGACACTCTCTACGAACGACCCAGCCGATTCGCTGGGAACGCCCTTGTAGTCTTCCTTCGCCGAATTAGGCAATAACTTGCCCATTCTTGCCCTTCCAGTTACTGGCTGAACCGCCGACAAACTGACCCACTCTTCCTCAGTGCACGGGAAGTGCCGATGCCATCACTTCTACGGCGCGAGCAATCGATTTTAGTTTTATTAATGTTTTCAATAGTTTAGCGTTAACTATCGCCATAGTCGGGACGCAGCCTGCCAGACAGGGCGGCCTTGCCACGCCGCCTACGCTGAGAAAATGGGAAAAGTTTTTCTCACCGATGTCCCAGGATCGTCTCTCTGCTCAGCCAGCAAAGATTGGCGAATTTCCCCAATTTCAAACCTTATCCTCGCCGTCAGGCTCCTGAGCGTGACTCCTGAACTTCCCTGCAGTAACCGGCAAGAATTCCCTGCTCTTCAGCGCGCACCCGATCGGTCCACGCCTCCTCGCGCGTCATCGCTTTTCTCTTCACCCCATTATCAACGAGGCCTGCCCCCAGTCAGGGTTCACTCATGAAAATTAATGCCGCTGTAACTTCTGGCGCAGCGGAGGGGGTAGAATCTGATGCGCTGCAATCACCGAACGGAGACTCGCAATGCGCCACAGAAACTCAATCTTCGAAAGCATTGTCGTGCTAGCGTTGGTCGGCTTCCTCGCCGGGGCAATCGGCGGCTACGGAGTCGGCCTACTCTCCAAGTCCACCTCGTCTGCAAGTTCGTCCTCGTCCGCAGCACGCTAGAGGTTGACCGCGGTCAACGTGTCTCGACACGCGTCGCGTATCTGTCGCCTCGCAACTTGAGCCTTGCAGTACCGTCGCCCGACGAATTTGAAACCACACACCCAAGGCCGGATCTTGCGGATTTGGCGTTGCGCACTCCAGTGGTTTCGCTTATTCTGAGCTTTCCCGGCGCTCCTGAAATGAACCCGTGAGTCCTTTGGTTCAAACCGAAATCTCGACCGTGCGCCAGAATTCAACTCGACTCCCTTACGCTCCTTCCTGGCAACTTGGCACCCTCGGGGTGCTGATCCTCTGGCTTTACTGGCCTACCTTGGTCCACCTGGTTAGCCAATGGCGCCACGATGAGAACTTTTCTCATGGATTTCTTGTCCCGCTCTTTTCAGCGTTCGTGATCTGGCAAGAGCGCGATCGCCTCGCCCGAATCCTGCCCCGCCCCTCCTGGTCGGGCGTGGTGCCGCTGATAATGGGCCTGGGACTGCTCGTCATCGGCCGGATGGGCGCGGAGCTCTTCCTTGAGCGCTCGTCGTTGCTGCTGGTACTGGCCGGCATGGTGATCATTTTTGTGGGTTGGAATCTGTTCCGGGCGGTATTTTTCCCCTGGGCCTTCCTGCTGCTGATGATTCCAATCCCCAACATCGTCCTCAACCAGATCACGTTTCCGCTGAAATTGCTGGCGTCACAGGTTGCTTCTACCGTGCTG
>Ga0210402_10003907_pt1 | contig 13797 bp, 9 predicted proteins | sample IncBWC7MmetaG_FD_161055 | JGI IMG/M metagenome (GOLD analysis project Ga0210402, IMG submission 161055) | Forest soil microbial communities from Barre Woods Harvard Forest LTER site, Petersham, Massachusetts, United States - Inc-BW-C-7-M | ecosystem: Environmental > Terrestrial > Soil >...
TGCGGATTTGACGCGCGAAGTGGCCGAAATGGATCGCGCGCGCATTTTGCGACTCGCCACCGCTGCGCTTGAACTTAAACCGCCGGCCATCACCGATTCCGTCGCCACGAACAGCGCCGGCGGCCTGCACGATTTTTTTTCACAGGCCGATTACAGCTGGCCCAATCCAGCCGGCAAGAACGGTTTGCCCTATGTCAATCGCGACGGTTTGTCCAATCCCGACGTTTTCAGCGCGCATCGCATGGCCATGCGCCACATGAAAGACGCCGTCGCCGCGCTGGCGGCGGCTTATGCGCTGACCGGCGATGACAAATACGTTCGCAAAACCGATGAACTGCTCAAAGTTTTCTTCCTTGATGAAAAAACGCGGATGAATCCGAATCTGAATTACGCACAGGCCGTGCTGGGCGAATCCACGGGCAGATCATACGGCGTCATTGACACATTGCATCTGGCCGAATTACCGGTGGCCGTTCGCTTTTTGGAAAAGTCCCCGGCCTTTGATCCGGCGGTGGATCGCGGACTTAAAAAATGGTTTGCCGATTACATCCAGTGGATGACGACTTCTACGAACGGCGTCAAAGAAATGAACGCCGCAAACAACCACAGCATCGCCTGCTTCGTTCAACTGGCCAGTTTCGCGCAATTCACCGGCGACAAAAAAACGCTGGGATTTTCGCGCCGCCGTTTCGAGGAAGTGCTGCTGCCCAGTCAAATGGCCGCTGATGGCAGTTTTCCGCGCGAACTTCAACGCACCAAGCCCTACGGTTACTCGATTTTTCAAGCGGACAACGTGGCGATACTCTGCGTCCTGCTTTCCAAACCAAACGATGATCTGTGGAAATTCCGGCTGCCCGACGGTCGCACCCCGAAGGATTCGGTGAATTTCATTTATCCTTATCTCGCGGACAAAAATAAATGGCTTGCTGACGGTCATGGCAAAGATGTGACGCATTGGGAAAACTGGCCCGTGCGCCAGCCATGCTTATTATTTGCCTGCGAAGAATCCGGCGATCGGAAATTCTTTGACCTGTGGAAAAAACTGGACGCCGATCCTACCGACCTCGAAATCCGCCGCAACATGGCCGTCACCCAGCCGTTGCTCTGGATTGCCAGCCCGGACAAAATTCCATTGCTCAATAAAAAAGCCGAATAATTTTGCAGCATAATTCTGTGTTTCTTCTGCGTTGAATTTGTGGCTTAATTAGTCCTCGTGAAAATCGCTGGCATCATCCCCGCGCGCTTTGCTTCGACGCAGTTTCCCGGCAAGCCGCTCGCGTTCATCGCAATTAAAGCACAATTTTTCCTTCTTTTATCTTTTTTCTGGTTATTGCCAGCGTCCGTTTTTTCCGGGGATGCGGACTTGAAGAAGCGAAGCCCGGATCAAGTGTTGCTCGTGGTCAATAAGAACAGCCCGGTTTCCCGTGCGGTTGCTGAAGATTATGCGCTTAAACGAGAGGTAAGGAACATACTTTCAATCCACTGTCAGGATTCAGCACTAAGCACGAAGAAGGAAACCATCACCTTGGCCGATTATATCCGATCAATCGAGAATCCGATCCGCGGGTATCTGGCGAGTCACACGAACATTGACTTCATCGTGCTCACCAAAGGCATCCCGATCCGCATCACCGGCGCGGCCATGGGCAGTTGTGATGAGCACAGCCAGGAACCGGCAAACATTCGCGGACATCCCTCCATGGACAGTTATTTGGCGGCGTTGGACTACACCAATCTTCCCGGCCTGTTGAAAATTCAAATCGCCGGCTCCGGAGCCATTGGCTGCGCGTATTCCAACCGCTACTGGAATGCCACCGAACCATTTTCACACGCAAAATTTGGCGGATACCTTGTCACTCGACTGGATGGTTATACGGAAGCAGATGCCGAGGCGTTGGTAAGCCGGGCTTTGGCAGCGGAACAAAACATCGCGCAAATCCTGACCCACGGAAAAGTGTTGCTGGATGTGGAGCCGATTTTTGGTTTGGGCGACAAAGCCACGCAACCCGGACCGATCACGAGCACGAATATCGTGACGGAATCGGCTTACAGCGAATTTAATGCGGACATGCGGCACGCCTATGACGTGCTGACGAACCGCGGCATCCCGGTCGAACTGGATTTGACGACGAAGTTCATCGGCGGTCGTTCCAATTTGCTGGGATATTTTTCGTGGGGCAGCAACGACGAACGTTCCTGGGAGAGCAACGATTTCTATTCCACCAACGCCTATCTCTCGCTTTATTTTGCGCCGGGCGCGGTGTCCGACACGGCCGTGTCCACCAGCGCCCGGACTTTTCTGCCAACAACCGGCGGGCAGTCCTTGATGGTTGATCTGATCGCCCACGGACTTACGGGTGCAAAAGGATACACCGACGAACCGCTCTTGCAGGCGATTGCCTCGCCAACAATTGTTTTTGACCGCTACACCGCCGGTTACACGCTGGCGGAAAGTTTTTATGCCGCTTCCCATTTTGTCGGCTGGGAAGACGTAGTCATCGGCGATCCGCTTTGCAGTCCGTATCTTGGAAAATTGCAAACCGGCGCGTCGAAGCGTTGATGCAAATCAACACTCACGCTTGCGGTTCACGTTCAATCTGTGGCTTAATTAGTCCTCGTGAAAATCGTTGGCATCATTCCCGCGCGCTTTACTTCCACCCGCTTCCCTGGCAAGCCGCTCGCGCTCATCGCCGGCAAGCCGCTCATCCAGCATGTCGTCGAGCAATGTCAGAAGGCGAAGTCGCTGGGCGAAGTCATCGTGGCCACGGACGACACGCGCATCTGGGAAGTGGCGCAGAATTTCTGCCGTGTGGAGATGACGCGCCCGGAACATCCGAGCGGCTCGGACCGCATCGCCGAGGTTGTCGAAAGAATTTCCTGCGACGCGATTGTGAACATTCAAGGCGACGAGCCGTTGATCGAGCCGGCGGTGATTGACGCCGTGGCGAACGCGCTGGCGCAAAATGAAATGTCCACCGCCGCCACGCGCATCAAAAATCCCGCCGAGCTGGACAATCCGAACGTCGTGAAAGTTGTTGTCAACGCCGCCGGTCGCGCGTTATATTTTTCGCGGCGCACGATTCCGTATCTGCGCGAGGCCGCCAGTGGTTCGACGAGCGAACAGTTGGCGGCGTTTGCTTTTTGGAAGCATCTGGGCATTTACGGTTACCGGCGCGAAACGCTGCTGCGGCTGGTGAAATTCCCGGTGTCGCCGCTCGAAAACGCGGAGAAGCTGGAGCAGTTGCGCGCGCTGGAAAACGGCATCCAGATCGCGGTCGTGAAAGTGGATTACGACAGCATCGGCGTGGATGCGCCGGAAGATGTGGCAAAAATTGTTGAAGCGTTAAAACGTTGAATTGTTGAATCGGCTATGTATTCGAAAGCACCGCCAAAATCTGAAGCGAAAACATTTCGCACGTTTGAGGACTTGGAAGTCTATCGAATGGCGCGAGGATTTCGCAAGGCGATGTATGCCGTCACGCGCAAACTTCCGGCTCATGAAAAATTCGAGCTGGCAAGTCAAGTCCGGCGCGCTGCTGTTTCGCTCACCAACAACATTGCCGAAGGACACGGACGCTATCATTTTCTTGAACAAATCAGGTTTACGTTGCAAGCGCGCGGCTCTTTGCAGGAATTGATTGACGATTTGAATGTCTGCGAGGATGAAAATTATTTGCTGTCGAACGAAATTGCGGACTTGAAACAGCAGGCTTCGCAAGTTCATCAGTTGGTCAACGGCTACATTCGTTATTTACGTGAGCGTAAAACCGGAGAATCTTCAGCGTTGCACGAATCCTCTTCCGCTTACGGCATGACCGACGACGAATTGGATGACATTCTTGCTGAACCGATTCAACCATTTAACAATTCAACCATTCAACGAACTTGAAATTTATTTTTGTAACTGGCGGCGTGGTGAGTTCGCTCGGCAAAGGTTTGACCGCTGCCGCGCTCGGCACGCTGCTCGAAAATCGCGGCCTCAAGGTCGCGTTGCAAAAGTTCGACCCGTATCTCAACGTTGATCCGGGCACGATGTCGCCGTATCAGCACGGCGAGGTTTATGTGCTCGACGACGGAGCGGAGACCGACCTCGACCTCGGCCATTACGAACGCTTCACGAACGTAAAATTGACGCGCCTGAACAATCTCACGAGCGGCCAGGTTTATCAGACCGTGCTCAACAACGAGCGTGAAGGAAAATATCTGGGCAAGACCGTGCAGGTGATTCCGCATGTCACGGACGAAATCAAAAACCGCATCCACGTCCTCGCCGAAAAATCCAAGGCTGACGTCATCATCACGGAAATCGGCGGCACGACCGGCGACATCGAAGGTCTGCCGTTTCTGGAGGCCATCCGCGAGTTCGCGCTCGAAGTCGGCTACAACAACGCGATTTTTCTGCACGTCACCTACGTTCCATTCATCAAGGCGGCGGGTGAATTGAAAACGAAGCCGACGCAGCAGTCCGTCGCCAAGCTGCGCGAAATCGGCATCATGCCGCACGTCATCGTCTGCCGCTGTGAAAAACCGCTCGACAAGGAACTGCGCCAGAAAATTTCCATGTTCTGCAACGTCCACCTGGACGCCGTCATCGAGGAAAAGGACGTGGACCATTCCATTTACGAAGTGCCGTTGATGCTTCAGCGCGAGCGGGTGGACGATCTGGTCTGCCGTCTGCTCGATTTGCACACGCCGAACGCGAACATGGCGCACTGGCAGGAGATCATCCGCAAGCTCATCGCACCGCAGCATCGCGTGCGCGTCGGCGTCGTTGGCAAATACATCGGCTTGCAGGACGCCTACAAATCCGTTTACGAGGCGATCATCCACGGCGGCATCGGCAACGATTGCGGCGTGGAGATCGTGCAGGTGGACGCCGAAGAAATCGAAAAGGACGGCGCGGAAAAAATGTTGCGCGGTCTCGGCGGAATTTTAGTGCCCGGCGGATTCGGTGAACGTGGCGTGGAAGGGAAGATTCTCGCGGCGCAATACGCGCGCGAAAATAAAATTCCTTACCTTGGACTTTGTTTGGGAATGCAAATTGCGACGATTGAATTTGCGCGCAATGTTTTAAAGCTGCCAAAGGCGCACTCGACCGAATTTGATTTGAACACGCCGCATCCGGTCATCGCGATGCTCGACGAACAAAAGCGCGTGACGAAAAAAGGCGGCACGATGCGGCTCGGCGCACAGGCGTGCCAGCTCACAATGAACTCGAAAGCGGCGGAACTCTACGGCTCATTCGTGATTCACGAACGCCATCGTCACCGCTACGAATTCAACAACGCCTATCGCGAAAAATTCGAGAAGGCCGGGTTTGTTTTCAGCGGCAACTCGCCCGACGGAAAACTCGTCGAGGTCATCGAACTGAAAGACCATCCCTTTTACGTCGCGAGCCAGTTTCATCCTGAATTCCAGAGCAAGCCGCACCAGCCGCATCCGCTGTTCAAAGGTTTCATCGCCGCCGCGCATCAGAACATCCATCACAAGCCGCTGTGAAATTTTACTTGTGGAATATTTCCCAAAGTTTCAACAACGCTGAAAGAATCACAACGACGTAAAGCAAACGGAGAAGTAAAGTTTTATGCTCCGCCAACCACGTTTTGTTTTTCTTCACAATTGCTGGCAAGATAACGCCGATAAAAATTATAAATGCTGGAAGGATTAAAATCACAGCCACCAAAAGAATTTTTATTTTTGGCTGCAATTCATTTAATTTCGGATAAGAGAAATAAAGAGGAATCGCAACGGCAATTAGGCAATAAAGCACGATACGCCAAATTGGCGGTCTGCCTGTTCGGAATTCTTCTCCTTCAGCGTTTTGCTCTCTGGCTTTCGTCTGAACATATTTGAGCAAATAAATCCATCCGCCAATTAAAGCCGCGCCAATTAGAAATGGAATCAATTTCACCTGTTTGACTTTGCTTCCGTAAAAATTTTCTTTCAAGAAGAAAGTGGCAAAGGTTTTTGACATTTGCGACGCTATCAGCGCGTGAATTATTCCGAAGCCATCCAATTTCTTTACGGTCTGCAAATGTTCGGTGCGAATTTCGGGCTGGAAAACACGCGCAAGCTCGCCGCGCTCGCGGGCAATCCGCAGGAAAAACTCCGCTTCATCCACGTCGCCGGCACAAACGGCAAAGGCTCGACCTGCGCGATGCTCGAAAGCATTTATCGCGCAGCCGGATTACGCGTCGGACTTTTCACCTCGCCGCATTTGGTTTCGTTTCGCGAACGCATTCAAGTGAACCGCCAGTTGATTCCTGAAAGTGAACTCGTCCGTCTGGTTGAAGAAATCCAGCCGTTGCTCAAACAATTTCCTGCCGACAATCATCTGACGCTGTTTGAAGTCGTGACGGTCATGGCGCTGAAATTTTTCGCCGAGCTAAAATGCGACCTCGTGATTTGGGAAACCGGCCTCGGCGGACGGCTCGACGCGACAAACATCGTCACGCCGCTCGCCAGTGTCATCACAAACATCGCGTTCGATCATCAGCAATGGCTCGGCGACACGCTGGAAAAAATCGCGGGGGAGAAAGCTGGCATCATTAAAAATGGAATTCCCGCTGTTACTGCGACAGATGAAAAATCCGCGCTGGCAGTGATTGAAAAATTTGCAAAAGAACAAAATGCGCCACTGAAAGTAGTGGGACAGTCTTCCAGCCTGTCCAGTTTGAAAAAAACAAAAAAGAACTCGACAGGCAAGATGCCTGTCCCACTACTCGGCGCTCACCAAAAAATAAATTCTGCGCTCGCGCTGGCAACGGTTGAGGTTTTGCAAAAGCAAATTCCAGTTTCAGAAAAACAAATTGAAATCGGTTTGCAAACTGTGAACTGGCCGGGACGTTTACAGTTGATTGAAAAGGCGAACGGTCAGAAAATTTTGCTCGACGGCGCACACAATGTTGCCAGTGCAAAAGTTTTACGCGAAGCATTGGAGAAAATTTTCCCAACAAAGGAGCGAACGTTGATTCTTGGAATTCTTCAGGACAAAGACTGGCGGGAGATTTGTGAAATTCTTTCGCCGCTCGCCGCAAAGATTTTGCTCGTTCCTGTTGCAAGCGAGCGTTCGGCAAATCCGAAAGAGCTGGCGGAAATTTGTCGAACTGCAAATCCAGCGGCGGAAATTTTTGTTTGCGATTCTTTGAAAGATGCGTTTGCAAAAACTGGCTCGCGGGGACGCTCGCCCCACCAAAATTTTATCGTCATCACCGGTTCGCTTTATCTCGTCGGCGAGGCGCTGGAATTACTCGGATTTTCTCCGGCGGCGGAAAATGAGCGCGCGCTGAACGAATGGAGTTCGAAGCCCGCGACGAAATAAGTGATTTCATTTTCAAGGCAAGTCGTGCTTATACTTCACTTTCGCTTATTGACGCACCGGCCAAGTCATTATTTAATTTAATGAGCTATGGCCAACGCAAATGCTCTGCCGCAACAACGGCGTTTCGGACAAACTTCCCGCCGGGACGCGTGGTGGATTCAGCCGCTGCTGGTGTTTTTGGGATTTTCCGCGTTCATCATTTATTCGACGTGGGCGGCGTTTCAGGGAAATAATTATTGGTTCGCGGGCAATGGCTCGAATTATCTCTCGCCGTTTTATTCGCCGGAAATTTTTGGGACGTCCCCGCACGCGTGGTTTGGCAAACCTTCATTTTGGCCGACGTGGCTGGTGTTTTCGCCGGCCTTTTTTGTTTTGTGGGGGCCGGGCGGATTTCGTTTCACCTGCTATTATTATCGCGGCGCGTATTACAAGGGATTTTGGGCCGACCCGATCGCGTGCGCTGTCGGCGAGCCGCGTAAAAAATATCTCGGCGAAAAATATTTCCCGCTGATCCTGCAAAATGTCCATCGTTATTTCGCTTATCTGGCGGTGCTGTTCATCATTTTTCTATCGCATGACGCGTGGAAAGGAATGTGGTTCACGGCTGCGGACGGTTCAAAACATTTTGGCGTCGGCGTCGGGACGATTGTTCTCACGCTGAACGTGGTTTTTCTCGCGTGCTACACTTTCGGCTGCCATTCGCTGCGTCATCTGGTCGGCGGATTTTTGGATTCAAAATCCAAAGCGCCGTCGTGCGCGAAAACTTACAACTGCGTCAGTTGCCTCAACAAGCGCCACATGATGTGGGCGTGGATCAGTTTGTTCTGGGTTGGGTTCACCGACCTTTACGTCCGGCTTTGCTCGATGGGCATCTGGCACGATGTGCGGATTTTTTGAACCGGAAATGTAGCCGCGCTTGTGAAAGCGCGGATTCGGCGTTTTCACAAACGCCGCTACAAACTGAAAGATTTTAGAAAATGGCCACCAATTACGAAACTCACGAATACGACGTGCTGGTCATCGGCGCGGGCGGCGCGGGACTGCGCGCGGCGATTGAAGCGTCGGCGGCGGGCGTCAAGGTCGGTTTGATCTGCAAATCGCTCCTCGGCAAGGCGCACACCGTCATGGCCGAGGGTGGCATGGCGGCGGCGATGGGCAACGTGGACGACCGCGACAGTTGGAAAGTCCACTTCGCCGACACGATGCGCGGCGGACAATACGTCAACAACTGGCGCATGGCTGAACTCCACGCCAAGGAAGCGCCGGCACGCGTCCATGAACTTGAGGCGTGGGGCGCGGTGTTTGACCGCACGAAGGAAGGAAAAATTTCGCAGCGCAATTTCGGCGGTCATCGCTATCCGCGCCTCGCGCACGTCGGCGACCGCACGGGCCTGGAGATGATCCGCACGTTGCAGGATCACGGCATCCATCAAGGCATCACGGTTCACATGGAATACGCGATTGTGTCGCTGTTGAAAGACGGCGGGCGCGTCGTCGGCGCGTTTGGTTATGACCGCGAGCGCGGACGTTTTAGAATTTTCAAAGCAAAGGCCGTTGTCGTTTGCACCGGCGGATTGGGTCGCGCTTACAAAGTCACAAGCAATTCCTGGGAAGGCACGGGCGACGGCGTGTCGCTCGCGTATCATGCGGGCGCGGAATTGCTGGACATGGAATTCATCCAGTTTCATCCGACCGGCATGATCTGGCCGCCAAGCGTCATGGGAATTCTTGTGACCGAAAGCGTGCGCGGTGAAGGCGGCGTGTTGCGCAACAAGGACGGCAAGCGCTTCATGTATGACGACATCCCGGACAATTACAAATCGCAGACCTCGACCGATCCCGAAGAAGGCTGGCGTTACACGCAGAACGACAAAAACGCGAAACGTCCGCCGGAACTTTTGACGCGCGATCATGTGGCGCGCTGTATCAATCGCGAAGTCAAGGCCGGACGCGGCAGTCCGCATGGCGGCGTGTTCCTGGATATTTCGTGGATCAAAGAAAAAATTCCGAACGCGGCGGAGCACATAAAAAAGAAACTGCCTTCGATGTATCACCAGTTCATGCAACTGGCCAACCTCGACATCACGAAAGAGCCGATGGAAGTCGGCCCGACGACGCATTACGCGATGGGCGGCATCCGCGTGAACGGCGATACGCAGGCGACCAATGTTCCCGGACTTTTCGCGGCTGGCGAGTGCGCGGCGGGTTTGCACGGTGCGAACCGGCTTGGCGGAAATTCCCTTTCCGACTTGATCGTGTTTGGCAAACGCGCGGGCGAATATGCCGCAAAATTTGCGAAAGAAAATTCCGGCGGACAAATCAACAACGCGCAAGTCGAAGCCGCCGCGCGCGAAGCGCTCGCGCCGTATGAACGCGGTGAGAAAACCGCCGCGAGCGCCGATGGCCCGTATCAAGTGCAGCATGAATTGCAGGAGATGATGCAGAAACTCGTCGGCATTGTGCGCCGTCAGGACGAGATGGAACAGGCGCTCGACGGACTGGGAAAACTTTACGAACGCGAGAAGACCGTCTGCGTTTACGGCCACCGCGAATACAACCCCGGTTGGCACACGGCGATTGACTTGAAACATCTGCTCACGGTTTCCGAAGCCATTACGCGCGCGGCGATTGACCGCAAGGAAAGTCGCGGCGGCCATTTCCGCGAAGATTTCCCGGACAAAGACCCGGCGGCGGCCAAATACAACAGCGTGATTTCCAAGGGCGCGGACGGCCTGATGCAATTGCGCCGCGAACCGATTCCGGCGATGCGTGAAGATTTGAAACAAGTCATCGAGGAGATGAAATGAACAAGACCGTTACTTTTCGAATCTGGCGCGGCGACGCCACCGGCGGCAAGTTCGTGGATTATACCACGGAGATCACCGACGGCTTGGTCGTGCTCGACGTCGTCCACAAAATTCAGGCCACGCAAGCGAATGACCTCGCGTGCCGGTGGAATTGCAAAGCCGGCAAATGCGGCTCATGCTCGGCGGAAGTCAATGGCATCCCGAAACTCATGTGCATGACGCGGATGGACACGCTAAACACCGACAAGCTGATTACCATCGAGCCGATGCGCGCGTTTCCGAGCATCCGCGATTTGGCGACGGATGTTTCCTGGAATTTCCGCGTCAAAACGAAAATCAAAAAATTCAATCCGCGCCCGCCCGACGCGCCGGACGGCACATGGCGGATGCAGCAGGAAGACGTGGATCGCGTGCAGGAATTCCGCAAGTGCATCGAATGTTTTCTCTGCCAGGACGTCTGCCACGTTTTGCGCGACCATCACAAGCACGACGAATTCATCGGCCCGCGCTTTCTGGTTTACACCGCCGCGCTGGAGATGCACCCGCTCGACACCGAAGACCGCCTGCCGGAACTGAAGCAGTCGCAAGGCATCGGTTTCTGCAACATCACCAAGTGCTGCACCAAGGTCTGCCCCGAGCACATCACGATCACCGACAATGCGATCATTCCGCTGAAGGAACGCGTGGTGGATGAGTTCTACGATCCGCTCGGTTGGCTCTGGAAAAAGATTCGTCCGAAGGGTTAAATAAAAATGGTGCGCGATACAGGGTTCGAACCTGTGACCCCTACCGTGTCAAGGTAATGCTCTACCACTGAGCTAACCGCGCAAATAATATTTCCTGTGCCGATTCGTCTCGAATCGTCAGACGGATAATTATGCTCATATCAAAAAATGCGGCAAGCAATTTCACTGCTTGCTTACCGAGAACAAAGTGAGGAATTGATGACAGTCTTTTTGACACGTTTGAAGCGTTTTCCCTTGATGCAAATTTGCAGTTTTAATGCAACCATTTCATAGGCGTTAATCAAAACCGAATGCGTGGCAATAAGGCACCAGACGATTTTGGATCGGCGCCAGCGCCTCGGCGTAATTTTTCCAGCGTTCAATTGAACGCTTGTGCAACGGCTGGGTCACGTCCTGGTAGGTCGGCGAAAAGAAAAATTTCTGACGGGCGGATTCGTGGAATTTCGCCTGATTTTCGTGCCAGGGCAGTTGCAAAAATTCCGTGGCGCGCCGGCCTTCGACGGCCAGGTTGGTCACGATGTCACGATAATGCACTTCAATCCAATCAAAGCCTCCCAGTTCGCGCATCCGCAGCCAGACATCCATGAGATCGGCATAATGTCTGGCCGCGCGATCCAGGCTCAAAAAATTCACGTTCAACGCCGTCAACGTCAGATTTTGAAATAAACAACTGATGACGACATCGCGGGGATCGCGGATGGCGATGATGACTTTCAGTTCCGGGAAAATCCGGAGCCAGAGATATAGCGCCAGCGTGGGTGACGGATTTTTGTCCAGCAGGACTTTCGTGCCGGGTTCGCCCTCGACTTCGCGGAAAAGACTTTTCAGATATCGCCGCCGCATCTCCGCCCGACGGCTGACGTTAAGTGAATTGAGTTCGTTCAACGTGAGCGCTTGGTTCGCGCTCATCGGCGCCAGTTGGTTCCAGATTTCATTCACGAAAGCGTCCGACTCGTCGAACGCGTGAATTTCCGGATGCGCTCCCAAAATTTGTTCCAGCAACGTGGTGCCGCTGCGCGGATGTCCGCCCAGAAAAGCGATCCGGCCTGAACTTGGCGCGGGCGGGACTTCCTGTCGCCAGCGTTGAACGATGCCGGGCGTCAGCGTGGCCAGCAACTCGCGGCGGCGGACATCGGCCCGGTCATAATCCCGTTCCAGTTGCGCCGTGTTCGCCGTCAGCCGCGCAAAATTTTTCGCATCCAAAAGGTGGCGCAGGGCTTCCGCGTATTGCCCGGCTTCATCCAAAATTTCCGCGAGCAGATAACGGCTGGAAATACGGACATTTGGATCCGGCGAACCACGTTTGACCAGATCGCGCAATAATGTTTGGGCTTCCGTGTTGAGACCTTTCCGATGCAACAGCAGCGCTTTGACATACAAGGCATAACCATCCTGCGGGTGTCCGGCAACACAGGCTTCCATGCATTCCCATGCCTTGTCCAGTTGCCGGTCCTTTTCGTGCCAGAGTGCGAGGCTGATTTGGGCGTGTGCGGAGGATGGGTCGGCCGCGACCGCCAACTCAAAACAGCGGCGCGCCTGGTCCAGTCGCCGGAGCCGCTGATATTGCTGGGCGAGCAGGATCAACATTTGGGCGTCCTTCGCGGACAACGCCATCGTGCGGCGAAAGGCCTGGGCGGCGAGGTCAAATTCCAGTTCCCCCATCGCGGCGATGCCCAGCTCGAACCACAACTGCGCCACGCCGGAAAATTTTTTGACGATGTCCCGGTAACCCGCGAGTGCGGAGGCGAAGCGTTTGCCCATCAATTGCTGCTGCGCCTTCTGCCAGCGCGCCACTTCGCGCGGCGAGCTTTGTAATTTTATCAGTTCGCTGCTCATGATTTTATCAGGACGAAAACTGGATCATCATTGCGTTAAACCGGCGGTCGCGCAACGAAGTTTGCCGCGCCAACATGAACGCGATTTCCGGCAGGGGTAGTGAAACGGGTTGCTGAAAAAAGTGCTGGCGGATGCGACGATTACACACGGTTTTATTTATCGCCACACCCGCCAAGCGCCCAGTTCTCATTGGGCAACGCCAACCTAACCCACGGCGCAAATGTGGCAAGCGATTTTTTGGGGAAAATAATTTTCGCTTCATTATCGCTTCGTTTTTTTGCCAGACCTCTTTACATTCGACCGGGACAGTCTGAAAAAACTATGCCGAAGAACCGCTGGACGCCCCGATTCGCATGGCTCTTGCTCTGCGCCGTTTCCCTCGCCGGCCCGGCGATTGGGCGGGCGGCGGATTCGTCCGGTTCGCCATTCATCGTGGATTCGTGGAATAACAAGGAAGGCCTCCCGCAAAGCTCCGTCATTTCCCTGATCCAAACCCGCGACGGCTATCTCTGGCTGGGAACCCTCAACGGCCTGGTGCGCTTCGACGGAAGTCATTTCGCCATTTTCGACGAAAACAATACACCGGGACTCAGCAGCGACCGGATTGTCCATCTGTTTGAAGACAGCCACACCAATTTTTGGGTTGGAACCGATACGGCAGGCGTGGACTTGATCCGGAACGGCAAGGTGGAAAACTTTGACATTGGTCGCAGCGGTTACGAAGGACGGCTGACTTCGATCTGCGAAGATTCGAGTGGTGCGGTGTGGCTTTACACGGCCGACGCGCGCCTGGGTCGTTATCAAAACGGAAAAATGGATGTGCTTGATTTTCACATCGCGGCTCCGGCGGTTTCCCGGATGATTGCCGCCGAAAAATCTGGTCCGATCTGGATTTGTGAATACGAGGCGGGCGGAAACAACGGGTTGTTTTCATTTCAACCGGCCAATTTTAATCCGCCGACGCTGGCATTTGACCAGACCATCCCGGCGCGGCGGGCCGACTTTATCTTGGCCGGCCAACGCGGCGGAATCTGGCATTTGATTGACGGGCGCATTCAAAAGTGGAATTGGAATTCCAACCATGCCG
>Ga0210402_10003908_pt1 | contig 13793 bp, 11 predicted proteins | sample IncBWC7MmetaG_FD_161055 | JGI IMG/M metagenome (GOLD analysis project Ga0210402, IMG submission 161055) | Forest soil microbial communities from Barre Woods Harvard Forest LTER site, Petersham, Massachusetts, United States - Inc-BW-C-7-M | ecosystem: Environmental > Terrestrial > Soil >...
CCTGATACTTGGTTTTGTTCTTTTCGTACGCGCTTTTCAACTCCGCTTCATCCGGCGTGATTTTCGCTTCCAAATCTTCGGGCTTGATCAGCGCGTAATCCAGCTTCACCTTTTGATTCTGGTAGTAAAACTGGTCCTTCAGCTCCGCGGGGCTTGCACTGATTCCGTCAGTAACCAGTTTTTGGAATTTCTCAACCAGCATTTCCTGCCTAAGCTCGCTTTCAAACGCGGGCACGGTACGTTGAAATCTCTGCTGCACCAACGCCGCGTATTGATCCATCCCTACAGGACTATCCCCATTGAACGCAGTCGGCAGTATCTGCTTGATCGTGGTGGACATCTCTTCGCTCGTGACCGTGATGCCCAGCCGGTTCGCTTCGAATTCGATTTCTTTGGCAAAAATCAGCTGATTCAGGATTTGCGGCGCATAAATCGCCTCCAGCGCCTTGGGCAACTGTCTGTTTTGCTCGAGTTGCGCGAGTTGCATCTGCACGTCTTGCAGCGAAATACTTTGTCCGGCTACGGTTGCCACCGTGTCTGTGGAGGTAGCTCCGGCCCCGCCGGGTCCTTGCGGAATCAGGTAAGTCAGCATGGTGATCGCAATGATGCCAATCACAACGCCCAGCATGATTCGGACCCCACTCTTTTTCGAGTCAAGCACTCCAGCCATCCTTTGTTTCTCTGATTGGCCTACCAACTAGGCAGACAAACCTAAGATTATAGACGAGCGTCCCTCCACACCCAAATCAATTCCCGCCGCGGCCCCACCCCTTCCGGTAAGGATGCGGCTCCCCTAACTGCGCCAGGAGCAAAATCACGGCAATCGGTCGCAGTTTTCCACACCCAAGCTAATTGTTCCGCGAACGCTATTTGCAGTTTGAGAACGCTGGCCTTCGCCGTGCTCCCACGTACGTTACGGTGTGCTAAATTGCAAAATTGGCGCACTCGCCGCGCCTAAACGGGAAAATAGAGACCCATGGATTCGCGCTCATCTCAACAAGGAAACAATAAGGTTCGCCGCGTCGAGGTTTATTGGCACGCCGTTTCCTATAAAACTGTCGCCATATTTATTGTGCTTGTGGCAGCGCTTATATTCGTATCCGTTTACTTCGTTTTCCCCAGCGTGTACGCGTTCGTCGCGAACAAAATCGAACATGCGGTGACAACTCCCGATACCGATCTCCTCTCGGCTGGTCAATCGAAAATAAAATTCGTCAACCTCGATGGAAAAGTCCAGGTTAAGCGCGTCAATTCCGTGCAGTGGGTGGACGCGGATTATCACACCGTTTTGGATAAGGGTGATTTGATTCAAACAGGTTCCGATGGCCTAGCGCGCATAGCTTTCGCGGACTCAACCTCGTACGTTGTGAAACCCGAAACACTGGTCACCGTTGAAGAAAACAACATGACGCACGACCAGACGAGCACGGGCGTTCATATCAATACCGGTCAGGTGGATTTGAACACGGCGAGTTCTCCCAATTCGCACGCCGCAGTTACCGCGGAAGAATTCAGAGCGGAAGTTCGTCCAAACAGCCGCGCATCCGTGAAAGCCGATCCGAACACGAAGGAAGGCGAAATCACGATCACGGGTGGCAGTGCGGAAGTTCAACGCGGCCAGGAGAGAGTGGAAATCGGAACGTATCAGAAAGCCGTTATTCCGAACAGCGGCGCAATCACCAAGAGTGACGTTCTTGCTCCCCCCGATCTCGCCGAACCGCGCAATCTCGCGCCGATCGTCACGGAGAATCCGAAAGCCGCAAGCATCCACTTTGAATGGAAGCCCGTTCCCGACGCGATCTCGTACACGCTGCGCATCAGCACTACAAACATGTTTACGAAGCTGATCCGGGAAGTGAAGGCTTCCGGCCCCGCCGCGGATGTGAGCGGCCTGGACGCTGGCGACTATTTCTGGGATGTCATTGCGATCGATGCTAAGAAACAATCAAGCGAGCCCAGCTCACCATTCAAATTTGCTCTTTTCGCCCAGGGCAAAGCGCAGGACATGGCGCTTGAAATTTCTGGCTGGCAGCTCCATGGACGTCTCGCGGAAATTTCCGGACGCACCGAACCTGGGGCGGCGCTGATTATTAACGGACAACCTGTGGCGAATATCGCCCCCGACGGCAGCTTCCGCTATTTCACGGAAGCGCTGGAGCCCGGCGAACATACGATTGTCATTATCGGCCAGAACCGGCGTGGTGGTACGGCGCGGCAACAGATCACCATCGTCGTGCCCAAATAAGAGATTCCATCGCAGCGGCGCAGTTTTGCGCTGGATGCCCCGTTCAGTGACAATGGTTCGGGGACAATAGATGGTTGTCTCCCGAACGAGTGAAGGGCAGAGCTTCACAGAAGGACTGAGGGAATGAATAAGAACGGTTACAACATGAGGTCGGTCTTCAGTTTGTTTTCGTCCGACCTCGCGATCGATCTGGGCACCGCCAACACGCTCGTGTTTTCGCACGGAAAAGGCATTGTCGTAAATGAGCCCTCGATCGTCGCGATTAACAAGGTTAGCGGCGAAGTCGTCGCTGTCGGCCGCGAAGCGAAGGAGATGCTCGGCCGCACTCCAGGCAATGTCGTGGCCATCAAGCCAATGAAGGACGGTGTCATCGCCGACTTCAAAGTCACCGAAAAAATGCTGACGTATTTCATTCAGAAAGCGCACAACCGCCGCGTTCTGGTGCATCCGCGCATCGTCATCGGAGTTCCCAGCGAAATTACCCCCGTGGAAAAACGCGCCGTGCAGGATTCCGCCTATCGCGCGCGTGCGAGCGAGGTCTATCTCGTTGAACAAGCCATGGCTGCAGCCATCGGTGCAGGACTGCCAATTGAAGAGCCCAGCGGAAATATGGTCGTGGACATCGGCGGCGGTACGACGGACATCGCCGTTATCTCCATGAGCGGCATCGTCTATTCCCGTTCCGTGCGCGTTGCCGGAAACGAAATGGACGAAGCCGTCATGCAGTACCTGAAGCGCAAATACAACTTGCTCGTCGGCGAACGTACAGCTGAACAGATCAAAATGGAAATCGGCTCCGCCTATCCGCTGGAAAAGCCGCTCACGATGGAAGTAAAAGGCCGCAACCTGATCGAGGGCGTGCCCCGCACTGTGACGATCGACGACAGCGAAATTCGCGAGTCTCTCAGTGAATGCGTAGCGACCATTGTAAATGCGGTTCGCGTCGCGCTGGAACGCACACCGCCCGAACTTTCCGCCGACATTAGCGACCGCGGTATCGTTCTTACCGGCGGCGGTGCGCTGCTCAAGAATCTCGACAAGCGTATTCGCGAAGAAACCGGTCTTCCGGTTTCCATCGCTGACGATCCGCTCGCCTCCGTTGTACTGGGCACCGGAAAAATGCTGAGCGATTTTAAGTTGCTGCGCATGGTTTGCATCGACTAGAACTGCACGGTTCGGATTTCAATTTGCCGTTTTGACTGAATTACCTGGCTGCAATCATCCGTTACCAGCGGCGGATCGTTGTGGCCCGATAGAAAGCGAAATTAGCGCCTCCATGGTCGCAATTCCCTCACGCCATCGTTCGCTGGTCCTGCTCACTATCGTCGTTGTCGTGCAGGTGCTCTTGCTCGCGGTGCAAATTACACGCGAATCGCAAGGCAGCCTCATCCGTGTCTGGACCGTTTCAGCGATTTCTCCTTTCGAACGCGCGGGCGCGTGGGGCGTCAGCAAAGTTCGCGGTACCTGGAGGCACTACTTCGCCCTGAGCGACACTGCCAGGGAGAACGAGCGCCTCAAGCAAGAAAACGATACCCTCAAACTGCAAATTTCTCAGCTCCGCGCCAAAGCCTCCGAAGCTGATCGCCTTGCGGTACTTTTGAACTTTCGCGAAACGCAGGAACGCGTTCCCATGGTCGGCGCACGCGTCATCGGAGCGAGTCCCGACGCCAACAGCGCAGTTATTTATCTGGACCGCGGGCAGCGCGACGGCATCAAGAAAAACATGGGCGTGATCACTCCAGACGGCGTCGTCGGCAAAGTGATCGAATCCTTCAGCGACACGGCGCAAGTGCTGCTCCTCACGGATCGGGACAGCGGCGTCGGCGCAATGATTGAAGAATCGCGAATCCAAAGCCCAGTCGGCGGAACCGGCGAACCACTGCTCAGCATGAAATACGTTTCGAACGACGACGAAGTGAAAATTGGCGAACACGTCGTCACAAGTGGCATGGACCGTATTTTCCCGCGCGATTTGCCTGTGGGTTCCATTGCCGAAGTAAAACCGGGTTCACCTCCGTTCAAGTACATTCGCGTGCGGCCTTCCGCGCAGCTGGAAAAATTGGAAGAAGTAATCGTTCTGCTGACTACCGACCCGATTGTTATGAAGAAGAAATTGGAAAAAACCGACGACGCAGTGGCCTCTCCTCCCGCAAAACCAGCAGTCAAAGATGCCGTCGCAAAACCTGCACCGGCAAAACGCAATCGGGAAGCGGCCGCTAAGCCCCCGGACAATTCACAATGAACGACGCCTTCGATCTTCGCAGCGGCGAATCGCACATTGAAGTGCACAAGTTCCGTGGCGGAACGATTCTCTTCGCCACGGTTTTCGCTCTCCTCGTCCAGGCATTTGTACCCGTCTATTGGCCAAGAGTGGGCATGCTCGATTTACCGCTGTTGATTACCATTTATTTCGGATTGAGCCGCCGCAATCCCTCCACCGGATTGCTTCTCGGCATGGTGATTGGCCTATTGCAGGATAGTCTGAGTAAGACCCCACTCGGTCTCTTCGGAATCGCCAAAACGCTGATAGGCTTCGTCGCATCATCCATCGGCGGAAAACTGGACACCGAACATCCCGCCGCGCGCTTCGCTCTGACATTCGTCTTTTTCGCGTTGCATCAAGGCATCATCGTACTGGTGCAGCGCTTGTTGCTCGCACATTCCGAACCCTGGTTCACCGTGCGTCTGGTCATAGCGGCGCTGGTGAACGCCACCGTCGGCGTCGTCCTCTACTTCCTCCTCGATCGCCTCCGCAGATCCTAGGGAAATACTTGAGGCCGCGATTTATTAGTGAGAGAGCAGGAACTGCTTGAAATCGTCATACGACGAACTCATCGACAAAGACAGCTTCGGGCGCTTTAGATAGGCGGCTAGCCGGTCCGGCAAAGGTGGCGCAATGCCGATGGCCTTCTCCACCACTTCCGCAAATTTTGCCGCGTGCGCCGTTGCCAGTACCAGCCCTTGGGACGGCTCAGGATGCTCGCGCTTGTACGCTTCCCAACCCAAAATACCAACCGCCGTGTGCGGGTCGGCGATATACCGATACCGTTCCCAAACCGATTTCATCTCCGCCAGCGTTTCCACATCGGTCGCGCCGTGTCCCCAGATTTCCCGCTGCACGTATTCCAGCCGCCCGCGGCAGAGATCGAGTAGCCGCGGAAAATTATTCGGATTCCCTACATCCATCGCATTCGAATAGGTCGCCTGCGCGGGTCGCGGATGAAATTCCCCACGCCGCAGATACTCGGGCACAACATCGTTCGCGTTCGTGGACGCAACAAATCTCGCCACAGGCAATCCAATCCGCTTTGCAAAAAGTCCCGCCGTCAAATTTCCAAAATTTCCGCTGGGTACGGAAACGATTAAGGGCACCGACGCCACCGGAAGCTGCCGGTACGCCGCTACGTGATAGAACATCTGCGGCAGCAAACGCCCTACGTTGATGGAATTCGCCGAAGTCAAAAAGGCACGCTTGTTCAGCGGCTCGTCCGCAAACGCCTGCTTTACGAGACGCTGGCAATCGTCGAATGTGCCGCTCACTTCCAGGGCCGTAATATTTTCGCCGAGCGTCGTGAATTGCTTTTCCTGCGCTTCGCTGATTCGCTTCGAAGGATACAAAATCACCACGCGAATTCCCGGCACGCCAAGAAACCCGTGCGCCACGGCGCTTCCCGTATCGCCAGACGTCGCAACGAGAACCGTGAGCGGCCGCGTTTCGCCGCGCACAAAATATCCCATCAACCGCGCCATGAATCGCGCGCCAAAATCCTTGAATGCCAATGTCGGTCCGTGAAACAACTCCAGCACGTGCAGCCCAGGCGAAAGGGAGACAAGTTTCACCGGAAAATTGATCGCTTCGCTCACGATTTGCCACAAGATCTCTTCCGGCACGTCCGGAGTAGCAAATGGTTTCACCACACGGAAACAAACTTCCGTAAAAGGCAGCGCTCGAAATTCTTCCAGTTCTTCAGGCGACCGCCGCGCAATTTCCGCCGGCATGTAAAGCCCGCCATCGGGCGCCATGCCACGCAAAACCGCACCGCGAAGCGAAGTGAGTGGCGCTTTCTGCGAAGTGCTGCGATATCTCACGCGGCACCACCTAAGCGGCTCTCAACAAGCTGCAAAAAGGCGGCAGGATCGTGTGGCAGTTCTCGAAGCTGCGCAACTTCTATCGTGCTATGCGCTAGCGCCGCATAACTCTGTCGCCGCGCCGCAATCAGGTTCGGGTAGCAACGCGCCACGGTATCGCGCGGAGTTTCGCCGGGCTTCGATTGAAAAGCACCGCGCCACAATACGGGTTTCGGATCGTTCAGGTATCGTTCGATCAACAGCTGCTGCTCCTGCGGTGAAGCGGCAAGGTGCACGACTGTCATCAGCTTGCGCAGACGAAGCATCAAGTGATTGCCCGTGTAAATGACGCTGCCCGTCGTATCCAGCACGAGTGACTTTTCCGGCGACCGCGCCAAATCATCCAGAACTTCTTCCAGCACCGCAATTTCGTCGCACAAGTACTGCGACTCCCGCTCGGCATATGTTGGAGAATCGGGCCATCCCATCCACGCCGCCACCCCGTTAATCCCCGCATAACCGCCGGATGCGAGTCGCGAGGCAAGCCGCGCTTCAATCCGATCGTCGCAGAAAATTGCCGGATGCCCCGCCGACGCGAGCAACCGCGACCAAAACGTTTTCCCCGCCCCGGACATTCCGATGAGCGCTAGACGAAGCGGGGTATGGCGAGACGTTTGCATGAGCAGAGAATCAGCAACGATATCGCGAGCATGGTGCAGGGGCAACCGCGACGCTGCGCGTGAGGTGCTAAAGCTAAACATGGTGGTGATGGCAAAAATCCTTTACAAATGTACAAAGACTGGCCAAACGCGGCGGAGTTCGGTAGCTTATCGGGGCACTCATTCTGCTAAGCAAAGAGAAACATCGCGGCGGTGCGCCGGGGAGACGGAATTATGTCGAGCGAAAAACTTAGTGGCGTGGATTTCAAGCAACAGCTTCGCGCAGGCCAGCCAAAACTAGGGCTATTCCTGAACTCGCACAGTCCAACCGTGGCTGAGCAGCTCGCGCACAGCGGCTACGATTGGCTTCTCGTGGACACACAACACGGCCCGATGGGCAACGAACGTCTTTCCGCTATGCTCGGCGGAATCGCGAACGGCGGCGCCAAATCGCTCGTACGCGTCGAGGGCTATCATGATCGCGGCGGCATTCAGCAATCGCTCGATATGGGTGCTGATGGCGTCCTGGTTCCTTACATCAACACTGCCGCGGAAGCGCGCCAGGCCGTAAGCTGCACAAAATATCCGACCTCCGGCACGCGCTCCGTCTATTTTCCCCAGCGCAGCATGAACAAAGACGGCCTGCTCGGCTACGCAGGCGGCTGGAACAGCAACGGCATTGTTGCCCTGCAAGTGGAAACTGCGGACTGCATCAAGAATATTGACGAAATAGCAGCCGTCCCCGGCGTGGACATTCTCTTCCTCGGCCAAAACGATCTCTGCATGTCCATGGGCCTCTACGAAAAATACAAATTCCCCGACATGTACACTTCGCCCGAGTTAAACGCCGCCACGCAATCCCTCGTCAACGCCGCGAAGAAAAACAACATCATCCTTGGCCTATTCCTCTTCGGCACGGCCCGCGTAGGCGAATTCCTCGACAAGGGCTTCACCTTCATCAGCATTGGCAACGATCTGCATCATGTGCTGACGCAAGCTGGCGCCTACGTTGTTGACGTCGAACGCATCGCCAAAGAAAAAGGTAAGTCCTGGACCCGCCGCTCCACTTCGCTATTTTAGGAACTCAAGGCTTGCTAGGCTTGCGGTCAGCAATTTTGAAAATCACATCAATCGTGGTTTCGACCTCGACGGCCTGGCCATTCAAAAGGGTAGGCTTATATTTCCAATTCCGCACGGCTCCCATCGCTCCTTGTGTGAGAAGGGGGTTACCAAATACAACTTTAATTTGCATCACGGACCCATCGCGGGCCAGTATTACGTTCAGTCTTACTCTCCCCTGCACTTTTTTCGCCTTAGCTTCTGGTGGATAAATTGGCTGTGGATGCTCGAGAAGGTTTGTATTGGCAATTGGTGGGCTTATCTTGAGGCGCGTAACCTGGGGCAGCGCATCAGTCCGCGATTTTTGTGCGTTTGTCGGGCACACAGCCTGTTGCCCAACTGCGGGAATTACCAAGCTTCCGAATAACAAAACGGCCGCCAAGAATATCAACGGGCTCTCTTACCATCACCGATTCAGCCGAACAGTTGCAACGCTGTGCCCGTCAATTGGCTCAACTAGCTCCGGCATCAGCTGGCTCTTCTTATCTTTATCCGGTGCGGGACAATCCGGCAATTGCCCTCCCAACGTATCGGGATATTCTTTGCACAGTTCCTTGAAAATCCCCGGGATGCTATCTTGCGCGAGCTTTTGGCCGAGATCGATCAAGTCCGTCGTCATCCTCGGCATAGCCTCGTTGTATTTCTGCCCCACAGGAGTCTGATAAAACTTGGTCAACTCCTTCACATCGTCATCGTTAAAATACTTGGAATACGCAACTACAATTCCTTCGCTGTATTCGTCTGTCTTGAACATCCTCAGAAGTTTTGCCAGATACGCATCCGTGATCTTGGTGCGCAGTGCTTCGTCCTTGATATTCGAAAACATTTGCCCACGCAATTTCTCGAAAAAAGCCTGCCCGGCCGCCGCGCTTCTTTCTCTCGCGTGCGTGATCTCAAGTAGATTCAAAACATCCGCTCTGAATTCCGGGCTTATGGTGGCTGTGTGCAATTTTCCCTGAGTGTCATCGGGCGCAGCGCTGTCGTCGCTCAGTGAATAAATAACGTCAACGGTTGTGTCCACTTCCACCAGCACGCCATTCAACAATGTCGGTTTGTATTTCCATTGCCGAACCGCATCTAGCGCAGATTGCACCAGCAGCGGATGCCCTGACATCACCTCAAGCTGTTGCACCGTTCCGTCCTTGGCAAGAATTACATGCAGCCTCACCGTTCCGGATATTCGCGTTTGCCTCGCCAACTTCGGATACACGGGCTGAACTCTTGTAACAATCTGCGCCGCCGCAACTTTTCCACCCACCTTGATGCGCGTCCCGGGGGGCACCGGAAGAGGATCCTGGTTGTTTGCTTGACCTCCACTAACTTGCGGCTCCTGGGCCGGCGTCAAAAGCCCTGCAATCGTCAGCAAAACAAAGGCAATCACCATTTTCACAAAGGTCTCCTCACCGCGATTTCCGCGTTGACTATACGCACTAGTATCCGCCCTGGCAACGTCCCTCTCCGTAACGTCTCGGAAACCTGCTCCTCAGGACAACTTGCGACCACCCTCCCCAAATGCTACGTTGAAAAGGACTTCCACCAGGCCCATCCGGTGGTGTCGCAAGGCGATTCAGGAGCTCCGAGGGGATTTTGCTGGCGGCATCTGAGCCGAAATCTTTCAACGGTAGTTTCGAAAACCGCGCTGTGAATTGAAGTGCATCGCGAGCGTCTCCGAAATCAGGAGCACAAGAAGAAAAGCTCGCGCGCGGGGTTTGCGTGTCTTTTTCATTTGGCAGCGACAATCGATTGCCGCAAGCGCGGCTGGCAGTAGTCTCCTACATCATTGTGGGCATGATCGGTGTGTTGCTGCTCGGCTTCTGGAAGCTGCAAGTCATCGACTCCGATCAGTACGGCCAGATGGCCGAGCGCAATCGCGTCCGCTCCATTCCTATCATCGCCCCTCGTGGCAGAATGCTTGATCGCGATGGCCGCGTTCTCGTGGACAATCGTCCCTCGTTCAGCGTTCTTCTGCTTCGTGACGATCCTTCTCTCGTCGAAAAAAGCCTCGGTCCCGTCGCGGATGGCCTCGGCCTTTCGGTTGACGACCTCCGCGATCAGCTCGATGCAACCAAGGCTCTTCCGAAATTTCAGCCCATCGTCATCAAGCCCGAGGCCAGCCCGGCGGACGTCGCCTTTATCGAATCGCATCGCGCCGATATCCCAGTTCTCGAAATGCTCTCTGTCTCTCGCCGGCGTTATCTTCCCGGCGGATTCATGTCCCACGCCAGCGGGTACGTCGGTGAAGTCAGCGAACAACAAATCGAAGCCAGCAACGGCAAACTCCGTCCCGGTGACGTCGTTGGTAAAGCCGGTCTCGAACGCCAGTACAACGACATCCTGATGGGCACGGACGGCATGCGCCGCGTCATCGTAAATAGCGTCGGCAAAGAAGTGGACCATCTCTCGCAACAGGATCCGATTCCGGGAAAGCAAATTCAGCTGACGATTGACTACGACCTCCAAACGGTCGCCGAGCAATCTCTTGGCGCACGTCCAGGCGCCGTCGTGGCTCTCGACCCGCGCACCGGCGAAGTGCTCGCCATGGTCAGCCGCCCCACGCCGGACCCAAATGACTTCGCTGTTCGCATCTCGAAGGAAGAATGGAAACAGCTCAACGACGATCCCCTGCGCCCACTCTTCAATCGCGCGGTTCAGGCTCAACTCGCGCCCGGTTCGGTTTTTAAGATTGTGACCGCGACGGCGATGCTCGAGGATCACAATCCACCCGAGAGCTTCACAACCTTCTGTCCAGGTTATGGCACGTTCTACGGCCGCCAATTCAAGTGCTGGGTCTATTCTTCGAAAAAGGGCCCCACTTCTCATGGAGTGATGAATCTTCACCAGGCCGTGTTGCACTCATGTGACGTTTTCTTCTACACCGCGGGCATGAAGATGGGCATCGATCGTTTGTCCTACTACGGAGACAAATTTGGCATCGGCCACAAAACCGGTATCGACCTTCCTTCCGAAGAATCCGGCCTGATGCCTTCCGAACAATGGGTCGAGCGCGTCTTTCACCGCAAGTGGTATCCGGGTGAAACCATCTCCGTTTCCATCGGACAGGGTGCGGTAACCACAACACCCGTTCAGTTGGCCCGCATGATCGGCGGTATCGCTTCTGGCGGCGTCTTCAAACAACCGCATCTTCTGAAAGGCGCTGCCAGCGTAAAGGAAGAGCGCGTTGCGATTTCCGAACCGACCATCGAGAAAATCACCGACGCCATGTACGGCGTTATGAACGAGCCCGGTGGGACTGGCGGCCAACTAAAACTGGCCGGCATCGAATTCAGCGGCAAATCCGGCACGGCGCAGGTCATCGGCTATGACACGCGCGCCAAACTCGGCAAACAGAAAAAGTTCGAAGATAACGGCTGGTTCGTCGGCTACGCGCCAAAACGCGACCCGGAAATTGTCGTCGCCGTCCTCGTTCAGGAAGGCGGCGGCCTGCACGGCGGCGAATCCGCGGGCCCCGTTGTCCGCGACATTGTCAAAGCTTATTACGACAAGAAAATGAAGAAGACGCAGGGGCAAATCACTGCGGATAATTCCAAACCGACGCCGCAGAATGGGACTCCGGCCGCACTTCTCGCTCCGCGCACGGCTGTCATTAAGGAAGAGGAATCTGCGGGACGCGCTGCTCCCGTACAGAATCAACGATGAGAGACGCACCCGGAACTCGCGATTACGATTGGTGGCTGCTCGCTATCCTCGCGGCGATCTGCGCGCTGGGCGTGCTCGAAATCTATTCCGCTACCCACGGCAGTTCGTTGGCTGGCATGCACACCAAGCAATTGCGCTGGCTCGCGCTCGGCACGATTCTCATGTTCATCCTGTCCCGCGTGGACTACCACCTCATCATGGACCAGTCGCTGATTCTCTATCTCGTGTGTATCGCAGCCCTGGTTGCTGTGCTTCTGCTGGGAAATGTCCGCTTTGGCGCCAAGCGCTGGATACCCCTCATGGGCCAAATGTTTCAGGTGTCCGAATTGGCGAAGTTGATTATAATCATTGTACTGGCACGCTTCTTTACCGAAGTGCGCTCGGATAAGCTTGACCTGCGTGACTTAATTAAGGCAGGGTTGTTGGTAGGCGTTCCGCTTGTCTTGATCCTGAAGCAGCCGGATTTGGGCACTGCGTTGGTTCTTGTGCCGTTATTGTTTGTCGGGGCTTTTCTGGCTGGCTTGCAGTGGCAACATACAGCGGCGATTGTCCTCGTGGGGGCAATGCTCGTGGGCGCGGTTTTCTATCCGCCTGTTAGCAAACATATCCTCAAACCCTACCAGCGCGAACGGATTACGTCTTTCTTGCATCCGGAAGAGGATGCCAAAGGTTCAGGCTATCAGTTGTTGCAGTCCAAGATAGCCGTGGGCTCCGGTGGCTTCTGGGGCAAAGGATTTGGCAACGGCAGTCAGAATCAACTGGGCTACATTCCGGTCAGATACTCCGATTTCATCATGTCGGCTTGGGCGGAAGAACAGGGATTCAAAGGCGTGCTGCTTGCCTTAGGGCTGTACATGGCGTTACTTCTGCGGCTCGTTCAGAATGCTCAGCGCGCGAAAGACCGCGCGGGAATGTTTCTGGTTATGGGCGTGGCAGCGACGTTAGGGTTCCATATTTTAGTAAATGTGGCCATGGTGATTGGCGCCATGCCGGTTACCGGCATCCCGTTGCCGTTGATGAGCTACGGGGGCTCGGCCACGTTGTTCGTTTTCATGGCAATCGGCCTTGTGATGAATGTAAGGCTTCGCCGCTTCGTCAACTAGGCCGCAATAGAAAGAAGGGAGTCCCGGCAAAGCCGGAACCCCGAAGTAAGACAAGATTCAGTACTTAGGATTGCAAGAGTGAGGACAGCATCGTCCGCCGTTCCCCTTCAGGAACGGACCAGCCTCGTTAGCTTGAGGAACAATAGATTCCCCATCAGCAGCGAACGTTTCGCCGCTTCAGTACCACTGCGGCCAGCGTGTGTGCCCGTCTCTCGGGTCACGGCCTTCCCTTCCCGGACCGCCAACGGAAAAGAAACCGCGGCGATGCGTCCCAGCTCCGACTTAGTCGGGGCCAAGGATAAGGAGTTTTCATGTCGAAAGAATTGGTTATCAACGCAAGCTCCCATGAGCGGCGCGTTGCGATTTTGGAAGAAGGTCAGTTAGTAGAAATTTACATCGAGCGCGAAAAAGAATTCGCCCTCGTCGGCAGTATCTACAAAGGAAAAGTCACTCGCGTTTTGCCGGGCATGCAGTCCGCTTTCGTGGACATCGGCCTGGATGGCGACGCATTTCTCTACGTCAGTGATGTCTTCGAAAATCTCGAAGACTATGACCACGGTCACGGCGATCATAGCCCCGGGCGTGAACAAGCCCCCGCCCCCGCTGAAGGCGGCGCGTCTCCCATTGAAGTTCTACCGGGAGAATCCCTCGGAAGAGCACAGGAATCTGCCCCGGCCGTTGGTTCACGCCAAAACGGCCATGCCGACCCGGAAGACCACGAAATTCGCAGCCACGTCGAAGAAGTTCACGCGGGCGGCGAAGACGTTTCCGGAGGCCGCGCCGAGCACGCCGAACAATTCGATGACGAGCGCCAGCCGGATTCGAACGAATCCGCGCCAAAGAATTTCGCTCCGCAGTACAACCCGACGCAATATAAGCCATCCGGAAGTTACGTTCCCCGTTCGAATCAGGGCGGCGGACGCGGCGATTTCAATCGCGGTG
>Ga0210402_10003909_pt1 | contig 13789 bp, 11 predicted proteins | sample IncBWC7MmetaG_FD_161055 | JGI IMG/M metagenome (GOLD analysis project Ga0210402, IMG submission 161055) | Forest soil microbial communities from Barre Woods Harvard Forest LTER site, Petersham, Massachusetts, United States - Inc-BW-C-7-M | ecosystem: Environmental > Terrestrial > Soil >...
GTCCGCGCCGCCAACGCCATCATTGCCCTGCGTTGCTGCCGCTTCAATGGGAGGTTCGAGGATTACTGGGAGCAGCATCGGGCCGCCTGATCACCCCTTGCTTCTCACTTTTAAGTCGCACACCCCCGTCCGGCCGTCCGGCTCGCAGCCGGACAGCCACGGTGGTAGCGCTTACACTACGTCCATCCTACGTTTAAGCTCGGCACGCTGGATCGTTCGGGCCACGTCCTTCGGGCAGCAGACCGCCACCGGACCTTCGGCGGCACGGCGGATCGAGTTCAGAGCGAACATCGAGTTCTAACCGCGAAGCAATTGGGGAATGCGCCGGAAGTGCCGGTCCCGCGTGATCAGGAGCAGGTCGTGCTCTAACATCTGAGCGGCGATCCAAAGGTCGTTGTCGGGAATTGGCGTGCCCGCGCGTTTGAGCTGAACAAACAAGCGCGCGTAGTGCTCCGCCGTTTCCCGGCTTGGGAGCAAAACCGCGACAGTCGTTTTGCCGAGTAGCCGCTGCAGCAGGATTTCGTTGCGTTGCCGCTGAGTGCCTCCGTAGAAACCAGCCTTGATCTCCGCCAGAACCACCAGCGGAATCCAGACTTCGTCGCAGGTTCCCAGAAGTTCCGCCAGCGCGGCATCGCCCGTCAACAGATCCATCAGCCGGTTGGTGTCGAGAGCGGCTCTCACTTCCACTTGCCTGGATCGATCCGCCGCTGTGCCGCCAGAGTCTCATCGAAAGCGGGGTCGGGGGTCCACTTACCAACGAGGTCCGAGAAATCGGCTTTCTGTTTGTGCCCTGTTATTGCCACCGCGAGCTCGTCCAGAATCACCTGGTTGAGGCTTTGCTTACGCTGCCCAGCTTTCTGGCGAAGCGCCCGGTCCACTTCATGGGGGACTCCGCGGAGCGTGTACTGAATCGACCGCGCCTGCTTCTTCATGCCTGCATGATAGCACGGCGTGCAGGCAACATGGCTGGGATGGTGAGGCGGCTACGTGGGGCAGGTTGGTAGGGGCACCCTCTGGGTCCGGCGGATTGGCAATCCGCCTGCCGGATGTCACTGGCGAGGCCCCCAACGCGGGCTGGCCCGCTACCCACCGCGGACTAACAATCCGTCGCAGATTGCCAACCTGCCACAGCAAGGGTTTTGCGCCCACCCCCACCACCCCGGCCGGGCTACCATACGGGAATGCGATGCATGGCTTTACTCCTGGTGGCGGTTGCTATGGCGGTGGCGGCCGAGCCGCCCATCCCGGTGAAAGTGGTGGTGGTCACCATGTTCGAGCGCGGCGCCGATACCGGCGACGAGCCGGGCGAGTTCCAATTCTGGGTGGAACGCGACCACCTCGACCGTGTCATTCCATTTCCGCAGGGCTACCACAACCTGCGGATGAATAAGGACGGGGTGCTGGGCGTGCTCACCGGTGTCGGCAATTCCAAGTCCGCCGCCAGCATCATGGCGCTGGGGCTGGACCCCCGCTTCGACTTGCGAAAAGCCTATTGGTTGGTGGCCGGGATCGCCGGTGTCGATCCCGCGGATGCATCCCTCGGATCGGCTGCCTGGGCCGAATGGGTAGTGGAGGGCGACCTCGGTCACGAGATCGACGCGCGAGAGATCCCGGCCGGCTGGAAGACGGGCTATGTGCCGCTGCGCAAGTCGGTGCCCTACGAACAACCGCGGACGGCGACGGATGGCGAGACCTATCACTTGAACGCCGCCCTGTCGGACTGGGCCTTCCACCTCACTCGCAACGTGCCGCTGATGGACACCGAAGCCATGCGGCAGGAGCGCAAGCAGTTTCCCAACCCCAACGCCCAGCGGTCGCCTTTCGTGCTCAAGGGCGACACGCTCTCGTCGTCCACTTTCTGGCACGGAAGGCTGCTCAGTCAGTGGGCCAACGACTGGGTCAGCTACCTGACCGATGGCAAAGCTAACTATGTAACCACAGCCATGGAGGACACCGGAACCTTGCAGTCCCTGACCTTTCTGGCCAGGGCCGGACGCGTGGATGTCAACCGCGTGATGGTGTTGCGCACCGCCAGCGATTTCGATCAACAGCGGCCTGGACAGACGGCGGCAGAGAGCCTGGCGCAGAACAAGATTGGGAAATACACCGGGTTCCTGCCGGCTCTTGAAGCCGCGTGGCGCGTGGGGAATACGGTGGTGACGGAACTGGTCAAGAACTGGGGGCTGTATCGCGAACGGATTCCGGGATCGAAGCCCTGATGTATGATGCCCTGATGTATGATGAGGTCAGGATGAGCACCGCCACTCCTGCGTATTTTGAGATCATCGACTTCATCGCCGCCGGCACCACACCGGAGGCGGTGGTTCATTTCAGGCCTTCGCCTGAAGCGCAGCGGAGACTCGCCGAGTTGATCGAACGCGAGAAAGAGAGCGCTCTATCGCCGGAAGAAAAGGCGGAGCTCGACCACTTCATGGAGTTGGAGCACATCCTGAGAATGGCCAAGGCGAGAGCTCGCCAAATCCTTTCTTGTGGCCAGTGACATTAGCGACAGACTTCGCACCGAGGTAGCCCAACGCGCCGGTCGTAGTTGCGAATACTGCCTCATCTCTGAAGACGATGCTGGCTTCCCACACCAGGTCGACCATATAGTCAGCCGTAAGCATGGCGGGCTTTCCACTCCGCAGAACCTCGCCTACGCCTGCGTGGAGTGCAACCGGCACAAAGGAAGCGATGTCGCTTCAATCGATCCACATACTGGAGAGGCTGTTCCTTTATTTCATCCGCGACGCGATCGATGGGCCGATCATTTCCGCCTGAACGGAGAGCGCATCGAGCCAGGTTCTGCAGTGGGCGCTGTGACGCTGCAAGTGCTGCGGTTGAATACAGCCGAGAGATTGGCAGAGCGACGGTTACTGCAGAGCTTGGGGGTTTATCCGCCCAATTGAACCAGCATACTGTAGGAGATTCAGATGACGGAGATTGACGTAGCAAGCTGGGAGGCGTTTGAAGAGAAGCGCAAAGAAATCCGCCAGGCCGAAGTCTCGGCAGGGCGGGATGAGGACTTCCTTTTCCGCGGCCTGAGCGACTCGACTCTGCCGCTCGCCACGACACTGGAACGAGCCGGGCAAGAGGGCATCCGAATTAGCGAGTATTACCGATTTATCTGCCGCATTAAGCCCCAGATTGAGACTTATACTGGAAGAACGTGGGAGATCGCGCCGTATCCGGAAGTTGAAAAGTTATTGCGGGATCATGACACCTGGACGCTCAGCATATTTCCAGGATTAGTAGCGTACAGCTACATGGTGCATCTTCGGCATCACGGGTTTCCGTCGCCTCTTCTCGATTGGACTCGCTCGCCCTACATCGCCGCCTATTTCGCGTTCCGGTCTCCCATCGAATCCGCGCAGGGTAAGGTCTCGATCTGCGTGTTCTCGGAACAGCCAGAACGATACAAGAGCGGTACCACCGGACGACTTCAGATTCGCCGGATTGGGCCGTTTGTTACCACACATCGAAGGCACTATCTGCAACAAAGCGATTACACGATGTGTGCGTTATTTGGCAGTGAGTGGTGTTTTGGCAAACACGAAGACGTATTCGCCCTTGGAGACCCTCACCAGGACGTTCTTTGGAGGTTCAACATCCCGTGGACGGAGCGCCGGAAGGTGCTGAAATTCCTGGACTCCTACAACTTGAACGCGTTCACCTTGTTTGATTCCGAGGAAAGCATGATGGAGACGCTGGCGCTACGAGAACTGGACTTCCGTTAGCTTTACGAGACCTGCCAATAGACCGAATACCGCCTGTCGAAGATGCTGTTGAGCGGCGTCAGCGTCACGTCCGTCGGCTGCCCGGAGGTGTGGAACGTCAATGCCTTGTCGCCCGGTTTGATCCATGATGATGCGTCGGCGCCGGCAGCCTTGAACACCGGCACCTGGATGGGCATCCGCTGCAGACGCGGCGCGTTGGGGCCGACGATCGACTCCGGAGTCAGGCCTGAAGCGCCCAGATCGCCCGCCAGCACCACGGGGCCGTACATCACCGCTTGCACCGTCGGGTCATCCGGCATAGCTTCGATGCGCAGTTGCATCGGAAGCGCCATTTCGATCTTGTCGCCGGCCTTCCAGACTCGGGAGAGCGTGAGGTAGCTGCCGGGGCTGGCCGAAGCGTCGAGCACCTTGCCGTTCACCTTCACCGTGGGCGCCGATGGCAGCCATGAGGGCACGCGCAGCCGCATCGCCATCCGCACGGGCTTGGCCGCGGTCACCGTCAACATGGTGCCCTGCTGCTCCGGGAACCTGGTGTCCTGCCGCAAGCGGAAGCCTTTCTCGGCCCAGTCCAGTTCCGACCCAATGAACTGGTTCACGTACAGGCCTTCGCTGTCGCGCCAATAAATGCTGTCCTGCAGTTTGGAAAATTCTTCCACGCCGGTACCGGTGCAGCACCAGAAAGATTTGTCGTCGGTGTTAAACGTCTTCCACGCGCCGGGCGTCAGCGAAAGATAATACTGGGTGGCGCCGGTCTTCGGATAGATGGTGCCGAGCCGGTGATTGATCATGGTGCGCTCGTAGTAATCGAAGTAGCGGGGGTCGGCGGTCCATCCGTACAGGTGGCGCGTGAGCTTCATCATGTTGTACGCGCAGCAGCATTCGGCGGTGGCTGAACTGCGCTTCAACTCGGCGGCAAGCTGGCGCGGTTGGGTGAGCCAGCCTTCGCCGTTGCTGGTGCCGCCGGTCACGTAGGTGCGGGCGCTGGTCACTTCCCACCAGAAGTAGTCGGCCACATCGTGGAAGCGCATGTCGCCCGAGATTTCGTAACGGCGCGCGCCGCCGATCACTTGCGGGATGTGCGTATTGACGTGCAGGCCGCGCAGTTCGTCGCGGCGCGAGGCCAGCGGGTTGAAGAAGCGCTTCTTGGTGAAGCGGTCGCCCGCCTTGGCCCAGCGGTCCTCCCCGGTCACGGCAGCCAGGTTGTATAACACCTCGTTCATGCCGCCGTATTCGGTGTTGAGGATGTCCTGCATGTGCTCTTCGGATTTCGAAGCCGACCACGTATCGGCCCAGTTGGACATGCCTTCGAGCACCTGGAGAGCCTGCTTGTTGCCGGCGAGCTGATACATATCGAACATGCCGGCCATGATTTTGTGGATGGTGTAGAACGGCGCCCAAACGTTCTTGCGGGCATCCAGGCGGTCAAACCACTCGATCGGAAACGCGCTCAGGTAACCGCCCGCGCCCAGTTTGTCCTGCGCCTTGGCGAGGTCGGCCACCATGGCATCGCCTTTGGCCTTGGCCTGCTTGTCGCCCGTCCCGGCCCACAGTTGCGCGGACGCCGAAAGGAAGTGGCCGGTGAAATGGCCGCGCAATTCGCCGGCGCGCCCTGGCGTGTCCTGCTCCCACCCGCCGAATGGTGGAGCCGAGGAAGGCAGCCCGGCATTCAGCAGAAAATTGCGGACCAGCCGTTCTTCGGGCAGGCGCTGCATGTAGCCGGTGTTCCATTCCTCGGCGTCTTTATACGGGCCGGCGAGGAGGCGCACCTGCGTCATCGGGAACGGCTCCACCTTGTCGGCCACTGGGTTGCGCGCGAATTCGATGGGCGCCTGGAACGGCGGCACTTCCGGCACGGTTCCCTGGCGCTGCTGCTGGGCTTGTTGGACGGAGGTGTTGGGATTGGGCGCAGCGGCCGGAGTGGGGTTCTGCGGCTGGGCGTTCTGCTGTGCAAGTAACGCGGGTGCGGCAGCCGTGGATGCGGCCAGTGCGGCGGCGAAGTTGCGGCGGCTCAGATGGCGCGGCTGGGCCATGTGGGTGGTTCCTCCTCTGGAATCGCTTACATTATGACACTGTTGGGAAGGTTTGGGTGCCGCTTTAGAGAGTGAGCCGGCAAGCGTTCAGACCGGCGACGATCACGCGGTCGAGCCATGCGGAAAAGCGGGTTTGGGCGGAGGCGAAGTCTTCTTCGTAATTGATCTGGAAGGTGCCGCCTTCGATCAAGGTGGGTTCGGAGCCTTGGATTTGAAAGTATGCGACCACGCCGATTAGACCGCGGATACGGGGACCGATACCGTGAAATGAGAGGACAAGATAAACGGGTCGGCCTGCGTTAAGAAACAAATGTGCAGCCGCATTGAAGTAGGCGAAGTCGGGCGCATAACCGGCCTTCAGAACCGCTACTCTTGGAAGTTGTCGTGTCCGCCCTCAACGCCGCCACTCGCATTGAAACTGAAGTTTGTGCCAAGACTACCGATTTCGGTGGCGAGTTCAGCGGAGGCTTTTCCAAATTGCTCCATCGCTACGTTAACAAGTTGCTTTGCGGTTTCTTTTGCGGCGAGCCACTCCTTCCTTGGCAGCTTACCTCGCTGCATTAGGCGGTCGCGCGCTGCGATGACTGCCTCATGCGGTGACGTGATCGGGCGAACGTCATAAGCGATCTCTGTCGCCTCAAGCAAGGCATTCCGCTGACTCTCAACGAACAGAGCAACCAGAGGCCGCAAGTCGTCTGCGTCTGCTTTCTCAAGGGCGTCAATGTAGCGCGGCTTGTCCTCTCGTTTTACGATGAGCGGAAACCACCCGGCCTTGATGAAGACCAGGCTGGCAATCGCCCGAGCCACTCTGCCGTTGCCATCCGAAAATGGATGGATCTGCCAGAACCGGTGATGCAGCCACGCAGCCTCCACTTCGGGCGGTACATTCCGCGCCTGATGCGCCGCGTGCATTCGCACCAGTTCGTCCATTTCCGGCGCCGTGTACTCAGGCGAGCAGTACTCGTGTATGGAGCCGTCAAGGCGTGTGGGACTGTTAGGCGCCATCTTATACTGACCCTTCTCCAGGCGCTTCTCGAATGCCTGGCCAAACTGGTCCACAGCGGTGTACGAATCGATGTTGCGCAGCAAAGCAGCGTGGAGTTCCTTGATGTAGCTCACCGAAGGGCCGCGGATCCCGGCGATGAAATCGAACATCCCGTCCAGCGCCTCATAGTGGTCTTGGATGACCCGCGCGACCCACGTGCTATCGCGATTCGTCGCGTCATGAGGAATGTAGGCGGCGTCAATTCCACGCTCGATCAAGGTCCTGGTGACGCCGCGGTCCAGCGTGTAGACGTCTTCGATGATCCCAGTCTCGATGGCCCACTCGCGCCGCAATCGCCGGTCAAACTCATCCAGAACCTCGCGCTCGGCCAGATCCTTTTTCTGGTTCCGCCACACCCGCAGCAGCGAGTCCAATTCTCCATCCGTCAGAGCTCTTGGGTCGTCCGGCAGATCGGTAATCGGGTGCCACTTGTAGGCCCTCGCCATGTACACCGATTATGCGGCATCGAAGCCCGCTCCAGTCGGCTACACTGTCCAAATGGACTTAGGACTCAAAGGCAAGGTCGCCATGGTGGCCGCCGCCAGCGAAGGGCTGGGGTTCGCCATCGCAAAAGTGTTAGCCGCGGAGGGTGCGCACGTCTCCATCGCTGCCCGCAAACAGGAGACCATCCGCGCCGCAGCCAACCGCATCGCAGAGGCCACGGGCGCGCAGGTCTTGGCCACGCAAGCCGACGTCAGTGCCGCGGCCGCAATTGCAGCGTGGCACCAGGCCACGGTGGAACGGTTCGGCGGCGTGGATATCCTGGTGACGAATTCGGGCGGCCCGCCGGCGGGCGCGGCTTCGGGTCTTGACGACGCGGCATGGCAGTCTGCGTTTGACCTCCTGCTCATGAGCGTGGTGCGCACCGTGCGCGTGGTGCGGCCTTCACTCGAGGCGCGCGGCGGCGGGAGCATCCTGATGCTGACATCGTTATCCGTGAAGAACCCGATCGCCAACCTCGGCCTTTCGAACGTACTCCGCGCGGCCGTGGCGGCGCTGTCCAAAACGCTCGCCGACGAGTTCGCCGCCAAGGGGATTCGCGTGAACCAGTTGGTGCCGGGACGCATTTCCACGGAACGCATCGGGTACCTGGATGACGCTAACGCCAAGCGGTTGGGCACCACCGTCGAGGAGCAGCGCCGGCGCTCCATCGCCACCATTCCGATGGGCCGCTACGGCGAGCCCGAAGAGTTCGCGCGGGCGGCGGCGTTCTTGGTCTCAGATGCCGCATCTTACATAACCGGCGCAACCTTGCAGGTGGACGGCGGCGCCATCCGAAACGTCAGTTAGCGTTGCTTACGGCGTCACGGGATTTACGCCGTCACCGGCGGCACCAAGGTTTTCAGGAACTCGTGGGCGGTGCGGAAACCACGCTTGTACTGCTCGGTAAAGTTACCTTGCGCGTATGCCGGGTAATAAAACTCGTCCTCGTTTTCGATGTTCATGGCGCCGGTGTATCCCACTTCGGCCAGCACCGCGAAAAAGCCCTTCCAATCGACCGAACCCTGCCCCGGGATACGGAATCTCCACCAACGCACGTTGTCGATGGATTGAATTCCGGCGCGGCGCAGCACGTGCCAAAGAATCTCGGTGTCCTTGAGGTGGACGTCGTAGATCTTGTCGGCGAAATCGCGCGCCGCCTGCACCGGGTCCATGAACTGCCACACCAGGTGCGACGGATCGAATTGCAGCCCCACCCACGGACTGTCCTTAAAGGCCTTGAACAGCAAGTCCCAGCCCAGCGGGCCGGTGCCGATGTTGGGACCGCCGGCATACGGTTCCCAGAGAATGCGCACCTTGTTTTTTTCGCACGCCGGGAAATATTTCTCCGTGTACACGCGGACGATTTCATCCACCTGCGGTTGCAGCCGCTGCCCGGTAATCTTGCCCGACTGGCCGCCAATGTTGGGGATCCCCAGTTTGCCGCACAACTCGATGCACTTCACCGTGAACTCGTTTTGCTGGGCCCGCTTGGCGGGGTCGGGATCGATGTGGTTGCCATCCACGGCCAGCGACGAAACGTAAATGCCGGATTTCTGGATCTTGTCTTTGATGGCGGCGATCTGGGAATCGTCGACGCGGTTCGGATCGATCCGCAGTTGCATGCTGGTAAAGCCTTCGGCTTTGACGAATTCGAGATTGGAATCAGAATACTGGCAAAGCACGCCCAGTTTGGGTTTCCAGTTCGGCGCGCGGGGGCGCTGCGCCTGAGCGGCTGCCGCCGCGGTCATGGCGGTGAGGATGTTGCGTCGGGTGAGGGTCACGAAACGACAATACTGCGGACAGGGGGCCGCTTGCAAGCGGGCAGCAACCAAGCGGCAAATAGCTTGCGGCGCGGGTTGGCGGCGTGAGACTATGGCGAAGCCCCCTGGTCATTCAGTTGGGTCATTCAATAAGGAGCATTCATTCTATGAGAAGACTGATGGTTTTGGCTCTGGGCCTGGCCTTCGCGCTCGGCACGGTCAATGCGTTCGCCCAGGATACGCCCCCCAAGAAGAGCGGCAAGAAGAAGGGCGGTAAGAATGGTGGAAAAAAGATCCCGAAAAGGGGCACAGGCGCCGGCGCTTTTTAGTCCGCCGCTAATCGTCACGTACTCAGCCGATGCTCGCGGGCTCCAGGAATCCTCCGGATCCCCGCTACAGCCCGCCCCTGGATCTTGTACGCTTTTTGAGAATGAATGCGGCTTGCGTGCACCATTATGGAGTGGTGAGGCAATCCAGCAAGGCAGGAAAATCGGGCCAACCGGCAGTGTCCTTCCGGTTTTTCACGTGAGCTTCATTGAAATTACTGGCGTTAGCGCTCCGCGACCGGAAGTGTCGTGCCGGTTTCGGTGGGCTACCAGCCCGGAAATACCGGATTTGCATTCATGCCTGGTGGCATTGCGCCACGCCCGCCCTGGCGGTTCTGGTAGCTTCCGCCACCGTCCTGGCCGCCCAAGTCCGGGCCCTGCGAGACCGGAAACCACGCTGGGCCCGGCATCGTCCACGCAACTGTTGGACGAGCGCGCCGTGCCGGAGAAGGGCGAGTTGCAGCGCTGACCGCCGCCGGACGTTACACTGAAGTCCGATGCTGTTGTTGATTGGACCGGCCGGCTCCGGCAAAACCGATTACATCCTTGAGGGCGTCCGCCAGGCTTTGCGCTCCGGCAACAGCGCCATCCGGCTCCTGGTGCCCACAGCCACACTGGCGCAGCATTGGCAGAACCGCCTGGCCCGCGAAGGTTTCGTTTTCCGCCGCGGCCTGATTCAGACGCTCTCCGGTTTCGTTCAGGACTGGGCCGGCGAAGCGCCACAGGTTCCCGATTCGGTTCTCTACCTGATTGTGGAGCAGGCGGCGCTCCGCGTGAACCGGCCCGAGTTCGCGCGCGTGGTGCAGATGCCCGGCTTTTGCGCGTCGCTGGCCCGTACCATGGCCGAATTTTCCTCGGCCGGTTGCGACAGTGGCCGCCTTGCCACCTGCCTGCCCGACGCGCCTTTGGCCGCCGCCTTTCTCGCCGTTTATCAAGACGTGGATCGCGAACTGGCGCGCCGCGGCCTGGCCATGCGCGCCACCCGGCTGCAGCGTGCGGCGGCCCGCATCGAACGCGAAGGCTTGGGCGGCATTGGCGCCATCTGGCTGGATGGTTTCCACGCGCTGCCCGATCCCGAACTGGCGGTCATAGCCGCGCTGGGCCGCCACGCCTCGCTCACTCTTGCCCTGAGCGATGCCGACTTAACGGGCCCGGTTCGCGGCCGCCTGCAGGCTCTCGGTTTCCAGCCGCAGCCAATGACGCGCAAGCGCCCCATGCCGGCCACCAGGCTGGTGGTCGCGCCCAACATCGAACGCGAAGTGGACGAGATCGCGCGCCGCATTCTCGAACAGGCTGCCGTGCGCCCGTTTCGCGAGATGGCGATCGTCGTGCGCAGCGAGGAGACCTACGTCCCCATCTTGCGCGCCACCCTGGAACGCTTCGGCATCCCCGCGCGTTTCTACTTCAAGGCGGAGTTGCAGCAGCACGCCGCGGTGCGTTGTCTGGGCGGCATTGTGGATGCGATGCTGGGCGGCTGGGACCACGCGGCCACGCTGGCGGCACTCCGCCTGCTGCCGCGTTTCGCCGAATCGAACACCATGGACCGCTTCGCATTCAAGGTGCGCGAACGGATCCCGAATGCGGGCCTGGGTGCCATGAAAGCGCTGCTAGTGAATGAGGAAGGCCAGCCGCACGGCGCCGAAGCCGAGCAGCTTTTGCATTTGCTCGATTCGCTGGCGGCACTGGAAGAGTGGCGGTCCCTCTCTCTGCTCCCCAAAGCTTGGGCCGCCCGTTTCGGCACCCTGCGGAATTATTTCCGGCCGGCGCGGCCCCGGGATATGGACCACACAGGCATGAATGCCCGTGCCGCGGGGGCAGCCGTGCTGGATGTTTTCGACGAATGCCTGGCGGAAGCGGCGCAGGCTCTCGACCCGGCACACACCATCCCTATGGAAGCGTTTTGGCGCGCCGTCACGTCCGTGCTCCGCCTGAAACCGCTGCGCCTCGCCGATGGACGCCGCAACGTGGTGCACGTGCTCAGCGCCGAAGAGGCGCGCCAGTGGGTGCTGCCCGTGGTTTTCGTTTGCGGCATGGTGGAAAAGCAGTTCCCGCGATTCCACCCGCAGAACCCGTACTTTCCCGACGCCGCCCGCGCGCGCCTGAACGCCGCCGGGGTTCGCGTGCGCACCGCGCCCGATTTCGAACGCGAAGAGCGCGCCCTGTGGGATTCCGCCGTGACCCGCGCCACCATGCTGGTGACGCTGTCGTACCCCGAATTCGATGCGCGGGGCGACGCCACGCTGCGCTCCCTCTTCCTGGACAGCCTGATTCTGATGCGGGAAAACTCCGAGGCCGTGCGCCCCGCGCCGCGATACCCGCCTGCGCCGCGCGGGCTGCTGGCGATTCACACGGCGATCCGCAACCCCAGCCTGCTGGACTATCTGCGCCAGAAGAGCGCCAGCCTGTCGCCGAGCAAGCTGGAAACCTACCTGCAGTGCCCGTTCCAATATTTCAGCCTGCGCATGATCCGGCTCAAGACCGCGCCGCCGCGGCCTGGGAAGCGGCTCGACTTCATGACGCAGGGCAACATCGTTCACCAGGTGCTGGCCGAGTGGTGGGCCAATCCGCAGGACATTACGGCGCTGTTCGACCGCGTTTTTGCGCAGCAACTGGAGGAAAAGCGAATCCCCGGTGGATACCACACTGAGCGGCTGCGCAACGCCATGCTGGAAGACCTCCAGACCTTCACGCGCGACGACGTGTGGCCGCGCGCCGCCTTCCACTCGCGCATGGAAGAAAAGTTCGAAATGCCGCTGGACGACTCGGTCGTGATCTCAGGCAAGATCGACCGGCTGGATGTTGACCCGGACGGCAACGCCTACGTGATCGATTACAAATACAGCGCCCGGCAGCGGGTGCTCGATAAGCCGAAAGACGAGACCCTGCTGCAGGCGCCACTCTACCTGATGGCCGCCGAAAAGTTCTTTGGCCTTGAACCGGCGGGCATGTTTTACATTGGCGTGAAAGGCGGCATCAACTACGCCGGCTGGAGCGTCAAGCCCCTGCTCGACGCCGCTCCGCTGCCCCAAGACTGGTTCCAGCGCACCAGGGAGCGCACGCTGAAAATCGTGCAGCAGATCCGCAGCGGCCGCGTGGAACCGGCGCCTGCCAACGTGGACAACTGCCGTTTCTGCGATGCGCGCGATGTGTGCCGCATCGAAACCCGCGGGGCAGAAGTCGTCGCCGAAATTGGGGCCGAAATTGGCGCCGAGATTGTGGTGGAGGGCGCATGAGCGCGGTCCGCTTCACGCCGGACCAGCAGGATGCCGCCGACGTTTCGCAGCGCCATCTGGACGCCTGCATCGTCGCCGGACCCGGCTCGGGCAAGACCACGGTGCTGGTGGAATATTTCCGCCGTCTGGTGGCTGCGGGCGTGGACCCGCTGCGTATCCTGGCCATCACGTTCACGGAGAAGGCCGCCGGCAACATGCGCAAGAAACTGGCCGCCGCGTTCCAGGACGATAATGAGATTCGCGCCAAACTGGAGCGGGCATGGGTCTCCACGGTCCACGGTTTCTGCGCGCGGCTGCTGCGGGAGAACGCGGTTTCGGCCGGCGTGGATCCCGAATTCCGCGTCGCGGACGAGCGCGACGCCGCGCTCATGAGGAACCGCGCAATGGACGCCGCCATCGATGCGGTGTTGGAGGAGCATCTAGCGGAAGTGCGCGCGCTGATCCGCGGGTTGTCGGCGTTTGATTTCGAAAAGGCCGTGCTCACCGCGTACGACGCCATGCGCGGCGCGGGCATCGGCACCGAACAGCTTGCCGCGATGCCTGCGCCGGCGGGCGTCACCGTGGGCGAGATCGCCGAAACCCTCCGCGGAATTCGCGGCGAGTCGTTGAGCGCCTGGAACTATCAGCAGAAGCAGCAACTGGAATGCGCCCTGGAGAGCGCCGAACGCATCGTGTCCGCGGCCGGTCCGCTGGAGGCATTGCACGCCATTGAAGCTTTCAAGTGCAACCTCACTAAATGCAAACGCGGCACCACCGCTTACAACCTGTTGTCGGAGATGAAGGGGCAGATCGAAGCGGCCCGGTACACCGTGATCACCGAGCATTATGCGCCGCAGCGGGAAATGCTGGTGCAAATTCTGCGCCGCTTCGACCAACTGTACCGTCTGCGCAAGCGCCAGGCCGGCATGCTGGATTTCGCCGATCTGGAAGAGTTCACCGTGCGCCTGCTGGAAGAACACACCGACACACGGGCCCGCCTTCGCGCCCAGTTCGACCACATCCTGATGGACGAGTTTCAGGACACCAATGGGCAGCAGGCCAAGCTGATAAGCCTGGTGCGGCCGCCCGATCGCTTTTACGCGGTGGGCGACATCAATCAATCGATCTTCGGCTTCCGCCACGCCGAGCCGCTGGGCTTTTCCAAATACCGCGACGAGATTGCGCGCAGCGGCCGGCAC
>Ga0210402_10003910_pt1 | contig 13788 bp, 15 predicted proteins | sample IncBWC7MmetaG_FD_161055 | JGI IMG/M metagenome (GOLD analysis project Ga0210402, IMG submission 161055) | Forest soil microbial communities from Barre Woods Harvard Forest LTER site, Petersham, Massachusetts, United States - Inc-BW-C-7-M | ecosystem: Environmental > Terrestrial > Soil >...
ACTTATCTAAGCAGCCGTCATTGCGGCGCATCAAGAAAAGCACGGCTTTTTGCGCACGCGAACGGGGCGCTAATCGCCGTTACCGCCTCCCCCGCTATCGCCCCCGCCACCACTGTCCCCGCCACCGCCACTGTCGCCGCCACTATCCCAGCTGCCGGTGGTATCGGCGGAATTGCCGGAACTGTCGGGCGAAGAGGACGAACTGAACCAGTCGCCAAAGCTCCAGCCCGAGCTGCCGCTATCGGCGGAGTAGCTGACGTCACCGCCGCCGGTGTCGGAGGACCAGCGCCGCCCGGGACGGCGGTTCTGCAGCCGGTACCAGATGACCGAGACGACACCGATCGCAAACAGAAGAGGGATCCAGGGAGCGCTCACGCTTTCCTCACAGGTTTGTGCGCGGCCTGGGGGACGCGCCGCCACAATTCGTCGCGCAATGTGGCGGCACCGTTCATTGATCGTTCAAGGCCAATATGGAACTTTCCGCCGGACAGAGGGCTTTTTCTGTTGAGCCTGAGTTGGCTTCGTAACAAGGGGACACTCATGAAGAAATCATTGTTGGCGCTTGTGGCCATTGCAGCGCTCGCCGTGTCGATGGCTTCGCCCGCTTACGCCTGGCGCGGCGGCTGGGGTTGGGGTCCGGGTATTGCAGCGGGACTGCTCGGCGGCGCCATCATCGGTGGCGCGATCGCCTCGAGCCCGTATTACGGACCCGGTTATTACGGGCCAGGCTACGGCTATTATGGCGGCCCGGGCTATGCCGGCGGGCCCTACGGCCCCTGCTACTGGCAGCGTCAGCGCTTCTGGGATGGCTATGGCTGGCAGGCCCGCAACGTGCGGGTTTGCGAGTAGTCCGTTCAGCTACATTAAATCTCGCACGACGTCCCGGGAAATGGCGTTCTCCGGGACGCCGTTCATCCCGTACGCCTGAAAGGCATCGCTTTTCAGATCACGAGGCCGCGAATGTTTACCGGGGATTGACCGTTTTGGCGTTTTGCTAAGCCGCAAGCGGAAATCCAAAGCGAGCGTTGAAAAGTTCCCCAAAAACCCGGCGCCTCGTCCAAGCGCGCCATCTCCAGGAGTGACCCAGAAATGAAGAGAACCCTTGCTGCCCTCCTTGCGGTCGCGTCGATCGCGGGCTCGCTCACGACGACGCCCGCGAAAGCGCACGACGGCGTCGGCGTCGGTATCGCCGCCGGCCTGCTCGGCGGCGCGATCGTCGGCGGCGCCATCGCCGCAAGCCGCCCATATCCTTATGGCGGACCGGTCTATTACGAAGCGGCGCCGCCCCCGGTACCGCCGGGCTGCTACTGGCAGCGGCAGCGCTACTGGGACGGCTACGCCTGGTACTATCATCCGGTTCGCGTGTGCTACTGAGCTAAAGATCGGCGTATCGAAACGAGCAAAGCCCGGCCAAATTTTCGGCCGGGCTTTTTCTTTTGCTCAGCGCGCCGCGTTGATCGACTGCAGCACGGCTGCGCTCGGCCAGCAATCGACCTTCAGGCCGGCCGATTTCTGATACGTGCCGAGCGCGGCGCGCGTCAGCATGCCGGCCTTGCCGTCGATCTTGTCCTTGTAGATCCCGAGCCGCGTCAGCCCCTTCTGCATCGCCTCGACATCGGTCGTGCGCAGCTGCGTGGAGGCCGACCACGGCGTCGCGAACGGCAGCGGGCTCTTCATGCGATCGGAGAGATGGCCGACGAACAGCACGTAGAGATCGGAAAAATTGTATTCCTTGATGACGAAGTAATTCCTGGTCGTGAGGAACGCCGGACCATGGATACCCTCGGGCTGCAACAATGACGCGCTCTGCGCCTGCTCCGTCGCGTTGAGCTTCTCTCCGCGCACCGGCACGAAACCCGCGACCAGCCACTCGCCGATCGGCCTGGTCACTTCGGGCACGCCCATGGTGCAGTCGACGTTCGCCGGCGCCTTCACCTCATAGGCCCAGCGCACGCCTGACTGCCAACCCTTGTTGACAAGCTGCTGCGCGGCGGAGGCGAGCGCATCCGGCACCGAGCGCCAGATATCGACCTTGCCGTCGCCGTCGAGATCGACGCCGTGCTTGTAGAATTCCGACGGCAGAAATTGCGTGAGCCCGGTGGCGCCGGCCCAGGACGAGCGCATGTCCTTGCGCGTCACCACGCCGTCGCTCAGCATCTTCAGGCCCAGGATGAATTCGTTGCGATACTGCTCCTTGCGCCGGCCGACATAGGCCTGCGTCGCCAGCACGCGGATCAGGTCATAGGGCAGCGTGTAGCGGCCGTAATCGGTCTCGCGCCCCCAGATCGCGAGCACGATGGCGGCGGGCACGCCGAAGCGGGATTCGATCGCATCGAGCGAGGGGCGATATTGCTGCATCAGCTTTTGCCCCTGCTCGGCCAGCCGCGCGATGCTCGCTTCCTTGATGTAGTCGGCCGGCACCTGCACGAACTCGGCCTGCGACGGCGCCCCGGTCGCGGGCCGTCCGGGCAGGATCAGGTCGGGCAGCTTGTAATCGGGCTCGAGCCCCCGCGTCTCCGTATCGAATGTCGCGCGCGAGACACCGGCAGCCTCCGCGTCCGGCCGCAGCGAAGCGATGAATTGCGTAAAGGCTGCGTCGGCGGCACGGGCGGGCGAAATGCACCCCGCAATTGCCATCAAGAGAACGGCAAGCGCGGCTCTCATTTCACCGCCACGATGAAAATCCGGGGGAAGCGGAACAGCACCTTGCCGTCGGCCTGCGGCAGATAGGCGCTCGCAACACGCGCGGTGTATTCGGCAAGATATTGCTTGCGCTCGGGCGTCTCCAGCAGTTCCAGGAATGGCCGCAAACCCGTGCCCTTCACCCACTCGACGATCGCCGCTGTGTCGTCGAGGACGTGGTTATAGGTCGTGTGCCAGATTTCGATGCGCTTGCAGAGCGGACTCAGCGCGTCGTAATAGCCGCCCGGCCGCGGAAGCTCGTCGCGGACGCGCGCTTTCTCGCCAAGCTGCTTGCTCCACGGCCCTTCCCGCGCGACTTCGCGCATCAGGACATGGGCGGGCTCATCAAGACTGTCTGGGATTTGCACCGCCAGCGCGCCACCCGGCGGAAGTTTTGCCAGAAGCCGCTGCAACTGCTTGAGGTGCCCCGGCACCCACTGAAAGATCGCATTGGCGAACAGGAGGTCGGTGCCATCGGGCGGCACCCAATGCGCGACATTGGCTTCGACAAAAGTCTGTTTCGGCAGCCGTTCGCGCGCCTGGCGCAGCATATCGGCGGAAGTGTCGATGCCAATCACGGCGGCGTCGGGCCAGCGCTTTACCAGAAGCTCGGTCGAATTGCCCGGCCCACAGCCGATGTCGACGATCTTGCGCGGCTCCAGAAGCGGGATTTGCGCGAGCAGATCGCGCGACGGGCGCGTGCGCTCGTCCTCGAATTTGAGATACTGCTCCGCGCTCCAGTCCGCCATTCCGATGCCGCTCTATCGCATGATCCGGAAAAAGCCTGCCCCGCACTTGATGCGGGGTGTGCAGCGGTTTTCCGAAAAGATCATGCGCAAACAATAAGCTAAAGCGCGGTGATGATTCATCCTGAAATCATCGCGCTTTAGCGCGTCAGCTTCTTATACTTCACCCGATGCGGGATGATCGAGTCCTGACCGAGCCGGCGCATCTTGTCCTTTTCATAATCCTGGAAGTTCCCTTCGAACCATTCGACATGGCTTTCGCCCTCGAAGGCCAGGATGTGGGTGGCGATGCGGTCGAGGAACCAGCGATCATGGCTGATGATGACGGCGCAGCCGGCGAAATCCTCCAGCGCTTCTTCAAGCGCGCGCAGCGTATCGACATCGAGATCGTTGGTGGGCTCGTCGAGCAGCAGCACGTTGGCGCCGGACTTCAGCATCTTGGCCAGATGCACACGGTTGCGTTCGCCGCCCGACAGCGCCCCCACCTTCTTCTGCTGGTCGGCGCCCTTGAAATTGAACGAGGAGCAATAGCCGCGCGAATTGACCTCGCGCTTGCCGAGCAGGATCAGCTCGTTGCCGCCCGAAATCTCCTCCCACACCGTCTTCTTGCCGTCGAGCGCGTCGCGCGACTGGTCGACATAGCCGAGATGCACGCTCTCGCCGACGGTGATGTCACCCTTGTCCGGGGTTTCCTGCTTGGTGATCATCCGGAACAGCGTGGTCTTGCCGGCGCCGTTGGGACCGATCACGCCGACGATGCCGCCCGGCGGCAGCTTGAAGGTGAGCTCGTCGATCAGCACGTTGTCGCCGAAACCCTTGCTCAGCCCTTCGAAGTCGACGACGTTCTGGCCGAGCCGCTCGGCGACCGGAATCGTGATCTGCGCGGTCTGGGCCTGCTTTTCGCTGGCCTGCTTCAGCAAGTCTTCATAGCGCTGGTAGCGCGCCTTGGATTTGGCCTGGCGCGCCTTGGGCGAGGACGCGATCCACTCCTGCTCGCGGGCCAGCGTCTTCTGGTGCGCGGCGTCCTCGCGGCCTTCCTGCTCCAGCCGCTTCTGCTTCTGCACCAGCCAGGACGAGTAGTTGCCCTCATAGGGAATGCCCTTGCCACGGTCGAGCTCGAGGATCCAACTCGTGACATTGTCGAGGAAGTAACGGTCGTGGGTCACGATCAGGATCGCGCCGGGATAGTTGCGCAAATGCCCCTCGAGCCAGGACACGGATTCCGCGTCGAGATGGTTGGTCGGCTCGTCCAGCAGCAGAAGTTCGGGCTGGTCGAGCAACAGCCGGCACAAGGCAACGCGGCGGCGTTCACCGCCGGAGAGCTTCGTCACATCGGAATCGTCGGGAGGACAGCGCAGCGCGTCCATCGCCTGGTCGACCTTACTGTCGAGATCCCAGAGGCCCTGGGCCTCGATCTCGTCCTGCAGCTTGGTCATCTCGTCCGCGGTCTCATCCGAATAGTTGGTGGCGAGCTCGTTGTAGCGGTCAAGGATCGCCTTCTGCTTGGCCACGCCCTGCATGACGTTCTCGCGAACGGAAAGCTTGGGATCGAGCTGCGGCTCCTGCTCGAGATAGCCGACGCGGGCGCCCTCGGCGACCCAGGCCTCGCCGGTATATTCCTTGTCGAGCCCGGCCATGATCTTGAGCAGGGTCGATTTGCCGGAGCCGTTGACGCCGAGCACGCCGATCTTGGCGTCCGGATAGAAGCTCAAGTGGATGTTATCGAGCACTTTTCGGGTCGGATAGCTCTTGGTCAGACCCTGCATGAAATAGACGAACTGGCGAGCCATCGCGGTCCTTCGAAACGGAGGATTTAAGGAAATTTTGCTGGCGCTCATGTAGCCGCGCAGGCCTCAAAGGGCAACCGCGGGAAGCCGTTTTCCATCCGTTCACCACGAATGAATACGGGTCCGACACCATGTGTGCGGCAGGTCACGACAATTGAAACCAACTTTTAATAAATCAAGCCAAAGCTCGTTTTCGGCGCACAAAAGCGCATCCAAGCGGCAAAAGCCGCATTCGAAAACAATGGGCCAGCGTCATGGCAACGATGATTGCAACCCCCTTCTCCGCACCGGCGATTGGCCGGAACGGACGGGCCAGCTCCACCGGCTTCAAGGCCTTCTGGCGCCAGTTCTTCGCCAGGGCATTCGACCCCTACCGCCCGGAACTGCATTATATGCGCGGCCCCGGTCCGGCCTGGCACGCCAAGTACGGCGCGGAAGCCTCGTTCCGGCTGAAGTCGGGCGACATCTGACAGACCTGCCACCGCGTTTTTAAAGCCGCGAACCGCTTGCGCGCGACCGCATGGCGCGCAACCATGGCGACCTCTCCGGACGGTGCATTTCAGCCCCGTCATTCTCGCCATGAATGGACTTCCCCATGACGCGGCTGCGCTGTGCAATCCTTGACGACTATTTCAAACTTTCGCTCACCTCCGCGGACTGGTCCAAGGTCAGCGACCGGATCGACCTGACCGTTTTCGATAAGCCACTCAAGTCCGAGGGCGAGGCCGCCTCGGCATTGAAGGATTTTCCGATCATCCTCGCCATGCGCGAGCGCACAGCGTTTCCGCGCTCGCTGTTTGCGGCGCTGCCCAACCTCAAGCTGATGATCACCTCGGGCATGCGCAACGCCGCGATCGATTTCGAGGCAGCCAAGGACCACAACGTCGTGCTGTGCGGCACCAATTTTGCGCGCGACCCGACCGCGCCGCTCGCCATGGGCCTGATCCTGGAGCTGACTCGCAACATCGGCCGCGAGAGCGCGCGCATGCATGCGGGCGAGCCCTGGCAGGCGCATCTGGGCATCGAGATCGAGGGGCGCACGCTCGGTGTCATCGGCCTCGGCAAGCTCGGCACCAAGGTTTCAAAACTCGCGCAGGCGTTCGGCATGAACGTGATCGCCTGGAGCCCGAATTTGACGCCGGAGAAATGCAAGGAAGCCGGCGTCACCTACGCTTCCAAGGAGGAATTGTTCAAGACCGCCGACGTCATCACCATCCATGTGGTGCTGGGCCCGCGTTCGCGCGGCCTCGTCGGCAAGGAAGATCTCTCGCGCATGAAGCCGACCGCCTATATCGTCAACACCGCGCGCGGGCCGATCATCGACGAGCAGGCGCTGCTCGAGGTGCTGCAGCAGAAGAAGATCGCGGGCGCCGGCATCGACGTCTTCTCGGTCGAGCCGCTGCCGGTCGACCATCCCTTCCGCAAGCTCGACAACATGGTGATCACGCCGCATCTCGGTTACGCCACCGAAGAGGTGTTCCGCGGCCACTACATCCAGATGGTCGAAGGCATCGACGCCTGGTTCAAGGGCGAGCCGCTCAGAAGGCTGGCGTAACGAAAATCGCCCTTCTCTTTCGAGAAGGGCGATTGCAATTCCTCAAGCGTTCAGATCGACGATCAGCGCACCGTCACCGGTGCGGGAAGCGGCGGCACCACGGTCGGCTGCGAGCCGTAGGGCGGAGCGGCCGAAGCCTGTGCCGGCGGAGCACCAGCAGAGCCGGGCATCGGCTGGGCCGAGGCGGTCGCGGCTCCCGGCGGCGGGTTGCCTGGCATCACGACCACGCGGGTACCGACCTTGGTGCGATCGAAGAGATCGGAGACGTCCTCGTTCAGCATGCCGATGCAGCCAGAGGAGACGAACTTGCCGATGGTCGAGGGCTGGTTGGTGCCGTGGATGCGGTACACGGTCGAGCCGAGATACATCGCGCGCGCGCCGAGCGGATTGCCGGGGCCGCCGGCCATGAAGCGCGGCAGATAGGGCTGGCGCTCGATCATCTCGGTCGGCGGGAACCAGTCCGGCCACTCCGTCTTCTTCGTGATCTTCTGCACGCCGGTCCAGGTGAAACCTTCACGGCCGACGCGGACGCCGTAGCGGATCGCGCGGCCATTGCCGAGCACGTAAAAGAGGTAGGTGTGCGGCGTATCGACGACGATGGTGCCCGCGGGCTCCTTGGTGACGAAGGCGACTTCCTGCCGGCGCAGGTTCGGCGCCAATTGCGCCGGCGCGGCGTCGGGCTGCTCTTCCGGCGGCAGCGAGGCAACCGTCAGCGGACGGCCGTTGGGACCTGCGGCTGGCGGCGGCACCGAGCCGGTAACACCCGAAGGCGGCCCTGCGGGTCCGGGCGCTGCCTCGATCGCTCCCGGCGGACGCGGCGCGTCGGGGTCGGCATAGGCACGATCGGGATAGCCGCGATCGGGATAATAGGCCGGCGGGCTACCTGGCGGACGGTCGGCATAGATCACCGCCGGCGGACCTGCCGGGCGGCCGTAGCGCGGATCATCCGGCGACATGACAGGCCCCTGTGGCACCGCATTCGCATAACGGGGGTCGTTGGGGGAGAGGATCGGACCGGTGGGGCCGGGCGGCGGCAACGCAGCCGGATTGGCCTCATCGTCCTCCAACTGGTCGAAATCGGGCGCACTGGGGCCCCGGCGATAGTCGCCGCCATAGCCGGGCGGATAGGGCTGCGGCGCGGGCGAATAGGCGCCTTGCGGGACCGGATAGCTCTGCTGGGCCTGCGCGGCCGAAAACATTGCCGCGCCAGCCATCACGGCGGCAGAAATCGTCAGAAATCGAGTGATCATCATGGTGTTCTTTTAGTCCCCAAGCCGCCGACACCGGACCGTAAATGGCAGATGACCGAAGATCGCGGCGCATTCAAGACAATTCCGGCCGCTCTGCGCCCAACTTCCGGAATTTGTGATGTTCCATCAAGGGCGTGGCAGCAAAGCCGCGCCTTTTCGGAAAAACGCTTTTCAACCTTACTACACCATTAGTGGCAACGAATTTTAACAAACGCTGAACAACGCTTGCGGTATCCTCGAATCGAGCCTGATTCGCGGGCAGCGAACGAAGGCCGATCCATCTCCCTTGTAAGTCACCGCGTTCCCATTTGGCTCCAGGGCCCCCGCAGCACGCCTGCGGCGGCGGAATCGCACCCGAAATGCTCCCCGGTTTCCGTTTCCTGTTTGCCGCGATCGCGTTGTCCGTCTCCATTCTCATCTTCGGTCTCGGCGCGGCTGCCTTGTTGCGGGCCGCCCATGAGGAATTTGCCTCGAATCCGACCTGGCGTGCGGCGCCTGAGCCGAGGTTCGCGCAGCAGATCGAGCCATCCCAGCCGGTGCTGGCCGTGTTGCGGGTCGAGCCGCAACCATCCGCGCAGAAGGCGGCCGATCCGCGACCCGCGGAGGTTCCGGCAAGCCTGCCACCGCCTGAGTCAGCCGCGGGGGAGACCGAGGCGGTGGTTTCTCCAGCGCCAGACGCCGAGAAGGTCGCGGCGCTCAGCACACCGGACGCTTCGCCCTCCACCGAGGCGGCCAAAACCGACGCTGCGCCTGCAGAAGCCCCGGTGGCGAGCGATCCGGCGCCTGCGCCCGCTGAAGAAATGAAGGTCGCAACTGCAGAGGAAGCGAAGCCGTCGGCAAGCGGCGCGTCACCTGCGCTGGAAGCCGCCAAATCCGAACCGGCTGATACCGACGTCGCAAAGGCCGAGCCCGCAAATCCCGAACTTGCGGTCACCTCTTCAATGCTGGCAACCGATCCCGCGATGACCAAGGTCGCGACATTGGGCGGTCCGCCGGTAGCGAATGAAAGCGCCGCGCCAAAGAAGGAAGCAGGCGCGACGGCCGAGCCAAGCGTCGAGAAGGCGCGGCTGCGGGCGCGGGCACGTGCCCGCGCACGCCGCAGGCTGGCGGCGCGGGCGCGACTGGCCAGGCAGCAGCAGGCTGCGGCTCAGCTGCAGCCGCTCGGCCTGTTCGGGCAGCCGTCGGGGCAGCCATCCGGGCCGCCGCCCGCGCGTACGCCTTAGATTGCTTCGATCAGGAGATTGCTTCGATCAGGCAGGTCCCGTCGCGATCGGCGGTCCGCCCGCCTGCCCCCATTCCGACCATGAGCCGTCGTAGAGCGCAGTGTCGGTAACGCCGAGCCGGTAGAGCGCGAGCGTCAGCACGCCGGCCGAGACGCCGGAGCCGCAACTCGTCACGATCGGCGCATCGAGCTTCACGCCGGCCCCGGTGAAGGCCTTGCGCAGGTCGTCGAGCGGCTTCATCGCACCGGTCGCCGCGTCGAACAATTGGTTGTAGGGCACGTTGCGGGCACCGGGGATGTGGCCCGAGCGAATGCCCGGCCGCGGCTCCGGCGCGCGGCCCTCGAAACGATCGGCGGCGCGCGCATCGATCACCTGCTCGGCGTTGCTTCCGACATTGGCGATCATCTCCTGCATGCTGCGCACGCGCTTCGCATCGTACGTCGCCTTGAAGGTCGCGGGCTTGGCCTTGAACTCGCCGCTCTCGAGCCCACGACCCTCGGCGCGCCATTTCTTCAGGCCGCCGTCGAGCACGCGGATATTGTCGTGGCCGTAGGAAAGGAACATCCACCACGCACGAGGTGCTGCGACCCAGCCGCCGGAATCATAGACGACGACGGTATCGGCATTGCTGATGCCGAGCTGACCTATGTCGCGGCCGAACTGCTCGGCGCTCGGGAACATGTGCGGCAGCGGATTGGAGTGGTCCGACACCGCGTCGACGTCGAAGAACACCGCGCCCGGAAGATGGGCCGCGAGATAATCGTCCTTCGGCAGCGGCAGCACGCCCGGCAGCTTGAAGCTGGCGTCGACGACTTTCACGTTGGCGTCGTTGATGTGCGCGGCGAGCCATTCGGTGGAAACGAGGGGATCGTTGGTCATGTTCTTCAAGCCTTCTTCGGCTCCCATTTCTCCGTAGGCCCGCCGGCAGCGCGCCAGGCGGCGAAACCGCCGCCCATATGGGCGACCGGCTTCAAGCCCATGTCTTGTGCGGTTTTGGCTGCGAGCGCCGAGCGCATGCCGCCGGCGCAGTGGAAGATGAACTTCTTGTCCTCCTGGAAGATCGGCTTGGCATAAGGACTCGCCGGATCGATCCAGAACTCCAGCATGCCGCGGGTGCAGGAGAAGGCTCCGGGAATTTTTCCGTCGCGCTCGATCTCGCGGGGATCGCGGATATCGACGATCACGATGCCATCGTCGGAAGCGAGCTTGATGGCGTCGGCGGCGCTGATGGTTTCGATCTCGGCATTGGCCTCGTCGATCAGCGCCTTGATGCCGCGGTGAATGGTCTGGGACATGAGCCCTCCCTTGCTTCTTGTTGGCGCGCCACGGCGGCGCGCGAGGCGCGCGTGTTACCGCACCAGTTCCTTCATCGCGCCTTCGAGGCCCTCGATCGTGATCGGATACATGCGCTGCGAGAATATCCGCCGGATAATGGTGGTCGATTCCGAATAATCCCAGTGCTTCTGCGCCACCGGATTGAGCCAGACCGCGTGCGGATAGGTGCGCACGATGCGGTCGAGCCAGACCGAGCCGGCCTCCTCGTTGACATGCTCAACGGAGCCTCCGGGCACCATGACCTCGTAAGGCGACATCGAGGCGTCACCGACAAACACGACCTTGTAGTCGTGCGGATATTTGTGCAGCACGTCCCAGGTCGGCGTGCGGTCGGTGAAGCGCCGCCTGTTTTGCTTCCACACGCCTTCATAGAGGCAGTTGTGGAAGTAGAAATATTCCATGTGCTTGAATTCGGTCTTGGCCGCCGAGAACAATTCCTCGACCTGCTCGACATGGGAATCCATGGAGCCACCGATGTCGAAGAAGACCAATACCTTGACCGCGTTGCGCCGTTCGGGGCGCATGATCACATCGAGATAGCCGTGGTTCGCCGTCTCCTTGATCGTGGAATCGAGGTCGAGCTCGTCCGGCGCGCCGGTGCGCGCGAATCTACGCAAGCGGCGCAGCGCGATCTTGATGTTGCGGATGCCAAGCTCGACATTGCCGTCGAGATCCCTGAACTCGCGGCGGTCCCACACCTTCACCGCGCGGTTGTTGCGGTTCTTCTCCTGGCCGATGCGCACGCCTTCGGGATTGTAACCATGCGCGCCGAACGGCGAGGTGCCGGCGGTGCCGATCCATTTGCTGCCGCCCTGGTGCCGGCCCTTCTGCTCCTCGAGGCGCTTGCGCAGCGTCTCCATGAGCTTGTCCCAGCCCATGGCCTCGATCTGCTTTTTCTCTTCCTCGGTGAGATATTTCTCGGCGAGCTTCTTCAGCCACTCCTCGGGGATCTCCGCCTTGTCCATGGCTTCGAGCAGGTTCTCGAGGCCCTTGAACACGGTGCCGAAGACGCGGTCGAACTTGTCGAGATTGCGCTCGTCCTTCACCAGCGCGGCGCGCGACAGGTAATAAAAATTCTCCACCGTCTGCTCGGCGAGGTCGGCGTCGAGCGCCTCCATCAGCGTCAGATATTCACGCAAGGTCACGGGGACCTGGGCGTCGCGCAGCGAGGTGAAGAATTGCAGGAACATGCGCTTTAGATTGCCCGTCGCGCCGACAACGTCAAGGGCGGAAGCTGGCCTCGGAGACCTAGACCGGCAGGCTTTTTCATCTAGAATTGCGCCAACACAGCGTTTTGGCAGGGGGCATCTTCCATGGGCATCATCGCGGCACTCGTGATCGGTGCGATCGCCGGCTGGCTGGCCGGTCTGATCGTGCGCGGCGCCGGTTTCGGGCTGATCGGCAACATCGTGATCGGCATTTTGGGCGCGCTGGTCGCCAGCTGGATATTGCCGCAGCTCGGCGTCGTGCTCGCTGCCGGCACGCTGGGCTCGATCCTGGACGCCACCATCGGCGGTGTGATTATCCTCGTCATCCTATCCCTGGTCCGGCGCGCCTGACGCATCGCCCCATTCCCATAACAAGGCTGTTTTGGCCGATTTTTCCTGCTAAAGGCGGAGCAGAACCGCTGCGCCCGAAGGCCCCAACGAGGCAAGAATAGATGAAATTTACCGGCACCAAGGACTATGTCGCGACCGACGACCTCAAGATCGCCGTCAATGCCTCGATCGTGCTCGAGCGTCCGCTGCTCATCAAGGGCGAGCCCGGCACCGGCAAGACGGTGCTGGCCGAGGAAGTGGCAAAGGCGATCAATGCGCCGCTTATGACCTGGCACATCAAGTCGACCACCAAGGCGCAGCAGGGCCTCTACGAATACGACGCGGTCTCGCGCCTGCGCGACAGCCAGCTTGGCGATGCGCGGGTGTCCGACATCTCGAACTACATCAAGCGCGGCAAGCTGTGGGATGCCTTCACTTCCGAAAAGCGCCCGGTGCTGCTGATCGACGAGATCGACAAGGCCGACATCGAATTCCCGAACGATCTGTTGCTCGAGCTCGATCGCATGGAGTTCTTCGTCTACGAGACCGGTGAGAACATCAAGGCGAAGCTGCGCCCGATCGTGATGATCACCTCCAACAACGAGAAGGAACTGCCGGACGCCTTCCTGCGCCGCTGCTTCTTCCACTACATCAAGTTCCCCGACGCCGACACCATGAGCCGGATCGTCGACGTGCATTTCCCGAACATCAAGAGGCGCCTCGTGGAAGAGGCCCTGCGCATCTTCTTCGAAGTGCGCGAAGTGCCGGGGTTGAAGAAGAAGCCGTCGACCTCGGAGCTGCTCGACTGGCTGAAGCTCCTGCTCAACGAGGACATCTCCCCGGAGATGCTTAGGGAGCGCGACCCGCGCAAGCTGATCCCGCCGCTGCACGGCGCGCTGCTCAAGAATGAGCAGGACGTGCACCTGTTCGAGCGGCTGGCGTTCCTGAGCCGGCGCGAGGTGTGAACCTTCTCCCTCTCCCCGCAAGCGGGGAGAGGTGAAAAAAATCGCGACATCGAGCTGGAGCTAAGCCACAGCCGCTTCCGGAAGCATGACCGCCTCCATTGGCGCCTTGCCGCGGACCAGATCGCTCGCCTTGTCCGCGATCATCATCGTCGACGCATTGAGATTGGCCGAGATCATGCGCGGCATGATCGAGGCGTCGATCACGCGCAGCCCCTGCAGGCCATGGACGCGAAGCTGGTCGTCGACCACCGCCCAGGTGCTGTCGGCCGGCCCCATGCGGCAGGTGCAGCCCGGATGGAAGGTCGTGGTGCCGCGCTGCGTGGCGGCGGCCAGAAGCTCCTCGTCGCTCTGCACCTTCGGCCCGGGGAAATCCTCGTAATCGTAATAGGGCGCGAGCGGGTCTGACTTGAGCAGGCGGCGCGCGAGCTTCATCCCGGCGACGACGACACGGCGGTCGAGCTCGGCGGTGAGATAATTGGTCTGGATGATCGGCGGCGCAAAGGGATCGTTGGAGCGGATCCGCACATAGCCGCGGCTCTCCGGGCGCTGCTGCCATGATGCGACCGTCATGCCGGGCCGGTCCTCGAGCTGGCCCTGCACGCCTTCCTTGTAGCTCGCCGGCGTGAAGGTGAGCTGCAGGTCGGAGCTCTCCGTGGTCTCGCCGGAGTGCCAGAAGCAATAGACCATGGTCGGCGACAGCGAGAGCA
>Ga0210402_10003911_pt1 | contig 13785 bp, 9 predicted proteins | sample IncBWC7MmetaG_FD_161055 | JGI IMG/M metagenome (GOLD analysis project Ga0210402, IMG submission 161055) | Forest soil microbial communities from Barre Woods Harvard Forest LTER site, Petersham, Massachusetts, United States - Inc-BW-C-7-M | ecosystem: Environmental > Terrestrial > Soil >...
TTTACTGGGAGCGAGGCAACACGACTTGCAGCGTTCCACGCTGGAGCGTCGCGCGAGCGCACACTGGATCAACGTCAAAGGGAAGCTCAATCACCCGCATGACTTTTTTGTCTTTACGAGGGCTGGCTCCCGCCTGGTGTGAATCGGGATGGATGCCACAAACAACGGCTCGGCGATGCCCAACTTCCACTTCCAGGTCTTTCGCATCAAAGCCGGGCACTTGCGTAGTTAATCGCACCGCGCTGTCGGTCACGTCGAAATCGATTTCAAATTGGGGCAGAAGTTCTCCTTCCGCCATGAACCAATCGTCCTGGTCAGAGCCGTGGCTGCCGCCGCGAGACTCATAGATTTCATAGGCGCGCTGAGCGATCAGGGATCTTGTTTCGTTCATTCGGTCGAAGACGTCGGCCTCGACTACCGCGACGAATTGTTCTCTTTCGGACTGTGATTTGTGTGTCATTGGGGTCTCCTCGGTCTATCCACGCGAACGATACGTTCGCTTCTCCCGCGAGTCGCCGGCGTGAACTACTCCGCCGTCAGGCCAGTTCCTCGAGCGTCAGCCGGTTATATTTTTCGGCAAATTTTAACTGAAACGGGCGTACCACATTTACCGCAAGGGCTGACTTCTTCTCTTCAGGCGCATGTACCACAAGGAATCCGCAGCCTTGTTTTGCAAATTCGAGATACCGGTCGACTTTATCTACCTCCTGGCCGATCTGAACCGGGTCGTTGGCGTGTGCCTCGCTCTTTTCAATCTCCGCCAGAACTTCATCTCTGCCGTAGTGCGTCACGTCTTTCTCATTGAATCCGCTGTCGAGGAGCGCCTGACGCGCCCTTTCGGCATTCGCATCGTCAGCGAACACCATCAGGACATACCCCGTAGGACTGAAGACACCGAACGAAGTTGGGAATTTCTTTTTAGCCGAAGCTTCCAATTTCGCTCTGGTTGCCGCGCTTGAAGAGTTTTTATTGGCCATAGTCGTCCTCCTTGTCGATAAACTGAAGGGGCACGGCGAATGCCAAACGACCGTTCCGACCGCGGCGCGGCAACTGATTGAAGGGAAAGGAGATTTGTTTTGTAAGGCTGCGGTCGCAATGGAGAAGTGTCAGGATATTGACACTTCTTTTGGACAAGTGTTGAGAGACTGGGACAAATTGAACTAGCCTTACGACAAATTCAGGTTCTTGAAATCACTTCCACTCGAGTGCGTCCGCTTTCCTGGCAAGTATAAAAGCGCACAGGCAAGAAGGTGGACACAACTTCCCTATTGGTCCGCGCGTGCCGGTTCAGTCTCGTAGCTGTGAACACTCCGCCGCCGGCCAATGCGAACGGGAGCAGAAGCTTTCTCTGGAGAACCCTTGGCCCAGCTAAGACCGAATTCTTCCACGTATTTCGGCTCAACAATTAGTTCCAATTCTGCGCTGCCGCCGGGAATCAAAACCGCTTCATCGTTGCAAGATTCCAAGCGAAGGTCGATGATTTCTTTGTGGCCCAGGGAATAGGAGTTTCGTTTTCGAGAACCTCATCACCCAGCTTGAAATATCCGTGCAATAAATCTGCCGGAAGTTTGGAAACGACCTTGTGACAGCCGCGTCGCTTAAGCGAAGTCTTTGAAACTGTTCTTACTGATCTTCAGGGATCGAATCCTGGACTCCAGCGTAGATCGTGCTATGCCCAGTTTGGTGGCCGCGCCGGAGGGTCCGAAGACCCGCCCTGCGCTTTCTCGCAAGGCAGCCTCAATCATCTCTTTTTCCCGAGCGGCGAGCTTTTCGGGGAGGTCCACCGGGATTGTCGGTTCGGTTGCAAGCGGTTGCTCAGCAAGCCAAATCTTGTCGACCGAGAAACTCTCTGTTTCGCACATGATGACAGAACGCTCAATCACGTTCTGCAATTCGCGGATGTTCCCCGGCCAAGGATACGATTGAAGCAAGTCCAAATTTTTCTTGTTTATCCCCGTTATATTCTTTCGCGCGCTCCTCGCGAAACGATCAATGAAGTACACAGCCAGTTCAGGAATGTCTTCTGGTCGTTCGCGCAAAGGAGGCATCTCAATCGGAAAAACGTTGAGACGGTAGAAGAGATCGCTGCGAAACGTGGCCGCCTCGATGGCCGCGTGCAAGTTACGGTTTGTGGCAGCAATCACCCGTACGTTGGTAGGGATTGAGCGAGTTCCACCGACACGCTCGAATTCGTGTTCTTGCAAAACACGCAGTAAAGCAATCTGGGTTTCGAGAGGAAGCTCTCCCACTTCGTCGAGGAAGATCGTGCCTCCCTCAGCCAATTCAAATCGGCCCCGGCGCTGCTGCAACGCTCCGGTAAAAGAGCCCTTCTCATGGCCAAACAACTCTGAGGCGATCAAGTCGCGCGGGATGGCAGCACAGTTGACACAGACAAAAGGTCGTGAGGATCGGCGAGACCGGCTGTGGATCGCGCGGGCGACAAGTTCTTTGCCCGTCCCGGTTTCGCCTGTAATCAGAACACCGGCGTCCGTTGGGGCAACCTTGGATACAAGAGCCAGGACCCTTTGAAGCGCGGCAGACGTTCCGACCATCTCGTCGCACATCGATCCCTTTTCGATTTCTCCGGAGGCGGCCGTCTCGCGTTTGAGTCTTTCCTCAGGCTGCTTTGGATCCGCCATCATTACCGCGACGCTAGCCATAACCTGCCTCCTGACCTAGGAACGTTGCACGCTTGTTAGGCCCCTTGGTTCATGTCGGGCATTGTGGAGCCGGTACCGCCAGGAGACAACCCCAGATGGAGTCGCTTTGGACACCATATCGGAACAGAACGAATGCCCTTTTACGTGGGGTGGGAACTAACTCAAAAGTAGTAGGAGACTTAATTCTTTCGATCTCGGATGTCGATGCGCTTCCATCCAAAAAGGCGCGCATCGACCGACCAACCGCCAGGTCCGAGCAGTGCCAGGGCGGCACCAAGAGTTCCCAGCAGGATGCAGCTCCACGGATTTCCGGGATGAGAGAAGATTTGCCACAGCGAGAGGATCGCCACAAGCACTCCCGCGATGGGCGTCCATAACCCTGCAAGCAGCAAGATCCCCGCCCCGGCCCCGAGCACGTCAAGTACGGCCGCTCCGGTCGAAGGCCCGCCTAGGAGCGATATAACCCCTTCCACAATCAATGCAATACCCGCTACCAACCTCATCAAGAGAAGCCCGGCACCGGGCAAACCGTGAGCGAATGTGGAGAAAAGTCGTCGCAAAACAAATCGAGCATAGAATTTCCCAACGCCGGCCGAAAGCCTCGAAAGGCACGCGCAAAACACCCTTTTGAGTGAACTAAATCTCGATGATTCCGCGCTTCAGACCGATCATGGCGGCGTGGGTACGGTCGTTGGCGGACAATTTGGAGAGGATGTTCCGGACTTGGCCCTTGACCGTTTCTTCGCTGACCGAAAGCTGCGCCGCAATCTCTTTATTGGCATTCCCATCCGCAATGAGCCGCAGTACACGAATTTCCGCTGGGGTCAGCGCGTCATCGGTGGCATGCTCCGCAATTTGCATGGAGGCTTCTGTGGAGAGTGCCTTTTTCCCGGCATGGACGCTTCGAATTGTATCCAGCAGTTCCTTGTGCAAGCTATTTTTTAGCAGGTAACCCCGCGCGCCGGCTTTGAGCGCCCTCAGCACCTGGACGTCGCCGGCATAGGTGGTCAACACGATGACGCGTGCCTCAGGAAAATCCCCGCGAATCGCGATCATCGCATCGAGACCGTTCATCTCGGGCATTTGCAAGTCCATCAGAGTGATGTCCGGACGGTGAGCACGGAATTGCTGGATCGCTTCGCGCCCATTCGACGCTTCGGCGACTACACTCATGTCCGTCTGTCCACCCACCAGCGCGGCGACCCCTTGGCGCAAAACGGGGTGATCGTCCACGGAAAGAATCCGAATCGGGCGGGGATCGGCACTCATGACTTCGCCTCCGTGTCTTTCTCCGCTAATTTTCCCGTCAACTTCTCAGTCAACCAAAAACGACGCCGAGGGGGAGCGATCTCATAAGCACGGAAGGCAGGAATCTTCAACTCCACCTCTGCACCAGAATCGAGTTGACTCCACACCGCCAGCTTAGCTCCCATCAGCTTGGCGCGTTCCCGCATCCCTGGCAGCCCGAAGTGTCCGACGCGCCCTTCATCATCCAGATGCTCCGGGTCAATGCCTTTCCCATCATCCCGGACCCTCAACCGAAGCTGCCGCTCGTCGTACCGGATTTCCACTTCGATCCGTTGTGCCTTTGCGTGCTTGAACGCGTTGCGCAGCGCCTCGCCTGCTATCCGGTAGACTTCATCCCGCAATATCGGATGCAGGTCTCGTGGAGTGCCTTCTACCTCCACATGAAACTCGGCAGCATTTGGATTCGATTCACTGCCTGCAAGTTCAGTCCCGAGAGTGGTTATGGCAGAGGCCAGGTCGTTGGTCACCTCCGTCGATGAGCGCAATCCTTGTACGGCATCCCGGCCCTCGGTGATCGCTTGTGCCGCCTGATCGATGGCGCTCTCCAGCGTCTTCCGCGCTTCTCCGGGACGCTCCGGCAATAAATTCGTCGCCGCCTGAAATCGCAGCAACAGCCCGTGAAAACTTTGCAGCAGCGTGTCATGCAGGTCGCGCGCGATGCGCGTCCGTTCGTTGACGCGTGCTTCGAGTCCTGCGTTGAACTCCCGCGCCAGTTGCTGCAGTTGGATTTGATAGAGCGCCCAAAGCAATGCTAAAACCGCAGCTACACACGACAAACGGAACCACGTGGCCTGGTAGTAGGCCGGGGCTACGGAAAAATCCAGGACCGCCCCGGTCTCATTCCACACACCGTTGTTATTGGAGGCCGTGACCCGGAAGCGGTAGTTGCGAGGAGGGAGATCGGTATAGAAAGCTTGGCGGCGATTGCCAGCGTCCTGCCAATCGCGGTCCCGGCCTTCCAGCTTGTAACGAAAAAGGACCTTTTCCGGCGCGACGAGGCTGAGCGCAGTGTAATCGATCTTCAGATCACGAATGAGCGCGGGCAGAGCTACGCGCCCACTTGAAGCGGAACTCGCGTCGTAGGTCTTCCGGTCGGCGGTGATCTGCTCAACGTATACCGGCGGCGGCAGCCTGTTGAACGGCAGATGGCGCGGATCGATAGCGCTCACGCCGTCAAAAGGCAGGAACCACAATTTCCCATCCGCAGCCTTTGCCACGAGCGCTCCGTAACCGCCGCTGGCCCCGCGCGTCCTTACTCCGTCGGAAGTGTCGAAAACCGTGGCTTGGATCCGTTTTGCGTCACCACTTTGTCTAACTTTGTCTGCGGCGGCAGCCCACTCCGCCAACTCGGAGCGGGCGATGCGCGCCAATCCGCAGGGCATGTACAGCCAAACCGAACCGACATCGTCCTCCATCGACCAATGAACTGCATCGCAAGGCAATCCGTTCTTGCTTGTCAGGGTGGCGATGCGCCCGTTTTTTAGCCGGCTGAGGCCTCCGTCGGTCGCCGCCCACAACGTGCCGTCCGCATCGAGTCGCAACGTGTTGACTCGCCCTTCGCCCAGTCCATCCGAGCCCGCGTATGTCGCGAGGACTCGGCCGTCCTTGAAATAGGCCACGCCGCCGTAAATAAATCCCAGCCACAGGCCGTCCTGCACCGGGTCAGCGATGAGAGTACTGGCGATGTCTTTGTGTCCGAGCCGAGCCCATGGAAATTTTTCTGCCAAGCGATCTCCGACTAAGCGGAGAAGTCCTTGTTCTTGGTTCGCAATCCAAAGATTCCCGGCAGTATCCTCAGCGATTCCATGGACTGTTCCACCGGGAACGCCGTTTACTGGAGTAAAGCGGTTGTTTTCCAGGTATCCGACCGCATCGTTTGTGGAGACCCAAATCCGCCCGCGAGAATCCTGAAGAAGTGAAATCGGGATGTGCCCAGGGAGCTTTCCATCCCGCTGGCCGACGCGCGCAATCTGCCCGTTCTTCCATCGATTCAGCCCAGCAGGCGTCGCCAGCCAAACGCTTCCGTCTCGGGCGGCCAGAGCGAACCCAACGTCCTGCTGCGTCAATCCTTGTCTTGGCGTGAACGTGGCGACGGCAAAGTCGCGAAAACGGTCCAGTCCGTCCACGGTCGCCACCCAAATATTCCCTTCACGATCTTCGAAGAAAGAAGAAATGTCATCGCCAGAGACCCCGTCACCCATCGCAAGCCCGTCGGCCCTTCCCTGGTGCATATGCAGCAAGCCTTGCCGCTGAGTTCCAATCCACAGACCCCCATCGTGATCGCGAAATATTCTGTGCGCCCGAAATTGCTGTCGAATACCCGAGACTGGATACGCCTGCGTTTTTCCGTCAACGAAGCGGTAGATTCCGCCTTTCCATCCGACGAGAAGAGTGCCATCGGTGTCCTCACCCAGAGCCTGCATGCCGTTCGCTTCGCCGCCTAGCTGGTAGAACTTTGGGCTTCCCGGTCTCCATCGCCACAGCCCTTCCTTCACGCCCGCCCAAAGATTGCCCTTGCTGTCCTCATACAAATTGAACACTCCGGGGCCGAGGACTCCATCGTCTCCAAAGCACCGGATGCCGCTCTTCCGAATCGTGCACAGCTTTCCCGTAGGATTTGCGTACCCGCTGGCCCAGATCGCCCCTTCCCGATCTTCGAGGAGCGCAAAAATATATCGTCCGTCAAGCTCTACGTATTGCGTAAGCTTGTCATCCCTCCAGCTTGCCAGCCCTTTGAGGGTGCCAATCCACAGCGTCCCGTCACGCGTGACCAACAAACTCATTATGTAGTCGGAAGGGAGATGCTGGCCAGCCGGCGGCTGCCAGGGAACCGCTCGCACACCATCGAAGCGAATGAGACCGAATTCGGTGCCCAGCCAAAGATAACCGTCCGGCGTTTGCGCGATGGCGATGATACCACCCTTGGTAAAACCATCGCGAACCCTCCACGCTGTGTGCGCGTATTGGCTGACGTCGAGTGACGGATTCAGCGCGTACGCACGCGGGCAGCACACTAGGAGTACGCAAGCCAGCAGCTTGCCTGGCACGGTGAAGCCCAGTGCATGCGCTCTCCTCATGAGGCGCTCATCCTACCTCACCTTTGTGTGAATCAACCTGCTTCCCTCGCTACTCTACCCCGTGACCGGAAGCAGTGACATCCCCCTAATTGGGTACGGGCACATCACCCAATCGGGGATTGACCTGTCCCCACAGTCAACGGTAGCCTCCTTGGCTACTTTCGCTCAGAGTCCTAACCTATGCTTCGAGCCTTCGCCTTTGCGTTCCTTTTACTGGTTTCCTTAACCTGTGTCGGCGCGCAATCTACAAATGCCTACCTCACCGGCCGCATAACGGATCCCTCCAAAGCCTTCGTCGCCGACGCCACACTCTCCGCCATTGGCACGGCCACAAATGTCCGTTATGAAACCACGAGCAACGCCTCGGGCGAATATTCCCTGGCCAATCTCCCCCCTGGCCTCTATCAAATAGAAGTCGAAAAACCTGGCTTCAAAAAACTAACAAAGCCCGACGTGAACCTACACGTCCAGGACGCTATCACAATCAACTTCGAGATGAACGTAGGCGAGGTGACCGAGAACATCATCGTGGAAGCCGGCGTCATACCGGTCGAAACTGAGTCGGCCGCGGTGAGCACCCTCATTGACAACCGATTTGTGGAGAACATGCCACTAAACGGCCGTAGCTTCAGCGCTCTGATCGATCTGACGCCAGGCGTTGTGCTCGTGCCAAACAATTTCTTTGAGGAAGGGCAATTCAGTGTAAACGGCCAACGCCCGGACGCAAACTACTTCATGGTGGATGGCGTGAGCGCGAATCTGGGATCTCCTGTCTCCAGTTTTGGCCAGGGCGGGACTGGGCAGCTTCCCGCGACCAGCGCCTTTGGCGGCATGAGCAACCTGGTTTCGCTCGATGCGCTGCAGGAGTTCCGTATCCAGACCTCGACCTTCGCTCCGGAGTTCGGCCGCACTCCAGGGGCGCAGGTAGCGGTGGTGACCAAGAGCGGCACGAATGCTTTTCACGGCACGGCCTTCGAATATCTGCGCAATAATGTGCTCGATGCTAACAACTGGTTTGCCAACCAAAGCGGTCTGCCAAGGCCCGAGTTGCGGCAGAACGATTTTGGCGGGGTCCTCGGCGGCCCAATAATCAAAGACAAGCTCTTTTTCTTCGGCTCCTACGAAGGCGTCAGAGTGCGCCAGCCCCAGGTTGCCAATACCTACGTCCCTGACCTGGCTTCGCGGCAGAATGCGCCCGCAGCGGTGCAACCGCTGCTCAATGCCTTCCCCAAGCCCAACGGCGCGGAGCTTGGCGATGGAACCGCACAATTTACGGCAGGCTACTCCGATCCCTCCTCTTTGAATTCTTACAGTGCGCGCATCGATTACCTGCTGTCACGGCGTGTGACCTTGTTCGGAAGATACAGCGATGCTCCCTCGAGCATTGTTCAGCGCGGCGGCGGCAGGTTCAGAACGGCATATAGCAACCTTAACCATACGAAAGCCCGGATCCGGACCGCGACTTTGGGGGCGGGTGGAACAATCATGCCGCACGTGGTGAATGAGTTCCGGTTCAATTACAGCCTGAGTGGGGGCCAGAGTTTTCTCACTCTGGACAACTTCGCCGGTGCCGTGCCGCCGCCAGACTCGGTGTTGCTGCCACCCCCTCAGTCGTCGAGCAACTCTTTTCTTGGTTTTTTTGGTGACTTCAATCCCTTCGGGCTCAGTTTTGATACGGGCAAGATCGGAGACAACACCGAACACCAGATCAATGTGACCGACAATATTTCCTGGGTCGCAGGGGCCCACCAAATGAAGTTCGGAGTTGATTATCGGCGGCTGCGTCCAGAGGAGGGATCGCTTACCTATCAACTGGAATATGAGTTCGGGTCTTTGGCGAAGATCTTAGCCGATTCGGCCCCTCTGGCCGCTGTATCTTCCAGGACGGCCAACGTGCAAATGGTCATTTCCAACTGGAGCCTTTTCGCTCAGGACACTTGGACCGTCGCCCGCAAATTGACGGTCACTTATGGACTGCGCTGGGACTACAACACCGCTCCTTCGTCGCCGAATGGCACTCCGCCGTTTACCGTGGACCAGGTGGACAACCTCGCCACCGCGACACTAACGCATGCAGGAACACCTCTGTGGCATCCGCAGAAGGACGATTTCGCGCCGCGCATCGGTTTGGCCTGGCAGGCATTTCCGAACATCGTGCTCAGAGCCGGCACGGGCATTTTCTATGATCTCGGATATTCCGATATTACTAATGCAATGATTAGTTTTCCCTACGCCCAGGAAAAGCTGATATTCGGGACGGCATTCCCATTGAGCCCCAGCGCTGCCGCTCCTCCACCCTTCACAACGAGCCCTCCGGCGGCGGTGATGTCTGTCATCACTCCAAACCACGCGTTGCCGCGAACGTATGAATGGAACGCAGCGATCGAGCACAGCATCGGAAGGGCTGACGTCGTCGCGCTCACCTACCTTGGGGCGGGAGGGCGTAAGCTGATGAGAAAAGACGTTTTCATAGCGCCAAGCCCGATCTTCACGGGTGAATTCGACTTGCTGAGCAATGGCGGAACCTCCAGCTATAACGCGTTGCAGGCGCAATATCGCCACCGCCTGTCGCATGGTCTGCAAGCGCTTGTCTCCTACACCTGGGCGCACTCCATTGACGACGTTTCTTCCGATGCGAATTTCCAGAATGTGCCGCTGGCCGCGTCGCCCGCATCGGCGGAGCGAGGCCCATCCGACAACGATATCCGGAACACGCTTTCGGGCGCCCTCTCCTACGACATACCCGGGCCGCGCAACGGAATTCTAAAGCGCATGTTTGCAAGCTGGTCCACCGATTCCATCATTTACGTGCGCAGCTCTCCTCCAGTGAATGTCGTGACAGGACAAAATCCTTTCGGATCTGCTTCGGGAGCGCTGGCTGGCGCCGCCAGCGTGCAGCGCCCTAATGTCGTTAATGGAATGCCGTTCTACCTGCCAGCGTTGGGCGGGCCATGCGGAAGAGATATCAACGCGGCAGCATTTACCATTCCAGTATCAGGCCAGGGAAACCTGGGACGCAACGCTCTCCGCGGGTGCGACGCCGTCCAGCTCGATACTACACTGCGGCGGCAGTTCCACCTCACCGAGCGGCTTGCTCTCCAGGCGCGCGCCGACTTCTTCAACGTCTTCAATCACCCCAATTTCGGCAGCCCGATCAACTTCCTCAGCTCGCCACAGTTCGGCCAACCCACGCAGATGCTGGCTAGCTCGCTGGGTAGTGGCGGACAGAGCGGCGGCCTCAGCCCTCTTTACCAGATTGGTGGCCCGCGCTCGATCCAACTCGCCCTCAAGCTCCAATTTTGAGCCAGAAACCAGGGGCCGCTCGTTCCCTTCAGAATCCCACCCCACTGTGATCTCATTACCTCAATCCCTGCTGTTCTCTCTTCAAGAAAAATGTACTGGTACCAAGATGATTCTCCTTCTTTCCCCTCTCGATGTTCTTTATGCCTGGCGCTTTGATCGAGCTCTGTGATTCACCCGTCTGCTAGTCTGCAGGTTGCAATGTAGGACTCGGTTTCTTGATATGTGTTCCGGATCTTTCATCCAGCACTTCCCGAATCTTTCTACCGAGCGCCTTGGGGCGATAGGGTTTTTGAATGAAGGCGACGGCCGGATCGAGAATCCCCTGGCGAGCAATCGCGTCGTCCGTGTACCCGGATGTGTAGATTATTTTGATTCCGGGACGGGCAGCGGCAAGTTCGGCGGCGAGTTCTGGACCGCTCATTTCCGGCATGACAATATCGGTCAGTAGAAGGTGAATGATTCCACTGAACTCCTTTGCGTGTTCGAGAGCGTCCTTGCCAGAGGCGGACTCGATCACGCTGTATCCGACGCTCTCCAAATACTCCTTGGCCATTTCGCGGAGAGCATTGGAGTCTTCCGCAAGCAATATCGTTTCGGTGCCGCGGAGGCTTGTAGCGTCCGTCTCCTTTTGCGGGGCAAGCTGGGGGGATTCGTGGACAAGCGGGAGATACACCTTGAAGACGCTCCCCTTGCTGACCTCGCTGTAGACCCAGATGTATCCGCCGGTCTGCTTCACGATCCCGTAGACCGTGGCCAGGCCCATGCCAGTGCCCTTGCCAACCTCTTTGGTGGTGAAGAAGGGGTCAAAAATTCGCGCTTGAGTTTCACGATTCATCCCGCAGCCCGTGTCCTCCACGGCGAGCATGACGTAGGGGCCGGGAACAACCACCAGGCGCTCGTCCCGAAACGAATCATCGAGCTCCACATTGCGGGCTGCAATCGTCAGCCGCCCCCCTTTCGGCATGGCATCGCGGGCATTGACGCAGAGATTTAAAAGGACTTGCTCGATTTGTCCGGGATCGGCCTTCACGCACCCGAGCGACGGCTCCAGCGATACGCTGATTTCGATGTTCTCGCCGATCAGGCGGCGCAGCAGGACTTGGATCTTGTCGATCACCTCCATGAGGTTGAGCACTCGCGGCTGGAGCATTTGCTGCCGGCTGAAGGCGAGCAATTGGCGGGTCAAATCCGCGGCGGAAGACCCTGCCTGCCTGACCATCTCGATTTTCTTCGCCGCCGGATGCTCGGCAGGAAGTGCGTCGAAGGCGACGTCCGCGCAACCCAGGATGACGGCCAGCAAATTGTTGAAGTCATGCGCCACGCCGCCGGCCAGCTCGCCAATCGCTTCCATGCGCTGCGAAAGGCGGAGCTGCTTTTCCATCTTTTTTCGCGCGCTGATGTCAACGACGATGCTGGAAATTAATAACTCGTCCCCGGTTTGAAGAGGACCAAGGCTGATTTCCACCGGAAACTCCGTTCCATCCTTCCGGCGCGCGAAGAGCTCCATGCCCACTCCCATGGGCCGCGCGTGCGGGTCCTTGGAATAACCGGTGCGATGCCCCTCGTGGGACTCTCGCAATCGTTCAGGGAGAAGTGTTTCCACGGATTTTCCAAGCAGCTCTTTGCGCCCGTAGCCAAACATCTGCAGCGCCTGCGCGTTCACATCCGAGATGCATCCTCGTTTGTCGGCGATGACGATTCCCATGGGAGCCGTCTCGATCAGCATTTGCAGCCGGTTCTCGGCCCTCTGGCGCTCTTCCACTTCCACCTCGAGCTTTGCGGCGTGCTCCTGAATCGCCAAAAGACTTAACGAATTTTCGTAAGCCAGTCCGACCTGGGCCGCGAGCGCCATCAAAATGCGCTCATCATCGTCGTCAAATTCAAGGGTCGTAAGTTTTTGAGCCACATAAATCCACCCATACGAATGATTTCCCGCGCACAGGGGGGCCCCCAGAAAGCTATGGACAGGCGGATGGAAGGGTGGAAGGCACAGGTTCTCCGACTCCTTAGGGGGGCAGAAGGCCCTTTGTGGCTTTCGCTCCGAGATCATCGATTGGAAAATCGCCCCGGTAAACGTTGGTTTCCCGATCTTTTCAACCGTCGCTGAATCCATCCCTATGAGTGTCAAGGATTCCAATTGCGCGGAATCCTCTCTCAGAATCCCAATTGCCGCATAGTTGGCCCCGATAATTTCCCTCGCGGCGTTTCCCGCCATCCGCAACAGCTCCGGTGCATCGGACCGCCGCGACAATTGAAGTCCCAGGTCCAAAAGTGCGGCCAGACGCAGGCTGACGGCATCGAGTTCCGTTCCCTTTTTGAATACGGCGTCGAGCAGGGCGGGGATGGCATCTTCCTTCGCCTGAATCTGTACGGAATGTGCCGGGGTTCCGACTTCCGAGCCAAGCGCCCGGTGAACAATTGAGAGGGCATGCTCGGGCTCGCAAGGCTTCATAATGAAAAGCGACACACCGCACGCTGCGCCTAAAGAGCGGGCCTCCCGATCCAAAAAGCTGGCGCTATGAAAAATGACGGGGACCTTGTCGAGGGCGGGGAAATTGCGAATGGTGGACACAAACTCATAGCCGTTCATCGTGGGCATCAGGATGTCGGAGATGATCAGATCCGGGTTTTTCGTCCGGGCCTGCTCCAAACCCTGTTTTCCATCACTCGCTTCGATCACCTGGTGCCCGAAGGGCGTAAGCAAGGACACAAAAAGCTGGCGGCTATGACGGTCATCATCGACAATGAGGATCAATGCCATGGCGATTCATTTGCTCCCTTAAGAGTTCCCCTGGTTCGCCCGGATTCTCATTCCGGGGGCGTGGGCTACGACTGGAGATTTCAGGCCGAAGGTCTTCAGAGCGCCGGAGGCCGCCGGTCAATTGAGACGGGTATCATTCGGCACGGACTGTGCAAGTGCTCTCTTTATGGATTCCACCAGCCATTCCTCACTAACGGGTTTTTGAAAAAAGTCAAAAGCGCCCCCGCTGTAGGAGCGTTCCTGATTCCCTTCAGGATCTCGTGCAGTGAGAACGATGACCGGAATTGAGCAGGCCTCCGGAATCGATTTCAATTTCTCCATGACCGAATATCCGTCGCCGTCCGGAAGGCCCAAATCAAGCAGGATCAAATCCGGAGGGTCAATCCGCACCATTCCCCCGGATGTGGACACACTGGTGGCCAGTCGTGCGTCAAACCCATTCGCTTCCAGTCGAATTGCCAGGGCCTTAAACATGTCGAGGTCATCTTCCACAACTAAGATTTTGGGCTTCATTTCGGGCCTCAAGCGTTTAGAAGTTTTCCCGCGTCCCTATCGATTGGCGGCCGTTGGATTCAAAGCATCCAAGATTGAGTTTAATAGGTCAGTCTGGTCGAACGGTTTTTGGAAGTAGGCGTGGGCGCCTGCTTGGATTGCAAGCGGTTCGTTATATTTGGGA
>Ga0210402_10003913_pt1 | contig 13780 bp, 6 predicted proteins | sample IncBWC7MmetaG_FD_161055 | JGI IMG/M metagenome (GOLD analysis project Ga0210402, IMG submission 161055) | Forest soil microbial communities from Barre Woods Harvard Forest LTER site, Petersham, Massachusetts, United States - Inc-BW-C-7-M | ecosystem: Environmental > Terrestrial > Soil >...
CGCCCGTCCCACCGCGTTCAACACAGTGCGTTACAGCGAGAAAATTCTGGAGTCGCAGGGCATCTCGATCGAAACCTTGGACCTGTCCGAGGTTCTGGGCCGCATCGAGCGCATGAAAGACAATGACGACCATGCCCAGGCCAAGCTCGCCGCCATCAAGAAATATGTGGATTCCAGTAGCGTGCCGGTGCCCGCCTTGTTGAAGATGGCAAAGCTGGGGGCTGTCGTTGACCAGTGGATGGCGGCGACTGAGGTTACGGTCAGCGCGGTTCAGTGCTGGACTTCCATTGAAGAAAACCTGGGCGTAGTTCCCTGCACCATCATGAGCATGATGAGCAACGAACTTCTGTCGAGCGCCTGCGAGGTGGACATTTGCGGCGTACTCGGCATGCATGCCCTGCAGCTTGCCTCGGGCAGTCCCTCGGCGCTTCTCGATTGGAACAACAACTATGGCTCGGATCCGAACAAGGCCGTCTGTTTCCACTGCTCGAACCTGCCGAAACACTTTTTCCGCTCGGTTAAGATGGACTTTCAGGAGATCATCGCCGGCACCGTGGGCAAAGAGAACACCTTCGGAACCTGCGTGGGGCTGATCAAGCCGGAGGCCATGAGTTTCGCACGTTTCTCCACCGATGACACTTCGGGTAAGATGCGCGGGTATGTGGGCGAGGGACGATTCACCGATGATCCGCTGAACACCTTTGGCGGGGCCGGCGTGGTGGAGATACCGAAGCTTCAAAAGCTCCTGCATTTCATTTGCGAACGGGGTTTTGAGCACCACGTGGCCGCGAACCTCTCCACGGTCGCTTCCGCCGTATACGAAGCCAGCACTCGATATCTGGGATGGGACATGCACTGGCATGATCATGAAAGTGGAGCCTGCTAATGGCGATTGTGGCGGGGGTTGATTTCGGTACGCTAAGTGTTCGGGTTTCTCTGGTCGATAGCGAACGAGGTCTGCTCGAATCCGCGATCACCGAGTACCCGTTGCATCGCAAGCGCGAAGATCCCGAATACGCCACTCAGTCCCATGAGGACCACATGCGGGCGCTCGCATCTGCCATGCGCGAGGCCCTGAAGAAGGCGAGCATTCCCGGAGATCAAGTTAAGGCTATCGCGCTCGATACCACGGGTTCCTCGGTGATTCCAGTCGGCAAGTATCTTCAGCCACTCGGCGAGTACTACTTGTGGTGCGACCACCGAGCCAAGGGCGAGGCCGCCGAGATCACGGCGGTGGCTCACAAAGAAAATCTGGAAGCCATCCAGTGGTGCGGCGGAGTCTATTCCTCGGAGTGGGGTTTTTCCAAGCTGCTGCACTGGCTTCGGCACAACCCCGACAAGCGATCGCAGTTCGTCTCCGCCTTCGAGCACTGCGACATGGTCGCGGCTACGCTTTGCGGCGTCACTGATCCGAAGAACGCGAAACGCAGCATCTGCGCCATGGGACACAAATGGCTATGGAACGCACAGCTCGGCGGACTTCCACCGGAAAGCTTTCTGCTAAAAGTAGATCCTCTGTTTAAGGGGGTGCGCGCCCAACTGGACGGCGAGTATGCCACCTCCGATCAGATCGCCGGCACACTCTCGGCGAATTGGGCGGAAAAGCTGGGACTGAAGGCGGGCATTCCGGTCCCGGTTGGCGCCTTTGACGCGCATTGGGATGCGATCGGCGCAGGCTGCCGAACCGATGACATGGTGAACGTGGTCGGCACCTCGACTTGCATTATTGGAATCACTCCATCCGTGAACCTGGTGCCCGGAGTCTGCGGTGTCGTGCAAGGCAGTGTGCATCCTGGGCGCACGGGAATCGAAGCCGGACTGTCTGCCGTTGGAGATATCTTCAGCGCGATCGCTTCCCGCGCAGGCACCGATCTGACGACACTGAGCGCCGGCTTGGAGAACTATCGTGCCGGTCAAACTGGACTATTGCGCATGACGTGGGACAACGGAGACCGCACCGTGCTGGTCAATCCCAACCTGCGCGGCGTCACCCTGGGATGGAATTTGCAGAGCACGGCGCAAGACGAACTCTTTGCCGCCATCGAAGGGACCGCGTTTCACACCCGAGTGATTCTCGATCGCATGGCCGGGCACGGAGTCCACATCAAACGCGTCATCAATGCCGGTGGCATACCGCAGAAAAATAACGTTCTGAACCAGGTTTATGCCGACGTCCTGGGCCGGCCGGTATTAGTTCCGAGCAAAAGCGTGGTCAGTCTCGGATCCGCCATCTTCGCATTTCTGGCTGCCGGCACTTTCAAGACGATCGAAGAAGCCCAGGATAGGATTTGCCCGTCATACCGTACGTTTTTGCCGAATCCTTCGGCGCAACGCACTTACGACACTCTGTACGCTCTCTACAAGAAGTTGTATTTCGCGTTGGGAGAGCGGGGTAGCGACGGAGTGGGAGAAATCCTGCCGACATTGATCGCCGTGGCGGAATCTGCAGCCGGCGACGGAAAGAAGTAGGCTCGCAAGCCAGGAGCAAATTCATCCACATGCGCAGTCCCCGGCGTGGCCGAACGCAGAATCATCTTCTCATCTCCCTTGTTCTCATTTGCCTGATGAGTCAATTCTGCTGGCCCCAGCAACCATCCCAGAACGTCAGCATCGAGGTGCACTACGACCAGTCAGACGGACAACTCCCGCCAGTCTGGAATTACTTCGGGTATGACGAGCCCAACTACACCTACGCCCCGAACGGCAAAAAGTTGCTGGGCGAACTCGCCGCCGCGAATGCCGCCCCCGTCTACATACGCATTCACAATCTGTTGACCAGCGGCGACGGATCTGCGTCCCTGAAGTGGGGATCGACGAACGTGTACACGGAGGATTCATCCGGTCGTCCGATCTATAGCTGGGAAATTCTCGATCGGATTTTCGACACCCTTCACGCGACCGGCGTCAAGCCGCTTGTCGAAATTGGATTCATGCCAAAAGCGCTCTCCACCCACCCGGAGCCCTATCGCCACGATTTTCCGCAGGGCAAAATCAACACCATTTACACAGGATGGGCCTATCCCCCGAATGACTATCCGAAGTGGTCGGAACTCGTTTTTCAATTCGCCCACCATCTTCGCGAGCGTTACGGCGATGCCGAAGTGAAGACCTGGTTGTGGGAAGTATGGAACGAACCCGACATTGGCTATTGGCAAGGAACGCCAGAAGAATACTTCAAGCTCTACGATTTTTCGGTTGACGCAGTCTTGCGAGCTCTTCCCGAAGCGCGCATCGGGGGACCGGACACCACGGGTCCAGGCAATGACAAAGCAGCAGAGTTTCTTCGCGCCTTCCTCCAGCATTGCGCTCACGAGAAGAATTATGCCAACGGAAAAGTTGGATCGCATCTCGATTTCATCAGCTTTCATCCCAAGGGATCTCCCACCTGGCAAGGAGACCACGTACAAATGGGAATCAGCCGCCAGTTGGCCGCCATCGAGCGCGGGTTCAAGATCGTGGCATCCTTTCCTGAGTTGCGACAGACTCCGATCATTCTCGGAGAGTCCGATCCTGAGGGCTGTGCCGCATGTTCCGCGGAAAAGAATCCGCAGAACTTGTACCGCAATGGAGCACTATACGGCGCCTATACCGTCGAGGTTTTGAACAATATCCTTGCGTTAGCGCAGCGAGAGCGAGTCAATGTTCTCGGAATAGTCACCTGGGCGTTTGAGTTTGAAGATCAGCCCTATTTCGCGGGTTTTCGAGAGTTAGCCACAAACGGCGTAGACAAGCCCGTCCTGAACGCGTTTCGAATGCTCGGCCTGCTGGGCAGTGAACGCGTGAAGGCAACCAGCTCAGGAGGCTTGGCGACCGAAGAAGTTGTCGGCAAGGGAGTGCGCGCGACGCCTGACATCAACGCGATCGCGACTCGCAAGAACCGCGAGGTCGAGATTCTGGTCTGGAACTACCACGATGACGACGTTCCCTTCCCCGCGACTTCCATCCATCTTTCGATCACTGGTTTGCCCGCGGATGCAAAGCGCGGACTGCTCGAACACTTTCGCGTCGACTCCGACCTCAGCAACGCATTCACTGCATGGAGGGAAATGGGATCACCGAAATCGCTCTCCGATGTTGATCAGAAACACCTGGAGAGCGCGGGCCAGTTGCGGGTTCTAAGCTCGCCAGCGTGGGCGGAAATTCTGCATGGTAGTATCCAGCTAGATTTCAGCTTGCCGCGGCAAGGAGTCTCGCTTCTGCGCCTGTCATGGTGAGTCTTGCGCACCAGCTACGAACGCAGTGCCAGATTCCACACCTGCATCGAGGTCGGCTGCCGATTGGCCCATGCGTAGTAAGGAATGAAAGTTAGCGGCACACTGCGTGTCTTAGCCTCCCCGCCATACCGCACGTAGAGATTCTTCTCCGACGCTCCCCGTTCGTAAACCGCGCCCGTATGATGAAGAACAACCATGCCGCCGAGCAAGTCCTTGCGAAATTCGCTTTGAAATTGTTGTGCCGCCTGGCGCCCTGCATTTACCGCAACATCGCTGAGAACCGTGCCAACCGGCTGATCGATTTCCTCCAGGCAATAAATGAGCGGCCCGCGCTGGATCGCAACTCGCCCAGTGTCATCCGCCACGCGAGGATTCGCCTCAATTACTTGAGACACAACGTCGATTTTCAACTGAATGACGTCGCCCGGCGACCAGCGACGCCGGATTGGAAGGTAAGAGCCCGCGGCTCCTCCCGTCAGCTCTTTCGCGTTCACCGTTACTTGTGCACGTTCGGCCCAGCCCGGAATGCGCAGATAGAAAGTGAACTCGGATGGTTCGGCCGGCGTCACAGTAATTTCCACGTTTCCGTCCCACGGATAGCTCGTCTTCTGCGCGACCTTGAGACCGACTCCGTTCTCCAGATGCCAGTCAAGTTGAGAATCGTCGTAGAGATGCACGTAAATTCCGTCCGCGCTGGTGCTGTAGAAATATCCGGGGAGCGACCCGAAAGTACGCTCCAGGTTCGGGGGACAGCAGGTCACGTCGTACCAGGGATTTCTGATCTTATCTCCAGTCGACGGATCGAACGCCAGCGGATTGCGATAGCAGTAGAGTGTCCCGTCGAGCGACATCCCCGAATTAATTCCGTTGTACAGCGCGCGCTCAATGACGTCGGTAAACTTTGCTTCGCCGGTCACGGCCAGCATGCGCCAGTTCCACATCATGTTGCCGATGGCGGCACAGCTTTCGCCATATGCACGGAAGTTGGGTAGCTCGTAAGCATCCCCGAACGCTTCTCCGTCCGACCGCGACCCCACTCCGCCCGTGACATACATTTTGGTGGTGGTCATGTCGTTCCAAAGAGTATTGAGGGTCTTCAGGTACGCAGGGTCGCCGGTTTCCAGGTAATAATCGGTGGCGCCGCAGCAGGCGTACATCGCCCGCACCGCGTGACCTTCCAGCTTGGTCCGGGAAGTTAACGGAGTCCCACTGAACATGTAGATGGTCCGGCGCTCCGGCAGTTCGATCCGCATGTCTCCCTGCAGGATGTAGCCGGCTAGGTCGAGTTGCCGCTTATCGCCGGTGATTCGGTAAAGTTCGATCAATCCCATTTCAATCTCGGGATGGCCGGAAACGATCGGCTTCTTCGGCGCAGGACCGTAATTCGGGATCAGAAAATCATCGACGAAACGAATGCCAGCGTCGAGCAATTTGCGATCGCCGGTCGCGCGGTAATAGGCAATGGCGCCTTGCAACATGTGTCCGATGTTGTAAAGCTCGTGACCCGTGGTCTGCGTTTGCGGGAGCATCCGCAATGATTTGCGATCGTCCTGGTAGTAAGTATTCAAGTAGCCGCTAGGCTCCTGAACGGCGACCACTTCATCAATCAACTTGTCAGCGCTTGCCCGAAGTTCAGGACGATCCCCCGACTGCAGCACAAATCCAACCGCTTCAGTCCATTTGTAAACATCGGAGTCGGAAAACACAGGACCGCTCTGCGCCGCAGTGCTCTTGCCCACGAGACGCCGGAAGTTGTTCATACGGCCGTTGGCGTCCAGCAAGTCATGCATGGTGGGAATGCTCTTGGTCACGTTGATCTCGCGCCGCGGCCCCCAGAACGCGCCAGTGATCGTCACTGCCCGAACAGGAATATCTCGCAGCTTGGCATGAGGCGATTTGGCAAGGTTCTCGACGCCCTGATCTTTCCAGCCAGGCGATTCCGTCAGGGCAACTGGGCTTTGCGGCACGGCCCGTCCGCTCATTCCGACCTCGGCAAGAAGCGAATGAGCGGGTAGGGAAAAGACGGCGGCTGCCGAAATCGCAGTGCCAACGAACTGTCTGCGCGAAATCTTTCCGTTCTCAGCCATTTCTTTTCACCTGACTCTCAGAGCGACCATTGAATAACGGTGTAAGAGTGCGCCGGCACCTCGAACTTCGTCTTGCCTCCGCTCATGGTTGGCGCCGCAAATGATTGCGGCACAACTCGTTTCGGGGCGGAAAAGGTGTTCGACGCCTTCAGGTCATCGCCAGTCAGCGCTGACGCTGAAATCACCCGCGCAGGCGCAGCGTCCTCCCACACGATCTCGACGTCATGCGCCTTGGACAGATCGCGATTCAGGATAAACAGGCAGAGCTTGCCATCGCCTCGGTCGAGGGAACCCGCCACGTCGACATGTCCTACCTTGTCCAGGCCGGAAACATCATAGGTAGACGATTCCACCAGCAGATTCAGCACGTCACCCTTCGCAAACTGCAGTGCCCAACTGTACGGGTAATAGATCGTCTGTCGCAGGATCCCATTCGCATCCGTCATGATCGGAGCGATCACGTTGATCAACTGCGCGAGACAGGCAAGCTGCACGCGATCCGCATTGCGCATGAGTGAATTGATGAGTCCACCCACGAGCAGCGCATCTTCCAGGTTGTAGACCTCTTCCAGCAAATGCGGGGCTTCCTGCCGGTGTCCGTCCACCGCATCGCCACCGGTCGTGCGATACCAGACGTTCCATTCGTCAAACGACAGCCACAGCTTCTTCGGCGATCGCTTGTGACCGCGCACCAAATCGCAGACCGCAAGCGTCTCCGCGATCTGGCGCTCCATGCTCAGGTTCAGGGCCAGATATTTTGAAGTATCGCCGCCAGAGTCGCGATCATTGTTGCCAAAGTAGCGGTGCAGTGAGAGACCATCGACGTACTGGTAGCACTGTTCGAGCACTTCGCGATCCCACTCGAGATATGTCGGCATGAGAGGCCCGCTCGATCCGCAGGCAATCAACTTGAGCGAGGGATCCACATAGCGCATCTGGCGGGCAGCATCAGCGGCCTTCAGACCGTATTCTGTCGCCGACATGTGCCCGATCTGCCAGGGGCCGTCCATTTCGTTGCCGAGGCACCAATACTGCGCCTTGTAGGGATCAGCAATACCGTGCTGGCGCCGCAGATCGCTCCAGCGAGTTCCCTTCTCCACGTTGCAATACTCGACCAGCGCCGCCGCATCTTCCGCGCTTCCGGTCCCCAGATTCAGCCCCATGAGAGGCGTCGTGCCAGCGGCCTTGCACCAAGCCATAAATTCGTTGGTTCCGAACTGGTTCGACTCGATGGTGTCCCAAGCCTTGTCGAGCGTGCGCGGCCGGTCTTTCTTCGGCCCGACCCCGTCCAGCCAGTTGTACCCGGAAACAAAATTGCCTCCGGGATACCGAACAATCGGAACTCCCATTTGCCGGATTTCGTTGAGCACATCTTTGCGAAATCCGCTGGAGTCGGAGAGTTTAGACCCGGGATCGTAAACGCCTTCGTAAATCGCGCGCCCCAAATGTTCCAGAAAAGATCCAAACAAGTTGCGGTTGAGCGGAGCGATGGTTCGTCGGGAATCGAGGTAGACGCGAGCTGGATTACCCGGAGAGGAAGTGGATCGCGCAGAAATGGCTGCTCCAAACAAAGAGGGCCTAAACAACGAGTTGGCGGATGCGGCTACTCCCACGCTGGAAACCTGCTTCAGGAACCGCCGCCTCGCGCTGGAAAACTTTTTCATCTTTCCTCCCTGTAACGGCCTCTGATCCACCCGCACACCGAGTCGGAACTCTCACCAGCGTCAGTCTACGGGAGCTTGCGTTTCAGCTTGCTACCCGAGCAGTCCGGGAATTTAGGATTATCGCGACTGGCAAGGCAAGAAACCAGCGAGCCAAAGATTAACTTCCTCCAGCTCGCCATGCAACCCATGAGGCGGAATTAGAACGCCACCCGGATTCCCAACTGCAAGGACCTCGCCGGGAGAGCGTTCGTGGACCTGCCGAAAGTCCCATCGGCCATATTCGCGTCCACTGGGCCGAGGTTCCCATGATTGAACAGGTTGATGAAATCAAAGCGGAACTGGAGATTGCCTGCGTCACCCAGCCAAGGTAGATGATTATTCTTCAGCAAGGCAGCATCCACTTGAAACATCCCCGGGTTGCGGTAAATATTGCGCGGCAGGTTGCCCTCAGTTCCGGGAGTCGGAACCGGGAAGTCCGCTGCCGTGAAGAGTCCGTTGATGTAGGCTGAACGACTGTGAGAACCGCTGAAGTTTTGAGTCGGGGTGTTGGGCACATCCCAATTGTTTCCGTCGAGGTTATAGTCGCCGCCGCCGGTTGCCGAAGCGCTGGTGAAGACCCAGAACGGGGTACCTGTCTGGATAGCCATGATGCTCGACAGTTCCCACCCCGAAGTCAGCGCTTTCGCCACTCCTTCCCCGTAACCAGGCATCGTGTAGGATCCCGAAAACGAGAACCGCTGCCGGACGTCGTAGTTTGCGTCGCCGTAGTAGGTGAAATAAGCGTTCTGATCAGGAATGCTCAAGCCACCATCTTGATCAAATCGCGTGCCCGCCTCAGGATAGTCCTTGGCGTGCGAAAGCGTGTAGGAACCCTGGAAGCTGCCTCGGGATCCTGCCTTTCCGCGGAGATACAGAATCATGGCGTTGTAGGTCGCCTGGTTGGCATTGTTGACGTAGTTGATGCTGCCGAAGTTCGGGTTTAACCGGGTCAGGGTTTCCCCACCACCGCTCACCACCGCGCCACCGGCAAACCGATTCACATCGGTACCGTTCAAGCCGTTGTAGCTGCGGGAACCCGAGTAGTTCGCCCCCGCTACCAATCTCCATGGAAGTTGATGCTCGACCCCAATGACATAGTTCACCGCCAAAGGAGCTTTCATGTCCCGATCCAGCGATGTCACCCCGGACTGAACGCCCGTGAGGCCGCCCGCCGGATTGAGCGATCCCGCCGGAATCGCCGGCAGGGGGAAGTTGAAGGGATACGTGCCGGAAGGTGCCAGCGCAAAGATGGGCTGGATTCCGGTGGGGCCGGTGATGAACGTGGGACTGATAATCCCTGGAGGGTTGAGTCGGGTTTGGTCGACCGTCTGTCCGAGCACGACCCAATCGTGGAATACTCCTACACCGCCTCGTACTGCCCACTCGCCCTTCTTCGTCGGGTCCCAGGAGAAACCAATCCGCGGGCTGATGAGATTCTTCATGGGATTGGCAAATACGGATGGAACCGTACCGACAGTGGCATACTGAACTTGCTCGTTGAAGTTGCCCGCGGTACCCAGATGCAAGGCGCTGAACTGGAAGCCGCTGTTTCCCCAAGGGATGTGGTTCGTAAAATCGTCCCAGCGCAGGGAAAGCGTCAGGGAAAGATTCGGCTTCATTTTCCAGTCGTCCTGCACGAAGAAGCCGAACGGGTTGGTTTGCCCGCCGAAAACCACCAGACCCGGCTCGCCGGTCAGTGGATTGTAGGCTCCGACCGACTCGCTAGCCGGGTTGTCTTGCACGAGGTCCAGCAGCGAGTTGAAACTAAGGCTGGGGCGGACGTTTGTGGGTGTGAAGTCGCCGTGCTCAATTCCTCTCGCTCCGTCGTAGCCAACCTTCCAAGTATGCTTGCCGTGAATCCAACTGAGAACGGAGCGCCAGTTGTACATCGGGCCGCGGTATTCCCCAGGCCCCCATCCGCCGCCTACCTGGAAACCTTCGCTGATGCCGGTAACCCCGATGGCTGGCACTTTCAGATTGGCATCCTGCCCGTTGGCGCCACCGACGCTGGCAAACCCAAAGCTGGACTCCCATACCAGGTTGGCGCTGAACGTGTGGGTGAAGTCAATCTGGCCGTACCGGTTCCGCATAATGTCCAATGCCTGTAAGCCTGCACGGGGAGAAGGCTGCTGCTGATCGAAGGAGTCGTTGTAGTAGCTCAGATAGAGCCGGTCGTTCTGCGTGAAGTATTGATCGAGACGGAAATTGTACTGCAGGGCGTTGTAGAAAGGACTGGCTACAAAGTTCCCGTAGTCGCGGACGTTGAGCGTGCAAGGAATGCCCGTGGCCGATCCCGCGCCGCAGTTGGCGGCACCGAACACGGTTTGCGCGGTATCCACGGTTCCGTTGGGAACCAGGCGGCTGGCTGGCCACCCCAGGAGCACCTGCGTTCCAACCGTATTGGGAAAATTCGACTGCGCCCACTGCACAAATGCGGGATCCTCGAAAGTCTGGGTGCCGGTGTTGGCCGCCGCCGATGTCGTCGCCCAAAGTTTTTCAAAGTCGGCGAAGAAGAATGTCTTGTTCTTCCGTATGGGCCCGCCCAACGTGCCGACCAGATCCTTTCGCGCAAACGGGGTAAACGCATTTCCTGCCACAAAATCGGGCGTGGCCTGAAGGTCTTGATTGGTAAAAAACAGGCTGCCACTGCCGTGCAGTTTGTTGGTTCCTGACTTTGTAGTCACCTGAATTAGAATCGAGCTGCCCAGATTGACTTCTCCGTCCCAGGAGTTGGTTTGCAGCGTTGCTTCCTGCACAGCATCCGGAATGGGCGCAAGGATGATATTGCCGTTCTGGACCGGGCTGGTGACGTTCAGACCGTCAACCATGACCAGGTTTCCGGTATAGCTGCGGCCGTTGGCGCTAATCTGCGGCGTTTGGGTCCCAAAGTTATCGGCGAAACCGCCGGGGGACTCTCCCGCTCCGCGCGTACCTGAGCCCACAACGCCAGGAGCGACCGCCAGAACATCCCAGAGATTTCGATTCGCCTCGGGAAGATCCCGAACCGTATTCGCGGAGAGAGTCGTCTCCAGGCGGCTGTCATCGGTTTTGACCGCCGGGGGCGCAACTTCGACCACGACGGTTTCCAGGGCGGAGGCCACGGGCATCGCCAGATTGATACCCTTCGTCTCGGAGGTGCTGAGCGTGAAGCGGGCTTCTGACTTTCTGAAACCTTTGGCGTCGGCCGTCAGCACGTAGCTACCGGGGGGAAGGCTGCTGAAGCGGTAGTTGCCGGAATCGGTCGTGGTGATCGTTGACGTAACTCCGGTGTCCGCGTTGCGCAGTTCGACCGAAGCTGCGTTGATCGCGGCGCCAGCCGGATCGGAGACCACACCCTGAATATTGCCGCTATATTGGGCTACGCAGGGAAGGCTGCACAAAAACAGGAAAACCAGGGACCACAAGCGCGGGCCACGACTCGGCTCTGAATATGTCACAATGTCCCCCACGACGCGGTGTGAGCAACTACAGAGTAAACGATTTCTCGGTTATTGAAACAGGTTATAGCCTCCTCCGCGAGGCGCTGTCAAGATTTTTCTGGTGCACCCGAAGTGCGAGTAAACGAACTCTCTGGTAAGCAAACGTTCGTTGGGCTAAGTTCAGTGAGCCAAGGGAAACTCCAGGGGAGAACCAGGTTTGGAGGGTGGATTCAGGCGCGGGTTGAGCAGAACGCACGTCGCGACGTCCCGCCCGCAAGCGTTCCTTCATATGTAATTTATTTTAAATAGTTTACAGTCAATTTTGCGTCGCGTTTTCCTTCCTCAACCCTGCAACAAGATCGCCGAACCGGCACTCGAATCGACCCGCTCGCGCACGCCAGAGAAACCAATTTCACCGATCTACGTAGGTCTCATTGGGCGGGCACGGCGACGAGCACAGTGCCCCAATTGCGGGACTCAAATTCGCACTTTGCGCCGCCGTTATGTTGTTTCCAAACTCGATTTCTTTGCGGGCGAGAGAAATCTCATTTCGGGTATGCTGAGCAATCGATTTCACGGTTAGTGTATCCTTCTGTTCCGTCCCGAGGAGGCAATGCCAATGGAAAAGCGACAGCTTGGAAACAGCGACCTTCACATCACAGTCATCGGAATTGGCGCGTGGGCCATTGGTGGAGGCGGCTGGAACGGAAGCATGGGGCCGCAAAATGAGAATGACTCCATTCCAGCCGTTCATGCTGCATTGGACCACGGGCTCAACTGGATTGACACTGCTGCGCTCTATGGCCTCGGCCATTCGGAAGAGATTGTGGCGCGCGCGCTGAAGGGCCGTACTCCACGTCCGTACGTGTTCACCAAGTGCGAGAGGGTATGGGACTCAAACGGGACAGTTGGCGCGAGCCTCAAGGCTGAGTCGATCCGGAGGGAGTGTGAGAACAGTCTGCGCCGCCTGCAGACCGATGTGATCGATCTCTACCAGATCCATTGGCCCGAACCCGATGCGGATATCGAGGAGGGGTGGACGGAGCTTGCCCGCCTGCAGAAGGAGGGCAAGGTCCGCTATATCGGAGTTTCGAACTTCAACGTTTCGCAGATGCTGCGAGCGCAGGCGATAGCTCCGATTACGTCACTGCAGCCGCCTTATTCGATTGTCACTCGCGCGATCGAAAAGGAAATCCTGCCCTTTATCGTGCAGAAGAATATCGGTGTCATTGTGTATTCGCCAATGTCCGCCGGATTGCTCACCGGAGCTATGACCCGCGAGCGGGTCGCGAACTTCGCTGCCGAAGACTGGCGCAGAAATCTCCCCAACTTTCAGGAGCCGCTGCTTTCTCGCAACCTGAAACTGGTCGAGCGCCTTCGCAATATCGGGAACCGGCACGAGCGCACCCCCGGAGAAGTAGCCATTGCCTGGACTCTGAACAATCCGGCGGTGACAGGCGCGATTGTCGGCTTTCGGAGCGCGAAACAGGTTTCTGGAATCATTGGAGCGGCGGAGTTCCGGTTGCGTCCGAGTGAGATGCTAGAAATTGAAGATGCGCTGAAGCAAGAGGCAACTGCCTGAGCATTAACCGCCTCGTGCCGATCAACAGAGAAGGCAGTTGACAATCACCGTGTAAGAAGCGGAAGCTCAGTGTGGTAAACGTTTGCTACCACAAAATTCCCCGCTTTCGGAGACACCCATGAGTCCTCGTCTCAGCCGCCGAACTTTTCTCAAGGCCGCCACCGCTACAGCCACAGCCACCTATGCGGCTCACGCGATTCCCGCATGGGCGGCCGCGGACAAGGGATCTGTCGCGGTTCACACTCCTCTCACAACGTTTGCCTACTCAGACGTAAAGCTGCTCGACGGGCCCCTGAAGAAGCAGTTCGACGAGAACCATGCCCTCTTTCTGAGTCTTGACGATGACAAGTTGCTCAAAGTCTTCCGGCAGGTTGCCGGCTTGCCGGCACCGGGTGAGGACATGGGAGGCTGGTACGACCTGACCGGCTTCAACCTGGAACGCGGCGATTTTCACGGCTTCATCGCCGGCCACAGCTTTGGACAATATGTTTCCGGACTCGCCAGGGCTTATGCGGTCACCGGATCCGAACCGACCCGGGCGAAAGTCAATCGGCTGGTGAAAGGGTATTCGGAGACGCTCGACCCCAAGGCAAAGTTCTTCGTGGACTACCGCTTGCCGGCTTACACCTACGACAAGCTCTCCTGCGGCCTGATTGACGCCCACGAATTCGCTCACGACCCCATCGCGATGAGTGTTCATGAGAAGCTCACTCGCGCGGTCATTCCTTATTTGCCAGAGAAAGCTCTGTCACGAGCTGAACAGCGTTCCCGACCT
>Ga0210402_10003914_pt1 | contig 13779 bp, 17 predicted proteins | sample IncBWC7MmetaG_FD_161055 | JGI IMG/M metagenome (GOLD analysis project Ga0210402, IMG submission 161055) | Forest soil microbial communities from Barre Woods Harvard Forest LTER site, Petersham, Massachusetts, United States - Inc-BW-C-7-M | ecosystem: Environmental > Terrestrial > Soil >...
GATCCACGTCCGGATAGAATTCCACTACTGCCGTGAGGGTTGATGCAATGCTAGCGCGGCTGATGCCAAATTCGGCGCTGATTTTCTCCTCCGGTTGCAGGCGGCCCTGCCAATAGATGTCCAAACCATTCAACCGAACGTCGTCCGGAAGCGACACGGAAAAAGCATAATCCGGAATGTAGGAAAGCACCGTGACACCTAGATTTGCCAGCTTCCCCAGTTCCATGTCACTCGGATTGTGCGCAAACTGAAGAATCGTGTGAGATCGGCCCGGCGCCAACGATTTTCGAGGATCAGCCTCTGGCGAGCGCGGTGAATTATAAGAATTCAGCCCTTTCAATCGAAGCGCGGGCTGCGCACTTGCCGTTCCACTGAGCAGAATTCCCGCGAGAAGTAAGGACAAATTCTTCATACACACCACCATCGGAAGCGCGTTGAGAATTTTCCATTGGGGAGACACTCTAGTCCACAGAGGCGTATTCGTGATTCACCGTATTCTATTCCTACCCCTGTGTTTGTTGACGTATATCTCCTCCGTCGCAGCGGAGATATCCGGTGGCGCGGCGTACACCATTCAAACCATCGCTGGCAGCAACTCCGTGGGCGATGGCGGTCCTGCGCTCCAAGCGCTCTTCAGTCAGACCGAGGGCATTGCCGTGGATTTGCTGGGAAATATTTATGTCGCGGACGCGGATGCAAACAGAGTTCGCAAGATCGCGGTAGACGGCACCATCAGCACGGTGGCCGGCACCGGAGTTTCCGGTTTCGCGGGCGACGGCGGCCTCGCGAATGCCGCGTTGTTGAACCAACCCTATGGACTGGCTTTGGACCGCACAGGAAACCTCTACATCGCCGACCTTGGCAACGGACGCATCCGGAAGGTGACGGCGGACGGGAACATACAGACGGTAGCTGGCGGCGGTTCGCTGCCGCAGGGCCGGACCGCACTGGGTGGACCTGCGACCGACGCAACGTTTGTGGCCCCGCGCAACATCGCACTTGATCCGGATGGCGCGTTCTATGTCTCGGACTTCGGCGCGAACATCGTCTATCGAGTCTCGGCGGCTGGGTATCTCACGATCCTGGCGGGAACCGGCACAGCCGGATTCAGTGGCGACGATAGCTCTCCCAACCTGGCGCAATTGAATTCGCCCGCTGGAATCGCATCCGATGGAGCCGGCGCCGTCTATATTGCTGACAGCGGCAACAATTGTATTCGCAAGGTTTACTTGAACGTTATCAGCACAGTATTCAACGTCACTGCGCCTACTGGCGTTGCCTATGGAGGCGGCTTTCTCTCTATCGCCGCCAGCAACTACCTGGGGACGCTTTCTCTACCTTTTGCCGGCGTGGCTTCCGCGTTAGACGTCACTGCGGATAACGTTGGAAACGTTTATGCCACCACGGGGCAATTCGTCATCGAGGTAAACGGGGCGGGAACCATGAATACCATTGCGGGCAGCGGGTTAGGCATCTATTTCAGTGGCGACGGCGGTCTTGCGACTTCCGCCAGACTGCATACACCTTCGGGCATCGCAATAGATAGCCAAGGCAACAAATATATCGCCGACACCGCCAATCATCGCATCCGGCAAATTAGTTCCGCCGGTGTCATCAATACGATTGCCGGCACCGGTACTGCCGGAGCGGACGGCGATGGCGGACCGGCGACGCTCGCTACCCTGAACTCGCCGCAAAGCGTGGCGATCGATTCGAACAACAACATTTACATCGCCGATACCGGCAACGGCGAGATCCGCAAGATCACTCCGCAGGGAAATATTTCGACGATTCTGGATGGCTTGAACAATCCGGAGTACGTTTCGGTGGATCGATCCGGGACAGTTTACGTCGCCGATACCGGCAACGACCGCGTCTTGAAGATTGCACCGTTTGGAACCACCACCGTCGTGGCGCAAGTACTGAAACCCGCCGCGGTAATGATCGACGGAAATGGCAACCTCTGGTTGAGCGAGCTGACGCGTGTCTCCGAGGTCGCGGCGAATGGCGTGTTTTCCATCATCGCGGACGGATTGCAAACACCGCGTGGCTTGGCGTTGACCACCGATGGACAACTGCTGATCGCCGAGACAGGAACCAATCTGATTCGCGGCTGGACGTCCACGGGCGGCCTCACAACCGTGGCTGGAAGCGGCACGCAGGGATTCGCCGGAGACGGTGGTCCCGCGTCCGCCGCGGAATTGAGTGCGGCGTCCGATCTCGCCGTCGATTCCAGCGGGGTCGTTTGGATCGCCGACTCCGGCAACAATTGCATCCGGACCTTGACGCTTACCGCGCCCGTGATCGCTCCGCCGCAGCAGATTACCGGCGCTACCATGGTGAATGCGGCCTCGCTTGCCTCAGGCGACATCGCCGCCGGCGAAATCATCACGATATTCGGAGCCGCGTTCGATCCGAAGCAGACTCAGCTTCTTTTCGACGGATTACCGGCAACCACTTTTTACGTCGGAAGCAGCCAAATTAACGCTCTAGCGCCGGCCAGCCTGAAAGCGGGCTCGACAACACAGATCAGCATCGTTGTGGCGGGCGCTGCTGTTACCGTGTTTTCTTCCGATGTAGCAGACGCGGTACCCGGTCTCTTCACCGTAGCCGGTGGTGTCGGACAAGCGGCGGCTTTGAATCAGGATGGATCCGTAAACTCGGCGTCAAATCCAGCCGCGCGCGAATCCGTCATTGTTCTCTATGCCACGGGCCAAGGCCAGGACCTGAGCGCTGTCAGTCTGACCATCGGCGGCTATTCCGCCGCGCTGCCCTATGCCGGTCCTGCGCCGGGGTTTCCGGGACTCATGCAGATCAACGCCCAAATACCTGGCGGGTTTTTGCCACCCGGTATTCTGCCCGTTGTTTTATCGATTGGAAGCGCCAACAGCCAGGACAGTGTAACCATCGCGGTGAAATGACGGAGGGGGCAACGCTGCTGGTCGTCTGTGCGTCATCCGTATGTGAGAAGCCGGGAGTCGGCAGACGAAAGCGTCTGCCCCACGATGACGCACAAGGATTTATCATCGAGTGGCGCAGGCGCTTTCGCCTGCGAACCCATTTTTTTTCGGACTCTGACGTTCGCGGTGCTGGTAGTATCGAGCGTTGCGGCGGCGCAGTGCCGTTATCCGTGCTGGTCGGAGCTGGCGGCCGATAAATTCACCTTCGAATCTTTCGAAGCCGGGCCGGAACCGCCTGCTGCCCCGCCCTACCTGTTCTCGTTTCCCTACCCGGCTCAACCCAAAGGCGCTTACTCCGAGGCGTGCAACGCGCAGGAAAATCCCAATGTCGATCTCTACCACTACAATCAGCAGAGTCAAACCTGGACTGGACCCTTGACCGGCCCAATCTACCGTAATCCTACGTTCCTCGAAGTCAGCCAGCGCGCCGATGGCTGGAAAGGAATCGCCGTCCAAATCTCATACCAGGGAAAAGTGGATTCCGCGAACGGACACACGCTGGTGGAATCCGTCTTCTTCCACAACGAGCGCTGTTACCGGGCCAGTACGGAATTTGGATTCTCGCACTACCTGAAGGGACTCGCGGGCGATGACAAGATCTACTTCTATTACGAGATCAATGCCAATTGCCAGCCCACCGGCAAGTGTCGCGTGCACGGCACTCAGGACGCGCTCGTCGACACGCGGGTCAATGTGCCGGTCCCGATTCCTTCCGAACCCAACAGCCACGGTGGTTCCGATTGGCTCTACGAGGCATATTTGATCGACGGCGGCGCGAAATGGCATATCCGCGTGGTGGATCCGTACAAGCACGAAACCAAGGGCTCGCCCATCGATCAAGACATCGAAGAGTTCTTCCGGGACATCGCAACTGACTACGCCGAGCACGGCGCCAAAGGCTACGTCACAGCTACTGCGACGCGGGATGGACCGCTGGTTCTATCCAACAGTCCGCCCGTGATGAACATCGTAAAGATTTACGCCGCCAAGTAACGTTCCTCTCCGGCCCCTTGACAAGTATGCGTCGTTGATGCATACTTATGCATATGAGGACGACATTAAATTTAGACGGGGAGTTGATAGAAAAAGCCAGAACAGCTACCGGAATCACGGAGAAGACAGCCCTCATCCGCGCAGGTTTAGAAGCCTTAATCGCTCGCGAAACCGCTCGCCGATTGGCCGCGCTCGGCGGCACGCAGCCGCATTTTGAAGCAGGCCGGCGGAGGCGTCCGGGAAAAGCTAAGGCAGCATCCGCGCATTAGGAGTACGCCGCATGTTTCTTGTGGATACCTCCGTATGGGCCAATCACCTCCGCCGGAGCGATGAGCGCCTTCAGCAAGCTTTGCTGGATGATCAGGTTCTGATGCATCCGTTCGTGCTTGGCGAGATCGCTTGCGGCAACCTGCACCGCAGATCCAATGTCCTGAGCGACCTTGCCGAACTACCCCACGCGGTCTCAGCCGAAAACGCAGAGGTGCTGGAATTTCTCGAACAACATCGCCTTTTTGGCAAAGGAATTGGCTGGATCGATGCGCATCTGCTGGCTTCGGCGGTTCTCACGCGCTGCCGCCTGTGGACCCTGGATTCGCGCCTGGGCGACGCCGCAGCCTCGCTCAAACTCAGTCCACACAATTAGCGAGAGGATTGCCGCCGATTCTCCTCTACTTATGCATGAGAATCGACCCAGATACCAGTTGTCCAGGATGCGGCTCGCGCGACACGCGGCGCGCTCATAGAATCGGAATGGTTGCGGCTTTGCTGAACCGTTTTCTGATCCATCCGTACCGCTGCCGAAGTTGCCGCCGCCGCTTCTTTCGAAGGGCGCGCGCAACTCCACAACAGCCTTCGCTGGCCCGCTGAAGCGGCGTTTGAATGACCGGCTGCGGTTAGGTGAAGCTGCGAATGGCAGCGGCTTCGTCGTCGAACACTTCGAACACGGTATAGAGCTTGGTGATCTGCAACAAATCTTTCACGCGCTTGCTCAATCCCAGCAGCTTCAGTTGGCCGCCGTGGTTGGTCACGGTGGTGTAGCTCGAAACCATTTCGCCGATTCCGGAGCTGTCAATGTAGGAAACGTCGCTCAGATTCACTAGAATCTTCTTGTCGCCCTTGGTGGCCAGGTCTCGAATTGCATCACGAAACGTGCTTGCGCCCTCACCGAGGGTAATTCGTCCGGTGGCATCGATTACGGTTACGCTGCCTACTTGGCGGATCGTTAATTTAACACTCACAGATTTGGAACCTCCTGCCTTGTCTCTTGGATCTTGATTAACTGGCTTTGGCCAGGTACTTCACCATCCGTACTTCGGTGCCCCCGGGCTGCGCCCGGCATACTTGAAACTCGTCCACGAAGGCCTGGATCAGGAGAAGTCCTCGTCCCGATTGACGGAGCAGATTCTCCTCCGCCAGCGGATTCGGCAACGTATTCAAGTCAAACCCTTCCCCCTCGTCGGCGATCACCACCGTCAGCCGGTCCGGCGCTTTGGTAACCGACAGATGCACCTTCTTGCGGGAATTGTAGCGATTCCCGTGCACGACAGCATTGACCATGCCTTCGCGAACGGCCATGCCGATCTGGTGCAACTGTTCCTCCTCGAAACCAATATCCACGGCATCTTGCAGGACCGCCGCTTCCGCGACCTCCACGCTGTCCAGGTTGGAATCGAGCAGCATTTGTCGTTCTGCCATAGCTTCGCTAGCGGACCTGCAGCGTTGCCAAGTCGAATGTTTACAGTAGAATACTCAGGCAGGCAAAGTCAAGGCGCGGTTCGGAATGACGCAATGTTACCGAGCTGCGGCCGTGAGGGAGTCGGTGCCTTTCGCTCACAGGTGCCGGACACCGCTCCAGCACAACTGGATCCCGAGCGAGATCAACCACAACGAGAGCGCCACGCGCAGCACTCGCTGTGGTGCAATTGCTGCCAGATACGTTCCCGCGAATGCCCCGCCTACGCCGCCGATGATGAGCTTGGTGAGAATCGCCGCGTCGAAGTTTCCCGCGGTTAACTGGAATCCACTGCCCACTAGCGATACGCAGAGACCGAAGAACAAATCCGTCCCCACCACTTGCGCTGCCGTCAGTGGAGTAATTGCAAGCAGCACTAGCGAACCCAATGCGCCCGCGCCCGCCGACGAGAAACCCACTTCCGCACCGATGGGCAGCGTGAGGAAAGGCAGCCAGCGCGTGTGATCCTTCACCGGCTTTTGATCCGGACGCAGCCACACGCGATAAAGATTGAGCGCGGCGATCAGCACGATGGTAAAACCGAGCGCCGTATTCAAAATCCCCAGGCGCCCAGGCACATTCAGCCGCGATAGTATCAGCGAGCCTACAATCACGCCGGGCAGCCCCCCTGCCAACATGTATCCCAGCACACGAAAGCTCACCTGCTTGCGTGCCAGTTGCATTGGAACCACCAGCATTTTCACCGCGACTCCGAACGTCAGCGCGGTTCCCACCGCAAAAGCCGGAGGAACGTGGAAGAAAAGGATGAGCACGGGTGCGGTGATGATTCCCGCTCCCACACCGGTGATCCCGATAGCGACCGCGATCAAAAATCCGAGCAGGATTTCCATGCCGTCACTCGCTTGCGATGTGAATCCCGCACTCCAGCTTTTTGCCGGCCCAGCGGCCCGACCGCGGATTGTCCGGATCGGCCGGCAGCGACGTGCAAGGCGCGCATCCGATGCTGGTATATCCCTTGTCGTACAGAGAAAGCACAGGAATATCGCGCTTTTTCAAATAAGCCCACACATCCGCGTTCGTCCAATCCGCCAGTGGACTCACTTTCAACAATTGCTTGCCCGTGGGCAGTTTGAAATGATCCACCGCCTGCAGATTCGCACGCGTGGGAGATTGCTCGCGGCGCAACGCGGTGAACCAGACACCGTAATCGTCCAGTCCGCGGAACAGCGGCTCCACTTTGCGCATACCGCAGCAACGATCCGGCGCGGTTTGATTCAGAATCCCGAATTGCGATTCCTGCTCCGCTACAGTCTGCTTGGAAGCCATGTTCACAAGGTTCAGATGCATCCGCTCGGTCATTTGATCGCGATAGGCGTAGGTTTCCGGAAAGTGGTATCCAGTCTCAAGGAACAATACCGGGATCTCCGGCCTCTCGGCGATCACCAGATCCACCAGCGCCATGCACTCGGTTTGAAAGCTGCAAGTAACGCAGGCCGGGACGCTGTTCTCCGCCAGAACTCCAGCAATTACGCGGGACGCATCGGCAATCTTCTGATCCAGTGTCACGGCTAAATTCCTTCGCCGCCGGTTAACCTCTCGGCGGGCAACAACACTCCGGCATCTTCGAGCGTCGCAATGATGTGGTCGGCGGCGGCTGCGTCGTCCTCGGGAAGATCCCAATCCGGAGCTTTCCCGGAAACCAGCAGAACCAGGAAACCGGAATCGCTAACGTCCACGCTGGTCTCGTCGGCGATCATCACCGCGCAACCGCGATCGAAGAGTTTTCGCTCCAGCAACCACGCCAGTTGGGTCCGCTGACCCAGCGATACCGTGGCGGACGAGTGGCCGTAACGCGCCATTCGTTCCGCCGGCGTCACACGGCCCTGCTTTTTCGCGCCTAACGTCGTTCGCGCGCGCGTGGCTGCGACAGCCGCGAGAATCATCCCCGCCGCCACCGTTGCGTTACTATCCACGTCGATCAGAATGAAGCTGCCAGTGGTTCTGTTTTCGGTGTAGGCATCGAAAAAGATTGGCCGGCTGGTCTCGATCCGCAACACGCCGATTGCGTTCATTTCGAGATTTTCGGCCGGCTCCCGTTCGAGCGATGTCACATTCACGCGATGCTGCAGCGCTTTGATCTCCGCCCGCACAGTCTGCGTGGTGTGCTTCAGCATATACGTACGCGACGGATCCAGCGGCTGCTCATTGAGCCACACCACGCTGGCGTCGAACTGGCGCGCTACTTCGGGAATTCGGTCGGCCGCCGCGATCATGTCTCCGCGACTGATGTCCAGTTCGTCTTCAAGCGTCAGCGTGATCGACATCGGCGCCACGGCTTCTTCCAGCCGTCCATCCCAGGTCTCGATGCTCTTCACGCGCGACCGTTGCCCGGATGGCAATGCCAGAATTGCATCGCCGGGCCGGATGATTCCGGATGCCACTTGCCCGGCGTATCCACGAAACGTCTGATCCGGACGAACGACACGTTGCACCGGAAATCGGAACGCAGCCGACCGGGTGCGATTGTACACCGGGACAGTTTCCAGATACTCCAGCAGGCTGGGTCCGGCGAACCAGGGCATGTTCCGGCTGCGCCGCACCACGTTATCGCCGGCCAGGGCGCTGATGGGGAGAAAATAGGTATGCGGGGCGTTCAGATGAGAAAGGAACTCGCGGAACTCGGCTTCGATGGCGTGGAAAACATCCGCATCGTAGCCGACCAGATCCATCTTGTTCACCGCAATCGCGAAGTTCGGAATCCCGAGCATGGAGGCGATCGACGCGTGCCGGCGCGATTGAGCCAATACGCCGTTTCGCGCGTCGATCAGGATGATCGCCAGATCGGCAGTGGACGCTCCGGTGGCCATATTGCGCGTGTACTGCTCGTGCCCCGGCGTGTCGGCAATAATGAACTTCCGCCGCGCCGTGGCAAAGTAGCGATACGCGACGTCGATGGTAATGCCCTGCTCGCGTTCGGCGCGCAACCCATCGGTCAGCAGCGAGAAATCAATGGGACCGGCCGAACGATTCACCGAAGCCTTCGTCACCGCTTTCAACTGATCTTCGTAGATGCTTTGCGAATCAAAAAGTAGACGGCCGATCAGCGTGGACTTACCATCGTCGACACTGCCGGCCGTCGTGAATCGCAGCAAATCCTTCGCACGCTCCTGCGCAAGGAACTCTTCAATCTCGAAAGCGGGGGTACGGTCGATGGCGGCCACCATTAAAAGTATCCCTCACGCTTCTTGATTTCCATGGAGCCTTCCTGATCGTGATCGATCACCCGATTCTCCCTTTCGGATCTTCGGAAAGAAACCAGCTCCTCAATAATCTTCGGGACCGTGTCGGCATCCGAGCGGATTGCGCCGGTGCAAGGGCTGCAACCGAGCGACCGCATCCGGCAATGTATCATTTGGGGACGTTCCCCGGGCAACAGCGGAACGAACGGCTGCTCCAAAGGGATCAGCGAATCGCCGCGCACCAGCATCTCGCGGTCTTTCGCGAAATACATCGGGACAATGGGAATGTTTTCCACATGGATGTATTGCCAGACATCCATCTCGGTCCAATTTGAAATCGGGAAAATTCGAAGGCTCTCGCCCGGATCGATGCGCCCGTTGTAGAGGCTCCACAACTCCGGCCGCTGGTTCTTCGGATCCCACTGGCCCTTGGCATCGCGAAACGAAAAAATGCGTTCCTTGGCGCGCGATTTTTCCTCGTCGCGCCGCGCCCCGCCCATGGCTGCATCGAATCCGCCGGCGCGCAGACCATCCAGCAAAGCTTTGGTCTTCAGAAGCCCGCAGCAGCGTTGCGTTCCCAGCTTGAACGGATTCGCGCCGTCGCTGATGGCTTCCTGGTTGGTATAAACGATCAGCTTTACGCCCAGCTCGCGGGTGTACGCATCGCGAAATTCGATCATCTCGCGGAACTTGTACGTGGTATCGATGTGCAGTAGCGGAAATGGAATCGCACCGGGATGAAAAGCTTTCTGCGCCAGCCGCAACAGAACGGATGAATCCTTGCCGATCGAATACAGCATCACCGGCCGCTGGAATTCGGATGCTACTTCCCGCAGGATGTGGATGCTCTCGGCTTCCAGTAAACGAAGATGTCCAAGCTGGGACATTATTTCCATCGTAACACGCAATCTACCTAATATCTATGGGGATACGGATGTTGGCTATGTAAGTCAATCATTATTAACATCTTCCAGAAGTCGTGGGCCGGCGTTTTTCGGATATCCGAAGTCCCAAAAAGGATCGGCGGCAGACGATTCCCAGATACGTTTTTCGCGGTCGGTCAGGAGGGCTTCGAAGCGTTGATCGAGCTCCCGGACGTCTGCATCCAGCCCGAGCATTGCGAGTATGCCACGCAAATCCAGGTCGTTCCGGTAATCTTCCAGCCCCAATTTATAGCCGCGTTCCACTTCCTCAACGAACTTTCGCCAGCGTTCGATTAACCCGGCACGTCCGGCACGGACGATATGTTCCGGATAACCGTTCTCGCGAAGATAAGCAGCCATCTCCTGATCGGTCAATAGGACCTCCGTGCTTGTCTTCGGAAGTAACGCTCGCCGTCATTGGGAATGAAAAAGGTGCGGATGGTCCCGCCCGGATTGTATGCGCCAAAGTAGCCTCTGCGCCGGTCGAAGCGACTGAACTGCCCATCCGGACGCCGCGCTTCGAGGATGGGCCCGCCAACCGGCAAGTCTCTCAACTCCTGCGCCAGCCGCAGATACTCGGCGATGCTGATGTGTCCGAATTCAGCGCCATGCTTGGCATAATGCTCTTCCAACTGGGCATGGCTGCGGAATCCGGGTCCGCCGGCGAAGAGCAGCAGCGCGACGAGTAGAAAGCCGATTAAGACCTTGGCCATACGTGTCCCCACGTCGCAGGATATCATTGAAGAGTGAGTGCGGAGCAGAAAGCCAAGCTGAGCAAGGTCCTGTGGGTCGATCCTGATCGGATGAGCGGGACGCCGTGTTTTGCCGGCACTCGTGTTCCGGTTCAAATGCTATTGGACCACCTCAAGCATGGCGACACGATCGACGACTTTCTGGAAGGCGCGCCTTCGGTCAGCCGCGAACAGGCCGAACTTTTTCTCGAGCTAGCCAGCGAACAGCTCGTTGAATGCGTATCCTCTTAGACGAGTGTGTGAACCCGCGTGTCCGAGAAGCCTTTCGCGGACACGACGTCAGGACGGTCGTCCAAATGGGATGGGGCGGTATCACGAATGGCAAGCTTCTCGCCCTAGCCGAACGGGAATTTGACGTCTTTGTAACGCTCGACCAAAACATCGAGCATCAGAACAATATGCGGCCATTTATGCTGGGGCTGCTTGTGGTGAAAGTTCCGGACAACAAGATCAAATTCTATGAGCCAATCTTTTCCGAAATGCTCGATGCGGCCGAAAAGCTCAGCGCAGGCCAAGTCCTGCGCGTCACCAGCCCGTTGCTCTAGGATCGGCCTCTGACTGTGGGGACGCACTCCTCCGGCGGCGCGGCTCCAATTCTGGACCGGTTCCAATGCGATCCTAGGGACAGGAGTGCTTGGTGAAATTCGCTGTATCCAACCAGCTAACCGGGTTTCTGTGTCTTGTTTCGAGCGCCATCATTATGGCTATTGCATGCGGAAACCCAGGCGAGCCTATCTACGTGCCGACAATCATCGAAGGAAAACAGTTTGCGCTCTCGATAAACTTTCCGTCTGCTTTTTATGAGCCGGCGACATCCGAGGACACCCGGCCAGGTCCTCTCAGTTTTGTCATGGGGCGCAATGACCAGCTGTGGTTTCGAATCTCTGCCAATTCGGCGGATGAACTCTTAGTGACTGCTACCGATATAGGTCGGCAGAGGTTTAGTAACAATTCGTTCGCAGTGGATACTGCCCACTCCTACTCAGTTCGTCCGACGACATTGAATGACTGGAATCAGGGCGCCCCGATTGGGGACCTTAAAGCAGTTGCACAGGCAGGAGGTGACGTGAAGGACGTCCAGACAGGGTACGAATATCGCGGTCACACTTACAAGATTCGCGGCGATCTGACGGAAGGCAAGTGGTTCGCGTCTACAAACGACGGAGCTCTCGTGGTCGTCGCTGGGGGCGTGCGCCCCTCTGAGAACAGTAAGTATATGCTCGATATTTACGACGGAGCCTTAGGCCGCAGATTGGCTGCGGCCGACGTATCATACAAAGGCCCCCTGCCGCTGGCCTACGCTCTTCTACATGCTCACCTAATTAACCGGCGCTGGGTAGCGATCTCCCTTGATGCCGAGTTTAAAGAAGTGCTGCTCTTTGATTTCAAAACGGCGCCTGTCAACAAACCTCAATGACGCGAATCATCGCTATTAGCTTTCGGGTGATCAACTGTGTCCTTTGCTGCCCAGGCCGAAGGCGCTCGCGCTGATGCTGGTGCCCCCTTGGACCTCCCAAGTAGTATCGAAAGTAACGCCCGTAAATGGGAACAGTTTTAGGCGTTGCGCGGCCCATAGTTTCTAGAAGTTCTTGTTCGACCGAGTAGTATGGAGTCAGTGAACGACGCAATCGCGCATCTCAACCGGCTTGCGGCCGACTCTGCAAAGAGTCGCGTTCCCATACGCACCACCGAGGAGTTGCGGAACTTTTTCGAGAATCCGCCCGAGCGTGAATACAACGGGCCGCTGGAAGAAGCCATCACAGCCGTGGTGAGGCAGTTCGAGACGGCAGACGAAAGGGCCCGCCGCAAAATCATCTCAGAACTGAGCGAGCACGCGCGCAATGGTTTCTTGGGATACGCGGCGGATATGGCAGTGCTGGCCGTCAGACGTCAGTCACCGGTCCTCATCGAGCAAGGTTTAACCGCACTTGTTATTGAAGGAGCATCTCACGATTTTCGAGACAGTATCGTGGCTCTGGCGAAACTTTATCACTCAGCAATGAAGCTCGCCATGGATCCCGGGAAGCCCTTCGAAAAGGCCGCCGGGCTTGCGGAACCTGGAATTATGAGAACAGAGATTCTCGCATTTCCGCATCGGCGGCCGGAGGATCGCGATCTGAAGGCCTTCTATCAAAGTGAAGAAACTAGCGAGGACGGCTTTCGATACAAACAGGTTCTTCCCAGCTCGTCTGCTGTTGCAAACCCGCAGCCGGCGAGGCCTGTGGAAACACCGCAACAAATCTCCGCCAGATTGACCTGGCATCAACAGCAGGCAATGATTCAGATGGCGGGAATCCAGGCCGAAATGGCAGTCAGAAAACAATCGCCAAAGCTCGTCGAGCAAGGTCTTCAAAGCGTGGCGTTAGGAGGCGGCGCGCTCGATCCAAGCCACAGCCTCCCCACTCTAGCGAAGCTTTATCACGCCGCGGTGAAACTGGGTATGAATCCCGAAGTAGCCTTCGCCGAAGCCGCCGAGTTCGCACCCGCAGGTGCCTTAAAGACCGAGATGAACACGTTTCCCCTTCGTGCGTCGAAGGACAGGCACGGAGCGTAAGGAGTAACTCCTCAAGCGGTGCTTCCGACTTCGGGGATGCAAAGCGGCCCCTTTTTGAATTCATGAATTCTCGGGCGCAGCGGAGTCCGGCGGCGCGGCCAGCGCCGCTCTACGGAACTATCCACTTCCTCTGAATCGGCAGCCCAAAGCGATGCAGCACCGCTTCCACATCTTTCTCAGACAATCGCGACGCGTCGTATTCCACCGCCAGCTTGTCGAGCGCCGGCGCCACATGCACCTGGAAGATGCCGTACTGGCTGTGCACGTCCGCCAATTTGCTCGCGTCCGCGTCCGTCAATGGACGAACCAGATCGTATCCCAACTGAATCTTCGTCATCGCTATCTCAAGATATCATTCGCCGCCTTGTCCTAGCTTCCATTGGATCTGCCGCAGCATGCCCAGCCACACTTCGGCATCATGCGCGGGAAGATCCAGCCTGCGGACCAAGCGCCGGATCTTTGCCTCGGTACTCGCGGAATGCACGTAGCCGGAACTCAGCAGCACTTCAGTCAACCGCGTGGTGAGCCGTTCCAGATCTTCCGCCTGCGCCGGTTTTCGTTTCTCTGGTTTCGCCGTCACCGATCGACGCGTCAGCTCATACAGGCAAACCGCGACCGCCTGGCCGAGATTCATCGAACCTTCAGTTCCGATACGAACCAGCCAA
>Ga0210402_10003915_pt1 | contig 13778 bp, 9 predicted proteins | sample IncBWC7MmetaG_FD_161055 | JGI IMG/M metagenome (GOLD analysis project Ga0210402, IMG submission 161055) | Forest soil microbial communities from Barre Woods Harvard Forest LTER site, Petersham, Massachusetts, United States - Inc-BW-C-7-M | ecosystem: Environmental > Terrestrial > Soil >...
ATTCGTCGTGAATGGAAGCGACGCTGAAGAAGACGTGAACTCCGGGACGGCGATCGTCCCGAACCTCGATTCCATTGCCGAGTTCCGCATTCTTACCAGCAACTTCGACGCAGAATACGGCGGGCACAGCGGTGGGCAGATCAATGTAGTCACGAAGTCCGGCACCAACCAATTTCATGGCGACGTGTTTGAGTTCCTGCGTAACACGAACCTCGATGCGCGCAACTATTTTTCTCCCACGCGCGGAACTTTCGACCAAAACCAGTTTGGCGGAACACTCGGCGGGCCGATTCGGAGGAACAAGGTGTTTTTCTTCGCCGATTATCAAGGGACCCGATTGACTCAGGGAGTCGACACGGGTCAGATTCCGGTTCCTTCAACCCATGATCGTTCTGGCGATCTACTCGATCAGACGAGCTCGCTGACCGGCACAGTTACCGGCCAATACTGGGCAAATCTGCTGTCGCAAAAACTCGGATATCCCGTTTCCCCTGGCGAACCCTACTACACGGCAGGATGCTCAAACGGCGGTTCTACTCCGTGTGTTATCCCGGGAGGCGTGATTCCGCAGAATGCGTGGTCAGTCCCTGCCATCAATCTCCTGAAATACATTCCTTCGCCTAACACTTCGAATGGCACCTTCGCGACTTCCAACTCCGACGAAGCGTTACGCGACGACAAGGGAGCTTATCGGCTCGACTACAACAGTCATTGGGGCGCGCTCTCGGCGTACTACTTTTTGGACGACTACACTCTCAACAATCCCTATCCGGTGGCGCAGAGCGGGGCAAGTGTGCCCGGTTTCAATGCGCTCTATTTGGGGCGAGCCCAGTTGCTCAGCTTAGGCGACACGAAAGCCCTCGGATCGACGGCGGTCAATGAGTTCCACTTCACCTACATGCGCAATCACAACGATCTTGGCAAACCCATCGGAGGAGTCGGCGTCAGCCTGGAGTCGCAGGGCTTTGTGACCGGCGCGGGAACGCCCGGCATTGTGCCGCTCAATCCGCAAGGCGAGGGGGTTGAGAACATCGTCTTCAATGCGTTCTCCATCGGGACAAATGCGAACGAATTGCGGCAGGTCAACAATACTTTCCAATGGACAGATAACTTCTCCAAAGTTCTGGGCCGTCACACCATGAAATTCGGAGGAGAAGTACACTTCGACCAGATCAACACCAACCCGATCGCGCAATTCAATGGAAATTTCCTGTTTACGGGGAGCGAGACCGGGTCCGACTTTGCAGATTTCCTCCTGGGAATTCCAAGCCAGTACAACCAGAGCCAGCTACAGCCGTTTTATGGCCGCAACCAATACTTTGGACTGTATGCGCAGGACAGTTGGCGTGTGCGTTCCAATCTGACCCTGAACTACGGCGTGCGCTGGGACCGGATCGAACCCTGGTCCGAAAAAAACAATGGGATCTCGACGTTTTCGCCGGGCAAGCAGTCAGCAGTCTTTCCCCGCGCGCCTGCCGGAATTCTCTTTCCCGGCGATCCCGGTATCCCTCGCACTTTGGCGCCTCCGGGAAACCTGGACTTCGGTCCACGCGTCGGCTTGGCGTATTCACCTGAAGCGAGGGAAGTCACGCTTCTCGGTAAGGTTCTTGGTGGCCCGGGCAAGACCAGCGTTCGAGCCGGCTTCGGGATGGACTACACCGCGATCGAGGCGCTGACCGTAGGGATCCTCGCGGGAAATGCGCCCTTTGGCATCACCTACTCGAGTCCGGCGCCGCCGCTGTTCGCCACGCCCTTCATTTCCGCGTCCACCGGGCTAGATCAGGGTCAGCCGTTTCCGGTGGCGCTGGTCACACAAAAAGCTTCCAGCAGCAATCCGAATTCGAGCATCAATTGGTCGCAGTACGAGCCGATCAGTGGCATCCCCGGCTATTCCGCGAGCAACCGCATCCCCTATGTTGACGAGTACATGTTTTCTCTGGAGCGGCAACTCGGAGCGAACACGGTATTAAGTGTGAGTTATGTTGGCACGCAGGCGCACCGGTTGCTTGTAACGGTGGAAGCGAACCCTGGCGACCCGCGGCTTTGCCTTAGCCTCAGTCAACCGAACCAGGTGGCTCCGAGTTCCACCACGTGCGGTCCCTTCCGGGAGAGCAATATATTCACGACGGCTTCGGCCCAAGTGATCAACGGGACTCGAGGGCCCCTGGGTTTCGATTTCGGCAGCGACACCAACCAGGCGACAATAGGAAAATCGAATTACAACTCTCTTGAACTGAGCTTGCGCCACACCAGTCGACGACTGGAATTGTCTGTGGGATATACCTACGGCAAATCTCTGGATGAATCTTCCAATCTAGGGGAAGAAGTGAATCCCATCAACCCGGTCCTGAGTTATGCGTTGTCGTCCTTTGACATCCGGCAAAACTTTGTCGTGAGCTACAACTACAAGCTTCCATTCGAAAGCCTGTTCCACGCCACCAACCGCTGGACGCAGGGCTGGGAACTCTCGGGGATTACCCATTTCAGTTCGGGTCTGCCGGTGACGCTCGTGAATTACGGGGACAATTCTCTGCTCGGGGCGGAGCCGAATGGCATCAACAACTATGGTATCGATGAGCCGGATTACACTGGCGGCCCTCTGGACCTCAATCGTAATCCTCGGAATAGGCGCTCTTACTTCAATACCTCCCAATTCAGCGATAACGCCTTGGGCACGCCGGGCACTGCAAAGCGGCGGTTCTTCTCGGGGCCGGGGCTGGACAATTACGACATGGCGGTGCTCAAGACCGTGGGCCTGACCGAATCGAAGTCTCTTCAGTTCCGGTTCGAAGGTTTCAACATTTTTAACCACGCCCAGTTCTTCGGACCCCAATCGGTCGACGGTAATATTGGCAGTCCTTCGTTCGGTGAGGTCGTTAGCGCTAATCCGCCACGCCTGGTTCAGTTGGGCGCAAAGTTCATTTTCTAGCGACCGGGTGCGCTGTCTCGTGTGTTTTTCAATCTGCTTGGCTCGGTTTGGCGGAGCCCATGTTCCGGTGCTAGACTGCGCCAATGGTTACTAAAAAGAAAACCAAAAAGCGGCCCGCAAAATCGAAGAAGACCATCAGCAACAAGGCAACGCCGAGGAAGAAGCTGGGGAAGAAAAAAGCTGCGCCCAAGAAGGCGACAGCGAAAAGTAAGTCCGCCGGCAAAAAGGCGACCGGCGCTAAGAAGGTCGTTGCAGCCAGGAGCCGAACCCCAGCGAAGAGGCAGGGCAGGTCTGCACCGGCGTTCTCTCGCGAGAGAGCAGGATCGCAGTCAGGCGAGCTGTCGGGAGATTTGCAGGGATTGTCCAACCGCGAAAGGGCAGATTCCGAGAGTGTCGACGAGTTGCTAGAAGAAGGGAACGCGTTCGAGGCTGACGCGGTCAGCGGAGTGGAAGCCGCCGATGACGCTGACGAGCAGGAAGTGCACACCCATGAAGTACCGGAAGACGACGTGCCTAGCGAGTATCTCGACGAAGAGTAGCGGGAAGTGAAGTCAGCTTTTCAGAAAAAGCTGGTCTTGAATTCTTCGTGTCTCTGACGCGCCTGGCTCATCAGGATTTGGAATTCCGGTTCGTTGCGAATATTTTGCAATAGAGGGTCGCGCACGAAGTAGGGATAACAAAAGAACCCTCCTCCGATGCTATGCCGCAGCATGTGCAAGGCTGAACCCTTGTCCCCCAAGACTGCATAGGCCTGAGCGATCTTGTAAATCCCCTCGGGATCGGTCACGCCCTGCTCTTCGATCCTGTCTTCGGTTTCGTGAAGAAGCTTCAGGCCACGGGCATTGTCATGTTTAATTGAATAACTGAGTGCTTTCCCCACGTTTGCGGGAAGCAGGGAAGGGTCCATTTCGAAGGCTCGATCAAAGTCCTTGGCCGCCTGCGGATAGTTGTTGAGATAGTACTCCACAAAGCCGTGATAAAAGAGAATGTAAATCGAATCGTTGACCGGCAAACTCTGCATAAACTTTTGATATTCTCCCAGGTACAAATAGCTGTTAAGCGCGGAGCTGTTGATCTTGACCTGCGGGTTGTTCTGCCGAGCTTTTTCGCACTCCGCCACAGATTCTTCAAGCATCCCTCCAAACCTGTAGGCATATCCAAGCTCCCAATGCGCCTCAGCGTTATTGGGGCCGATCTGCAGAGCTGATCGCAGCAGGGGTACAGCCTGCTCCACCCTTCCGGTATCAGTCAGTAGATTGGCCATATAGATTCGCGGTTCAACCAGCGAGGGATTTAATGCAATCGCCTTCTCATAAGCAGCCTGCGCCTTGGCATAGTCCTCGCGCCCACCGAAGCGCAATGACGCGTTGGTCGTATACGCCCTGCCCAGGTGTGCCCAAGTGAGCGCATAGTTCGGTTCGATGGCAGCGGACTTCTCCAGCATCTGGATCGCCGTGGCAAACTCATTCAGCGAATAGAGATCGACTCCGCGCAAGTAGTATTCATACGCCAGGGGATTTATTGCGCCATCAGGTTTGAGATTCGCCGCCTCGGAAGGCGAGAGGTTCAACTCCAATCCCTTGATGATTTGTTGCGCCACCCTGTCTTGCACGGTCAACAGCTTGTCGTACTTCAGATCGATCGCGTCCTGCCAGAGAATCTTATCCAGCTTTATATCGACTAACTGCGTGGTGATCCTCAAATCATCGCCATCCTTGATGAAGCTCCCAGTCAGTAGCGTGTCGACATTTAGATCTGCCCCGACTTTCTTAGCATCGAGGATCTGATTGCGATATTTATCGACTGACGAAGAAGGCCGCACCGTAAGAGCGTTGACGTAGCTGAGTTTGGTGATGACCGCATCGGCCAGCGAAAACCCCAGGAAGTCGGTCTCGGGATCCTGCTTAAGATTTCGAAACGGCAGAATCGCCAGGCTGCGCTGCCGGACCGGGGGTGGCGTCGTATTGGATTTCCGCAGAGCGAAGTAGCCGATGATGAGGACTCCGAGCAGCAGCCCAGCGACCGCCAGCAATTTTCCGCGTGAAGAAGTTAGATCGGAGTCGAGTGGCTCATCCTCTACCGCGACTGACATGCGACTACCCGATCCTGACTTGGCTGGCTCGAGCCGAGGCGCTCCACGCGCGCCGCTGCTCTTCGGCCCAGCCGACCGGTCGGCGGGACGAGCCGACCGTCGCAGCTGGGCTTGGAACTCCGTCTCCTTCTTGAAGTCCTGCAGGTCAATCAGCAAGTCTCTTACGGTTTGATACCGGTTCTCGCGGTCCTTGCGCATGGCTTTACTGATCATGCGCTCGAGTTCATGCGGCACTTCGGGAGCAAATTCGACCGGCGGCGGAGGTTCGACCTTCAGGATTTCGGCGATGATGTCACTGGCCGTATCCCCATCGAAAGCCGATCTTCCGGTGACCAGTTCATAGATCACCGCTCCCAGGCTGAAGATATCGCTGCGCGCGTCAACCTCAACTCCACGTGCCTGTTCCGGGGACATGTATTTCGCGGTGCCCAGCACCATTCCAGGTTCGCTGGTCGAGGCTCCCACGGTCGTTGCCCGGCGGCGGATGGTCTCTCCTACACGGCGCTCCGTTAGCTTGGCGATTCCAAAATCGAGGACTTTCACAATTCCGTCGGTCCGCACGATCACGTTTTCCGGCTTGATGTCGCGATGGACAATTCCGCAAGCATGCGCAGCCGCCAGCGCGCTGGCAATCTGGATGGCAATTTCAACCGCAGTATTCAACTCGAGTCTGCCGTTCACCAGGCGCTGGCGAAGGGTCACGCCCTCAATGAATTCCGACGCAATAAAATGCATCCCATCGGCCTGCCCGAATTCATGGATGGTGAGAATGTTGGGATGATTGAGCGCCGAAGCCGCGTGCGCTTCGTGCTCGAAGCGGCGCAATCCACGTTCATCGCGAGTGAGTTCAGGCGCAAGCATCTTGAGTGCGACCTTGCGTCTCAGGTGCTTGTCCTCGGCAAGGTAAACCTCACCCATTCCGCCCGCACCGATCATGGAAATAATTTCGTAATGCGTCAGCTGGGTGCCGGGAGCAATGCTCGTGGGGGAAGGGTCGCCAATCATCCGGTGCGCTGCTTCGAGGACGGGCTTTTCCAGGAAATCCATGGGTTTCTCGGCGGACTCCAGCAAAGTCTCCACTTCTTTTCGCAACGCCGTGTCGCCATCGCAACTTTTGTCGAGAAACTCCGCGCGCGCTTCAGGCTTCAGCTCCAGAGCCGCATAAAACAAGGCTTCGAGCCGTCGCCAGCGATCAGAACCGGAGGAAGAAGCCATCGCCACAGGATCCTAGGAATTACCTTGCGTGAGTTCGCGGTGCAGCCAGGCTTTCGCCATTTTCAGCTCACGATGCACCGTAGCTGGAGATATCTTGAGGGCAGCCGCGGTTTCGTCATATGTAAGCCCGCCGAAGAAAAGCAATTCGATCAATTCGCTTTTGCGTTGGTCGTGAACCGCGAGACGCTGCAACGCCTCGTCTAACTCCACAATCCCTCCCGCTGCTTGCGGGCCGACCAGGATGGCCTCATCCAACGAAAGCTTCTCTGCGCCGCCCCCCCGCTTGTCGCGGTTATGAGCTTTCGCGTGGTCGACGAGAATACGGCGCAACAGCCTTGCAGAGACTGCGAAGAAATGAACCCTGTCCTGCCAGGCCACATCGGCATCGACCAGCCGCATGTAAGCCTCATTGACCAAAGCCGTGGCCCGCAGCGTGTGATCCGGACGTTCGGCGCGCAAACACCGTGATGCCAGCTTTCGAAGTTGCCCGTAGACAACCGGCATCAGCTCGTCAAGGGCCGCTTTGTTCCCGCTCCCCCATTGTTGCAGAAGCTGCGTCACTAACTGCTGCTCTGAAGGCATCTGCTTAGTTCCTGTAGGTTTGGCTCGCAGCGCCCATTCGACCCTATGAAAGGGATCGTCGGTTCCAGGGCGTGCTCATCCCTTTCTCCCCAGGCGGGAAGAAATTGGGCGACGTGGCGAAATGGATGTGTGCCCATGGAGCTTGCTATACAAGGCGGGCTCTATTGCGCACCAGAGTAGCATAGTTTTCCGGGGTGCTCCATACCCACTCTTGGTTCGCCAAAGAATTTCGCAAGGCTGGGGCTCTTCTGCTTGCTATCATCTAGTCTGCAGTCCAGATCTGAGAAAAACAGATCGCACCTGTGCTTCGCGACGGAGTTTCTCTTGTCTGGGGGAGCAGTCCACCTTACATTTGAGTTCACTTGTCCGGGTTAAACCATGAACCACCCCTCAAGCGGCAGCCGGGAACTGGCAACAATTCTGGACTACATTTCCGCGGACTGGAATCTTCTGACTCGCTCTACCGCCACCTGCGAAGCGGCCTCCGATCCCAAACTAACCGACCCCACAACGCTCTACTTGCCGGCTAATTTCGCCATCCCCCCCGCCCTGCCCGAATTATTTCGCGACTGCAACGTTCGTATCGAACACCTTTCTGAGGCCATTCGTGGCCCAGGACAACCGACCAGCAACGTCATCCATCCTCACGGCCTGCTTTTTCTTGAAAACCCCTACGTCGTTCCCGGGGGACGCTTCAATGAAATGTATGGATGGGACAGCTACTTCATCGTTCTCGGCCTTCTGCGCGCAAACCAGATCGACCTGGCGCGGGCGATGGTGGAGAATTTGTTCTTTGAAATCGAGCACTACGGCACTATCCTCAACGCAAATCGGACTTACTACCTAACCCGCTCGCAGCCACCATTCCTGAGTTCCATGATCGTCGCCTTCTATGAGGCCCAGAGTGCGGCCGGAAGAGCCGATCGCGACTGGCTCGCCCAGGCTTACCACTATGCCAGCCGCGATTACGCAATGTGGACACTTCCTGAGCATCTGGCGGGTTCCACCGGCCTCTCTCGCTTCTACGATTTTGGCGACGGTCCCGTTATCGAAGGACTGCACGACGAAATCAGTTACTACCACGACGTGCTCGCATACTTTTTGCAGCATGACAAATCGAGCCCACATCTGGTCGAGTCGATCAGTCGCGAAGACCTTGACCATCCCAAGTATTCGCGTGAGCTTTACGAACCGGCATCCGCATCCGGTACCCAGCCCGACGCCATCAAGTACGTAGGCTTGGCCACCGAATATTACAAAGGCGATCGCAGCATGCGGGAATCAGGTTTCGACATTTCTTTTCGTTTCGGACCCTACGGCGCTGAAACCCATCATTACGCCCCCGTATGTCTCAACAGCCTCCTCTACAAAACCGAGACCGACCTGGAATTAATCGCAACGTTATTGGATGACAAACCGTCCGCCGCACAATGGCGTGAGCGCGCCGACGCGAGACAAAACATCATCCAGACCCTGCTCTGGAACCAGCAACGTGGCCTTTTCTTTGACTATGATTTCACAACGAACTCGCAGTCTTCGTATGAATACGTCACCACGTTTTATCCTCTCTGGGCCGGCCTTGCGACTCCCGACCAGGCGCGTTGTGTAGTCAAGAACCTGCCTTTGTTCGAGCAAGCTGGCGGTCTCGCCACGAGCACGAAGGAAACCGGAGTTCAATGGGACTACCCTTTTGGCTGGGCTCCCATTCAGTTGCTCGCGGTCGAAGGTCTGCGGCGATACGGCTACAAGGCCGAAGCGGATCGCATCTCCTACAAGTTTCTTTCCATGGTGTTACTCAACTTCGTTCGCGATGGAAACATTCGCGAGAAATACGACGTGGTTTCAGACTCATCGAACTTCAAGCTCGCCGAAGGCTACCGTGACAACATCGTTGGGTTCGGCTGGACCAACGGTGTTTTTCTCGAACTCCTGCACACCCTGCCGGAAGAATATTTGAACCGCTTAATCGCCCAACCTTTTCCCACCCCTCAGCCCTGAGCAAGAGCGATCTTTAAACGAAACCCAGTTTGCTTCCGCGCTCACTACTGCTTAAACTTTAAGCACAATCAAAATGGCAAACGTAAACACGAAAAAGGGAGTCATCGGAATCCTCACCGGAGGCGGCGACGTACCCGGCTTGAACCCCGCAATCCGCGCCGTCACCTTCCGCGCGATCCGCGAGGGCTGCCAGGTCATCGGCCTGCGCCGAGGCTGGGCAGGTCTCGTAGACATGGTCCGCGAGAAGGACTACGACAATAGCGATAACTTTCAAACCCTAACCGAAGAGATCGTCAACCGTGCCGGCCGCACCGGCGGCACGTTCCTGCACAGCTCGCGTACCAATCCCGGCAAAGTAAAAAAATCCAGCGTCCCCGAGCATCTGCAAAGCGCCTACAATGCCGACGTCAACGACCTGACCCCGGAAGTACTCAAGAATCTTGCCTGGCTCGGAATCGATTACCTCATCCCCATTGGTGGCGATGACACGTTGAGTTACGGCGTGCGCCTGTATCAGGAAGGGGTCAAGGTGGTCGCAATTCCCAAGACCATGGACAACGATGTTCCAGGAACCGATTACTGCGTCGGCTTCAGTACTGCGGTCACGCGCACCATCCAAATGACCAACGACCTGCGCACCTCCGCCGGTTCGCACGAACGCTTCCTGGTTCTCGAGGTGTTTGGCCGCTATGCCGGCTTTACCGCGATGCTTCCGACGATGGCGGGAGCCGCAAACCGCTGTGTCATCCCGGAGCATCGCTTCAACATCGAGCAGTTGACAGAATTGCTGGTCGCCGATCGTCGCAAGAATCCAAGCCACTATTCCGTGGTTCTGGTTTCCGAAGGGGCCATGTTCGAAGGCGGCGACATGATTTTCGAGGACCAAACCACAGACGCCTTTGGCCACAAGAAGCTCGGCGGCATCGGCGACCTGGTTTCCGAAAAACTGAAAGAGCTTTCGCCCAGATACAACAATGGCAAGACTATCGAAGTCATCAATCAGAAGCTGGGATATCTCGTCCGCTGCGGCGATCCGGATGCCATCGATTCGATCGTGCCCATGGCCTACGGCAACCTCGCCCTCGATTTGCTGCTCAACAAGATTCACGGCCGGCTCGTGGTGCTGAAGAACGGCCGCTACGATAACATGCCAGTCGATGCCGTCATCGCCTCGAAGAAAGTGGTCAATGTGAAGGAGAACTACAACACCGCGCGGCTCCGGCCGCATTTCAGCAGCTTCGAAATGAAACCCCTATTTATCATGACCAGCGAAACCTGAGACTGTCTAAAGTGCGCACTTGATTGCGGCCACCCGATCGGACAGACTTGCCAAGATTTGGCCCTTAGAAAGGCCACGGCGTGTCATCAATGTTAGCTTGAGCCGCTGAAACCTCAGTCAAATGTGGCCTTGTGTACTCTACGGCTCCGGCAACATTAAACTCGATCTTTCGCGAATTCCAAGCAAGAGCCTTCGCTGCGATGGGTACGACCATACTGGATGGTCCGACGCCCCTTGAATGTTTTGCCGAATCGAGCTTGGTTCCGAATCGAGAGACTTTTTGTTCGACAAGGCAGCTGATCGAATTCCCTGTCAAAAAGTTTGTTGTCGCCTGGACGAGCGACGCGAAGTGAGACCGGCTCTGCGTCCGGATCAGGCAAATAGACGCGCCCGCGTCCAAGGGCACAAGGGTCGACGATGACCCAACCAACGACATCGAAAGTGTATGGGAAACCTATCTTTAGGGGCGGCGCATAAAAGGTAAGCCCCCTTGTAGCTGTTGACCTGTGACATCGTACCGTCTATGTCCACCGTGGTTCGGCCGACCGCCTGATCGTCTAGCGTGTGAACCCTAACTTGGGGAATAAACACTTGTGGACATACCGAGCCCTGCGGTGATGGATGTTCAGCTTGGCGGCCTGTGCGTCGTTCCACACAGACGTTCGATCACCTCGTCCATTCGTCGGCGAGCCACAAGGAGCCTTCGCTTTGCGGCGCCCCGGCTGATTCCAAGAATCGCCGCCGCTTCCGTAACGCTGTGTCGCTGGATGTCGCAGAGGAGAAATACCTCTCGACAACTCCGACGTAACTGCAAGGCATGCATCAGCACGGCCTGCATCACTCCCGACGGAATACTTGGCTGCTCAGTCGACAAACGCTCCCGAAAGCCCTTTACCTGGAGTGGCTCGGTCATAGTTAAAGTTGACGTTAAGCTCGACATCCCGGTTACTGGCTACCTCTGTTTCCTGGCGCAAGACCGACGCCATGCGCTTCTGTTACGCCCACGGGAAAATGTCCCGACTGACGCCGAAGCCGTCAAGAACGGCTCCGGCGAAGCTGAAAAACGACGCCTCTCCCCCCGGCGGCCATCGTTCTCCATCGGGATGCTGGTAACCCTACGAAGCGGTTTGCTCCCTGGGCGGACCCGCGAACAAGCACCGAGGCCCATCAGTTACGGTGGTCCCGATCAGATGCTCATAGTCATGGTGCGTCCAGAGCGATTTTCGTTTCATATGAAATAGTGCGGGGGAGAATCCTTCAACGCCTGCCTGGCAATCGTTTCACGGGGGACGGGTGTAGAATAGCTGCCACTTGCTCGCACGTTGAGGCCAGAGCCTTGCAATTCCAAGAATTCAACCAGTCTTACCTGGAACGGCTATGTTCGGGGGATTTCCGGACAGAGAGCCATTTTGTCTCCTATTTCAGTGAATTGATTCAATTGAAACTCCGTTCGCGGGTAAATTCTCCCCAAGCCGTCGAGGATCTGCGGCAGGAAACCTTTGCGCGGGTCTTCGTTGCCTTGCGTAGTGAGGGAAAATTGAGAAGCCCGGAACGATTAGGAGCCTTTGTGAATTCCGTTTGCAACAATGTATTGCTCGAGCACTATCGTGCGTCTTCCCGGGAGGATCCGATCGAAGACGACGAGAGTACAAACATTCCCGATCCGTCGCTGGACGTGGTATCGATTCTGTCGCACAAGGAAATGCAACAGAACGTTCGTCAAGTTCTGGACGAACTGTCCGAGCGGGACCGACGCCTGCTGCGGGAAATCTTCCTGGAAGAACGTGACAAAGACGCGGTCTGTCATGACTTTGGCGTGGACCGGGATTATCTCAGAGTCCTGCTTCATCGCGCCAAGCAGGCCTTTAAGGCCGTCTATCTGAAGAAGTTACCCGCTGGCATAAGGGACACGGCTGCGGATTAACACTATGAAACGATTTGTCTTGCTCTCTCACTATCAATACGAAGGACATATCTGGACATGGACCATAGCGAATCAATTCGCTTAATGGCTGCCGAGAAGTACCTGCTCGGCGAGCTTGCCCCTGAGCTGCGCGAACAATTCGAGGAGCATTTCTTTGACTGCCAGGAGTGCGCTCTGGATGTCCGGGCCGGCGCCGCGTTGGTAGAGCACAGCAAGGTGGTGTTGTCGGAGCCAGTCGCCGTATCTCCGGCCAGGGCACCGGTCCCGGCCCGCGCGAAAGCGGGCTGGCTGGCATGGTTGCGCCCCGCCTTGGTCGTCCCGGTTCTGGCGGCTCTGCTGCTAGTGATTGGCTATCAGAACCTGGTGACGTACCCGCAATTGAAGCAAATGGCCAGTAGCCCGCAGATTTTGCCGTGGGCCTCGATCAACGTCAGCACTCGTGGGGCGACTACGACGCAGATCTCGCCACATCCTGGTCAAGGCTTCCATCTGCTCGTGAACATTCCTCCTGAGAGCCGCTACACTTCTTACACTTTCGACTTGTCGAGCCCATCAGGAAGACTAGAATGGTCGCGCACGATTCCTGCGGCCTCATCCGACGAGGCACGGTCGATTTATGTTCCGGGAGCGAATCAGGAGCAAGGCGTGTACAGGCTGGCGGTACGCGGCAAAACGGCCACCAACCAGAGTTCAGACCTCGGTCATTATTCGATTGAAGTGCAAATTCAGAGATAGCTCAAAAGGGGAGGAGCTAAATATGGCCACAAATCCGAAATCACCAGTCGTGTCGCAATCTGTCAGGTCGCAGTATCACGTGTATCACGCCGAAGCCCACGTGCTCAGTGGCAACTTGAAACATCCTGTTGAACAACCGATCGAACACAAGGCCCGGGTTGTATTAGAGAAGACACGCCGCGACGGCCACGTCAGCCAGTCGGTCGCAGAGGATACCATGGAGGGCCTCATTTCCTTCAAGGCGGGACACACTCGGGCGTCGGGCACCAAGATCGAGAAAAAAGATCTTTGGGGCAACGATCATTCTGGCTGGGTGACACTCTCGACGTCGGTACTTGAAGGCTTGAACGTGTTCGAAGTGATCACGGTCGATCGCGTGGTGGCGCAGGTTTCGACCGAGCATCCCGTCACCGACGGCCACGTTCCTCGAGTCACCTTCTTGGGCACGCGCTTCGAAAACTTCCGGATCGGCGGGTATCCCGTGGAGGTAGAGCTCGACCTCGGAATTTGCGGTAGCAAACCGGACGGCGACCGGCCCTATCTGGAAGACCGCGGTTTCCTCGATCGCGTCCAGCGTCAATTCAATGACATCGCCGGCGCCAAGGGTCTTCCTGGCGACCTGGAGAAAAAGTACGATGCCAAGATCGCCTACATCGACGATCTCAAGAAACGTTCCAATGGGCGGGCGAAAGGGGAGCGGAACGGGTATCCTAAGCTGCAATGTTCGCTGGTCAAAAGTATCGGCCCGATTCCGATTCCCGGAGTCAAGACGTTCGGGAACATAATTTTCATCCCAGACTTTGGGACCGTGGCGTTAGCCGAAGTCGAGGTAGGAATCGAAGCCGCCTACGACGGCTATTCAGAGAAGTCAGGAACTGGTTCTCCGCAGGGGCCACGCGACAGCAACTACTTCGCACTGGACATGCTGCACATGCATCTGGGGTGTATTGGCGGCGGGGACGTAAAGGCTGGCAGCGCAAAGACCAATGGCGAAACAAGGCCCTAGGATCTTTCATATTTGTTA
>Ga0210402_10003916_pt1 | contig 13777 bp, 11 predicted proteins | sample IncBWC7MmetaG_FD_161055 | JGI IMG/M metagenome (GOLD analysis project Ga0210402, IMG submission 161055) | Forest soil microbial communities from Barre Woods Harvard Forest LTER site, Petersham, Massachusetts, United States - Inc-BW-C-7-M | ecosystem: Environmental > Terrestrial > Soil >...
TCGTGTTGCCACACCGGCGCCTGCGTCCGCAGACGGGATAAGGCTCATTCACGCCGTGCCGGAAAAAGGAAGAAGTTGTTTAGGCCCGGAGGGCAGAGGAGTGAAACTGGTTCATCCTAGCGAATCCGCGAGACGAAGCGAAGCCATGATTCACAGTTTATTGGGTTCCACGAACGCAACAGATTCCTCGTCGCTGACGCTCCTCGGAATGACAATGGGGAGGGCTATCCGCCAGGGGGATTTATTCGCTGCTGCGAATCTCGGGTCGCCCACAAGAATTCATTTCGACGAATCCTCGAGCCACTTGAGATATTCCGGGCTGCCGTCTTCGATCGAGATGGAGGCGCATTCCGGGAGTTCGTAAGAGTGCATTTCGAGGATCGCATCGCGTACGCGCTCAAAAGGGGCAGCGGTCTTGACCCATAACAACCATTCCTCGGCTTCTTCTACCTTGCCCTTCCAGCGGTAGATCGAGACGATCTTGGGGACGATGTTGACGCAGGCTGCGAGCTTGCGGTCGACCAGGGTCTCGGCGATTCGGCGCGCCTCATCTACGGATCCGGCGGTAGTCAGGACGATTCTCTTGTCGGTCATATAAAGTCGGCCTTAACTTTGGCTTTGAAACTCACTGCGAATCTTAGACTAGCATCTTAAAAACTATTGCGTCGCCCTTCGGACGCCTATCCCACCCCTAGGTCGGCCGCTGATAATTACATGACGCATTTGTCAAAGTTGATTCCCTCTAACCCTAGGGAGAGAACTTCCGCTTGACGCGGGCAGGGGAAGAGACGTTCACTGGGAAACTGGGGAAGAGCCTTTGTGCCTTTATCGGCTCGCGAGAGGCCAAGCGATGCATCTTCGAATCGGACGTTTTCCTAAAATCCGGGTGCTTCCACGGCCGGAGGATGGCCTGCGCACGCTGGTGGAGCGGGCTCCGCAAGCGGAAGCTTGGGCTGATCGCTGGATGGCAAAACTCCGCCCGGCGTTAACTCTACTCTATGCCATGCGACGTCGGATGGCTACGGCTGGGGTAGTCATGATCACCCTGTGGCTGTTCGCGCATGTTATGTTTGGCGACAACGGCATGGTGGTGTATCGGCAGAAAAAAGCTGAGTACCAGACGCTGGAGAAGGAAATCGACAGTCTGCAGAAGGAAAACGACCGCTATTCACAGCAGGTGAAATCATTGCAGGCGCCGGATCCAAACACGATTGAGAAAGAGGCTCGCGAACAACTGCACTACACGCGTCCGGGAGAAGTGGTGTATGTAGCCCCGCCAGCCACGCGTCCAGCACCACCGCAAACAAATGCCGCTCGGAAATAGAGCTGTTCTCGCGGAACTTTCGTCTAATAAGTTTGTGGTATAGTTCTCATCAATTCCTTTGAGAACTGCAGGGCGGTGACAGTTTCCGTCTTGTTTTTGAGTTGCACGTACGCAGCGGAATGCCGTGCAGCGTGAGCTTGGCTCCAAAAAATCGGCGGTTTGACCGCTAAAAGAGGTGTGCTATGAAAAAAGTACTGATGAGTTGTGCGGCTGTCTCAGTTTTGGTCTTTATGGTTGCAATTGCCTCGGCAGCAGACAAGTCCGCAACGGTGAACGGGTATGTGAGCGATTCCATGTGCGGGGCCAAGGGCGCCAACGCAAGTCACGCGGCTTGCATGACCAAGTGCATGGGCAAGGGCGCAAAGGCGGTCATCGTCACCGACGGCGACCAGAAGGTCGTAAACGTCGACAATCCGGATGCGCTTGCTGGCCATGAAGGACATCATGTAGCCGTGACTGGACCAATGACCGGAGATTCCATTCACGTAGATAGCGTGAAGATGCTCTGAGATGAGTCCAGAATCGAAAGGGCGGCTTAACGCCGCCCTTTTTATTTTTGGAAGAAGTTAACGCACTACCCCTTCGAGGGGCGAACTAGCGGTAGCATACAGCTTCCTGGGCATGCGTCCGGCCAGATAAGCCTGGCGACCGGAAAGCACGGCATGTTTCATGGCTTCGGCCATCAGCACCGCATCCTGAGCGCCAGCGATACCAGTGTTCATCAAGACGGCGTCCGCGCCCAACTCCATCGCAATCACTGCATCTGAGGCCGTACCCACGCCGGCGTCGAGAATCAACGGCACGCCAGTAATCATCTCGCGCAGGATTCGGATGTGAGCTGCATTTTGTATTCCCAGGCCGCTGCCAATGGGTGCTCCCAGGGGCATGATTGCGCTGGCGCCGGCATCGAGGAGGCGTTTGGCGAACACGATGTCATCCGAAGTGTAGGGAAGAACGGTGAAACCTTCCTTCACCAATACCTGGGTCGCTTCGAGTGTGGCCTGCACGTCAGGATAAAGGGTTGCCTGATCGCCGATGACCTCGAGCTTGACCCAATCTGACAGGCCAACTTCGCGGCCCAGGCGGGCGGCTCGGATGGCTTCGTCGGCGGTGTAGCAACCTGCCGTGTTGGGCAGGAGGAAGTATTTCTTGGCGTCGATGTAATCGAGCAGCGATTCTTTGCTGCGATCAAGATTTACCCGTCGTACGGCTACCGTTACCATCTCCGCGCCACTGGCTTCGAGGGCGCGTGCGGTCTCCTGAAATGACTTGTATTTTCCCGTGCCAACAATGAGCCGGGACTGGAACTGGCGGCCGGCGATGATCAATGAGTCGCTCATGCCTGCTATTGTATCCAAATGGAGCGGATTGGTTTCAGGATTGACGCTGCAATAGAATTTCTGGCGCGCGCAGGAGTGGTTCGAGGGCACTTATGAAATTTGCGAAAATCGTATTTTGGATCGCGGGTATCTGGGGCGTCCTGGTTGTTACCCCGCTCTACTTTATGTTTGATCTGATCGGCCGACAAGATCCACCGCCGATCACGCATCCGGGATTTTTCTACGGATTCGTGGGAGTGGCGTTGGTATGGCAGATCGTCTTTTTCGTCATCGCGACAGACCCGGCGCGCTATCGACCGCTAATGATTCTCTCGGTGTTTGAAAAGGTCAGTTATGTCACGCCTGTGATCATCCTGGTTTTGCAAGGTCGCATGCATCCGTCAGATCTCTTCTTTGCGGCAAGCGACTCACTGCTTGGAGTCCTGTTTGTCGTCTCTTATTTCAAGACGCGCCGCCAGATCACTTAGAGGGTCAATACTGTGAGTGCTCTTGTCTAATCCGGAGTTTTGGTTGGATTCTCGGAAGTTCCAGCTTCCGGATAGATTTTGATCCAGTGGTTTCGAACCTCGGGGCTTACCCGCTTGCCGTTCCAGCTAAAGACGATGAGATTCGTCTTCTGCTTCGGCATATGACAGTCAACGCAGTTGTCAGCGATTTGATTCTTCACCCTTGGATGGGTTTTCTTGTGGCACTGTAAACAGTGCGCAGTGAATATGGCCGCATCCTTCTGGATAGCGTGAACATCGTGGCAGGTCAAACAAGTCATAGTCGATGACTGGAAGCACCGGCTCTTCTTGAGCAGTTCGACCTGGCTTCCGTGGACATCGACGGGTGCATCGGGGTCGGGTTGCGGCAATTCCAGGTACTTGGCCAAGGCCTCACCCGGAACATAGGAGAACGTCGGCAGGATTGCGTTGCCGTGCCCGGCGTGGCACCAGGCGCAAAGATCCATCTGTCGGTCTCGCGGGAATCGGGCTGGATTGAGGATAGCCGTGTCTGGTGGAGCGGTCGCAGATTTCGAATTGAAGTGGCGCACGTGTTCCCGTCCCGGGCCGTGGCACTTTTCGCAGGTGATGCCGATAACCCGGTCATTCTGACGGTAACGATTCGGCGGGGGCGGGTCCGAGTCGAAGTACGTCCCGTGGCATTCCAGGCAGCGTGGAATTACTGGTCGATCGAAAAAGGCGACGCCGTCGCGATACCCCGGGCTGTTCACCCAGCCAACTTCTCGCCAGTATGAGACGGGCAACTGAAACAGCAGATCGCCTTTCCAGAACAAGAAAGTTTGCCCCTTGCCGCCCGAGCCGACTACTATGCCGAAACGTTCGACCCGCAAAGTTGTATAGGGCGGGATCCCTTGGACGGACGTCTGGAAAAAGCCACCGCCCTTTTGCTCCATTTGAAAAAACAAATCGGGATTTGAGGTCTTCAGAATATTTGCACCGGAGCTGAAGTTGCCGAGAATCGAATCCTTGTCGGGAAGGCTGGAGGTTCGGTAGTGCGCGGTTTGATGAAACGTTTCGACCTCGGCTTGATGGCAGCCGCGACAAACCTCGTCGCCAACGTAGTTTCCCCGGGGATTTGGATTTGCGTTTGCGAGAGGCGCGGTCTGAGAGGGTGCTTGGGGTGGGTCTGGCGGGGTATTCGGCTGGGGAACTGCGCCCTGGCCCGCAGCTTCTATCGTCAGAAGCAGCAGAATCGCAGCCAGGTTCCGCTTGAGCTCCTTCTCGCTGGCTAAAAACGGGGTCATGACGATGTCCTTCTGGTCACTTCCATTTCGGCTGGCCCTCCACGATCGTGACGTAGCGGTCCAGGGGAAGATCGGTGAAGCGTTCGGTCGCGGCGCTTGGTAAGGGCCATTTGATCTCCAGCCAATCAATCTTCGTGCGGTCGCCCAAGCCAAGGACCATACGCGGGTCATGCGAAGAGAGGAAGCTGCCGCCTCCGACCTTCATCCGGTGGCGTTTCAGATCTCCAGCCTGATATGTGATACGCGCGCCGATTGCGTCGCGGTTGGATTTCGTTCCGACCAGATTGATGCCGAGCCAATGTCGTCCCTTGGCCGCATTGTTTCGCAAGAGGAGCGGCGCACCGTCGTTGACTGATACCAGCACATCTACTGCGCCGTCATTGTTAAAGTCGCCGATCGCCATTCCGCGTGCTGACAGAGGCTTGGCGAAAACCGGACCGCTTTGATCACTTACATTCTGAAAAGTCTTGCCGTTGCCGTGGAACAGAAGCATCGGTTCCTGGTAGCCCACGTCTTTACGAACGACCTGGATCAGATCGTCGGGGTTGCCGTTGGAAAGAAACAAGTCAAGATTGCCGTCATTGTCATAGTCGAAAAACTTCAGACCCCAGCCACTCATAAGGCGGGTGGCGGAGGCAATCCCGTTGGGTCCAGCCAGATCGTCGAAAGTCTCGTCGTGATTGTTCTGGTAAAGCGAATACATTTCGTGGTCGATATTGGCGACGAATAGATCCATCCAGCCGTCCTCGTTGAAATCAGCCGAATCGAGGCCCATGCCGGAGCGTGGGCGACCGGCCTCGCTGTATGCGACTCCGGCTTGCGAACCGATTTCCTCGAACTTTCCGCCGCCACGGTTGACGTACAGAAAGTTCTGCGCCGTATCGTTGGCCACGAACAGGTCCATGAGACCGTCGTTGTTGATGTCAGTCGCAACCACTCCCCACGCTTTGCCCTGATGATTGCCGATTCCTGAACTCTTGCTTACGTCGGTAAACGTTCCGTCGCCGTTGTTGTGAAACAACCAACTGGGCATCGGCTTGTAAAGGCGCGGAACACAGTATCCGGGGCTGTCCCCAGCGGCACAAGGCAAATTCTTGGATTTGTCGAAATCCACGAAACGGGAGACAAACAGGTCGAGGCGGCCGTCGTTGTCGTAGTCGAACCAAACTGCGCTTGAAGACCATCCGGGAGCAGCGACGCCAGCTTTCTCGGTTACATCGGTGAATGTGCCGTCTCCGTTGTTGTGGTAGAGAATGCTTTTGCCGTATTGAGTAACGTACAGGTCAGAGAGGCCGTCTCCATCGTAATCGCCAACGGCCACGCCCTGGCCATAACCGCCGGCGGCAACACCTGCCTTCTCGGTTACGTCGGTAAAAGTGCCGTCGCGATTGTTTCGGTAGAGAGCATTGCGGAGGGGAGGATTAGGAGTGAAGAAATCGCACTGCCCGCCGTTGACCAGATAAATGTCCATCCAACCGTCGTTGTCGTAATCGAGGAACGCGCAACCCGCGCCGGTCGTCTCTGGCAAGTATTTCTGTGACGACTTCCCGGCGGTGTGCTTCCAGGCAATGCCGCTCAGCGCTGGGGGAACTTCCTCGAAGGGGTAAACACCTTCGGGCAATGCTTGGGCAAGTCGGTTAAAGGACGGAAGAGCGAGGCTGGTTGCCAGTCCGCGCAGAAAGCGGCGGCGGGAGAAAAGGAATGTTCTAGCATTCGGAGGCTGAGTCACGGTCTTGGTCTTCGATGCAGCTATTCTAGCGCGGCGTAGCTGAAACGAGGCGTTAGTCCGGGCCCAGCGGTCCATGAGCCTTCCCGCCGCGAGCAAAATGCATCCCATCTTGGAAATGGTTTCGAATTCCTTGGCACATCTTACGGCGATTGAGGCGAATGAGAAACCTTCGACTCCGCAGAAACTGCGCTTGGGAGGACAGTGGAGATCGCGGAGGTGGGCCACTCGTTTCCCCTCTTTGCGCACACAGCGCGCAAAGAGCGGCACCCGGAAGTTCTGGAGTGACATTCCTGAGATGGGTCAGGGCTGCGGTTGCGTCGGCGGTTGCTGGGCTGGCGGCTGGGTGCTGGTGGACGGACTTGGTTTCTGAGTTGTCGCGGGCGTAGTTGGTTTCGTGGATGTGGACGTGGGTTTGGTGATTGTCTTTTTCTTCGTGGTCTTCTTGGGTGGCTCAGTGTCGTCCACGACCACTTTCTTTGGCGGCGCAGCGGGCAGGGTCGCGGCGGCCTGAAGATCGCGAACCTGGGTGCGCAGTTGCGTCAGTTCGCCTTCTTTCGCGGTTGCCAATGCTTCCATCCGCTCGGCCAGCGCTCGGCGCGATCGTTCGACGGCGCTGAGATCGTTTTGCACCGATTGAAATTCATCTCTCGATCCGAATGCTCCCGCCGATTCGACAACTGGCCCGAACACGTCGTAGAGAGCGTCTAGATTGTGGTAGAGCTTGAATGTTGCCGCAATGTTCTCCGGGGATGCCTTCACTTCAGCGATGATCTCGGGAAGCGCCATTTGCAGGTTGCGCATGAGGGATTCGACGTCTGCCTGAGTGCCGCGTTTGGTGTTCGAATCGGTCTTCCATTTTTCGATGCGCAGCTTGGCCAGATCGATCTGCGTCGTTTGGGCGACCTGCTCCAGTTGCGACAACAGCAGATTCAATTGACTGACGGATGCATATGGAACGGGCGTGGTCGAGGCGGCTGGCGCGGGCGCTACTTGTGCCGTCGCCACAGCGATTAGAAAAGGCAGTACCCAGTACCGCCTAACTGAGGCAGGGAGAAATTTCATGAGGTCGTCACTCGCCCTCAGCATACCCATTTTCGGGGTTTTCGTAAAATTCGCGAAGCGCATGACAAAGGCGACAATTGGGTTTCGATCTCGTTGGGTTTGACTAAGCGTAGCGGGTAAGCGAGAATTGTTATGTCTGGTCCGTAGTTCTTCTCCGGATCATTAGGTTCTTCCTCAGTGGGCCTGTGGCGCAGTTGGGAGCGCGCTTCCATGGCATGGAAGAGGTCGTCGGTTCGAACCCGACCAGGTCCACCAATCATTTCCGACAATTCAGAAGGAAGTTGAGCATAAGTCGTTGGCGCCAATCATCAATGCGCAGGGCATTTCGAAATCCTTCGGGTCGACGCTGCTCTTTCAAAATGTTTCCTTCACCGTTTCTGATGGCGATCGCATTGGACTGATCGGTCCGAACGGTTCGGGCAAATCGACGCTGCTTCGAATCCTGGCTGGCACCGAAGATGTGGATAACGGCGAAATTGCCACGCGCAAGCGCGTCCGCCTGGCTTGCGTGCCGCAAGACTCGAAGTTTGCATCCGGGGAAACGGTTCGGTCGGTGGTTGAGAGGGCTCTGGACCGCGCGGCGGTGACTGCGACCGAGCGCGGTACCCGCTTTGCTGAGACTCTTGGCCGCGCGGGCTTTGAGGAACTTGGATCCGAGGCCACTGCACTGTCGGGAGGCTGGCAGAAGCGTTTGGCGATCGTCGAAGCTTGGGTTCAGGGGCCGAATATTTTATTGTTGGATGAACCTACTAACCATCTCGATCTTGCGGGGATCGAGTGGCTTGAAGCGCTTCTTCAAGATGCGGCGTTTGCCTGCGTCATCGTGAGCCACGATCGCTACTTCCTTGAGAATGTTGCCACCGAGATGGCGGAACTCAATCGCACTTACCCCGACGGGCTGCTGCGAGTGCGCGGAAACTACAGTACGTTTCTCGAAAAGAAGGAGGAGTTTCTGCATTCACAGTCGAAGCGGCAGGAGGCTCTGGAAAATCTCGTACACAGTGAAATCGCATGGCTGCGCCGCGGAGCCAAGGCGCGGACGCGCAAGTCGAAAGCCCGAATCGACAAGGCTGGCGAGTTGATGAATGAACTCGCCGACTTGAATCTGAGAACTCGCACAGCAACTGCGGACATCGACTTCTCAGCCACAGAGCGAAAGACCAAGCGGCTGATCGAACTGAAAGGCGTTGCCTATGAAATTGGAGGCCGAACGCTGTTCGACCGGCTTAACTTCGTGATCACGGCCGGAATGCGCGTGGGGCTGGTTGGACCGAATGGCAGTGGGAAGACTACGCTGCTTCGCATGTTGCGTGGAGAGTTGGCCGCGTCAACAGGAGAAATTCATCGAGCTGACTGGTTACGGATCGTGTACTTCGATCAGACTCGCCAACTCGACCCGGATGTAAGCTTGCGCCGCGCGCTTGCTCCCGATAGCGATTCTGTGGTCTATCAGGACCGCGTCATTCACGTCGCCTCGTGGGCAGCGAGGTTCCTGTTCACCGGAGAGCAACTGAATCAACCCGTCGGCCGGTTGTCCGGAGGCGAGCGCGCCCGCGTGCTGATTGCGCAATTGATGCTTCAGCCTGCCGATGTGCTTCTGCTCGATGAGCCAACAAACGATCTGGACATTCCGACTCTCGACATACTGGAAGAGAGTTTGCTCGAATATCGCGGAGCATTGGTGCTGGTCACGCATGACCGATATATGCTCGATCGCGTTTCGACCATTGTGCTCGGCATCGACGGTGAGGGCAGCGCGGACAGTTTTGCGGACTATTCGCAATGGGAGGACTGGCTGGCGGAACGGATGCAGGCGGTGAAGGCTGCTGGTTCGGACGTGAATCAACCCGGGAGGGCGAGAAGCGCCGCGAGCCCATCTTCAGGTAAGAAGAAGCTGTCATATCTGGAGGGGCGTGAATATGCGACCATCGAAGGGCGCGTTGCCGATGCCGAGCAAGTACTGCAGGAGAAGCGTTCCCAGCTCGAAGATCCTGCGATCGCAAGCGATGGCCCTCGTCTGCTGCGCGCACACGCCGAGATGGACGAGGCCCAGAAGCTAGTGGATGAACTGTATTCACGCTGGGCGGAACTCGAACAGAAAAAGAAATGAGCTTGGCGTTCGCCACGTGAGGTCCCGATTTCAGAATCTAGATTCTGTCGGCGCTGCTGCCCTCACCGGGTTGGTCAGCAGAAACGTAGCAAGCTACGTTTTTACAGCACGAAAGACCGTAGACGCGTTTTGCTTGCAACGTCCTCGTTTTAGCAGCCGCGGGTTGCTAGGCCCGGGCGAAGTCGATGTATCCTCGTTGGACATCAGTGCGGATGAGCTTCACGCGCAATCTATCGCCCACGTCAACCCCTTGCTGTCCTTGAGCCAGCAATCCCTCCACATGCGGTTGCAGCACGCGAACGAAAGTGCCTTTAGGAGTGGCGCCAGTGACGAGCGCGTCGAAGATCTGACCAATCCGGGTGCTCATCGCAATCGACGCGAGTCGTTTGGACATTTCGCGCTCGACTTTCCTTGCCGCATCTCCTTTTTCGGTGCAGTTCTTTGCGATGTCCGCTAGCTCGTCATCAGAATAAGGAGCCGGTTGGCTCGCCAGGAGAGCCTTTATCAGCCTCTGCGTGACTACGTCGGCGAAGCGTCGGTTGGGAGCCGTTGAGTGCGTGTAGTCTTGGACCGCCAGCCCGAAGTGCCCCTGCTCGGGATCTCCTGGACGCTCCAGAACGTATTCGCCGGGGCCAATGAGCTTAATCACCGCGAGCGAGACGTCTGCAAAATGGTCTGGATCAGCTACTCTGCGCTTGAGCAGAAAATCGTTGAGGGCTTTGGAGTCGGGATCTGGGGGAAGCTTTCCGCCGTGTTCAGCAGCGAGTTGCACAATGCGGTCCCAGCGCTCGGGAGTCTTCACGATGCGGCGCAGGGACGATACTTTCTCCAGCATACGCGCCACGACGCCATTGGCGGCGATCATGAAGTCTTCAATAAGGTCGGTCGCGGGATTCCTTTGCTGCCTGGCAACATCGACGACCTGTTGATTGAAGATTACTGGACGCACTTCAGCGGTCTCGAGATTGAGCGCACCGTTCTGGTAACGCTTATTCCTCAGCGACTGAGCGACTTCGTCCTGCAATTTGAGTTGTGCTTGCAAATCGGTTGAAGCGGCCACTTTCGCTGGAGCGGGACCCGTGCCCGCAAGCCATCCTCCGACGCCGTTGTACGCGAGCTGCGCTTTATTGCGCACGATCGCGCGATAAACGTTGCTGGCAACAACCGAGCCTGCCGAGTCGGCGGTGAACTCGATCACGACACTCAACTTGTCCACGCCTTCGAGCAGCGATGTCGTTCCGGTGGAAAGCTCTTCGGGCAGCATAGGGAAAATCCTCACGCCCGTATAAACGGAAGTCGTTTCTCGCTCAGCGTGCTCATCGATTGGAGAATGTTTGGTCACGAAGGCATCCACGTCGGCGATTCCGATCAGCACTTTGACGTCCCCGATGGGCAGCCGTTCGGCGACCTCGATCTGATCGAGATCGCGCGAAGTGTCGTTGTCGATCGAGGACCAAAGCAATGTCCGCAGATCATGAACATCGTTACCGGATGTGACCTGGGGTAGGTGCGCTTTCAGTTCCGTGAGCTGTTGCGCGACCTGCGGAGGGAAATCTGGCTCGAAGCCGTGTGTCAGCATGACTTGTTTGGCGGTTGCCTGAAGATCGAGATGGGAAGGGCGAACGTCGTTCATGAATTCCTCGCAACAGCAGATTCCTCGCTTTGCTCTGAACGACAATGGTGCGGGTGTTTCTGCCGAGCCTAGAGAAGGCTAACATGTGACCTTCGATTGCGGTTGAGGCGGGCAGATCGGCGAAATGGACGCGAGGTCGTGATATCCTAATTACAGTAGCTGCGTCCCCCCTTTGGGCAAATTTTCCGCAGTTCCCTTGAGAAATCATGATTTCAGTAAGCAATGTTTCCATGCGCTACGGCGCCAAAGTTCTGTTTGAAGATGTGTCAACCGCCTTCACGCCGGGCAAGCGCTATGGCCTTACCGGGCCCAACGGCGCTGGCAAAACAACTTTCATGCACCTTCTGACCGGCGAACTCGATCCGCAGAAGGGATCTGTGGTGCGTCCAAAGAAGTTCGGGGTGCTGAGCCAGGACCAGTTTGCCTTCGACGCCCATCGTGTCATCGATACCGTAATGATGGGCAACAAGCGCTTGTGGGCCGCGATGGAAGAGCGCGATCGCATCCACGCCAAGGCGGAACTCACGGATGAAGACGGAATGAAGCTCGGTGAGTTGGAAGGCATCGTCGGCGAAGAGGATGGCTATACCGCAGAAAGCGACGCCGCGATTCTCCTGCAGGGGCTCGACATTCCCGACGCACTGCATGAACGAAAAATGGGCGAGCTACAAGGCGGACAAAAGGTCCGCGTGCTGCTGGCTCAGGCCTTGTTCGGACATCCCCTCGCGTTGTTACTCGACGAGCCCACCAACCACCTGGACTTGGATTCGATTCACTGGCTACAAGGTTTCCTGAATAACTACGACGGCGTACTGATCGTAATCTCGCACGACCGCCATTTTCTCAACAGCATTTGCACTCATATCGCCGACATCGATTACCAGACCATCATTACTTATACCGGCACGTATGACGACATGGTCGTGGCGAAGACGCAGATCCGCTCGCAGATCGAAGGCCAAAACGCCCAGCGGGAAAAGAAGATTGCGCAGCTCAACGAGTTCATTGCGCGTTTCTCGGCCGGCACCCGCTCCAGTCAGGTGCAGTCGCGGCGCAAAGAAGTCGAACGCCTACAGGTGACAGAACTTGCCAAGTCGAACATCCAGCGTCCTTTTTTGAAGTTCGAGCAGAAGCGTCCTTCCGGGAAACACATTCTTGAACTGGAACGCGTCACGAAATCGTATGGCGAGAATGAAGTCATTCGGAGTTTCACCGCCAGCGTATTGCGCGGAGAGAAAATCGCGTTAATGGGTCGAAACGGCGCGGGCAAAACGACTCTGATCAATGCGCTGCTGGCGAACTCTCCGACAATTCCGGACGCCGAACTGCGAAAGACCAGCGGCTACGACGGATCGTTCCTGACCAGCGGAAAGGTGATCTGGGGACACGAGGCTGCTGTCGGGTATTTCGCCCAGGACCACCGGGCCTTGATTCAGGGTGACATGACAGCGTTTGAGTGGCTGCATCAGTGGGATCCTTCCGCAGCGCACGAAGAGATTCGCGGCTTGCTTGGGCAGATGCTGTTTCCGCGTGAAGATGCTCTGAAGCGCACCGACGTTCTGTCTGGCGGCGAAGCGGCGCGACTGCTTTTCTGCAAGCTCATGCTGCAAAAGCCGAACGTTCTAGTGTTTGACGAACCGACCAACCACCTGGATCTGGAATCGATCAACGCTCTCAACATTGCTTTGCAGCGCTATCACGGAACCGTGCTTTTGGTAACTCACGATCACGATCTGATTGATGAAGTCGCTACCAGGATTTGGCATTTCGAGTCGGACCACAAGCTCACCGACTTCAAAGGCGCATACGAGGAGTACCAGGTGGTTCTTGCTTGAAACATGTTGTGTCCTATAGCGCCCTTCCCGCGCATGCGCCTGAGGCCCATGCCCACTGAAAATTGAATCCGCCGAGGTGGCCAGTTACGTCGACCACTTCGCCGATGAAAAACAGGCCGGACACTTTTCGACTTTCCATGGTCTTCGCCGATAGTTCATTCGTGTCCACGCCGCCCGCGGTAACTTCGGCCTTAGCGAAGCCCTCAGTTCCGGCGGGGAACACCGTCCACTGATGCATCGAGTGTTCCAGTTCCGCGAGTCCGGAGTTCGTCCAGGAGGCGGCCGGGTGCAGATCCAGCCATCGGTTTGCAAAGCGACTCGGCAGAATCTTGTGCAGCGCGTTCTTCATCGCCGTAACACTTCTCGGAGTATTCGGTTCGCGAAGCAACGACGTCACATCGCGGCTGGGTGCTAGGTCGATGGCAACTGCTTGCGCCGGTTCCCAATAGGACGAGATTTGCAGAATCGCCGGCCCACTCAACCCTCGATGCGTGATGAGCATCTTCTCGCGAAATTGTTGATTCCCGACGGACACGGCCACATCCGCCGACACTCCGGCCAGGTCGCAATACCCGCTGCGGTCTTCGGCGTTGAACACAAACGGCACCAGCGCCGGGCGAGGTTCGCGAATGGCCAACCCGAATTGGCGAGCCAAGTCATATCCAAGGCCAGTCGCACCCATCTTCGGGATCGACCGACCTCCGGTCGCGATCACCAGAACCGGAGCGCGAAATTCGAGTTCTGTGGCGCGCACGACAAAATCTGTCGTCTTCGACACTTCTTGAACGGACGTCTTTAGAAAAAGACGAACCCCGGCATCGTGGCATTCGCTTTCGAGCATATCCGTGATGTCGCGAGCCGAGCGATCACAGAACAGTTGACCGAGAGTTTTCTCGTGATAAGCGATGTGATGCTTCTCAACCAGCGCGATGAAATCAAACGGCGTGTAGCGCGCCAACGCTGATTTCGCGAAGTGCGGGTTCTCCGAGAGAAA
>Ga0210402_10003917_pt1 | contig 13777 bp, 9 predicted proteins | sample IncBWC7MmetaG_FD_161055 | JGI IMG/M metagenome (GOLD analysis project Ga0210402, IMG submission 161055) | Forest soil microbial communities from Barre Woods Harvard Forest LTER site, Petersham, Massachusetts, United States - Inc-BW-C-7-M | ecosystem: Environmental > Terrestrial > Soil >...
TCAAGCCGGAGATATTATTCGGGGAAAACCGCTCAGCGTATGTATTCGCCTGCCAAGCGCCAGAAATCGTTAGTGTAATAATGCGAGACCACATTCCCGAATAGATGGCAGATGCCGTGGCATTCGGGAATTTCTCCGTAGAGCTTCCTCCCCCTGGCGAAAACCTTGGCCAGCGAGCCTTCGCGTAGCAGATTGCCGCCGATTTTGCGGAGCGGTTCGCAAGGATAGAAAACGTCCCCGTTCGGGTAAACGCGAGGGAACATGGTCGGAAAGCACTGGAAATCGCCGAAGCGCAAAAGCGTCTCGATGGTTCGCGGCGTTCCGTTGATGGGCTGGATGTTTTGCTTGCGCCGTTCGATGATTTTTCGGACCAGTTCGAGGTACCGCGGATTTTCGATCAATCGCAGATTGGGCATTTTCTCGTTCAGCGCAGATTGCGTCGCGAACACAAAACCCTGCTCGCCGGCCCAGCCGAGAATGCGTTCAATCTCGCCGATATTCCACTCTTCGATCACTGTGCTGATGGTGATCGTTCGCGGATGCGGCATGCGCGATTTGGCTAAGGCGATATTCTCCATCACCTTCGGCAGTGCCGCGGGCTTCGATAAAGGGTTCGTCGGATCCATGGTGAGCGCGTCCAGGCTGATCACCAGGCCCGTGAGATTTTCGAAAAGGCTCAGCCGTCGGTCGAGCAAAGTTCCGTTGGTAATGAGCATGACCGAACGAAAGCGCAGCTGGCGTCGTGCGGCGGCGACCAACTCTTCGATATCCGTGCGCAACGTAGGCTCGCCGCCGGTAAACACGATCGAGTCCGTCTCGCGGCGAATCACGCTGAGAAGACGTAGCGTGTCCTTCGTTGTCAATTCGTCGCTGAAGACGTCCGGCTCTTTCTGAGTGCAGTAGCTACACGCCAGATTGCATTTATGCGTGGCATAAAAAATTAGCGCGTAGGGCGCAACGATTTTGGTCCGCAGGATTTTGCGGCGATAAAGGTTGGTGAAATACAGCTGGAAAGTTTTGAGCGCGAACGGCGCCTGGGCTATCAGGCCCGCGATCAGCTTGCGCGTCGGGATGCTGCGGTTAGCGTCCATAGATGGCGCAATGAGTTTGCGTTATCTACTCGGTAAAGACAATCCCCACACCGACCTGATCCTTTTCGGGTCCAGGCTCGATGCGCACGACGTATCCCCGCAGCGCCCGGTCTTCGTGATCGCCGTTCCCCGGATTTTCGATGGTGACTTGCAGTTCCGATTGCAATTTCGGGCTGTGGTCCAGATAGATCAGCGCGCCGTGCAAACTGAGGTCGCGGATGACCGTCTCCTGATCGAAAGGTCTGCCATCTTGCCTGAGACCCGTGACGCGGGCCCGAAAATGCGCCTCGCGGCGCAACCCATCCCGCACCGCCGGAATTACGACGTCTGTCCGTTCTTCCCCAAGTGTCATGACCATGCCTTCGGCTGCGGCCCAGGTATTCTCGAATTCTGCGCGCGCATCGCGCAGAATGCCGTCTATGGCCTTATCGGACGAGTCCGGGTCGTGATGGAAGAGAACCAAATTTCGCACGCCGGCGGCTATGGCGATGCGCACGCCTTCGCGCCAGCTCGAATGTCCCCATCCCCGGTGAAGCTCCAGCTGCTCCGGGGTGTACTGCGCGTCATTGATAAAAATATCGGCGCCTTCAGCCAGTCGCCGTAAATTGCGCTCGTATTCCACATTTCCCGGCTCATTATCCGTGGCGTAGACGATCGTGCCGACCGGAGTTTCGATTCGATATCCGAGGCAGCCCTGTGGATGGTTCAGCCACCCGGTGGTCACGCGCGTTTTGCCTATATCGAAGCAATCTCCGCCGGAAACGTCCGTGAAATCGCGACGCGCGGGCATCGCCTGGAGATTCACCGGGAAATAAGGGTGGGCCATCTGCGCTTCAAAGACGCGCTTCAGGCTGTCGCGTCCGATAAATTCCGATCGAAAACTGTAAAAGTGAAACTTGTTCTGCGCTGAATAGAGCGGCGCAAAAAACGGAATGCCCTGAATGTGGTCCCAGTGGTAATGCGTCACCAGAATTTCGGCTTCAATGGTCTTATCGGGCGCCCCCGCCGCTAACCTATTGCCCAGAATCCGTAAACCGGTACCGCAATCCAGGATCAACCGCCTGCCGTCCGGCGTAATCAGCTCCAGACAGGGCGTGTTTCCGCCATAGCGCCACGTGGCGCGGTCGACGGTCGGCGTGGATCCACGCACGCCCCAGAAGCTTAGTTTGGCCACCTGATTAGGCATATTTTTGGGGTAGCTCGGGTATCGCGCCTTTCACCCTTATTACGCCTTGCCTGGCCGGAAATCCTTCGTCAACACAGGGTTAAAGGAATACTAGGCGTCGATTTGTGCGGAAGTCAAAGGGCTTTCAGCCCCGCGTTGCCAAGAACGAGACGGGTGTAAACTCACGCGAAATCCAGACGCTATTTGTGGTTGTGAGTGCCGGAAAGGTACATCCACGTAACCCTGCGCCAACTGTGACGTAAAATGGCTCCCATGCACGTGCACCAGACAGGCGATTGCCATCCAGGCGAAGATCCCGCCCACGGATTCCTCTCCACGGCACTGGTGGCAACGTTAGTGCTGGTGGCCGCTGAATTCTTGGGCGGCCATTTCGGTCACTCCATCGCTCTGGTGAGCGATGCTGTTCATAATCTTTCGGACGTGCCTGCCATCCTGATCTCCTGGATCGCGGCGCGTTGGGCGGAGCGCCCGGCTGACGCGGAGAGAACCTTCGGCTATCGCCGCGCGGGCGTACTCGCTGCCTTTACAAACTCAATTCTGCTTCTCCTCGTCGCATTGGCTTTGTTCTGGGAAGCTTTCGAGCGCTTTCGGCACCCTGTCGCGGTCCATGAGCAATGGATGATCGCGTTATCGCTTTTCGCGCTTTTGATCAATGGCGGAATTACTTTGGGTTTGATACGCGGTCGCAAGGATTTAAACCTGCGCGCGCTGCTTGTTCATAACTTTGGAGACGCCCTTTCGAACATCGGCATTCTGGCAGGCGCTTTGGTCATCCGTTGGAGCGGCGCATTATGGCTTGATCCGGCGCTGGGGCTGGTGATCGCGATTTTTGTTTTATGGTCGACGATCGGGATTCTGCGCGAATCCACGCATATTTTGCTGGAAGGGCGACCCCGCGAGATGCGGCTCCCCGAAGTGGCGCGAACCATTTTGGAAGTTCCCGGCGTGCAGGAAGTACACGATATTCATATCTGGACCCTGGGCATGGGGCATCACGCGCTTTCCTGCCACCTTCGCATTCCCGATATGCATATGGAGGACAGCGAGAAAATTCTGGCCCAGGTTTGCGCCCGGCTAGCAAATACGTTTGGCATCCAGCACACGACCGTGCAATTTGAGCGCGCCGGCTTGCCGGAGTCTGGTTACTACATGCCGGAACCGTTCCGTACCACCAAGAGCTGACCCCTCAAGCTTATTTCCCCGGCAAACAAGTTCACCCGGGCATGCAGACCGACACACGAAATTTCAGGCCAATGGAATTCCAGTAAGGGGAGAAGGGGAACTGGGCAATTACTCGGGGAGCGAAACAGACGTGCCGTTGGCGTCGTTCATTTGCTGCGTCGCCTGCTTGTCCAATTCGCTCACCGGAAAAGAGCGCTTGGCGCCCTCGTTGGTGATGTAAGTGAGTCGTCCCTTACTGACGGTAAAAGCCACAGCGAGAAGAACTTCGCCGTCACTTCGCACCAGAATCAGCTGTCCCAGTTCGGGAGGTGGTGGAGGCGGAGTTTGAGGCGTTGCGTCTTGTCTCGGCGCAGGCTCGGCTGGCACTGACGTATTTGGCTGAGGCTGAGGTATCACAAAGATCGGTGGTTGCTGCGCCGCCCCGGTGTAGTCCTCGGGTGCGGTCGTATCGTACGGATACCCGTTATCGTACGGATAATCGCCCGAATAGTAGAACGGCAAGCCGCCAAAGAAGAGGGGAGTGACGAAGCCACCTCTATCTCGATCTCCCCGTCCGAATCGGCCTCTAGATGGCCGTTCGATGCCGGCCAGATGTTCGAAATCGAAGCCCAGGCCGGGCACACCCCGCAGGGGTGAAAAATTCGGATTCAGCGGCGTGCCTACGAGTGGAGGTGCAAACCCTCCCCTGAATGCGCCGGGCCTCGTTCCGGTCCCTCTCGGGCGCCCCGCAAATCCGTGCCCGGCGCCCGAAAAGCTCCGTACCGGCGCCGAAGACCCACGCATGGGCGCTGAAAAGCCCCGGCCCTGCCCTGAAGCCGAGATCACAACACCGACGCTTAGGGCCACTGCCAATCCGAATCTGGATATCGCGTTCGCCATTGGTTGTTGAAGCGGAAAAGCTCCCAGTAGCTTAGATGTCCGCCCGGGTCCCCTAGTTGCAAGACTGGCGGCGATGGGTTCCGGCTCAGCCGAACTCCCCAAATTGTCCGCTTCTATGCTATACGTATCCCTCGTGCGAGCCCGACGAGCCAGTTCTGAACCTGTAAATTCTGATTCTGGCCTCGAATCGCGGCAGAAGGAACAGAAGAACGAAAATCCGTCGAATTTCTGCCCCGTGTGTTCAGCGCGCTTGGAAGCTCATAAGTGCAAGTTGCGCTGCCCCACATGCGGCTATTATATGTCCTGTTCGGATTACTATTGAGCTTCCGAATGGAAATGCCGGCCCAATCGCACCCGGGCAAGATTTTGATCGGCTCGAGTGCTTGCAAACCAAGCTAAGGAGATTGAACCGTGGCACTCAAAATAAATGTGCACGAAGTGGATGGCATCGCGGTGGTGGGGCTTGACGGGCGTGTTGTTCTCGGCGATGAGAGCAACGCCTTGCGGGAACAAGTGAAGAAAATGCTGGCCTCCGGGAAAAAAAAGATCGTCCTGGACATGAGTAACGTGAGTTATATCGACAGCGCTGGGCTCGGCACGCTCGTCGCCGCGCATCATAGCGCCCGCACTCAAGGCGCATCGCTCAAGCTTTCGAATCTCGGAAAGAAATTTCAGGAAATCCTGCAAGTAACGAAGCTGCTCACCGTCTTTGATGTTTACCCTTCGGAAGCGGCGGCCGTAAGCAGCTTCGGCCACTAAGCTAAGCGAAGTATTCAGTCCAACCTGTAGAGCGTTAGGCCGCTGAGAAGTTTGGGATAGAAGTCCGTCGATTTCTGGGGCAGGACTTCACCGGCCAGTGCGATCTCCATGACTTGGGCGACGTCGACTGGATTCAGCAAGAAGCAGATCTGCGCACGCGTGCGATCCACAGCATCCAACGCCGCTCCAATTTCTCGCTCATAACTGATGTTCTGCTCGGCGGTAACTGCCGCGGGCGTGATGCCCAAACCCTCCTCGATCAACACGCAGTGCAGCAAAACGACGTCGAGTTTTCGCTGCGCTGGTGACAGATCGGGCATCAGTTTCTGCAGGTCGGCGTCACGCCGCAATCGAAGCAGCGTGAAGCTGCTCCCGGCATACATTCCGAAAGCCCTTCCGCTTTCTCCGCTCTTCCGCAGGTCGTTTTGAAATCGCTCACCGGCGACGGAGCGAGCGGCGTCGCTGCCAAACGCGTAGTCTTCCTGGTCGAATATCGAAGATATTTTCCGGCGAAACGAGCCCAGGTCGAGCGAAGGCAGATTCGATATCAAGCGGTGAGTCGGCAGGATCAGCAGACCTTCGCTAAGCGTATTGAAAAACGTCATCATGGCCTTTTCATAAGGAGCATTGCGGTCGCCGTTTTTGCATTTCGCGCGGCATTCGCCGCGGTATCCGAGAGCGGTCTCATAGCGATGATGTCCGTCGGCAATCACCAATTTCTGAGGGGCCATTGCTCGCGCAATATCGGCGATGATCGGGGAATCGAATACGGGCCAGATCCGGTGCACGACGCCATATTCGTCCGTGGCTTCCTCGGGACGGGAACGCGCCGCGATCTCATCGATCCATCTGTCGATTTGCCGTTGCGGATCGGAATAAAGCATAAACAGCTGCCCGGTATGTGTGCGCGTGTGTCGCAGGAGTTCCAGGCGGTCGGCTTTGGGCCCGGAATGCGTCAGCTCGTGCCGAAAGACGACGCCAGCCGAATAGTCCTCCACGCGGCCGAGCGCGATGAAGCCTTTGCGTGTGCGCCGCTCCGTCGTACCCGGCACCGCGTATTCCTGGAAATAAACATAAATTCCGGGCCGGGAGTCCCTCACCATCACGCCCTCGCGAATCCATTGCTCTAGCGCTTTTTCCGCTCGGGTGTAAACGTTGTCTGCGGCGGAGTCCTTCGGCGAAGGCTTGCCCTTTTCCACGGCGATCAGGTTGTAGGGGCTTACGGCGGCATAGCGTTCCTGCATCGCTGGGGTGATCTTGTCGTAGGGCTGGGTGACCGCATCGGCGAGCTCCACTCGCTCGGGGTTATAGCGGTACGCGTGAAACGGAAAAATCTCTGCCATGAACTAGCATTGCCTCCCATGTGCTCCGAAAAGGAGAAATTTTACCAGCGCCCCTTGGCCGTGACAAAGAAACTCGCGCACTTTTCCCAATCTCGCCTCAATATTGTTTCGGCTAGAATAATTCTTCGCTTCTATGCACGCCTCGACATCAAGTTCAGATGCGGCGCCCTTCGCGGACGTTCGCGTCCTTGTTTTCGATCTCGACGGCACGCTGATTGACTCGGGCGCCGACCTCGCCCTCTCGGTGAACGCCACTCTCAAAGAGACGGGGCGCGCACCTCTGCATAACGATCAGATTTTCGGGTATGTGGGTCAGGGAGCAGCGCGGTTGAGAGAACAGGCGCTCGGACCGGGTGCCACTCGGGAAGAATGTGAGCAGGGCCTGGCGTTTTTTCTTTCCTACTATCGCACCCACATGCTGGACCACACGGTCACCTATCCCGGTGTGCGCGAGGGGCTGGCCGCGCTCGACGGCATGCCCATGGCCGTGCTCACAAACAAGCCGGTGCGATTCAGCCGGCAGATTCTCGAAGGACTGGGACTTGCGTCCCACTTCCGCTATATCTACGGCGGCAACAGCTTCGAAAGCAAAAAGCCCAATCCTGCGGGAATGGGCGTTTTGCTGCGGGATTTTGGCGCTGCACCCAAGCAGGCCATGCTCGTAGGCGATTCTGAAGTTGACGTGCAGACGGCGCGCAATGCCGGAACCTGGTGTTGTTGCGTGACTTACGGCCTCGGCGCCGACCAGCTCGCAAACAATCCGCCGGATCTCCTCGTCAATAGTCTTACCGAACTTGCTGCGCACCTCGATCGGCAAGCGGCACAGCCCCGCCGCCGCTAATCCCCTTGCCTCAAATCCTGGTCACTATACGAACTAGCTTGTCAGGACTATTATGAACTTGCCAAAATCACCCAGGACAGCGCCATAAAACGAGACCCGGAAAGCCCGCACGAGGCGTGAGGGTGCAGTTGGACGTTGTGCGAATGCGGGGACGTACTTTGTCTAACGACGAAGTTAAATCCAAGCGAACGCGAAAGACGCCTTCTATTTTTGTATTTGTACTCGGCGTGGGCATTACGCTTACCGGCTGCTCGAAGGGCGCGCCCTCCGGCGGGCGGGTAAACGCCAGCGCCACGGTTCGTATCCAAAGCGTAACCGCGCGAGAAGAGACTTTCCCGCGACGCGTGGAAGCCGTCGGGTCGTTGTTGGCTGTCGACGAAAGCACGATCAGTTCTCAAGTAGAAGGTCCGGTAACGCAAATAGCTGTGGACGTGGGCGACGTAGTGAAGGAAGGTCAGGTCATGGTTTCCATCGACCCGACCGAACTCCAATATGCCGTGGAAACTCAGCGAGCGGCCGTTCGCCAGGTGCGTGCGCAATTAGGCATCGGGCCCGACGATCCTCCACCGAGCGACCCCTCGAAAGTTGCCCTCGTGCAACGCGCGGCCGCCGATCTATTTGACGCTAAGCAGAAATTCGACCGTGCCCAGGCGCTGTTTCAGTCGCAGTTAATCTCGCCGGAGGATCGTGACTCTGCTTCTGCGCGGTACGAAAACGCCCGCGCATCGCGCGATTTGGCGATTCAACAGGTGGATCAATTGGCCGGCCAGCTTCAATCGAGCGAAGCGATGCGGCGTCTCGCGGAGAAGAAAGTCGCTGACGCTTCGATTCGCGCTCCGTTCAAAGGTGCCGTGAAGGAACGGAAGGTCAATCTCGGTGAATACCTCAAAGTGCAGAGTCCCGTGATGGTTTTGGTACGCATGGACCAGTTGCGCGCCCGGTTGGAAGTGCCGGAAAAATGGGCGGGCGCCGTGCACACCGGCGCCACGGTTGATATTCACGTGGGCGCCTATCCCAATGAGACATTCCAAGGGAAACTTACGCGCATCAATCCCGCCGTGAATCCGGATTCACGGACTTTCGAGGTGGAGGCCATGATTCCGAATCCGGAAAGCAAACTCAAGCCCGGTTTCTTCGTGCAAGGGTCCTTGCCGAGCGACGCGGAAGAAAAAATTGTGACGATTCCGCAAGATGCGATTAAGTACGTGTTCGGTACGTACTCGGTTTTTGTCGTGAACGGGGGGCGCCTGGCCGAACGCACGATCAAACCGGGTGCGCAGAATCAAACGCCACAGGGCTTACGTGTAGAAGTGATCGAGGGTTTGCGCGCGGGAGAGCAAATTGCGATGGCCCCCGCCGGTACAGCTCTGTATGACGGGGCGCCGGTACACGAATGACTATTTGGGTTAGTGAAATGCGGCTCCGCCAATCATCCATGGAAACGGCCAGCGAGGCCCAGTGAAGATCGCAGAGATTTGCGTCAAGCGACCCGTCTTCGCGGTCATGCTGATCGCATTTCTGGTAACGCTGGGAGTTTTTTCGTTTCGCTCCCTGGGCGTCGATCTGTTTCCCAAGGTTGACCCTGCAACGGTAAATGTCACGGTCAACCTGCCCGGGTCGAGCCCTGACGAAATGGTCTCCTCAGTCGTGCTGCCTCTCGAAGACGCGATCTCGTCTGTAAGCGGCATTGACGAAATGATGGTCCGGGCCAGCGAGGGGTCCGCCAGCATTACCACGACGTTCAAGCTGGAACGCGACATCGAAACCGCTACCCAGGACGTCAGAGAGAAGGTCTCTACCAGCCTGGGAAATCTCCCACCCAACATTCTTCCGCCCATCATTACCCAGGTCGATCCCGACTCCGATCCGATTCTGACCGTTGTGGTCTCTGGATCCATGAACCGGCGCGAGCTCACGGAAATCGCGGACAAAATAGTGCGGCGTGGGATTCAGACGGTGGACGGCGTGGGCGCCGTCGACCTGGTGGGCGGCCAGAACAGGGAGATACGCGTACTGATTGACGCGCACCGGCTTACAGCGCACAACCTCACGGTCACCCAACTACGCGACGCTCTGGTCAATGAAAACATCGAGCAACCGGGCGGGCACATGATCCGTGGCCCGGAACAGGTGGACTTGCGGACGCTGGGGCGGATCACTAGCGCCGGACAATTCGGGGACGTCATCGTCGCCTATCGCGGCAGCGCTCCTGTGAGAGTGCGAGACGTCGCCCAGGTGGAAGACGGTGCCGAGGAACTCCGCATCTGGGCGATGCTGGACGGTAAGGACGTCGTCAGCGTTCAGGTGACACGCCAGGCGGGCACAAACTCTGTACAAATCGCCGATGAGGTCAAGCGGCGCGTCGAATTATTGAAGAAAGAGGTGCCCCCTGGGGTGCAACTACAGGTTATCGGCGATATTTCCACCTTCATCAAAGCATCCGTCAATTCCCTGCTCGAGCACCTGATCCTCGGCAGCGTGCTGGCGAGCATCGTGGTGTTGCTGTTCATCCGCAACCTCCGCGCAGTTGCCATCGCGGCGGTGGCAATTCCCGCTTCCGTGATCTCTACGTTCACGTTGATGAAGTACATGAACTTCACCCTGAACAACATGACGCTCCTGGCGCTGACGCTCGCCGTAGGCATCGTCATTGACGACGCCATCATCGTTCTCGAGAACATCTTCCGCTACATGGAGGAGAAGGGTGCGGGGCCGATGGAAGCCGCCATCCAGGGGACGAAGGAAATTGGCCTGGCGGTCATGGCGACGACGCTGTCGCTCGTGATCATCTTCCTCCCCATCGCCTTCATGACCGGCTACGCGCGCCGCTACGTCAACCCCTTCGGCTGGACAATGGCACTCTCGATTTTGGTCTCGATGCTGGTGAGTTTTACCCTGACGCCGATGATGAGTTCACGCTTGCTGAAGGTTGACACGAGCAGCGGCCACGCGCGCTCCCGCGAATCGAAATTCGCGCAGTGGCTCGAACGGACTTATCTTCGCTCACTCAATTGGTCCCTCGATCACCGCCTCGTCGTGGTCGCCGTGTGTGTTCTTGTATTTCTCTCGTCGATCCCTCTGCACAATCTGGTGGGCCGGGATTGGGTCCCGTTCGATGACCAGAACGAATTGAACACCGGCGTGGATTTCCCGGAAGGACAATCTCTCGATCGCACCATCGCCGGCTTCACGGACATGGCGAAGCGGGTGTCGACGATTCCCGAGGTTGTGTTTGTGGAGGCCTACACACAGGGGCTCACCTACCACGGGCACCTCTACATCAGCCTGAAAGACCGCTCGCAGCGCAGCCGGTCCAGCGCCGAAATCGCCCAGGACGTGCGCAAGGTGCTTGCACCGTTTTCAAACGCCGCAATTTCCGTTCGTCTGCCTTCGGTGCTCGGCGGAGAGACCTACGCACCCATTCGCGCTATTATTCGGGGCCCCGATATTGAGAAACTCGCGGTCTATGGTCAGCTCGCAGCCCTAAAAATGGGCGAATGGCCTGGCATGCTGGACGCCAGCCCCGATCTCAAACTCAACAAGCCCGAGCTGCAGGTCAAGGTGGACCGCCAGAGAGCCGCCGACCTGGGCGTGCGCATGACGGACGTGGCGTCCACCGTCCGGCTGATGTACTCCGGACAGGACCAAATCTCCACGTTCAAAGAAGGTTCCGAGCAGTATCCCGTCACTATGCAACTGGTCCCGGAGCAACGGGACGACCTGAATGTGCTGGCTCAGCTAATGGTGCCCTCAGCGAAACAGGGCCAGGTCCGGCTGGAGAGTCTCTCCACCATCGAGCGAGGCAACGGCCCCATCACGATTTCGCGCTACAACCGCCAGTTCCAGGTGGGCATCCTCGCGAATGTGGCGCAGGGATATCCGCTGGATGCTGCGGCCGACGCAACGCGACGCGCCATCCTCTCGCTGCATCTGCCGCCCGGCTATTCGTTTGGATTTTCCGGCCCTGTGCGCATCCTCGATGAAACCACCGCGAACATGATCCTGGCCGTCTTACTGGCATCGATTTTCATGTACATGGTGCTCGCCGCGCAGTTTGAAAGTTTCAGCTATCCTTTCGTCATCATGCTCACGCTGCCGCTGAGCATCCCGTTCGCGCTGTTCTCCTTATGGATCACGCATCGTTCCCTAAACTTGTGGAGCATGCTGGGCGTCTTCCTGCTTCTTGGAATCGTGAAGAAGAACGGTATTCTGCAGGTCGACTACACCAATCGCTTGCGCAGCGAGGGAATTCCCTTGCGCGAAGCGCTGCTAGAAGCCAACCGCGTGCGGCTGCGTCCGATCCTGATGACGACTTTCTCGATCGTGGCCGGTCTGATTCCCGTCGCAGTCGGAATTGGCGTCGGATCCGAGCAGCGCGCCGCCATTGCCGTGACCATCATCGGCGGACAAACACTTTGCCTGGGACTAACCCTGCTCTTCGTCCCGGTCGCCTACTCCTATCTCGCTTCGCTCCAGCTTGCGCCGTGGAACGAATATGCATCCCTGGCTTGGACTCGCATGCGGACCCAAGTGACGCGGCGCTTCGGTATCTTCTAGAGGGGGGCCGCCTGATGCCAGACTCACCCACTACACACAAACGGCCACTCTTTACTTAGGCGGTAAAATAGAACGTGCTCGAAATCTGCCAAGGTGGATTGACTCCGCGCTTTCGAACTAAAGCGTATCCATTGCCACGGCCTTCGCGTAGCCGAGCTGAGATCGCTGTAACCCGCCGATTGCCAAAAGTGTATCGATCGTCGATAGAGCGAGCCGACCGGACTTGGGCACAGTTATGTCAGGTGCCCAAAATGAATGCATCTGAACACAAATCCCATACAACGGGGAACGCGCGATTTGCAGGACTTAACACCTTTACAATGAACACTTGCGCAAAAAGGCCGGGGGGTGGGGGCCTGGATTTTATGCGCTTCTTTGAAATTCCCGAAGAGTCTGACCGGCTTTCCGGCGTTTCGATACAATTGCATTGAAGTCTGCAGCGGCGTGCACCCACAATCTGCCGCGTCGCCTCTAAACAAAGTGACGTTGCGCACCGCCTGAATGGACATGCGTAAGCAGCGAAATTGCAGCCTGGGCGCCCGCGCCAACACGGGAACGCGCCAGGCCTGAAAAGACTCAGCTTCTGAGGCTTTAGTTAGAAGGAGGTTTTATGACCGCACCGGGACAAGCGGCGCCCACTTCGGCGCTGCTCGAACAGCTTCGCGAGAAAGCGCGCTTGCTTCGCATTCATTCCTTGCGCATGACCACGGCAGCCGGTTCGGGCCACCCGACCTCCTGTCTTTCCGCTGCTGAGCTTGTTGCCGCGACGTTCTTCTACGCGATGAAAATCGACGTCGCCAATCCTAACTCTGTGGGCAGCGATCGTTTTGTCCTGTCCAAGGGGCACGCCGCGCCGATTCTCTACGCGGCACTGGCGGAAGCGGGCGTCTTTCCCGTTTCCCGGCTCATGACCCTACGGCAATTTTCGAGCGAACTCGAAGGCCACCCCACACCACGCATTCCCGGTGTCGACGCTGCCACAGGCTCACTCGGGCAAGGGCTCTCCGTGGGGGCGGGCCTCGCGATTGGCGCGCGGGTTGGAAAATCGTCCGCGCGCGTTTACGTATTGACGGGCGACGGAGAACTGGCCGAAGGAAACATCTGGGAAGCGGCGGAATTCGCAGGCCACTATGGCATCGACAATTTGGTCGCGCTCGCCGATATCAACGCTTTGGGCCAGAGCCAGCACACCATGTACGAACACAACATGGACGTCTACCGGCGCAAATTCGAGTCGCAGGGATGGGTCGCGGAAGTCATCGACGGACACGATATCGCGGCGGTTGTCGCCGCGCTGGACCATGCCCGCGCCACGCGTGGGAAGCCGTATGCGATCATCGCCCGCACGGACAAAGGCCACGGCATCAGTTTTCTTTCCGGCAAGGAGGGCTGGCACGGCAAAGCCTTGTCACCCGAGCAGCTTGAAAAAGCGCTCGCCGAACTCGGGCCCATTCCTCCGGTGCCAAAAGACGATGGCCGGTCTTATGAACGCAAGCCGCTCCCTGCGCCGGAGCCGGATTTCCCTGCCCCACCCGCGCCCGATTACAAGCTGGGACAAACCGTTGCCACCAGAGAGGCCTTTGGCGTCGGACTTAAGAATCTCGCGACCGTAAATCCCAAGGTTTACGCCATTGATGGCGACGTGAAAAACTCGACGTTTACGGAAACATTGCAAAAGGCCTTCCCTGACCGGCTCGTGGAGGGTTTCATCGCAGAACAGAACATGGTTTCGCTCGGTGTAGGCATGGCCGCGCAGGGCCTCGTGCCGTTTATTGGCACATTCGCCTGTTTCCTGGCACGTGCTTACGATCAAGTGCGCATGGCCGGTATCAGCCGCAGCAGCATTAAGCTGGTTGGCTCGCACTGCGGAGTCTCGATCGGTGAGGATGGCCCTTCGCAGATGGCACTCGAGGATTTGGCTATTTTCCGCGCGATTCCC
>Ga0210402_10003918_pt1 | contig 13770 bp, 15 predicted proteins | sample IncBWC7MmetaG_FD_161055 | JGI IMG/M metagenome (GOLD analysis project Ga0210402, IMG submission 161055) | Forest soil microbial communities from Barre Woods Harvard Forest LTER site, Petersham, Massachusetts, United States - Inc-BW-C-7-M | ecosystem: Environmental > Terrestrial > Soil >...
TCAAGCTCGCGCAGGGATTTATAAAAAAATACGGAGAGTATTTTAAGATTAATGCCGGGGCTGAGAAATGGATGCTGGATATGGCCGGGCTTGCGACACTTTCTGACATGGTTCCGCTTACAGGGGGGAACAGGGCAATCGCGTATTTCGGAATGAAAGTTTTCAAGAAATCTCCGCGTCCGGGTCTGCAGAAACTTCTCGGCAAATTAAATATCGACCAAAGATATTTATCCGAAGACGACATAGGTTTTATGATTACGCCCCGCTTGAACGCCGCTTCACGGATGGATAATCCTATGCGTGCTTTTGAGCTCCTGGCTACGGCTGACGCGGCGGAGGCCGGAATGCTTGCTGACCATTTATCAAAAATAAACGACGAAAGGAAAAGTATTGTCAAAGGCATTATGCGCGATGTGAATAAGCAATTTGAGAAGAGAAAAGAAACGGCGGTGATAGTGATAGGCAATCCGGAGTGGCGCGTAGGAATTTTAGGACTGGTAGCCGGGAAAATATGTGATGAATACGAAAAACCGGTTTTTGTGTGGGGAAAAGATGAAAATGATTTAATCAAAGGTTCTTGTCGGAGCGATGGGTCTGTCTCGGTAGTGGAACTAATGACTGAGACGCGCGAATCCTTTTTAGAATTTGGCGGGCACGAGCTTGCGGGAGGGTTTACGGTGCATACCGGGAAAATTCATTTCTTGGAAGAAGCCTTATCGATGTCTTTTCATAAAGTAAAAAGAGTAAAAGAGGAAAGTGAGTCAGCCTATGACGTGAAAACGGATTTGGGAGTGGTGAATATGAAAAACTGGCGGGAGATAGAAAAAATGTCTCCTTTTGGCTTGGGGAATCCAAAACCGGTTTTTCTTTTTGAAAGGGTAAAAATAGAAAAATTAAAAAAATTCGGCAAGAACGGCTCGGGGGAGCATCTGGAAATTACTTTTTCCGACCCAAACAAAAACAAAGCGGTAGCGGTTTCATTTTTCACCAGCTTGGATTCTTTTAAAAACACCTTATCCGAGGGCGTTAATGTGAATTTGCTTGCAACCTTTGATTTATCAAGGTTCCGCGGCAGAGAGGAGCTGCGCTTAAGAATAGTTGATATAGTATAAAAATTTTTAAACTGTTATATTATATATATGGGTGAAACAATAAAAGGAATTCCCCAAAAGGGCGATAGCGGGTACAAAGAAGGAGTAAAACCTCCTACAGTTAAAGATCTTTGGTTCAGGGAGTTAGTAGTTGCAAATATTATAGCTCCTGCAACTTTTTTGGCGACAGACCCTTTTGTATTATACGCTGTATTTCAAGATAAACCGGAAGACTGGAAAAGTTTTTGCATTTCGGAAATCTCTGATAGTAATATTACCAGGCTGGGAGAGGAGATGAGTAGACAGCATGCACGAAGAGGCATACAAGTATCCGCAGAAGGTGAAGCACGTCATTTTCCCGTAGGCTCAGAATTAGAAATTATTCCGAAAAAGCGTTTCGCAGAATTATGGACCGAGGCGCGCGACAGAGCGTATCGAAACTTATGCCAAATTGTTTCCAGGTTGAAAGGTTTGCCGGGTTTTGCGCGAATTGACGAAACTGAGATGAATGAATTTTTTAAGGATGAAAAAAACGCTGAAACAATCAATAAGATTTTAAATATTTTGTTGATGATCAAAAACTCTTTTAAAAAGTCAAAACCTAAGGAATGGCTGACACAGCACAAAGACCAATTGGCTCCTGATAACCTAATGCCTAAACCACAACGTGAATTCCGAGGTCTTATTAGGGACGAATTAGATAAGGAAGGTATCTCTGAAGATGATGCAGCAACTGAAGCTATCTTAAGCGCCTTTAGTTTTTACAACTAGATATCCATTATGATAAAAGAAAAAATTATCATCTATACGGACGGGGCGGCCAGAGGGAACCCGGGGCCGGCCGGATGGGGCTCGGTTTTCATTGTCGGTAAAAAAGTTTTTGAAATCGGCGGAGGGAGCGAGCATGCGACGAATAATCAGATGGAACTTACTGCGCCGATAGAATCATTAAAATATATAAAAAAACATTTCAGCCATGGCGTAGATGTGGAATTTTTCTCGGATTCCAAATATGTGATTTTGGGAATTACCGAATGGATTTTTAACTGGCAAAAAAATAATTGGCGTAATGCCGCCAACAAGCCGGTCCTGAACCGCGAACTCTGGGAAGAGTTATATAATCTAACCGATAAATTCAAGCCGAAATGGAATTACGTCAAAGGACACAACGGAGATAAATATAACGACCGGGCGGACGAAATAGCGACAAGTTTTGCTGACGATAATCCTGTAGAACTCAGAAGATGAAAGATAATAAAATTATGATGGAAGAACCTTCCAAAACTATAATACCCCAACCAATCAATTCTGTAGGCCCCGCTCAAAATAAACAGGAAAAGTTGGCTGCGACGATGGAAATTCTGGAAATACCTACGCCAAAAGTTTTAGAGGCCATAGAAGAGCTAAGGCTTTCTGCGGCTGCAGATCCGGAAGATGCGTTTTTTCTGGCGATACCCAATGTGAATAAAACCAAAGAACAATTACACAAAGAAGCCGAAGAAATGTTTGGCGAAGGGAAATTTGTTATCTTGTGCTGGAATGGAGATGAGCCAATGGGAGTGTGCCGTGCGGAAAAACACGAAGTGAGAGGAGAGGGTGTTTGGTATATCGGCTCTGACTATATGAAAAAAAATTTTCGAGGTCATGGTTTTGGGCAAAAGATGCTTGCAACTCGTTTAGATGAAATCCGTAAGCGTGGCGGAATAAAAGCCGTAGGCATAGTGAAGAAAATTAACACAAGAAGAATGCATATTGCTCGTAAATTTAATTTCAAGGCAGTGGCTCAAAATAAATCTGGTGAAGGGTATGTAATAGAAACAGATTTAACAGATTCGGAAGTAATTAGTAAAATCAATGAGGCTTTAAATGCGGGATAAAATTTTCCGTTATGTCCCACTATAGCAGTTTACGCCTGTTTCGTTTATAGACTTTTCGGTAAAAATATTAAGAAATTTTTTCAAGCCGATTTTACTGCGCCTCTATAAAGTTTTTCTCAATTTCTTCCCAATTAAGATTTGCAAAAAATGCTTCAATATATTTTTTCTTTTCAGAGGTAGGATAGTCATATACATATGCGTGTTCCCACATATCAATTCCGAGAACATAAGAGAGACCATTTAATTGCCCCAACTGCTGTTCGTCTATCCATGCAGGAATAAGCTGCTTAGATTTCTTGTCCCAGTAAATTATCGCCCAGCCTACTCCACGAGTCATGGCAAGATGCTTAAAACCACCGAGCCATGCCTCTATAGAGCCTGCTTGTTTTTCCATCTGTTTCTTCATCCCAGAATTCTCAGGCAGAGTTTTTGCACCACCTTCTAGCGACTTGAAATAATACTCATGGTTGCGCATGCCATTAAATTCAAAACCTACTCTGCGCATAAGTTCGCCGACGAGATATGTATTTTTCTCGGGATTTTGCATAAGCTCACCTACTTTTTCGAAGATACCATTTATACTCTTTACGTAACCAGCGTAGAGCTTTAAGTGCTCCTCAATGTTCTTCGCCGATATTCCTTTTAGTTCTCCGATGTTAAACTTTATTTCTTCAAATTTTTCCATATGTTTTTTTGATTATTTATTAATATGATAATATTATAACATATGCCGTCTCAAGGGAGAAAATATTACCTGCCAATAGTTGTTTTTTCCCTTCTATTTATAAATATTTTTCTTTTTTATCTTGACTGGCAAAATTCGCATAAAGGTACCAGAATTAGAAAGCCCTGGACTCCTTCGCACTACTGGACCTAAAAAAGTTTTGCAGATGGAGTTATCAGATTAAATTGTTATGAATTCTGATGTGCAAAAATAGGGCTTTTCTTTCCACAGGTGATATCTTTTGACAGTATGATAGTATGAGTATATGAAAGATAAACTAATAGAAAAATTAATAAAAGCTGAGGAAAAGAGACAGGCGGAAGGGCTGGAACTCATCCCTTCCGAGAACTACGTTTCGCAGGATGTTTTGACAGCGAACGGTTCCGTATTCACAAATAAATACTCCGAAGGATATCCGGGCAGACGTTATTACGGTGGGCAAGAAAATACCGATAAAGTGGAGCGTCTGGCAATCGAGCGCGCTTGTAAATTATTCAATTGTAAATATGCCAATGTGCAGCCGCATTCCGGGGCTCCGATGAACCTTGCTGTTTATGCCGCTCTTATGGAGCCGGGAGATACTATTCTCGGAATGGATTTATCACATGGCGGGCACCTGACTCATGGACATCCGATGACTCTTCCGGCCAAGATTTATAATTTCGTTCGGTACAAAATGAAAAATCCCGATACGGGAGAGATTGATTACGAAGAACTTCGCCGCGTGGCAATAGAAAAAAAACCAAAAATAATTCTTGCCGGGTTTTCCGCCTACTCTCGCAATCTTGATTATAAAAAGTTCGTGGAAATTGCGCACGAAGTTGGAGCTGTCACTATGGCGGATATGGCCCATATCGCCGGACTCATTGCGGGAGGAGCGCTTCGCAATCCGTTTGACGACGGCTTTGATGTGATTACCACCACTACACATAAGACGATGCGTGGTCCGCGCGGAGGTCTTATACTTACTCGTGAAAACGAAGAGATTGCAAAAAAAATCGATAAAGCAATTTTCCCGGGGATTCAAGGCGGTCCGCATATGCACACTATTGCCGCAAAAGCCGTGGCTTTCGGCGAAGCGCTGACTCCGGCGTTTAAAAAATACGCCAGACAGATTTTAAAAAATGCCAAAGCTATGGAGGAAGTTTTCCGTAAAAATAAGATTCGGATGATGGGTGGCGGAACGGACAATCATCTGATATTGGCTGACATATTCAGCTCTTTAGGAATTACCGGCAGGGAAGGAGAAAAAGTCCTTGATGAAGTTGGCATCACACTGAATATGAATATGATTGCCGATGACCCGAGAAAGCCAATGGATCCTTCGGGCATTAGATTCGGGACTCCGGCCATTACCACGCGAGGCTTTAAAGAAAAAGAATGTAAACGCGTTGCCGAGTTGATGATTCTGGTTTTGAAAAATAAAGATAATAAAAAAATAAAAGACTCCGTACACAAAGAAATCAAAGCTCTCGCCAAAAAGTTTCCAATACCAAAAAATTTCGTCTAAAATTTATGCAAATTATTTTTGAATCACCGGACAAAAGTATTGTCAGGATAGATAAAGGAGAAGATTGTATGGAAGTTTTGAGATCAATTGCCTTGAAGAAGGCTGCATCTTTTAATTTTTCAATGATTGGAGGATGTGCTTCAGTGGAGCTCGGCTACTATAATCCAAAATTGAAAAAATATTTTAACAAAGAATTTATTGCAGATAATATTGAAATGCTTTCCACAAGCGGCAATGTCGCCTGGTTTGAAAATTCTCCTGTCGTGCACGCGCACGGGGTTTTCTCCGGTGAAGATCACGAAGCTTTCGGAGGACACATAGTAAAAATGGTTATTTCTCTGACCGGGGAAGTAGCGATAGATTGGTTGTCCCATAAACTTATAAAAAAATATGACCAAGAAACCGGACTAAATCTGTTGTCCAAATAATTTTCAATTTAACCCTTTTTCTGTTATATTTCTTGTATGGCAAAGAAAGGCAAACTCATAGTAATAGACGGCACGGACGGCAGCGGGAAGACCACTCAGGCAAATTTACTTTTGAAGCATCTTCGTAAAGACGGGCGCAAGGTAAAATTTATTCACTTTCCGCGGTACGAAGATAATTTTTTCGGAAAATTTATTGCGCACTGTCTTTCGGAGCAATATTATAATTGGGTAAATATTCACCCGAAAATCGCTTCTGTCGTTTATGCGGCTGACAGATGGGAGTCAAAAGAAAAAATAGAGCGTTGGCTCAAAGAGGGCTATGTCATAGTGATGGACCGTTATATTTCCTCCAATCAGATACACCAAGGCGGGAAAATTGCCAACGTCAAAAAGCGCGTTGCTTTTATCAAATGGCTAGCCGAGATGGAATATAAAGTTTTTAAAATTCCGGCGCCCGACCTCACGGTGTATTTATCTTTGCCGGTAGAAATGGTTTTAAAATTAATCCGAGACCGCAATTATAAAGGCGCCCGCGCGTATTTAGGCCGGAAGAACAATCAGAAAAAAGATGTCCACGAAAAAGATCTGAATTTTCTGAAAAATTCCATCAAAAGCGGGCTCTGGCTCGTTAAAACGCAGAAAAATTGGATAAAAATTGAGGGAGTGTCCAATGGAAAGCTCAGAACTTTTTCGGATATTCACGAGGAAATTTATGCGAAGCTTAAAAAGGTTACAAAATAATATGAAAATTCCGATTGTAGATGAAAATGATAATTTGTTGTACTATAAAGAGCCAGAAGAGCGGGATGCGCACGGGGAAATCACACGGTCGGTAGGAATATGGATAAAAAACGAGAAAGGAGAAATTTTGATAGCAAAACGTTCAAAAAATAAAGCAAATTTTCCAAACGTATGGGGGCTTTCGGCGGGCGGAGGCGTGGATGAAGATGAATCTTACGAAGCTGCCATACGCCGGGAAACAAAAGAAGAGATAGGGATTGATTTGGAAAAAATTAAATTCGGGCGGAAGGAAAGAATGTCGGATAATCAGGAATTTTTCAATCAATATTTTTCATCGCAAATTTCTTCGGATGCAAAATTTATTCTTCAAAAATCGGAAGTTGACGAAGCACGCTGGATTTCTTTGGAAGAATTAAAAACCTGGTATTCCGGAAGCCCTGAAGAATTTATGCCTCTTTTCGACATATATTTAAAAGCTATTTCGAATTATGATAATAAAAATTAAAAAATTAAAATCCGAGGCAAAATTGCCGACGTATCATCACCCGGGAGATGTGGGGATGGACTTGTATGCGATGGAAACGGTTACGGTAAAGCCGGGCGAGCATTACCGTTTCTGGCACGGATTTGCCCTGGAGTTTCCCGAAGGTTATTCAGCATTGATAATGGACAAAGGAAGCATTTCAAAAGCCGGGCTTGCTCATATGGGGGGAGTATATGATGCCGGATACAGGGGAGAATACAATACGCATTTGGTAAATTTATCCGACCAGCCGTACACTTTTGAGGAAGGAGACAAAGTTTCCCAGCTGGTAGTTATGCCCGTGGTTATCGGTGAGCTGCAGGAAGCTGATACACTTGGTGAGTCGGCGCGGGGTGACGGAAGGTTCGGGAGTACCGGTAAAAAATAATATGGAGAATAAAATAAAAATTTTAATCAAGAGCGCTTTGAGAAATCTCGGGATTGCGGAGGCGGATTTTATTGTGGAGCATCCGGAAGATTTAAAGAATGGAGATTATTCCACAAACATAGCTATGGCTGTCGCAAAAAATGCCAAGGCCAATCCCAAAGACCTTGCCGAAAAAATAAAACTGGAACTGGAGAAAAATTTACCGCAAAAAATAGAAAAAATAGAAATTGCCGGGGCCGGATTTATAAATTTTTATTTATCAAGGAAATTTTTTTCGGAAAGTATTGAAGAGATTGTAAATAAAGGGAACGATACCGGGAAAAATGAAACTCTCTCCGGTAAAAAGATGATGGTAGAATACACCGACCCGAATCCTTTCAAGCCTTTTCATATCGGACACTTAATGACAAATGCGATAGGTGAATCTATTGCGCGAATTTTGGAACACTCGGGAGCCGATGTTGCGCGCGCTAATTATCAGGGCGATGTGGGCCTTCATGTGGCTAAAGCCTTTTATGGTATGCAAAAAAAAGGTATGCCCACGGATATGTCCGCTTCGGTTCAAGTTCTTGCTCAGTATATCGGAGACTCTTATGTGTTAGGCAGCGAAGCGTATGAAAATAATGAGCAGGCTAAAAAAGAAATTGATGAAATAAATAAAAAAATTTATTCCCACGAAGATCCCGAGGTAAATGATGTGTACGACTGGGGATTCAAAGTTACTATGGAAGCTTTTGAATACCTATATAAAATTCTGGGTACAAAATTTGATTATTACTTTCTGGAGAGCGCAATGGCTGACATTGGAAGTGAAATTGTGCGCGAACATACCGGAAAAGTTTTTACGGAATCGGACGGCGCGGTTATTTTTAAAGGAGAAGAATACAACGAAGAGGGCCAGCCCAAATTGCATACCAGAGTTTTTATCACATCGAAAGGTCTTCCGACTTACGAAACAAAGGAGCTTGGATTAACATCGGAAAAATTCAAAGTAGAGCCGGAAATGAATCTTTGCATAGTCATTACGGCGAATGAACAAATGGACTATATGCGGGTCGTTGCCAAGGCGCTCTCGCTCATTCGTCCGGAGTATGAAAATAAAATGCTGCACATAACGCACGGGATGATGCGCCTGGCAACCGGGAAAATGTCTTCCAGAAAAGGCAACATTGTCACGGGCGAATCGCTTCTGAATGACACCATAGCCCTTGTGTCTGAAAGGTTAAAAGAACACGACTGGAGCATAGAAGAAAAAAATAAAATTGCGCAGGCTATCGGAGTGGCGGCTCTGAAGTATTCAATTCTCAAGCAGTCAACCAACGGCGACATTATTTACGATTTCGAAAGCTCCATTTCTTTTGAAGGGGACTCGGGGCCGTATCTGCAATATTCTTTTGCCCGCGCGAATTCCATTTTGGAAAAAGCAAAAAAAGAAAATATTTTGCCGGACTTTACCGTTGTGCCGGATGAAGTTTTTGAAGTAGAAAAATTGTTATACAAATTTTCGGAAATTGTAGAGAGGTCCGCGCGTGAATACGAACCGCACTACATTGCGAATTATTTAATAGAAGTTGCGCGCTCGTTCAACAGTTTTTACGGCAGTATAGTAATAGTAAGCAAAGAAGACAAAACTTCTTCCTATAAAGTAGCTCTGACCTACGCCTTTTCTTTCGTAATGAAAACAGGCCTACATATGCTCGGGATAGAGGCTCCAAATAAGATGTAATTTTTCCTATGACCGTGGATGGTATTGTTGATTTTTCCAACAATAGGTATATGATCGAGATATTAGTAATAAATAAAATTTTTACATGAAAAAAATATTTAGAATTATTTTACCGTTTTTTCTGTTTATATTAGTTTTTACACCATTTTCTGCACTTGCCAAAAGTCTGTATTATACTAATATCTCTGGCTCAAAAATCCATGTTCCGACCTACGTACAAGTTATACCTATGGGGGCATCCGCACAATGCAGGGATAATAGTTATAGTTTTAGTGCGCACAGAAGCGGAACTTGCTCCCACCACGGAGGCGTAAAAAGTTGGCTTAAATAATAAAATAGAATTTTTGAAAATATTGTGAAGACGATTGAGTTTGAAAAAGGATAGGAGTAAAATAATAGTATTATTAGGTTTTTAATAAATTAAAAAAAATATATGAAAAATAGAAATTTACAGGGAGGGTTTGCGCCATTGCTTATCGTTGCGATAATTGCAATTTTGGCTATTGGGGCCGGAGCATATGTCGTCGTAAAGAGTAAAGAGGCAAAAGCGCCAGAGGCTGGGGACAATCTAAATACTCAGGCGAATACTCAAGCTGATATAAATGCTAACGCAAATGCAAACCTCGGCATCAATGCTAAGGGTTCGCTCCGTTCTTTGCTTGGATTGGGCAAGAATGTTATGTGTACATTTAGCGGCACCACAGGAAGCACGAGTTCTTCTGGTACCGTTTACATATCTGCTGACGGTTCTATGCGCGGAGATTTTACATCGCAAACAAGCTCCGGTACGCAGACTTCAAGTATGATTGTTAAAGATAAAATCGCGTATGCTTGGACCGGGTCGCAAGGGGTGAAGATGGACGCGACAAAAGCAACAGCTTCTGCGGGAGCAAACGCGCAAGCAAAATCTGCAGTTGACCTTGATTCACAAGTTGACCATAAGTGCGTGGATTGGACTCGTGATGCATCAAAATTCGTAGTTCCAACGACTGTTAAATTCTTGGACCTTGAAGCGATGATGAAAGCATCTGGTGGGGTAGATGTAAAATCGATATTACCGCCAAAAGGGTACTAAAGAATGTTAGAATATATGGGTGGAAACTTATAACTGGTATTCGCAGCTTATAAAACCTTCTTGGGCGCCGCCAGCCTGGCTCTTTGGGCCGGTCTGGGGCGTGCTGTATGTCCTCATCGCCATTTCATTCGGTAAAATTTTTCTGATGTTTTTCCAAAAGCCCCTGTCTTTCATTGTAGTTCTGCCCTTTATTCTCAACCTTGTTTTTAATTTTTCTTTTACCTATTTTCAATTCAGATTAAAAAACAACCTGCTCGCCGGAGTCGATGTTCTGCTAGTCTTGGCAACTCTAGTCTGGGCCATGATTGCTATTTGGCCTCATGTAAAATGGATTACCTATATTCAAATCCCATATCTCTTCTGGGTCCTTTTCGCCACTGTTTTGCAACTGACAATTACATTTTTGAATGTAAAATAAGAGTTTGAGTTTGTAGCAAAAATTTAGTAGAATAAAATAGTTATGCTTCTAACTCAACAAAAGCCAACATCGGTAAAAACGTCGCATTCTTTGCGACCAAACACAAAAAAGAAACTGTACGAAGTCGCCTTTATTGATTTTTGCGCTGGAATTGGAGCTGGTAGGCTCGGTTTAGAAAAAAATGGATTATCTTGTGTAGGATTTTCTGAAATAGACAAACAAGCTGAACTGACTTACAGGAAATTTTTTGGTGAAGAAGAAATAAATTATGGAGATCTAACAAAAATTGATAGTACAAAACTTCCAGATTTTGAAATGATGATTGCTGGTTTCCCCTGTCAGACCTTTTCTGTTATTGGCCAAAGAAAAGGCATGGGAGATAAGAGGGGACAAATAATTTTCAGTTTGATAGAAATAATGCTAGCAAAAAACTTAAAATATTTTATTTTAGAAAATGTAAAGGGTTTAACTAACCATGACAACGGTAATTCCTTCAAGGTCATTCTGCAAGAATTAGATAAAGCAGGATATAAGGTTTTTAATCAGGTTTTAAATAGTGTTGATTATGGAGTTCCGCAGATGCGAGAACGAATTTATTTTGTGGGTATTAGAAAAGATTTAATACCTGAAGACTTTGAATTTTATTTCCCAGAACGACAACCAAGAGTAAACTTACGGGATTATTTGATAGACACCAAAGAGCTCGAGTTTGATGAAAAAAAGAAAGAATTTGAAACTTTCATAAAATATTTAAATAACAAATATAATCACCACAAATACGATATTGATGAGCTTTTAAAAAGGGACTTTTTAGTTCTAGACACAAGGCAGTCTGATTTACGTCTATACACTGAAAAAGTGCCTACCTTGAGAGTGGGACGTCATGGTATTTTATATGTAAAAAATGGCAAATTCAGAAAATTGTCTGGCTTTGAGTCATTATTGCTTCAAGGTTTCCCAAAAGAGCTGGCAAAAAAGGTTGATGGAGCAGTGGAGGATATATACTTATTGAGACAAGCTGGAAACGCAATGACGGTTAATACTATTGAAGCTATTTCTAGAAAGCTTTTTGAAACTCTAGAAAAATATGAAAAATAAAGTGAAAAACTTAAAAAAAATGATAGCTCTTGGTTCAAAAACCGCTAAGGCTGGATTTAAGAATGAACAGGATATCATTGATCGTTTTAATAATTGGAAAACAGATAAAATCGCCGAAGAATGGCTGATAAAAATGAATTATCATATCGATGAAATTGAGTACGTCAAAGCTATAAAAGTAAGAGGGCATTACAAAGCTGATATTCAGGTTAGAATCCGAATTATTATTAAATTAAAGTCACAAGAAGATGTACAAAATCTTCAAGTAAAACTTGTTAGTAATATGAAAGGTGGCTTTAATCAAATCGATAAAAGATGGGTAGATAAGTATGTTGAACTTTGGAACATCCCGAAGAATGTGGTGAAGCTTTTAAAGCTTTTTACTGGAGAATCCAAGCCGTCAATTAAAAAGTTAAAAGATTCAAGAAGGACATCTCTAAAAGAGATGAACGAATCAGATCAAAAAAAGATTATTAATTTTTTTACTGAAAAGAAAATTCTTATAATTTCTGATATCCTAAAAGGAAGAGGGGAGTTTTCTGCAGACTGGACACTTGTTATTTGCAAAGGTAATAATGAAAGTAAATGGGTGTTGAGGTCAATTAATGAGGTTATGAATGTATTTGGAAGTGGAGAAGTCCGTATCACCGCTCAAGGAGGTTTAAAGATTGGTAAAATTGGCATGCAAAGGAAGGGAGGAGATGGTGGTCGCGAAAGTGCAAAAATGTTGCAATTTAAAATCAACCCCGTTGAATTGTTTGAAAGTTAAACTTTATGTCGGATACTGTCTCAAAAAAGAAGCGCAGTGAGATAATGTCTAAAATTAAAAGCAAGGATAGCAAAATTGAAGTTTTATTCAGAAAAGAACTTTGGAAAAAAGGTTTTAGATATAGTAAAAACTCAACAAAATATTTTGGTAAACCCGACATAGTTTTGCTTAGATATAAAACAGTTATTTTTATTGATTCATGTTTTTGGCATGGATGCAAAAAACATTGTAGAATTCCGGGCGTACGAAAGAAATACTGGGTACAAAAAATAAAAAGAAATAAAGAAAGGGACAAAGAAGTTAATAAACATTATAAGAATCAAGGTTGGAAAGTTTGTAGAGTTTGGGAACACGATATAGATATTTATCTAACTAACAAAAAAAAATTACTATATGAAATATAATATACTTTTAAATATTGTAGATAAAATATGCCAAGAAGCCCCTCAAAGCTTTAAATCTTATCATCCCAAAAAAGGAAATCAGGAATCTATAAATCAAGCTCGGTCAAAAGCTTTTATCCATTTATTTTTAAAAATAAAATATGGAGTTAGTGACTTTTCTGAACGCCATGAATTTATTACTGATGGATCTCAAGACGGGGGAGTAGACGCATACTATATAGACAACGAAAACAAAAAATTTATTTTGATTCAATCCAAATTTGGAGTTACAGAAAATACTTTTGAAGAAAAAAGTATTAGTGCGAATGATCTAATTACAATGGAGATAGACCGAATTTTAAGTGGTGAAGAATGTGACAGTAAAGGTGTGAGGTTTTCAACAAAAATACTAAAATTACAATCAGAATGGTCGAAACTAGAAGATCAAGCACGATATAAAGTCAATGTGATAATTTTAGGTAACATAACAAGGTACTCTAAGGAGCAAATTAAAAGAATAATTGGTAACTTTCAACACGAAGTATTTAATTTTGAGAGAACTTATAGTGAGTTAGTGTTTCCTTTGTGCTCGGGTACTTATTATGATCCAAAAGAAATCAAAATTACTATAGATCTAGTCAATAAAGAACAACCTACGCTAAGACAAGAAATACGTACAAAATTAGGGAACTTTGCTGTAAGAGTTTTGTTTATACCAACAAAAGAAATTGGACGTATTATGTCAAAATATAAAAATTCAATACTCAAATATAACCCAAGAAATTATTTATCATTTTCAAAAAATAGTGTAAATCGCAAAATTAAAGAAAGCATCGAGAAAGACTCGTTTAATGACTTTGCATTATATAATAATGGAATAACAATTATTGCAAAATCTTGTGAAATTAGTGAGAAGACTGGTACAAAAAATGTAGGACAACTGATTTTATCAGCACCGCAAGTTATAAATGGAGGCCAAACAGCCTACGTTTTGAGTACGATTTTTGAAGAACAAGCTA
>Ga0210402_10003919_pt1 | contig 13770 bp, 10 predicted proteins | sample IncBWC7MmetaG_FD_161055 | JGI IMG/M metagenome (GOLD analysis project Ga0210402, IMG submission 161055) | Forest soil microbial communities from Barre Woods Harvard Forest LTER site, Petersham, Massachusetts, United States - Inc-BW-C-7-M | ecosystem: Environmental > Terrestrial > Soil >...
AAGGGGAAACACAATCGTTGTGTTCTTCTCGACACCTATCTCGGTCAGGGTCTGCAGGTAGCGCAACTGGATGGCAGTGGGCTGCGTCTCCAGCACCTTGGCGGCGTCGGCGAGTTTTTGCGAAGCTTCGAACTCGCCTGCCGCGTGGATGATCTTCGCGCGGCGCTCGCGTTCGGCTTCCGCTTGCTTGGCGATGGCGCGCTGCATCTGTTCGGGGATGTCCACCTGCTTCACTTCGACCTTGCTGACCTTGATGCCCCAAGGCTCGGTATCCTGATCGAGAATGGTCTGCAACTTGGCGTTCACTCTGTCGCGTTGCGAGAGAATTTCGTCGAGTTCGAACTGGCCGACCACGCTGCGGAGCGTGGTCTGCGCCAACTGCGAGGTTGCATACTGATAGTTTTGCACCTGGGAGAGTGCGAGGTTGGCGTCTACCACGCGGAAATAGCAGACGGCATTCACTTTCACGCTGACGTTGTCGCGCGTGATGATGTCCTGTGGCGGAACGTCGAGCGTCTCAAGTCGCAAGCTGATGCGATACAGCGTTTCGATCGGCCAGAAGACCAGCCGAACCCCCGCGCCCTTCGCTTCGGGAAGCAGGCGGCCGAGGCGGAGGACTACGCCGCGCTCCCACTCCTTGATGATGTAAATCGAATTCCATATCCACAGAAGAAACAGCGCAATGACGATCAGCGTGCCCAATCCAAAATACTCGAACATGATTTGCCTCCGGGACCTACGCCAACTCCAACTGCCTGCGGTGACCTACGCTTGCTTTGGCTCCACAAACAGCTTCAAACCATCGACGCGCGTTACGCGAACCAGCGCTCCCTCGGGAACCGGTGCAGAGGCCGCCGCGCGCCACAGTTCGCCGTGCACGCGGATCATTCCCTCTCCCTCGGCGGGGAGCGGCATGGTGACGACGCCCTCAGCGCCGAGCATCTCTTCCCTTCCCGTGGCCGTCTTCCATCTTCGAGACTTCAGCACCAGCCGCATGAGAAATACGGTCAAAAGAGCCACAGGCACGGTCACCGACAGCGCGACGCCCAGGCTGACTCCGCCCGGCGTGAGTGGAGAGCGAATCAAAAAGATGGCGCCCAAAAACATGGAGACGACTCCGCCGACAAGGAGAACGCCGTGACTTGCGAATTTCGCCTCCAGAATGAAGAGCGCGAAGGCGAGCAAGATCAGCACCACGCCGGCAAAGTTCACGGGCAGCAGATGCATCGCGTAGAGCGCCAGCACCGCGGAGATTCCGCCGATCACGCCCGGTGCGACCACGCCGGGGTGAGTAAATTCGGTGTACAGGCCCAGCACGCCGACGAGAAGGAGGAGAAAGAAAACATCCGGGTCAACTATGCGGGCCAGGAATTTCTGGCGGGCGGAGAGTCGAAATTCGTCCAGCCTGTAATTTTCGAGCGAAAGTTTTACCGCTTTGCCGTCAAAGCGCTTGATCTCCCGGCCGTTCAACTGCTTCAGCAGATCCGCGTTGTCGCTGGCGATCAAATCTATCAAATGCCCTGCAAGGGCTTCGTTTTCGGTGAACGCTTGCGCGTCGGTGACCGAGGTCTCGGCGAGTTTGGGATTGCGGTTGCGCTTTTCCGTGAAACTCCGAAGGAACGCGGTGGCGTCGTTATTGATTTTCTTGCGCAGCACCTCATCCACGGGAACTGAAAATCCGCCAGGGAGAAGGATCGGCGTGGATGCGCCGGTGCGCGTTCCGGGCGCCATCGCTGCGACGTCCGCGGACAACAGGATGAAGAACCCAGCGGAAGCGCCGCGCGCGCCGGCGGGAGAAACAAACACCGCGACGGGTACCGGGGATTCCAGAATGTGGTGGATCATGTCGGTCATCGAATCGCTGAGGCCGCCCGGCGTATCCATGGTGATCAGCACAAGCGCGGCCTGCCGCCGCGCCGCGTCGGCTAGGCCTTCGTCAATGTACGTGGCGAGAACCGGTTCGACTTCGCGATCAAGTTTCAGTTCGACGACGAGCGGCGAATTCTGCTCCTTGGGAGTTGCGGCATGCAGCCATCCAACGCCCCCGACAAACAACGCCAGGCAAACGGCGACGAAGCAGAAAATTGCAGGATTGCGAAACCACTGACCACGAGCGTTCATTGCGCACCTCCCGTGGGCTTGCTCTTTCCCAGGTGTTCCAGCAGCTGCCGCGCTTCGGCGTAATTCGGCGCGAGCTTCACGGCCTTTTCCACCTCGGCGCGGGCCAGTTCCGGCTTCTTCTGTTCCAGAAAGATGCGCGCCAACATCACGCGCCCGGTAGCCGAATCGCGCATGGCCAAAGAGGTTTGCAGCTCCTGGACCGCTTCGTCGAGTTTACCCCTTCGGCGGTAAATATCCGCAAGTTCGCGGTGAGCGAGAGCATTCTTCGGATCGCTGAGGAGCGCGGCGCGAAATTCCTTTTCGGCGGTATCAAGCCGGCCGGCGCCAAGTTCCTGACGCCCGCGTCGTATGTGCGCGACTGCCGGGTCGATGGGGGCTGCCGATTCGGCGGCAGCGCTGCTCGGCGCCGCGGGGGTAGCGAGCTGCATTCGCAGAGCCGTGGTATCGAGATCTCTGCTCACGCGCTGGTATTTTGCGAGAGATTCGGGTTTGCCGTCCAATTTCAGCGCGGGCAAACCGCTAGGACCAAAAGCTTCGAGCGCGGTGTCTCGCGCTACGGAGGCTTCATCCTTCTTCCCCGCCTTTTCCAGGGTATGAATCAGGAAGGCGCGATCTTCGGGATTGTCGGGCTCGCGTTCCATGGCATCGCGGAATTGAGCGGTGGCAGCGGCGAGATCGTTATTCTGCAAGGAAAGCAGGCCGAGGTTAAAAGGGTAATCATCCTCGTCGGGATCGAGCTCGCGGGCACGCGCAAGTGAGGGAAGCGCTGCAGCGACTTTGCCCTGGCGCGCGAGGGCGAGCGCCAGATTGTTCAGGATTTCCGGCAGGTCGGCGCCGCTCACCATATTCAGCTTCAACTCTTCCTGGAGCTTACTGAAAACTTTTTCGGCTTTGTCGGGCTGATTGAGGCGCAGGTAGCAAACCCCCGTTGCGAAAATCGCTTCGACGCTCCGTTCATTCGTGGGCGGCACGCGGCCGAACCAGGTCAAGGCGGAAGCACAGTCGTTGCGCGTGAAGTAGACCTGGGCGAGAGAAAACGCCGGGTCCGGCCAGTTCGGCTCCAGCCGCGCCGCTTCCTTCAGGTCGCGAATGCGCGTGTCGTCTTCGCTGGCGAGCAATCCGCGAATGTACTGCTCGAAAGCGCCCAGATAGATGGACCGTTGGAGTTTCGAAAATTCCGCGAGATTCAGCGGGAATTTACGATCGATCGTGGTCAGCAAGCGCCATGTGAGCCGCGTATGCAAGTTCATCATGGAATCCAGCGAGCCGCTTTCGCGCACCGCGGGGAGAAGAGCGACGGGATTGACGCGGAGCACGCGGGCGTTGACCGTCAGTGAAGCGCCGTCGGACCCAAAATTCCCGAACACGACGTAGTCGGCATCCAGGTCCTGGGCGATGTGCAGCATCGTGGCGCGGCTCAATTTCGCGTTGGACGGCAATCCGGCGCGGTCCATTTCGTCCAGGCGGCCCTCGTGCGAATACACCTGCTGACCTGCCGCGGAAAGTTTCTGAATGGTGAGTTCTTCGAGCCCCGCACCGATCCAATCCAGCCGCGGCGATGCACCGGCATTCTCAAAGGGGAACACAAGAAAGACACCGCTCTGTGGAAGCGAGGCGGAACGACCAGATACGGGAGGAGCGGTTTGCTGGCCAGTCATACCGCCAGGCCAAACAAAAAAAAGACCGGTAAGCAAAACCAGTGAGAGATTGCGGAACCATTGCCGCCGTTTTTCCATTTGGAAAACATTCTACCAGAGGCGGCGGGCGAGGGGCGGCAGGATCGCGTTCCGGCGGCGCTACTTCAACAAATACACAACACGCCTGTTCGCATCCAGCGAGAGAACGCGAATGCCAATGGAGCGGACACCGAGCAATCCATCGAACAGCGGTTCTTCGCCGCCGGGAACAAAGTAAGCTTTCTGGCGAAAGTGCTCGCCGCTAAGCTCAAACTCCAACGAAGAAATGGCGCGGACCGGAACTACGCTGGCGACGCTATTACCTTGCAGTAGACTGTTGGCCGTGTTGGGCGAAATATCAGCCGCGGACCTGGTCCCAAAAAATACGAGGCGGTCGGAGCCTGTGTCCACCAGGAGATGCAGAATCTTTCCGCCGACTTTAATTTCAGCAATTGGAAGATCGGCGCGGGTGGACAAGTTTACGGGAATCCCCGCCGGATCGGCCTCACCGAATTCAATCAATTGATTCCCATAGTCCAGGCGGAAGCTCTTTTTGCCGAGTACGTCCATTCCCAGGATTCCTGCAATAGGCAGCTTCAAGTCATGCTCAACGCGACTGAGATCCGATACAAGAACGGGCACAGCCATTGCCTGGAGCGGACCCAAGCGAATTTCCGGCAGGGTGGCGGCAAATGCTTCCGACTGGCCGCCGATAGCCGATAGCCTTGCCCGGGAGAGGGTCAAGCCGAGATGCCGGGCGGCTCCAATATTGAGGATGCTGGGTGAAGTGCCGGTGTCTATGATGAAATTTTGGGGTGCGATTTCCCCGCCAAATTGGCCTTCGGCGACCACCAAAAATCCACGGTATACCTTTACCGGAATAGTCACCGGGGGAATCGAATGATCAGAACGATGTGACGGATTCCTGGGAGGCGTCGCTGCCAGCGAAGCCCCCCAAGTCCAAGAGCCAACCAGAAACAGGGTACCTAAGCGAATGAAAAGGCGACGCAAAGTTGCCGCGCGCTCCTCCGACGGTGTTGCTCACCGTAGAAGCCCGGCGGGGTACCACAAGGGTTTGCGCATGGATTCCGGATAGATTGTGGGTGGCCAGATAACTAAGCTTTGGGGCAGGACTTATTCAGAGAAAAGCGGGGCAGGTGGGCGCAGCGACTAACACAAATTTCGAGATTTCTCGTCCAATACACCGAGGTCACTATGAGTACATCAAATCCCCTTCTTGGACGATTTGTCGAATTCCGGTCCGGCCGTTCGACTATAGAGTGAAGGCGAGGTCACTATGAGTACATCAAATCCCCTCCGAGCCATTTTTCGATTTGGTGCCTATGAAGTCGACTCACGCACCGGGGAACTCCGCAAGAACGGAATGCGCATTCGGTGTCAGGAACAGCCCATCCAGGTCCTGGTGGCGCTGCTCGAACGCCCGGGAGAGCTTCTTACCCGCGAGGAGTTGCGGCAGCGCGTGTGGCCCGAAGATACTTTTGTGGACTTTGACCACGCGCTGAACACGGCCGTCAAGAAGATCAGGTCGGCGTTGAACGACGAAGCAGATTCGCCTCGGTATCTGGAAACGGTTCCCCGACGAGGATACCGGTTTATCGCGCCGGTTCAGACCGAGATGACGCCAGGGCGGACCTCCGAGGATATCCCGGCGGATTCTCTCGAAGTCCCGGAGACCCACCGGCCGTTGATCAGCCGCCGCGCGGTGTTGCTGGCCGCCGTGCTCATCGCCGTCGTTGGCGGGGGATACTACTGGAGCAATCATCGCGCGCGGGCCAGCGGTAACAACGCGCCCAATCGCACCATGCTGGCGGTCCTCCCATTTGAAAATATGACCAATGATCCTTCGCAGGAATACTTCAGCGACGGGATGACGGAAGAGACCATATCGCAGTTGGGCCGCCTGAATTCTCAAAACCTTGGCGTGATCGCGCGGACCTCAGCGATGAAATACAAGCACTCCGGAAAAGGCGCGCGGGAAATTGGCCGCGAGCTGAACTCCGATTATCTGCTGGAGGGAAGCATTCGCCGCGAAGGGTCGCGCGTGCGGGTAGTGGCCCAACTGATTCGCGTCGCGGACCAATCGCCGCGCTGGAGCCACCAGTTCGATTACGAATTCGGCGAACCACTGTACATTGAAACCGACGCCGCAACGGAAATTGCCAACATGGTCCACACAGCGCTGGAGCCGGCGGCCCTCAGGCGCGTGCAAAAAGCAGACACCACCGACTTCTACCTGCGGGGGCTGGCGGAGTCCAATGTTCACACCGCGGAAGGCCTGGATCGTATTTTCCATGCTTTCGACGAGGGCATGAAGAAAGATCCCGATTGCGCGCCGCCTTATGCCGCGCTGGCACGCATCTATGAGCGCGGCGCCAATCTGGGACTCTTGAAGCCGACGGACGCTTACGCCAAGGCGCGCGCAGCCGCGGAAAAAGCGATTGAGATCGATCCTTCCAATCCTGAGGCCCATATTTATCTCGCGGACGCCTTGCTCACCATAAATTATGACTGGGCGAGGGCGCAGGCAGAGATCCAGAAAGCGCTGACGCTGAACGTGAATGATCCCACCGCCCACGAATGGAACGGTATCTTTCTCGCGTTGCAGGGCAGGCTCGATCAGTCCATCGTGGAATTGCGAACCGCGGTGGAGTTGGATCCCCTCAACGCGGAGTATCTGGTAACTCTTGGAGACATATTGATGGAGGCAGGGCGGCCGGTGGAGGCAGAAACTCAACTCAACGCCGCGATCGGCCTCGATCCAGCCTCCGACGTGGCTCACGCGTCGCTCGCCGCCGTTTACGAGTGGAACAAACGTTACGACGAGGCAATCAACGAAACTACCACCACTTTCTTTCTGCGCGGGCAGCGCGATCAGGCCCTGAACATTAAGGCCGCTTACCAGAAGTCAGGCTATGAAGCCGCCAGGCAGATGGCTTTGCGGGAGCGGCTAGCCTACCTTCTCAATCAACGGGAAAAGCGTTTTGTTTCCGCGTTCGAAATTGCCGTGCAGTACGCGAAGCTGGGCGACAAACAGCAGAGCTTGAAGTGGCTGCAAACGGCTTACGAACAGCGCGATGTTGCCCTACCATGCCTGAGGCAGTCGCAGAACAAACTGTTTGCTTCCGTGAAGGATGCGCCGGAGTTCCAGGCGATCCTGCGGGATCTTCATTACCCGCAATAATTCATCCGGCGTTTGTTTCCGCGCGCAATAATACGCATGTTAGCGGGATGTGACGAGTGAAAGAGAAAGAATCAGACTTGTGCCATCAGGGCTGCGCCGAATCCACGGGCTTGGGCGCCAACAGGTCCTCTGCCGCGGGGCTCTTCAGGACCAGAGAAAACGTCGGATCCTTCTGGACGGAATTGAAGTCGTTATAACCTTCATCCCGCGCTTTCCTCAGGTAGAGAATCGCACGCTCGATATCACCCGCCTGCGCGAAGGACTTCGCAAGGAGATAGTAGAAACGCCCCCGGTCCACGTTGACGGAGCGGTCCTGAATCACAGTTCCCCCACGCGACCTGGTGGGATCCAGCGACGTCGGATCGAGCTGCAAAGCCCTGCGAAACGAGGCAATCGAATTTTCAAAATCTTTCTGGCTGAAATAGGCGTAACCCAGGTTCAGGTAAAACGGGGCGAAATTATCGCGAATGGAAATCGCCTTCTTGTAGGCGCGGATAGCCTTCGGAAATTTCTTCCGTTCGTAAAGCACCGTCCCGATATTGTTGTGCGCGTCTGCATAATGCGGATCCACCTTCGCCGCTTTCTGGTAGCACTTGATGGCCTGATCCAATTGGGCCTGACTGTGGTGCGCGATTCCCAGTTCATTCCAGTACAGGGCATTTTTGGGGTTGCTCATGGCGAGGCGATAGAAGATATCCCCGGCCTCTTTGTATTCCTTACGCGCCAGGTGCAAACGCGCCATCTCCTCGTCGGCCAGGCCCGCAGCAGCAGGCGTTTGCGCGGCCGTGGAGACGGACGTATTGGCAACCTGAACGAGATTTTCCTGGGAAGACAACGAAGGGGAAAGAGCAACTGCGAGAAAGGACACTGCCGGAATCGCCAAGAAATTCCTGGTCATGGCGAATCTCCTTAGTCCGGGTCGGGCTTCACCGGATCTTTCTTTTTCTTGTCCCCAAAGATACCAAAAAACTTCTGTAAAGGGCCTTTTTTCTTTTCCTGGGCCTTGGCCGGGTCAACGGTCTGGCCGCCAGGTTGTCCCGCTATTGGCGCCCCGTTCTTATCCACCTGGCCGGTTGGGGAATTGGTTGTGTTCGGCGGCGGGGGACTTGGGGAGCCTCCACCAAAGATATGGGAAAGGAAGGAGCCCGCGGCGTTTAAGGGGTTGTGGCCGCCGTGGAGTTCGCAAAGTTGCGTCGGCGCCGAACCTGAAACGTAAACCTCTTCGCGGGTCACCGGACAATTGGGTGTGGCAAGTTCCAGGGTATCCGCATCGATGATGGTGGAATCCACGCCTTCCGGCTTGTCAAAATCCCTGACGTCGCGATAGCCCGGCAACGCGGTAGCGTGAATCATGAAGTCGGCCCAAATCGGAGCCGCTGTTGCCCCGCCGGCAAGTCCCAGATCGTGATTGTCGTCGAAGCCGATCCAGATCACGCAAACCAGATTGCTGGTGAATCCCGCAAACCAGCCATCGCGCGAAGTGCCGGTCTTCCCTGCCGCCGGCAAGGTGAACCCTTTGGCGCGAACCTGTGCTCCGGTGCCTTTGTTGAGAACATCCTTCAGAATGCTGTCGACGAGATAAGTGACGCGAGGATCGAGCGCGAGTTTCGTCGTCGGGCCGTATTTTTCCAGCGAGTTCCCACCCGCGCTGACCACCGATTTAATGTAATAGGGTTCGGCGCGCGTTCCCATCGTGGCAAACGTCGTATAGGCGCCGGCGACTTCCAGCGGCGTCAATTCGTAGGCTCCCAACGCGACTGCTGGCGTCGGGCGGATGTTCGCGCTCAAGCCCATTTGGCGGGCAATCTGCACCACGCGGCCATAACCCACCATTTCGGCAACTTTTACCGTGGCCACGTTCAGCGAATTCGTCAGCGCCTGGCGCACGGTGACCTTGCCCATGAAACGTTCACCGTAATTGTTCGGCGTGTATTCCTGGCCGTCAAATTCAAACACGGTCGGCTCGTCTTCAACAGTCGTTGCTGGAGTGACCACCGGCTGCGCGCCATCCACGGCATTATTGAACGCGGCGGCGTAGACAAACGGCTTGAAGACCGAGCCCGGCTGGCGATGCGCCAGCGCGTGATTCAATTGGCTCTGCCCGTAATCTCTTCCGCCGATGAGCGCCTTGATTTCGCCGGTGCGGGGATCGAGCGCGATCAGCGAAGCCTGGACCTGGGGAATCTGCTGCGGCTCGGCCTTCTTGCCCTTCAACTTGCGAGACTTGGCATATTTCGCTGCCAGCATTGCGTCCACGTTTTTCATGCCGGCATCAACCGCGGCTGCCGCAACGCGCTGCAATTGCGGATCCAGAGTCGTGAAGACACGGTAGTTGGAACTGAGCAAGTCCTGCTCGGAATATTTTTCCAGCAGGTGATCCTTGACCATGTCCACGAAATAGGGCGCTTCGTTGCCGGAGATGGCAGAGCGCACCAGCTTCAACGGCAAGGTCTTGGCTTCCTGCACATCAGCATCGTTGATGTACTTGTTTTCGACCATTTGCGTGAGCACGCGATCACGCGCCTGCGCGGCCCGCTCGGGATGCCGGTCGGAAACGGAGTAATAGTTTGGCGCGCGGATCAGCCCGGCGAGGAACGCACACTCCGGGAGGGTCAACTGGCGCAAATCCTTGCCGAAGTAGGCTTCACTGGCCTCAGCAAATCCGCGAATACCAAAGCTCCCGCGGTTGCCGAGGTAGACTTCGTTCGCGTACATCTCGAAAATGCGCTGCTTACTGAAGCGCTGTTCCAATTCGAAGGAAAGCATCGCTTCGGCGAGTTTTCGCTGCAAGGTGCGGTCGGTCGAGAGAAAGTAGGTGCGCGCAACCTGCATGGTGATGGTGCTGGCGCCCTGGAAGTGTTGGGCGTGCCGGATGTCGGCCCATGCGGCGCCGAAGATGCGGATGAAATCGAAACCCGGGTGCTCGAAAAAGCGCTTGTCTTCCGCGGAGAGGATGGCCTGCACCAACTGAGGCGGCAAATCCTCGTAACGCACGGGGCGGCGTTTTTCGCGGAGGCTGTCGAACAAGTTGGTGATTAGCTCCGGCTCGATCTCCGCCGTGCCCATGTCGGATCCGCCGCCCAGAGGCCGGATACTGCGAATGACCCTGCCATTGAATTGGACGGCCAGCGCGTTGCCACCCGCGAAGAAGGAGAGTTTCGAAGGCCGGATATCGAGGGTGTTGCCTTGGATGGTGTAGGTGCCGAGGGCGTTCTCATCCGATACCGGTCGATAGCCCGTGCGCTGGAGGTAGGTGACCAGGTCGTCCACGCCCCAGGCCTGCCCGTCAGAAATGTGCTCCGGAGCCGAAAAAATCTGGGTGGTGTTCTGCAGGACGTGGCCGGAGAGCCGGAAATCGATCATCCGGGAGTACTTGACATAGTAGAAGGTGAATACACCCGCGGCAAGAATGAAGCAAAGCGCCACCACGGCCAGGAGGCCCAGCCCGAACGCAGATGTCCAAAAACCTTTTTGAATGCGCAATCGCAATTAATGCTCCCTGAGGGTGGGCTAACCTCTATTGTCGCTTAATAGAGAAGCGGAGCAAACCATAGTTTGCTCCGAAGAAGGAGTCAGCCTCCTGGCATGACTGATTGCCTGTGCGCCGCTTACTTCATAATGTCTCGCCCTTCGCTGGAAGGCGAGAAGGAAAGTTCGGTCTTGTAGACCTTGAAATCGACGGGGACGCTGTAATTCACAGTGATCATGACCCCGTGATTCGTGGCCTGCACTTTAATATCCTCGCGATTGGCGGGAATGTCGAGATCCTGAATGACTTTGAAAATGATCTCGCGCACCTGGTCTTCGGTATAGCGGTTTACGACGGCGAAGCGGGCTTGTTCGGTGATTTTGTCTTTCAGTTCGTATTCCGTCACGTAGGCGGGCACGACCTTGACCGCCGCGTAGACCGCGGTGAGCAGAATCACGGTGTAAATAATTGCCTTTAGCTTGCCCTCGCCGCGTTGCGAGCGCTTCGAATTTGTTGTTAGGCCGCTCACTAAAAAAGTCTCCCATTGCCGCCTTAAGGCGACGGCAGGATAAATACATCACTTTTTACGCTAGCACTCGGTTGCCGGGCTGTCGAGTTGAAGGGCGGTCAGGTGTTCTTCAGACGCAATGCCCGAGCCGAGGGCTTCCCCATCGGCGTTGCCGGCAGGCCTAGTAGGCCCGGCCAAAGATCGCCCGGTCCTTTGCCGGCTTACCGCAATAAACGCAAGCGCCGCCGCCGGCGACTTCTTTGCCCAGCACCGCCGCCTGATCTAATGGGATGCAGCGCATGGTCGCGCGGGTTTCCTCCTTGATTTTGGCTTCACAGTCGCCGCTGCCGCACCATAGCGCGAAGGCAAAGCCACCTTCCACGGCCTTCTTCAGCTCGTCATAGGTCGCGGCCTCTCGCGTATTGGCGCGCCGGAAGGCCAACGCCTTGTCATACATCGACTGGTGAATTTCCAGGAGCAGCTTCTCGATCGTGGCGGACAAGTCGGCCAGTGAAGCGCTCACTTTGCCTTCCCGGCCGGGACGGTCGCGGCGGGCCAGCATGGCTGCCTGCTTGGCGACATCTTTGGGGCCGAGTTCCACGCGGACTGGAACGCCGCGCATTTCCCAGTCGTTGAACTTCCAACCGGGGCTGAAGCCTTCGCGTTCGTCGAGATGGACACGCAGATTAGCCTTGATGAGCTGAGCCTTCAACTCCTTCGCTGTTTTCTGAACGGAGGCCTTTTCCTCATCGGTTTTGTAAATCGGGACAATGACCACCTGAATGGGCGCTATCCGTGGCGGCATAATCAGTCCCTGATCGTCGCCGTGCACCATGATGATCGCCCCAATGACGCGGGTAGAAAGCCCCCACGAAGTCGTCCAACAGTGCTGCAACACTCCCGTCTGGTCTAGATACTTCACCTCAAAAGCCTGCGCAAAATTCTGCCCCAGAAAATGGGAAGTACAGAACTGCAAAGCTTTTTGGTCTCCCATCATGGCTTCAAGTGAATACGTTGTGTCCGCGCCGGCAAACTTCTCGGCGTCGGATTTGACGCCGGGGATCACCGGAATTGCCGCTTCGTTTACCGCGAAGTCGGTGTAGACGTCGAGCATCTGCCGGGTCTCCTCGATGGCCTCTTCGCGCGTGGCGTGGGCGGTGTGGCCTTCTTGCCAGTAAAATTCGAGCGTGCGCAGAAACAACTTGGTGCGAAGTTCCCAGCGGATGACGCTGTTCCACTGGTTCATCAGCACCGGCAGGTCGCGATAGGACTGGATCCACTTCGACCACATGTGGCCGATGATCGTTTCGGACGTGGGCCGCAGGATCAGCGGCTCGGCCAATTCCTCGCCACCGCCGATGGTGACGACCGCGAGCTCCGGCGAAAAGCCTTCGACGTGGTGCTTTTCTTTCTCGATGAAACTCTTGGGGATCAACAGGGGAAACGCCACGTTCTGGTGGCCGGTGGCTTTGAATCGCTTATCCAGCGCCGCCTGAATGTTTTCCCATAGCGCCCAGCCATAGGGACGCACAATCATGCACCCGCGCACCGGCGCGTAGTCCGCCAACTGCGCTTTCAGCACCAGCTGGTTGTACCACTCCGAAAAATCCTCTGCTCTTGTTGGTAGCTTCTCTTCCGCCATGCGTCTCCCTGTCCATCCCGCTCGCGCTCAGTTAAGCATTCGAGCGTAGCGAACACCCTCTCCCACTGTCAACGCGACCTGCCCGCGCCTCTGTGCTTCATGACGGGTGGCCCATCGGCAATCCGGGCGCGTCACCTTACATAGAAACCGTCTAGCCGGAGTCCTGACCTAAAATGAAGGCATCGGTGTCTAAGTAAATGAGGCTCTGACCTATGCGCACAACACTCTGGCGGCCGAGCACGGCCGTCCGCAAGCGTCAAACCAACTACACTTCGCTTCTCGACGCCACCGGGGTCGTCTGGACATTATGTTTTCTTTTTTATCTTTCTTAGCGCCCAGATCAGCCTTGCCATGGTCCCTCAGCATTCTTCACGAATCGTGGATCTAGCGATCGCCGCCACCGCAAGTCGGCAGCCGCGGGCACTCCGTGACAAGGCCTTAAAGGTCTACGTTACTCGGGACGGCAGCCTCTATTTCCGGTTCACAAAGGTGGCAATGGAAGAATTAGCTCAACTTTTGCGAACCGCATGCCTGGAGGGAGCGGAGCGCAAGGTGTATCTGCGCGCGGATGCACGCGCCAAATACGGCGACGTAAAGGTTGCTTTGGATCAGATTTCCGCGGCAGGCCTTCAAGACGTGGCCGTCATGGTCGAAGGTCCGCCACACACCACACCTTAAATTGAGCTGCCGAGGAACCAGTCTTTGTCGGAGTCCTGGGTTTTGCTGCGGATGAGCAACTTGGCATCCTTTACCGTTGTCCTCTGGCTTTCTGAGCGCGAGTCGTACTACGAACTCGCCGAGGGTAGCGTTTGTCCAAGCCTTCTCGAACGAGAGTCTTGATCACCGCCTGACGGCTAATGTTTAACCCGGCAGCTTCGTGGTCCAGTTCTTCCAGCATTTCTGCGGTGAAATCGACATTCACCCGCTGAATTGGATTCATCATCTTTCCGCCCGTGAAAAACCGGGTGATGTCCTTTCCCTGATCCGCCATGCGGGCGATTGCTTCGGCGCTGATTGGTTTCTTTTTATTAAGCGTTTTCTTCATAAAGGGCTATTTCTTCTTTCGTAGCCTTCCAAAGTGTAACGAGATGGTAGAACTCCCCGTCTTCGTCTGTCCGAATTTCATAAACCAACGAATGCATTCGCCCTTTC
>Ga0210402_10003920_pt1 | contig 13769 bp, 10 predicted proteins | sample IncBWC7MmetaG_FD_161055 | JGI IMG/M metagenome (GOLD analysis project Ga0210402, IMG submission 161055) | Forest soil microbial communities from Barre Woods Harvard Forest LTER site, Petersham, Massachusetts, United States - Inc-BW-C-7-M | ecosystem: Environmental > Terrestrial > Soil >...
ATCTTCTCAAGTCGCTGACAACCTTTACGGGCGGCGGCGGACCGCGTTTCTGGTTTTCCGTCTCACCGGAAATGCCGCAAACGAACTACGCGCAAATCATTGTTGAAGTAACGGACAAGGAAGCCACGCCGAAGCTGAAACGCCCGATACAGGACGCCCTTGCAAAGCAGATCCCGGGCGCATGGATCACTGTGCGGCAGCTGCAAACAAACCCGGTCGAAAATCCCGTAGAGCTGATGATCTCCGGCCAGGCAGACGTGGACGCGAAAAACGAAGCTGACGACATTCGCACGTTGCGAACGATCGCCCGCCAGGCCCAGGAGATCGTGGCCCAGGCCCCGGGCATTTCCGTTCTCCGGGATGACTGGTTTCCGGACAATCTTCAGCTGCAGGTTCAAATCGACCCTGACCGCGCGAACGTGGTGGGCATCTCCAACGCCGATGTCGCAAGCGCATCAGCGGCAGCAATAAGTGGAACCCAAGTAGGCGTGTTCAAGGAAGGAAACAAGAACATTCCTGTTGTGGCGCGCCTTCGCATGCAGGAGCGCGGTCAGCTTGCCGACATCAAGAACCTGTATGTTTACAGCTCACAGGCGAACAACCGAGTGCCTCTGCTGTCGGTTGCAAATTTGGAGCACCTCCTGCAAACCGGTCGTATCGCACGGCGGGAGCACTTTCGCACCATTTCCATCTTGTGTTATCCACAACCCGGAGTTCTCGCATCGGAAGTAATCGATCCGATTATTCCGAAATTGCAGGAGTTCCAGAAAAATCTTCCGCCCGGATATCAGCTGCGAATTGGTGGTGAAAGGGCCAAGCAATTAGACGGCTTCGCAAATCTCAAAATCGTTCTGCTGATTTCTTTGATTGGGATTTACTTGGCCTTGCTCGTTCAATTCAATAACGCCGTCAAACCTCTTTTGGTATTCGCTGCTGCTCCTTATGGGGTGATCGGCTCTCTGATCGCCCTCGCGATCATGCATACGCCGTTCGGGTTCATGGCTTTTCTCGGCATCGCCAGCCTGATAGGGGTGATTGTCAGCCACGTCATCGTGCTGTTCGACTTCATCGAGGAAATGCACGCAAAGGGTGAGCCCCTCACGCAGGCGCTTGCGGACGCCGGCATCCAACGAATCCGGCCCGTGATGATCACGGTGGGAGCAACGATCCTGGCTCTTTTCCCGCTTGCTCTCGAAGGCGGTCCGCTCTGGCAGCCTCTTTGTTACGCGCAGATCGGTGGACTTGGCGTGGCTACCTTTATCACTCTGCTCTTGGTGCCGGTTCTTTACAGCATCTTCGTGCTCGACCTGAAGATCATTCGCTGGGAAGGGAAGGACTCGGCCATGCATGACGAAGTTCTTGAAGCGGCTAAAACCGTTCCGCAAACAACCTGAAAGCAATGAAAATGACACTCATACCTCAAGCCTCTGCCGCCGCCCTTCTGCTAATCCTCACACTCTGCTTGCAGTGTGCTGGAGTTGCGGCGCTCGTTGAGTGGCTACGGGGCGTTACGTCCAAGGGCGGCCAAGGATTTGGTCCGGTTCGCTCGGCCGTCCTGGTAGTGAAATCGACGATCGCAATCATTATTCTCCATGGGCTCGTGATCCTTCTGTGGGCGAGTTTCTACCGGTTGCAGTGCTTTCCTTCGTGGGAACTCGCCTTTTACTTTTCTTCGAGCAGTTACGCCACCGTGGGTTACGGCGATGTGACCCTTCCCAGCAGGTGGAGGCTCTTAGGGCCTCTTGAGAGCATGGCTGGGGTGCTGATGTGTGGGGTATCCGTTTGTCTTCTGTTCGCAACGATCACACGCTTGATGGACCGCGACCCACGCCACTCTCGAAAACTGGGCTATGCAAACGATCCGGTAGACCTGAAGGGGAATCGCCATGCGAGTGAGCAAAAGTATGCCTAATACCGCCACAGAAACTCCAGATTGGCTTCGCGAGATGGAGACCATCCTCGAAGAGCTCAATGAAGGTGTAATCGTCGTTGATGATCAGCTTCGAGTGATCTTTGCAAACGAAGCGCTTACGCGCATGGGAAACTTCGAGCGCGGCGAGATTCAAGGCCGCACGCCCGATGCGATTTTCCCCAGGGAAGACCTTCCTCATATCAAACGGCAACACGAATCGGGCCACCGTTACGGCCGGCATCGCAGTGAGTTCTACTTGCCCCGGAAAGACGGCACCAAAATCCCAGCGATCTTTAGCGGCCGGGTTATTCAGGGTCCTGACAAGCAGGAGTACGTGTTGCTTATCGTGACCGACATTAGCGCGCAAAAGGGTATCGAGGAGCAGCTTCGCGAATCGAATTCACTCCTTCAAAAGCGGCAAGATGAAATGGATGCCGAACTCGCCCTCGCCGCACATGTGCAGCAATCCCTTGCCCCGCATAGTCTAATTTGGAGAAACCTCGCCGTGGAGGCGTACTACAGCCCAGCACGCACCATTGGCGGCGACTTTGGCGTAGTCCACCCGCAAGGCGATGATTTTCTCAGCATTGTCCTATCCGACGTTTCCGGACATGGAGTCGGTCCGGCGTTAATGGCTAACCGCATCTATTCTGAAACTCTACATGCACTGGGACGCAAAACCGAGCCAGGAACCTTGCTGCGGGAGCTTCATCATTTCGTACATACTCGGATCCCGGTCGACGGGTTTTTCTTCACGATGGCCGCAGCCCGTTTCAGCCACGATGGACGCCGACTAAGCTTTTCTGCTGCCAGCCAGCCGCCGGCAATACTCGTCTCAAATGGCAACCTCCGCCGACTTGAGTCGCGAAACGGTATCCTCGGTTGCCTCTCCGAAACTACACCGTCTGAGCCACCCATTGAAGTTGAACTATCACCGGGTGATCGCCTCATTATGTATACCGATGGCCTCGTTGAGGTTTTCAACTGTCTCGGCGATATGCTCGGCGTCGAAGGTCTGGAAGATTTGGTTCTTCAATCGGCAACGCTGACACTCGCGGATATGCAGAAGACAATCCTCGACGGCGTTGCTGCATGGAGGCACGGTCCCCTCGCCGACGACGTGTCCCTAGTTATCGTCGAAGTTCGCTAACTCTATTAGAGTAGGGTTACCTGCGTGGCGACAATCGACTGGGGGACATGCATGTCTGCGCGGGCGCCAGAAACGTAGCGTTTCTGCGATGCTGGATACGACGAGGTTGTACGAATTGTTGAAAAGGTTGTAGATTCCTTCGGCATTTGATCCTCTTTTCTGCTCGAAAATCCGCCTCCCGCAGTGCGCAGGCCACGCCGGTGCGGGCCTGCGCCGTTCCTCTATCGCTCAGAACCTGAAGTTGGCTGCAATGGCGAGCGCGTTGTTGACCTTAATGTTGAGCCCGGGCGCCAGGGTTGCCCCGAGATGACCTGTCCCGACATCGATACTCCATCGGGAATCTGGCAGGCGAGAGAACCTCACAGCATAGATAATGTCGGCGGGTAATCTCGCGGTAGGAACATATTTGATTCTTTCAGGTTCCTGATCGATTTCGATAGCGGGAGTGATAACTAGAATGTTCTTGATTGGGGTCGGGAGGTCAACCCGACGGTGTACGGTCCACGAGAGTTCAGGGAGAAGCTGGCCGCCAAGAATCACTTTTCGTCGACGATCGCCAAAGAAAAGAAGCTGTTCGTGATTGGAGACGAGCGTGAGTTTCGCCGATTGGGTCAAGAACGGCTGGCTCGCCGCGCATAAGAGCAGCAAGCAGGAGATTGCTAATCTGCTTGGAATTGTGGCGCGCGACCTGAAGGACAGCCAGGCAAAGGAAGTGTCGCGTAGCAACTATATACTAATAATAGTTATACTTATGAGTTATCACAAATCGGTCCAAACTAGTAGCACGGCTCTGGAAGCTGCATAAACATTGGGTGCTTTTGCTATGGCGGAGAGGGGGAGATTCGAACCCCCGGTAGGAGTTTTGGCCCCTACAACGGTTTAGCAAACCGCCGCCTTCAGCCTCTCGGCCACCTCTCCGTTACTAACCCTCTGAAACATTGTAGCTTATACTGGCGTTTGGTGACAATTTCTCTTTTGGTTGCTGCATTTTGGTGCACACTGTCACCAAAATGTCACCAAACCTTTCGAGTCTCGCAACTGCTGCGTGCTTCGAGTCGAGATTTGTGTGCGTACAACGCATGGTTAATCGCCGCTTTCAGATTTACCATAATGCGGGACAGTACAACTATTGTAAGGTCCGCTTGAACGGGGCAACCGTTGCACCACAGGCAATCAGGTCTTCGAGAGGCACCGTTTTCATCGCGCTCTCCCTGCCGTCAGGATTCACAGTCGAAAACGAAGTGACTGCCCGCGTGGGCGAGCTCTACCTCAACAATGGAGGGGTATGCGGGCGCTTGACCTTGAAGGCGAAAAGCCAAAGGGATAAGTTTATTTGAGCTTTCGTCGGAAAACGTCTGAGGTTCTCACAATGGCGGATGAGGATGTGCAAAAGACACTGGAAGAGCTGTCGCGCGACCTGCAGGAGAGCAAAGCCAGGCTTGAAGAGGCGCAGCGCATTGCCCACGTCGGTCATTATTATTGGAACCTCATTGCGAATCGCGTGATCTGGTCCGAGGAGTTGTACCGGATCTATGGACTGAGTCCGCAAAAAGGTCCCATAGACATGGTAATGGTTCGCGAAATGATCCATCCCGAAGATCGAGAGTTTGTCTTCCGGACAGCCGAGGAGGCCCTTCATAGCGAAGCGCGGCCCGACATCGAACATCGCGTCGTTCGCCCGGATGGCGAAGTGCGGACTGTCCACGCTTTGGGCACCGTAAAAAGAGACGCATCGGGGCGACCGTATGAAATGTTTGGTGCGGTCCAGGACATCACTGACCGCAAGCGCGCAGAGCAGAGGCTGCAGCAAACGCAGCTTTATCTTCGCGAGGGGCAGCGCCTCGCTCATATGGGGAGTTGGGCGTTTAACGACTCAGGTCACTATTGGGCTGAAGAGCTGTACCAAATTTTTGGGCTGAACCCAAAGAACGGAGCCCCTACGATTGAGCAGTATCTGGCCCTCATTCATCCACAAGACCGAGCCTCCGTGTCTGAAACGATTCAGATCATGTATCAGCAGCACTGCGGCTGCGACATAACAAAGCGAATTGTTCGGCCCGACGGCCAGATGCGCTACGTCCGCTGCGTGGCAAATCCGGTCGTTGAACGAGGAGTCTTCAAAGGGTTTCTCGGCACCGCCATCGACGTCACCGAGCAAGAGATACTGACCCAGGAATTGCGGAGAGAGCGGGCGTACCTCACCGAGGCGCAAAGCCTGGCCCACCTCGGCAGTTGGGCGTGCAATCTGGTAACACAGAAGATATTTCATTCATCGGACGAAAACGCTCGTCTCTATGGCTTCGATCCCAGGGAAGGTGCGATACCGTTCGACCGTTTTTACAACACCATTCTTACGGAAGACGAAGCGGCCTTGAGAGCAAAACTTGAGAATGCGATCCGCGCAGGAGCGGACTATGACGTGGAGTTTCGGATTCAGCGTACCGACGGGGCCATCCGATTCATGCGTGGCATAGGACATCACAATCCTTCTCAAGAAGTCGGCGAGTATCTCGGTATCACCATAGATATAACCGAACGAAAGCGCGCCGAAGAGGCGCGCGAAAAGCTGCGGCAGTTAGAGGCCGATCTCGCACACATGAATCGTGTCAATATGATGGGGGAACTCGCCGCCGCACTGGCGCACGAAATAAAGCAGCCCATTACGGCGTCAGTTACCAACGCGGGCGCTTGCCTGCGATTTCTCGAGATGGAGTGTCCCGATATTTTAGAGGCCCGCGAAGCTGCTTCTGGAACGATCGGATGTGCCACGCGCGCGGCAGAAATCATCGACCGGGTCCGGGCGCTCTTCAAAAAGACAGCCCCGCAGCGGGAACCGGTTAACATAAACGAACTCATCCGTGAAATCGCTCTTCTACTCCAGAACGAGATCAGGCGGCATTCTGTGGCCGTCCATCTCGGACTTGCAGAAAACCTTCCAGAAGTCATGGCAGATCGCGTGCAGTTGCAGCAGGTGTTGATGAATCTCATGCTTAATGCCATCGAGGCCATGCAGGGCGTCAGCGCCCACCTAGAGATAAACTCGCAGCAGACCGATGATGGTCAGTTGTTGATCGCCGTTAGCGACACTGGGCCTGGACTCCCCACTGGAAAGGCTGACCAGATTTTCGACGCATTCTTCACCACCAAACCGCAAGGTACCGGCATGGGCCTGGCAATTAGCCGTTCTATCGTGGAGTCACATGGTGGTCGTTTGTGGGCCAGTTCCAACTCCGGACGCGGCGCCACATTCCGATTTACACTGCCGTACGAGGAGTCTCTAAGAACATGAGCACTCAGGCAGGCGCAACAGTCTTCATTGTCGATGACGACGCGGACGTGCGGCTATCGATTCAGCGCCTGCTGAAAACGGTCGGTTTGCGCGCGGAATTGTTTGCCACCGCGCAGGATTTCTTGCGCCGGAATATCCCGGATGGCCCGAGTTGCCTGGTGTTGGATGTACGCCTTCCGGAAGTGGGCGGACTGGAGGTCCAGCATAAGCTGGCTGCGGCGGGCATCAACATCCCGATCATTTTCGTCACCGCCCATGGGGATATTCCCATGAGTGTGAAGGCCATGAAGTCGGGTGCCGTCGAGTTTTTGACGAAGCCCTTCCGAGATCAGGATCTACTGGATGCGATTCAGCAGGCATTAAAACGCGACCAACTGGCGCGTCGCCAGCGGAGCGAGATCGCCGAACTGCACGAAAGACATAAAAGCCTAACGGCACGCGAACGTGAGGTGATGGAACTCATGGTTTCCGGCATGCAAACCAAGCAGATCGCCACAGCACTCGGGACCAGCGAAGTAACCGCAGCCGTTCATCGCGGGAACGTGATGCGCAAGATGCACGCCGGTAGCCCCGCTGAATTGGGCAGCATGGTCGAAAGACTCAGGCCTTCTTCGAATCGCTAGCTTCTCTGTTTGCCAGATTACAGAAGGCTTTCTTGGCATCCCCCCTCTTTGGCTCTTCCTTATCCGAAGATATAAGCCGCCTATTACAAATCATAATTGCACTCTCTTGGGCGGAGAGATAGGTTCGCGTCCGATATGGGCGCCATAGCGAGGAAGGGCTTGATCGCTGTTGTCGATGACGACGAATTGGTTCGGGGCGCGTTACAACGCCTTCTAAAAGCCTCTAGCTTGGGCGCAGTCTCATTCGGATCAGCCGAGGACTTATTGAAATCCGGCCAATTACCGGATATCGCATGTCTAATCGCGGATATACGGATGCCCGGCATGTCTGGTCTTGAACTGCAGGCCAAGCTTAAGGCAGAGCGATGCCGAATACCGATCATCTTCATTACCGCGCATGGCGACGCCAAGATGCGGACTCAAGCTATGCGTGGTGGAGCGGTGAAGTTTTTGGCGAAGCCGTTCGACAACACAGTTTTGCTAGAGGCAGTTCATGCTGCTCTCGGGGATTAGCTCGCGAGGTTCGGGAGTCAAATCGATGACAGTGCCTGATCAAGACCGTCGAGCCCGGAAATTCGAGCACATCGCAGGCGAGAGCTCATATTTGGGCCGCGTTCTGGAACAAACGAGGGGTGTTGCGGCGGCGGATTCCACAGTGTTGAGCCAGAGAGAGAATCGGCGCAAGGTTCGCAGCGCCGATTTCTGGGCTGCTCCACTCGCGCTATTTCTCTTGCCGGCAACCGTGGTTTTCGCCGCCGGTTGCGGGAGCCCGAAAGCGGCGGTCCCCATTCCGAGCCCCGAGGTGGAAGTCGCCAGCGTGATTCAGAAAGACGTTCCGATATACAGCGAATGGGTGGCAACGCTCGACGGGTACGTCAACGCGCAAATTCAACCCCAGGTGACCGGATACGTCATTCGGCAGACGTACAAAGAAGGCTCGTTCGTCCGCAAGGGTCAGATTCTTTTTCAAATCGATCAACGCCCGTTCCAGGCTCTCCTCGATCAAGCGAACGCCCAGTTGGCCCAAGCCCAGGCACAACTTGGCAAAACCGAAATGGATGTCGACCGGGATACGCCGCTGGCCAAAGAACGTGCCATCGCACAGAGCCAGCTGGACAACGACATACAAGCGAACCGAGCGGCGAAGGCAGCGGTCAAGGCCGCTGAAGCGCAAGTCGAACAGGCCAAGCTGAATCTAGAATTCACGGACGTGAAATCGCTGGTCGACGGCATTTCAGGAATTGCCCAGGTGCAAATCGGAAATCTCGTGAATCCGACGACGGTTCTGACCACGGTTTCGCAAATAAATCCCATCAAGGCATATTTCTCAATTAGCGAACAGGAGTACATCCACTTCGCTGACAGGATCAACGCCGAAACGCAAAAGGACATTCCTTCCAACGGGCCGCCATTTGACCTGATTTTGGCTGACGGTTCCGTCTATCCCCACAAAGGCATGGGGCTGCTCACCAACCGCCAAGTGGACGTAACCACCGGCAGTATTCAGGTCGTTTGCTCCTTTCCCAATCCGCAAAACTTCCTTCGCCCCGGCCAGTTTGGAAGGTTGAGGGCGGCGCCGGACGTCAGACACGGTGCGCTGCTCGTGCCACAGAAGGCCGTGAGCGAACTGCAAGGAAGTTACCAGGTCGCAGTCGTCGGCGCGGACAACAAGGTGAGCCTCCGAGCGGTGACAGTTGGTGACCGTGCCGGCCCCATGTGGATCGTCGAAAGCGGAGTCAAAGCAGGGGAACTGGTGGTCGTCGAGGGACTGCAGAAAGTGCAGAACGGCGCCACAGTGAAAATCGAACGGCCAAAGGCGAAAGGCGATTGACCCGTGTCCAGGTTTTTCATCAACCGGCCTATCGTGGCCATGGTCATCTCGATCCTCATGTTGATCGTTGGAGCAGTCACGATCGCCACCCTTCCCGTGGCTCAATTCCCCAACATCGTTCCACCCGAGGTTCAGGTGCTCGCAACCTATGTAGGGGCGGATGCACAGACCATCGAGCAGTCCGTGGCGACGCCCGTGGAGCAGCAAATGAGCGGCGTGGACAATATGAACTACATGTATTCGCTGAACTCGACCGCCGACGGCCTCATGCGTCTCATCGTGGACTACGACGTAAAGACCGATCCGAATACCGATCTGATGTTGACGCAAATGCGACAAACGCAGGCCGCGTCTCAACTGCCGGCTGATGTCACGAATTACGGCGTCACCGTGCAAAAGACCGTGACCGCTCCGCTGATGCTGGTCACACTCTATTCGCCGAACGGCATCTACGATGCGCGCTTTCTGGCCAACTACGCGTACATCAACCTGGCTGACCAAATCAACCGTTCCTACGGCATCGGGAGTGTCCAGATTTTTGGCGCCGGCCAATACGCGATGCGCCTGTGGGTGAAGCCCGATCGGCTCGCGAAATTGGCAATCACGGTACCCGAGATTGTCTCAGCTATTCAGTCACAAAATGCCGTCAACCCCGCAGGTCAGGTGGGCAGTGAGCCGGTTCCGAAGGGACAGCAGTTCACCTATACGGTCCGGGCGCAAGGCCGCATGACATCGCCCGAAGAGTTCGGAGATATCGTCGTTCGCGAGTCGCCTACCGGGGCCGTGGTCCGGGTAAAAGATGTCGCGCGCGTCGAGCTTGGCGCGCAGACCTACAACATGGTTAGCCGCCTTGACGGCAAAGCCGCAGCCATCGTTGCGGCGTACCAGCTGCCTGGTTCAAACGCAGTGCAAGCAGCAAACGATGTCAGGAAGCTCATGGCAGAGGTGAAGACTCGACTGCCGGAGGACATGGATTATGTCATCTCGCTCGACACGACACAGGCCGTCAACGAAGGTATGAAGGAGATTGTCCTTACCCTGGTCATCGCCATTGTTCTGGTTCTCATCGTCGTTTTCGTCTTTCTGCAAGGTTGGCGTGCGACGCTCATTCCGCTGCTTGCTGTGCCCGTCTCCCTTGTCGGCACCTTCATGTTCTTTCCGTTGTTCGGATTCTCGATTAACACGCTTTCGCTTTTCGGATTGGTGTTAGCGATTGGGCTCGTGGTGGACGATGCCATCGTGGTTGTCGAAGCGGTGGAGCGGCACATTGAGGATGGTCTCGCGTCAAAAGCCGCAGCGCTCAAAGCGATGGAGGAAATTTCTGGTCCGGTCATTGGCATCGCGTTGGTTCTTTCCGCGGTCTTTATTCCTACGGCTTTCATTCCCGGAATTACCGGACGTCTTTATCAGCAATTTGCCGTGACCATCGCCTTTTCCGTAATTCTATCTGCCTTCAATGCATTAACGCTGAGCCCTGCGCTGGCCGCGCTGTTGCTGCGTCCAAAGACATCCTCCCGCGGGCCGCTCGCAGCCTTTTTCGGCTGGTTCAATCGTGTCTTTGCTAACGCCACGGAATGGTACGTCCAGCTTTGCGGGTTCCTCATTCGCAAGAGTGCAGTCGCCCTGATTCTGCTAGCGGCCTTCGCGGTCGCCGCTGGCTGGTTCGGGAGCAAAGTCCCCTCAAGCTTTCTTCCCGATGAGGATCAGGGCTACCTCTACGTCAACGTTCAGCTTCCGACCGCGGCCTCTCTTCAGCGCACGGATGATGTAGCCGCAAAAATTGAAAATGTTCTGTCCCACACTCCGGGCGTTGAACACACCACCAGCGTCGTCGGATTCAGCCTGCTCAGCTTCGTGCGTACTAGCTACAACGCCTTCTTCTTCGTGACGCTGAAGCCTTGGGACGAGCGGAAATCACGTGAAGAGCAACTTCAAGCCATCAAGGAGCGAATCAACGAGCAGCTTTTCTCGCTCCCCGAAGGCATAGCTTTTTCCTTCTCCCCGCCAGCTATTCCCGGCGTTGGAACCTCGGGCGGATTCACTTTCGTGCTGGAGGACCGCGCCGGCAAAGACCTCGACTTTCTTTCGTCGAACCTCCAGACCTTTCTCACCGAGGCGCGGAAACGCCCGGAACTTGCGGGGCTCAGCACCACTTCTCTTTCCAGCGTGCCCCAGCTATACGCGGACGTGGATCGAGAGAAGGTCATGAAGCAGGGTGCGTCCGTCAAGGACGTGTACCAAACGCTGCAGGCCTTCATGGGCGGCTACTTCATTAACTACTTCAACCGCTTTGGCCGGCAATGGCAGGTCTACATTGAGGCGGAGGGTGACTATCGCACCCAAGCGGAAAATGTCGGCCAGTTCTACGTTCGAAACAACAAAGGCGGAATGGTGCCTCTTTCGTCCGTTACGCGCTTCGAGTCGCGTGACGGTCCCGAATTCACCATGCGCTTCAACGAATATCGCGCCGCCCAAATCAATGGCGCGGCTGCTCCCGGCTATAGCGCAGACCAGGCGATGGCTGCACTGGAAGATGTGTTTCGAAAAACTATGCCGCGTGAGATGGGCTTCGACTACCTCGGGATGTCCTTTCAGGAGAAGAAAGCGCAGGAGGGCGTTCCCCCAAGTGCGATTTTCGGGTTCTCCCTTCTCTTCGTCTTCTTGATCCTCGCGGCACTCTATGAAAGCTGGTCTCTCCCGTTCAGCGTCCTTCTCAGCACTCCGGTCGCGATTTTTGGAGCTTTTGCAGTCTTGTGGCTAAGACGGACACTTCTTGCCGCCTTTCTGCCAAGTTACATGGTGCAGATCGAAAGCGACGTGTACTCGCAAATCGGCCTCGTGATGTTGATTGGACTCGCCGCCAAAAACGCCATCCTCATCGTGGAGTTTGCAAAGGAACAATACGAGCAGGGCAAGCCCCTGGCGGAGGCCGCGCTTGAGGGGGCGCGCCTCCGGCTTCGCCCGATCTTAATGACTTCATTCGCATTCATTCTGGGTGCGGTCCCGCTCTGGACAGCTTCCGGCGCTGGAGCCGTGGCCCGCCAGATCATGGGCACCGCGGTCATCGGAGGCATGTTGGCTGCAAGCCTCGTCGGGATTTTCTTCATTCCCGCCATGTTCTATCTGGTTGAGAAGTGGTCGGGTGTCGGCCGCCGGAGTCCGTTGCTCTCCGCTCCCGATGCACCAGCCGAGGCTGATTAGCATGAGAAACTGCATTGCGCTGCTCTGCGCCGCCCTCGTGCTTTCCGGCTGCACTGTGGGACCGAATTACAAGAGGCCGATCGTCGCGGTTCCCCCGACGTACCGTGGAGTGGTTCTTGACGAGACTGCACAAACGGAAACTGGCGCTCTCGGCGACCAAAAGTGGTGGAACATATTTCTAGATGAGCAGTTGCGCACGCTGATGCGCACTGCGCTCCAGCAAAATTATGATTTGCGTATCGCGGCTTCCCGCGTGCTCGAAGCGAAGGCGCAACTAGGGATCACACGCGCGGACCAGTTTCCAACGGTAAGCGCCGGGGCCGGAATTACGGACGGCCGCACGGCTCAATCGAAATTCCTACCGGCATTTGAAACGAGCACCGGACAGGTGAATCTGTCCGCCGCTTGGGAACTGGATTTCTGGGGCAAATATCGCCGTGCGACGGAAGCCGCTCGGGCCAATCTGCTCGCGAGCGAATGGGCCCGCCAGGAAGTCCTTTCCACGCTCGTGGCAAACGTCGCCGCCGCGTACTTCCAGTTGCGAGCGCTTGACCTAGAACTAGAGATTTCCAAACGGACTCTTGATTCGCGGCAGGAATCTTTGCGACTGACGCAAATTCTGGCAAACGGGGGCGCGACTTCTCTGCTGGACGTTCGCCAGGCCGAACAGTTGGTTTTTACGGCGAGTGCCGAGATTCCCGCGCTGGAACAGCAGATCGAACAGCAAGAAAACTTTCTCACCATTTTGCTCGGCCAGAATCCCGGCGAGATAACCCGAGGCCAGACGCTCACCGAGCAACGACAACCTCCTCAGGTCCCACCAGGACTTCCATCATCCCTGCTGGAGCGCCGGCCCGACATTCGGCAAGCGGAAGAACAACTTGTCGCTGCAAATGCGGAAATCGGCGTAGCGCGCGCGGCGTATTTTCCTCAGATTTCACTCAGCGGGAGCGGAGGATTCCAGAGTTCTGCGCTCACGAATTTATTCAGCGGACCGGCGGGCGCGTGGGGTTTTGGCGCTTCGCTGGCGCAGCCGATTTTTACGGGAGGTAGGCTCCGCTCGGGAGTGCGTCTGGCCGAGGCCCAACAGCAAACGGCCGCGCTGTTTTACCAACAATCGATTCAGGAAGCCTTTCGTAGCGTCTCCGATGCCTTGGTCGCGTATCGCAAGACGCGGGAATTCCGCGCGCGGCAAGAGCTGCTCTTTCAGTCCGCAGAGGACGCGGCGCGTCTTTCCCACATGCGCTACACGGGCGGCGCCACCGGCTATCTGGAAGTCCTGACCAACGAAACCAACGCCTTCTCGGCGGAATTAGGCCTCGCGCAGGCTCGACTCAATGAATTGTTGGCCCTGGTTCAGCTCTACCAAGCTTTAGGAGGAGGCTGGCAGCAATGAGGCTTCTGGAACCTTCACATATAGGGAGAAGCACGATGAAAGCAGTCACAGAGAAAGACACGATTAGAACAATCACGACGCACTACATCGACGGAGCATTCGTTGAATCCCATGGCCGCGAGGTCATGGACGTCATCAAGCCGACCAACCGGAAGGTGATTGCCAAGGCGACGCTGGGAGACGAGGAAGATACGCGGCGCGCAATCGCCGCCGCTAAGCGTGCATTCACGAGTTTTAGCCATACAACGAGAGAAGAGCGCTCGCGTTATCTGCGCCAGCTACATAAGGCTGTCTCCGCCCGCATCGACGATTTGACGGCTGCCATGGTGGAGGAGTACGGCGGAGTCGCCAGGTTTGCCCGGCTTAT